>Ga0315294_10007349_pt1 | contig 12081 bp, 19 predicted proteins | sample YL17G13_40_MG_FD_203626 | JGI IMG/M metagenome (GOLD analysis project Ga0315294, IMG submission 203626) | Sediment microbial communities from Yellowstone Lake, YNP, Wyoming, USA - YL17G13_40 | ecosystem: Environmental > Aquatic > Freshwater > Lake > Sediment | place: USA: Wyoming | collected...
AATTAGTAATACAAAACAATATGAACAAAGAAAACGCACACTTATTCCTACCACTCATCCAAGCACTAATTGATGGTAAGCAACTACAATATAAATACAATCGCCTAAGTTGGGAGGACTTTGAAAATGACGAAGAAATCGGCTTTTACGACGCGCCAGAATACTATCGCATCAATACAATGACTAACGAACAAATCTGGAAATCAAGAGCAGAAGCGCATGAGGAAAACTACTTGCAGATGCTCAAGCGCATTGACGACGTTATTTCGGAACGCGACGAAGCCATCCGTAGCTGCCACATATGGCAAAAAGGTCACGCTGAGTTAGTTGCGGAGCGGGATTATTTACTAAACCTGTTACAGCTTAACCAGCCCGAACGAAAACATATAGGCCGATGGGGTCACAATAAAGAAGAGTTCACTTCACCTTACATAAAAAATGAGTAAATACATAACAAGCATCATAAGCACTGTCGTACACATGGATGACCGAAACCCTGTATTTGGCGACGAAATTATCACAATCACCATCGACGATGAAGCTGCTGGGGGATTCATCGTACTTACTCAAAACGAGCAAACTATAAAAATAGATCCTGACGAGCTACAATTGATTACAAAAACTGCAATGAAAATGCTAGCCAATTACAAAAAGCATGAGAAGTAAAACCGAAACAATTATTGGCGCGTTACGCGTACTAGCTAACGACATTCAAAGCGGAGATGGCTTAGCCAACGCTGCCATTGCGGAGGCAGCAGACCGAATAGAGGAGCTATGCAGCGAATTGCTATTTCAGAAACGGCTAGCTGAAAAGTATGTGGGAGCAGGTAAAATCTGCGCTAAAATATACATAGCTAGAAACATAAGCCTTTCAGAAAAAGATGTGGTTTCAGCATTAGCTGAACTCGACAAACTTTACCGCGATGAAAACCATAACTAAACCGTTACAAATTGTCACACGTTCAAATATTATGAAACCAAACATATACAACATAGTAAGAGATGCCGTTGAAGCTGGAACCATAAAAGGAATCCGAAGAGCGCACAAACACGAAGATGATCCTACACACGACGCTATTGAGTCCGAAGTTGTAGCCGCCATTCTGTTGGAATTTGATCATTATTTTACCTTTGACATACCAGCACTAGACCGATGAGAACAACAAAAGAAGTAGAGTTGCAGGAGCGCGTAGACGAGCTTACTGCGGAACGAGATCTATGGGCGCAAGAAGCTACCCGCTGGCGGGATATGTACATGGAGTACGACGAAATGTTGGAGGAACAAGTGCAAACCGCAGCGGATCGTTTGGATAAAGTCTGGGAAGACTTGGACAAACTAAAGAAACAAATACAAGATGAGCTGCATGACTGAAGATATCGTACTCTCAACCCTTAAAAAGGCTTATTTTAAACGCCTAAAACTTTCTCAAATGAAAGTTGACAAGACACTGGAAGATGAATTAGACCTCATCGAAGCCGCCGTTTTTGAGCGGAAAAGGCAACTCTCAGAAAACGAACAAATACAAAACAATGATACAAACACCTGACCACTCCTCTCGCGAACACGCGGAGTTCTCGCCCTCATCTCTCAAGTACGTAGCTGGCTGCGCTGGTTATCACGGCAAAGATGGATCGTCCGCCGCTGCGGAAATGGGAACGCGCATCCATGAAGCTCTTGAAATCTTCGATCCGTCTGCGCTACATAACGAAGAAGAACTCCGCATCTACGAGCAGATCGTAGCAATGGAGCAGGAATTCTTAGCCAACTTCCCATCTGGCGGAGTCGAGCATAACGAGATTCAAGTTACCGTTGAACTCAACGGGACTGAAACATGGGGTACGTGTGACCGCCTTATCATCTTTGGAAACAAAGCCGTTATGGCGGATTACAAGACGGGGATCAGCATCATCGATCCGCCTGAGAAGAACTGGCAAGCGAAGGCCTATACCATTGGAGCGTTCCAAAAGTTCCCTGAACTGGATGAGATCACATTCGTATTCTACGTCCCACAGCACTACGCTTCGCTGCACCATACGTTTACCCGCGTAGACGATCTCCAGCCAATGATCGACGAGCTTAGCGAGATCATCAAGAAAGGCGAAGAGGTCAGGCCAAAATGGGTCGATGGAACGCCAGCACTGAACGAGTGTACACCTACTGTGAACTGCCGTTTCTGCCGCCATGAAGACTACTGTCCAGCATTAGGTGGACTCGTTATCGAAGTCGCGAAGAAGCTTAACCCACAGCTTCCTGACATCGATCTTGAAAGCTCAGATGATCCAGCCGTAATCGAAGAGCTGTGGAATATCGCTAAGATCGTCAGCAACTGGTCTGACCGATTGAAGGAACGCGCAATGGCAATAGCCAAAGACGGAGCCGTTTTCCCAACGCTGAGGCTGCGATCAATGGGGGCTGTAAAAAGAGTGGTTGACAACGATGGATTAGTCGCTATTGCACTCTCGCACGGTCTTGATCCAGCCGAAGTCTTGTCGCACGCTTCGATTCCTTTTGGAAAAATCACGAAAGCCGTCGCGGATAAACACGATAAAAGCAGCCGAAAAAAGATTTCTGAAGATTTTATTGACGAGTGCGAAAATGAAGGCATCGTAGAAACCTCTGACGAACGGTTCACACTTCGGTGAATCAGGAGTCACAAACAAGAAACCATAAGCTATAAGCTAGAAGCTAGAAACCATGTCTAAAGCAGAGATTGAAGTGCAAGAGAAACAAAGTCCCGCAACCGTTAGCGTTGATGGACTTCAGTTTGACAGGAGCGATATTGATATTCCACGTATGAATGTTGTTCAGAAAACATCCGACATTGAAGCTTCCACTGGAAGTCTCGTATTGGATAAAAAATTTGTCATCCTCAAACCAGAAGAGGTTGGTCAAGTAGTAATCGTATCCGCCGTAAAACAATGGAAGGAAGATATTCCTTTTGATGAAGGCACGATGGGCCGCATCGCATCAACTCCAGAAGCAGCTACACAGCTTGGACTAGAGTCAAGCTATCCGATTCTTGAATTTGCGGAAATCGAAATGTTGTTCCGACAACCTGAAAAGTCTAAGGATGACGATGCTTATCAATACCCCATCGGAGACGGCAACTATGCCATTGGCAAACTGTATGTTGCTAAAGATGCTTACCGTCAAACGTACAAGCGTTTGGTTACGTTCGCAGCCTTTAACAAGTCAATCCAACTCCGCAACCGACTCTGGAATTTCCAGACTCAGATGATTGAGAAGGGCAAGTATAGCTGGTACGTTCCATCTTTGTCTATCAGCCAAACGGAAACACCAGCAGAAGTATTGAAGTTCATCGAAACCTTCAACGGATAATATTATGGAAAACTTAGAAAATACGCGAGTATTCACAGACGCTGAATTTGAAGGAGAAATCATCGATGGTGAAATTGAGATGCTTTCTGGAATGATTCGGGAGCTGATGCAAAAAAGACAAGAACTTGACCTTAATCTAGTCAAGATTCGGACTGTTCGTGATCGACTCCTGTCAACTGTAGAGAACAACAAGCCTCTTGAAGAGCAGATGGAGTTTGAACTGGTAGCCGATTAAAAAACAAACCCTGCACGATAAACTGACTGAGTTTATCGTGCAGGGTATCTTTATGCCCAAATACAAAAATGAATACTTTTGCTTTAGACTTTGAGTCGTACTACGACAAGTCGTGTTCGATCAAGACATTAGGTCCACGCGGATACTTTTCTCACCCTGATTTCGATGCCTATCTGATGTCAATTGTCGGAGACGAAGGCACTAGATTCTGCGGACACCCATCAGAATTCGATTGGAATCTTCTAACGGGACAACGAATCCTCTCTCACAACGCCTCATTCGACCAACACCTTTACATTTTCGGTTGCGAAAAAGGATGGTTCCCCAATGTCGAGTACGCCGAATGGCACTGCACAGCTGACATGGTAGCGTATTTAGGGCTAGCTAGAAATCTAAAAGACTCTTCGGCTGCGGCATTAGGTCATCAGGTTGACAAGTCAACACGCGACAATATGCTTGGAAAGAAGTGGTCTTCGATGTCCGAAGACTTTCAGAAAGAAGTCATCGAGTACGCAATCAAAGACTCCGAACTCTGTCTTGAGCTGTGGCAGAAACTCTCTGACAAGTGGCCTCAACGTGAGCGCAACACCAGCATCGTAAACCGCAAAGTTGGTTTTCGCGGTATCCCGATTGACTCATCCTATCTTAAGGACAGCATTGAAAAGACAAATGTTAACCTTTTCAATATTGAAGAATCCATTCCGTGGACGGGCGAACGATCAATCCTATCACGTATCGCGTTCAACGATGCGTGCCGCAAAGAAGGATTGGAGCCTCCAGCTAGTCTCGCTCTTGACGACCAAGACGCGAATGAATTTCTAGATGCCAACAGCCACTTGCCGTGGGTCAACGGAGTTCGGAACTACCGTCGGATCAACGGTCTGAAGCGCAAGCTAGAATCTTTTGACTCCGCCACAATGGGAGACGGAAGATTCTACGGCAACCTGTTGTACTTCGGAGGTCATACGGGACGATTCAGCGGAAGCGGCGGGAACCTTAACCTACAGAATCTTCCAAGAGAAGAGATGTTCGGAGTGCATCTACGGAATCTCATCGCGCCAAAAGAAGGTAGGATCCTCATTGCCGTTGACTTGTCACAGATTGAAGTTCGCACACTTTGCTGGCTTTCTGGTGATGCCGATACGATGGCAGAGATCGCCGCCAGCAGTGACATTTACGAAGCCTTCGCCATCCGTTTCGGATTATGGGAGAAGGGTAACGGAAGCATGAAAGCGAACCCTACGCTTCGCGGAAAAGTAAAGGCGATGGTTTTAGGATGCGGGTACGGATGTGGACCTGATAAGTTTGCTAAAGTATCAGGCATGGATCTCAATGCAGCTACTAACGCCGTCACGCTATACCGCAACAAGATGCGGAAAGTTACCTCCTACTGGAGAAGACTTAATGAAAACATTCAACTTTCAATTAACGCAGAGGAAGAATACACCATTGATCTCCCATCAGAACGATCTCTTCGATACGGTCGTATTGGAACAGCTATGCAGTTCAATAAGCGTCAGCACATTGCTATGATCAACAAGCATAGCAAAAAGATCCCGATGAAAATTTACGGAGGTCTTCTTTCTGAAAACGCATCTCAAGCTCTTGCACGCGATATCTTCTGCCATATGCTCTGCGAGATAGATAAAGGCGGACATGACATTATCTTCCACGTACACGACGAAGTTGTGGTTGAATGCGATGCAGACAAAGCAGAAGAAAGTTTACAGAACATTATCTCGATCATGTCCACACCTCCTGATTGGATTCCCGACATACCACTTTCTGCTGAAGGAAAAATTCTCACCAAATACGAAAAATGACGTACAGATACCTAAAGAACCTACGGACGTTGAATGCTACGAAATGCCAAGATCTTAGCAAAATCAATAAAAAGAAACCCGCTCACAAGAACAAAGCCGAATACAGAGAATGGTGTTCGGATGCCAATACGGATCACGTATTCTACAGCACTGCTGAAGGAGACGCTCCATCGAAACGGATATCCAACGATAATCCGCCCGCTGCGCTGTACGGTGTAGTTGCAGACTACGACGCTCCCGTAGATTGGGATACCGTCGATGACGCGATTGCGCTCAAGTGCAAAGACAATCCGCCCACATGGCGTAGCAAAACCCATTCGGGCTACATCCGCTTAGTGTGGGAGTTTGAAGATCGCTTGCCCATCACGATGGATATGTACGAAGTGTTTATGAAACATCTTAACAGCATCCTTCGGATTGATAGGGTGTTTGCGGGATTTGATAACACATCACTTAAGCCAAACCAGTACTTTGAGTTAGGCGAAGAGTGGATCAAAATTGGTACGCCGATCCCATCGTCCGTTTACCATACGGCATTGATGAAGGCTGCGAAAGAACGGCCACCGCAATCGTCTGAGACGCTGATCCCAATCGATACCGTTGCCTCTGAAGTCCAAAAGCAATTCGCAAACCGTTGGGTTGGTAATTTTGAGGTCGGCTCACGCGGACCGTTGTTCTGGATCGATGATGGGATTGATCGCGAAGGATGCCAGATCGTTGCGGACGGCGTACTTTGCTTTAGTGATCGAGCAGGAAAAGGATTCCTCACATGGCGCGAAGTATTAGGACCAAAGTTTGTCCAAGCCTTTGAGCAGAAGAAGATGGGTAATCTGCTTGACCAGTATTGGTTTAACGGAAAGCTTTTCTTCAAGCTGCTGCACAACGCAGCCGTACCGATCCAGAAAGACCAGTTGATCTTGGAGCTTCGGCAATCGGGATTCAATCCAAAAACGAAGAAAGGTCAGCCGCTATCTGAAGTCGAAAGCGCAATTCTGGTCATCAGCAACCAGAACCGTATCGATGAGATCGCTCCAGTGGTGTTCTCAAAAGATCGTATCGTGAGCTACAACAGTCACCGCATCCTGAACAACGCCAATATCCATCCAGTAGAGCCAGCGGATAACGGAGATCCAGCGAACTGGCCATTCATACACGGTTGGATTCACCAGTTGTTTGTCAATACGGGTTCAAGACCAACGGTTGAGTACTTGTTCGCATGGCTTAAACGATTCTATTCAGCGGTGCTGTACAAAGAATTCGTTCAAGGACAAGCGATGTTGCTGGTCGGTCCAACTAATAAAGGAAAGTCTCTACTGTCAAATAGAGTTATTTCTTCTCTAGTCGGCGGATATGCGGATGCTTCTGATTACTTATCGGGACAGACGAAGTTCAACAAAGATCTTGCACGCGTAGCCGCATGGGTGATCGATGACACCACTTCGGCGGCATCGTTTCAGGATCAGCGGAAAGCAACGGAACTCATCAAGCGTGCGGTAGCCAATCCGCGTGTCGAGTATCACGCGAAGTATGTCGATGCTATCTCAGTTCCGTGGACGGGACGGGTTATCTTCTCGCTCAACATGGACGCGAACAGCCTGTCTGTTATCCCTGCTCTGGATAGTTCCAATCGGGATAAGCTCATGGCGTTACGGATCAGCGATTCCGCATCCAGTAAGTTCCCATCGAATGGATCTCTTGAAGGGACGATTAAGAGCGAGCTTCCTTTCTTTGCGAAGTTCTTGCTCGATTGGCAAGTTCCAAAAGATATCGAAGAAGTCAGCCGATTCGGAGTTAAGAGCTACATCGATGAGTCCATCGCTTCGGCTGCTTACGACAACTCAAGCCGTTCTTCGGTAGCCGAATTGATCGAGTTCTTCGTGAAGAGACTACGCGAGTACAACAGTACGATGAGTCACTGGACAGGAACACTGACTGAGTTCCAAGTCTCGCTGCACGATCTGAACAACGGACGCGCTGTGGGTATGTCTGGCAATCTGGAATTTGTCCGACGCGGAGTTGGCACAATGGAGGAAGCAAGCAAGAGCAATAAGAATATCCGCCCGATCCGTTCTTACGGACAGGGAGGTGGTAAGATTTGGGAGATTGATCTTAACGAGAAATTCGACATCAGTCGAAGCTCGTCAGATAATCTTGAAGAAGACTCATCTTCTTCAGCTTGCTAATAGGGATATGGTATCCGTCAACGCGGTAGGTGAATCCTGATTGATCAGTACCACCTGCCGCGATGAAGTCCGATCTCCGCTTAAATGATTCTGTCTTGATCCACCCTACGAGCCAGAATTGAGTCAAAGTCTCATGTGCGCGAACGAATACGTAAATGTTATTCTCAAACATATGAGACTTTTTCTTTTCTACCGATGCCGTGTAGTCCAGTTTTGGTATGCTATTTGAACGCTTTGTCTTTACTTCGATCTTTATTCCTGCGTCGGTGATGAAGTCGTACCCAAATTTGCTATCACCACAATGCTCTACCATTGTGCCAAGATATTTCGACACAGCAATTTCACCCAACATACCATGCATCCTTCCTGCTCCTTTGGTATAAGAGTTACGCAGAACGCCCATGCGATCAGATCGTTTGGCAGCAAGTTCATAGTCCTCCCCATTGGGTCTAAACTCTATAAATTGATCATTGTAGGCTAATTTGAATTGCTTCTTTATGTGTTTAGGCATTAGCTTTAGTGATTCTTTTTAGGAAAGCATCCCATGCTGGGAAAAAGATTTCTTCCATGCAACGGACAATTGGTTCTTGTTCGTATCGTTCTGAGAATCCAACACCAGAAAGAAGCAGCGATGCCTCCATCAGTTCGTGTCGGATTGTGATCAACTTATCCGCATTAGAGATCGCTTTGTTGATCTCGATTATTTTCTGATCGTGCTTGTACTGACCGTAAGTTTCGTCAAGCTCAACGAAGATAAGCTTAACCCTTCGACCAGCCACAGGTATTGTTTTTGGCCAACGGGTGTTCATTGTTATGTTAATTCACTAACCAGTTAAGGATTCCTTCAGCGTATGCTTTGGCTAATTCCTCTCTGTGTGCGGTAAAGAAATCAGAATCTTTCCTGTTGCTGCCGAAGAACGGTTCGCAAATAACAGCAGGGCAGTGGGTCTTTAGAACAAACGTACCGCCCCTGTCGTTTTTGTTTAAAGCCTTTAAGCCTCTGTTCTTCTGTTCGGGAAACGCTTTGGCAAAACTTGCGCTGAGTTTGGATGCCAGCGTTAATCCTTTTGGGCTAACGCCGCAGTACAAGAACTCATAGCCTGTAGCCATAGAACCAGCTGAGTTGAAATGCAGCTCGACGGCTGCGTCTGCTTTGATTTCTTTAAGGTGTTCAGCTAACCAACGCATTGCGCTGCCGTAACTTGGGCCTTCGTACAGGTCTACCAAAATAGCGTTGTGTCCCATTTGCGCCACAAGCTCGCAAACTCGTTTGGCTAAAGGCTGGTTAAACGCCCACTCCGTAACGCCGTCCACGTTTACAGCTCCGTCATCGTTGCTGCGGCTGTGTCCTACACATATGGCTATGGTTTTTTTGTTCATTTAAAAAATTTGCGAGCAGCTTCCTGATCCCTTTGTTTTACCTGATCTCTAATACGTAACGGAGCAACATCTTGAGGTTTCTCTTTACGTCTTGCCTCAGCTAAAGCAATAGCTAGAAGTCCTTGAGCCTCACGTTCTTCATTAGCTGCGTCCATTTTTGCAGTTGCGATCCCATAAAGTCCTGATGTGGGGCGTTGAATAGATGCGCCAATGGCTCCGAGCATATCGCCATCCTCCAAACGAGCAGCTTGATTCTGAACTTCTTTATCTCTATATTCTTTATTAAATATCGACTGCAAAGCATCAGCAGCCCCTGTGGCTGTTTGTAGGCGTCCAGCAGCAGTACCTAAACCACTAGCAGTACTACCAAAAAATTTGGCTACCATTGGAGATAACTTCAAAATATTCTTTCCAGTATTCAAAACCGATGCTCCGAAAGCAGTATCACTCATTCTGCCTTCGGTATCTTCAGCAAACTGCTGTGTCTTTTCAAGAAACGAAGGATCTTTTGTAGTCTCATTACCAATATCGGGAGGTGCGCCAGAGTCTTCTTCATCTTTAGAGTCTTCTTCATCTTTAGAGTCTTCTTCATCTTTAGACTTTCCAATATCAGAAGCGGAACTTTCTTTTTTTAACCTAACGGTAGGTTTTTCGCTTTTGGCAAGACGGATAGTAGGTTTTTCGCTTTTGGCAAGACGGATAGTAGGTTTTTCGCTTACGGCAAGAACAGCATCTTCTACTGCATCAGCAAAAGATTTGGCTAGTTTAAGTTGTTGTTTTGCCCCCATTTAAAATAAGTGTTGCCCGTACCGAAAGAACCAGTACCAGAATATAACCCAAACGGTTACAAAAATTAACCCTTTCACCAGTTGTAGTTTTTATTGCCAATAATAATGGCACGCTCGTAACTGTACTGGCTATGATAACGCTGGCCCGTACCATTAAGCACGCCTTCAACGAAGTAGTACTTAACGGAAGGCTTAAGCGTTACCGTTACTGGATCGTACAGTGCGCTTTCGTTGGAGCCTTTGCGCCAGACGCTCCATCCGCAGCTTGGAAGAACCATTGCCAATAACAGCAAGCCGATCCAGTTCATCTTCGATTCGATCCAACTCTGTTTCCTGCTGCCAAGACAACCATTCCGCATACGCATTGCACGCAGCAGTAATAGCCGTGAGTAAGGCAGTGAGGATCCCATACACTTATTTCGGTGCGTCAGCAGCTTTGATCAAACCTAATCCTGCTGTTACAGCAACAATCAACCCACCGATATCGGTAGTGCCAGACTTGAGGAACATCAGCGCAGCGTTAGCAATAGCGGTGACGATAGTGAGGATGCCCAAGATAGTTGTTTTAGTCATAAGACCTATAGGATAACTCGTACAGCGGACCAAGTCAACGCTCTTTTTATCCTTCCAATAAGTATCATTTAACGATACTTAGTCCTTTAAGTACTCTGCGGAACTAACTTGATTGTGGAGTCGGCCTCTGGCAACTTCCGCCAACTGAGCGATCTTTAAAGGATCGTTGATGTAGGCTTTAATTCTGGTGCTTCCCTCATAGTCGTACACCCACAACTGGTTTGAGCCTACGGGAAATATGTACGCGCAAGCCGCGTGACCCTTAACCTCTCCAGTCTTTAGGGAAGTGTACTGGTAAAGCAATACTTCGCTCCACTTGGTTGCGTTACGCAAACCGTGGTTCATGGTAATGGCTGTGGGCAAGCACGCGTTGCTACTCCATTCCACGTATTTCTCAGGGTTTTTGGGTACTGTAGAACACCCAACCAGAAACAGTAAGAATAAATACCGCATAGTATTAGTCCTTATCAATGTTGCGTAAGGCGCGGTACAGCGATATTAAACCAACTGCTAGACCGATTAACAGAGATGCCCACCTTAGCGTGTCCTCTAAACCACTCTGAAAACTTGCAATGACTCCAGCAACGGGGGCCGTTACTCCTGTAAAGGTATTGAAGAAGCGGTCAAACATAAGATTAGTACATATTGTAAGGAGTCCCGTTTCCTGAATAGGGATCTACGCGCATTGTTTGTCTGGCTCCGCCACGATACGCGTCTTTTTCTTCCTCCAGAAGCTGCTTGCAGACTTGCCAGTGGTAGTTGGCGCGTTCGATATCGGCGTTGTCTTCAGCCGTTGTGGCAAGAATGCCGCTCTTGATGGCATTGACGTTGCCCAAATAGACGATGTCGGACTCGTCCATGATCGGAACGAATGCCCGTTTGAGCAAAAGGAAAACTTCTTGGGTTGCACTCGATGGTGTTTTAGTACGGTAACGTCGGTAGCGGAAGATTTGATCGCCGCGCCCTTCGGCTAAAACGATTCTGTCCGCATACGTTTCTCCATCTTTGAGGGCGTATATCTCAACATTGTACGGAATCCCGTGAAAACGTATTTGGGATACGGAATTTCCATTATAGTTAGATGAAAATTCAATATCACCTAGATTCGGATTCAGCGAAAAGTCCACAGGCTCGCTTACGCGAGTGCCGTCGAGCAGCGTGTAGTCAATAGTAATGATGCCGTCCGAAGGCAGTATCGTCTTCGGAGACACAGGAGCAGCCCAAAAATCGTACCCTTTAGTCGGATCAAGAGCCTCCTTCGTGCTATGGATACCGTCATCCACAACGCCAAACAATCCGTATGCACTGTACGTATTAGGCATTCCGCCAACAGAATAGTCGTGCCACTGCGCCCACAGATTCTGCGGCGACTTATCTACGGTTGCCGCCATGATGGATTCCGCGTCTTGCGGCAGAGCAAAGTATCCATTGCTGGTCGTAATGCGATACTCATACGCCAAATCGCGCCAGTATCCCATTGAATAGAGGCGCGGAAGAACTAGATTCAGGACGGGAATGAACCGTTGGTCTGGCGAACAGTAGCTGGAAAGCTGATCTGAAAGCGACTTTACTGTCATTGCGGGCATCGTTGGATGATACAGGTTAAGGATACAGGAGTCAAGTCATTTAATAAAAAGTTTGTGAAATTGTAAACGTAGTAGTTACGGGTTCGCCCGAACCGATAGTTGCTAGGTAAATAGATGATATGTCAAGAACGGTTAATAAAACGTGTCTTTAATTGTGTACGTAAGGGTTCTTG
>Ga0315294_10007350_pt1 | contig 12081 bp, 11 predicted proteins | sample YL17G13_40_MG_FD_203626 | JGI IMG/M metagenome (GOLD analysis project Ga0315294, IMG submission 203626) | Sediment microbial communities from Yellowstone Lake, YNP, Wyoming, USA - YL17G13_40 | ecosystem: Environmental > Aquatic > Freshwater > Lake > Sediment | place: USA: Wyoming | collected...
GGCAAGGACCACCGGTACCGGGAGATTCTCAGGACGCTCCTTCAATTTGAACAAACGGACAACGGCCTCATGATTGTCCGCGCGGCACCCCATGCCGGGGATAGTGTCGGTGGGCACGACGATCATTCCGCCCGAGTTGAGGATCTCGTAAGCTCGATTGCATATGTACTCGTCGGCTGAGCTTCTCTCAAAGAGTATTTCCGTCATGACTCCTCCCCGGTCTCGAGATTTTCCAGTTTGAAGCGCTGGGGCAGAAGCTCCCCCAGCGTGAATTCGACCCAGCCGTCCGAGCCGTCGGCGATGAGGACTTTCCCGTCCCGATCCATAAACTCGGACAGAAACTGCAGGCACATCCCGCACGGTCTGAGCTCCCCTTCGGGCGCTTTGTCGCGATTCGCGCCCGCGACCGCCAGCGCCGTTATCCTCTTCTCGCCGTGAGCTATCGCCGCCGCTGCGCAGACCCGCTCGGCGCAGACGCCCACCGGGTAGCTTGCATTCTCGACATTGCAGCCGAAATACGCGGTCCCGCTTTCACCGCGACACGCCGCCCCCACGGTGAAGTTCGAGTAGGGCGCCCAGGACGTATTCCTCTGATCCCGCGCAAGCGCAAGAAGCATCTTGTCGCTGAAACAGGGCGATGCCTCGGGCTTTTCGGTCTTCGTCATGGCCTTGCCACAAGGACCCTCGATATCCCGTTCAGGTCCGGCACAAATCTCACTGAGCTCCAGCCGCTGAATATACCAGAAATCGTCTTTTCCTGCCCGGCGCCGATCTCCGCAAGAAGCGTCCCGCCCGGCAAGATCGCCGATGGAGTTTTCCCGGCAAGCATTCTGTAGTGGTCGAGACCGTCCGCGCCGCCGTTCAGAGCGATTGAATTTTCGTGCAGACGGACCTCAGGCTGCAGGCGCTCGATCTCGGAGTGGGGAATGTAAGGCGGATTCGCGGTCACCAGGTGATACTTACGAGGCGAATTTCCGAGGAACTCTTCCGCATCGGCGAGAAGGAAAAGAACGCTATCGCATTCCAGGTCGGCGAGATTCAGTCTCGCGCAGTCGAGAGCTACGGGATCGATGTCCACTCCCGTGCCCTGGATTCCGGCCTTCTCGAGCGCAACGGAGAGGATCACGTTTCCGCAGCCTGTATAGAGATCCAGCACGCGGGCGGGCTCATTGGCCTTGTCAATGATCTTTATTGATTCATCAACCAAGATTTCTGTCTCCGGGCGCGGCACCATGACTCCCGGCGCCATCCGGAACCTGTGCGAGTAGAACCACGCGTAACCGAGAATGTGCGCCAGGGGAGCACCCGACAGCCGTCCGCAGACAATCTCGTACGCCCTCTGCGTCTGTTCCAGAGCGACATCGCCGGCAAGTCCCGACAGGATGCGCGCGCGGTCGCAGCCGATGACGTGCTCGACGATCAGCATCGCCTCTGCACGCGATTCCCGGATTCCGTCCTGCAAAAGAATCCTTTCGATGTCATGGGAGAGCTGAAGTGCGGGGCAGGGGGTTCTCATGGTCGGTCCCCCGGGCATCCTATCCGACCTCCGCGAGCTGCTCGGCCTCGTACGCGAGCTGCAGAGCGTCGATCAGCGGGTCGATCTTGCCCTCCATTACCACCGTCAGCGGTCGATCCATCCCGATGCGATGATCGGTCACACGGTTCTGCGGGAAATTGTAGGTGCGGATTTTCGCCGACCGGTCGCCCGTCGTGACCTGGCTCCGCCTTTCGTCCCGTATCTTCTCACTCCGAGCGTTCTCCTCGCGCTCCAGGAGATACGCCCTCAGCAGCATCATCGCTTTCTCCTTGTTCTGATGCTGCGACCGCTGGTCCTGGCAGGAGACGACTATTCCGGTGGGGAGGTGCGTGATCCGTATGGCGGAATCGGTCTTGTTGACATGCTGGCCGCCCGCGGACGACGACCGGAAGGTATCGATGCGGAGGTCGTTCTCGTCGATCTGGACCTGCACCGGGTCCGGCTCGACCATCACCGCGACAGTCGCAGCCGATGTATGGATGCGTCCGCCCGATTCGGTCACGGGCACCCTCTGCACCCTGTGCGTGCCGGCCTCGAATTTCAGGCGCGAGTACGCCCCCTTTCCCCTGACCTCGCAGATTATTTCCTTGTAGCCGCCCGCAATGGGGAGCGGATGGTCGCTGATTATCTCGGTCTTCCAGCCCTGGTTCTCGGCGTAGCGGCTGTACATCCTGAACAGGTCGCCCGCGAAAATCGCCGCCTCGTCACCCCCGGTACCGGCCCTGATTTCCAGGATGACGTTCTTCAAGTCCCTGGGATCCACCGGCAAAAGCGTGCGCCTGAGATCCTGAGTGGTGCTCTCCAGATTCTCTCTTGCCTTCTCCAGCTCTGCAATCGCCAGCTTCCTGAGCTCTTCGTCGGCCTCGCTGTGAACCATCTCCTCGAGGTCGCCGATGTCCTTCTCGATTCCGCGAAGCTTCCGGATGAGCTGCACAACCGGATAAAGGTCCTTGTGCTCCTTTCCCAGCTCCCGCATGCGGACCCGGTCGGTGGTGATGGAGGGATCGGCAAGGGCGTTCTCTATCTCCCTGAATCTGTCCTGTATGCCGTCGAGTTTGGAGTTGATATCGGACATTACGGATCACCTGATACGATTCGCATTATATCATGCCGCACGGTCGCCCGGGTGTTGTATACTTTGCCCGGAACAGCGCAATGGGCGACACTGCCGATATCCCGCGGACGGGAAACAGGGTTACCTTCCAGGACGAGTATTGCTTCGTGTGCGGGAAGCTGAACCCGATAGGGCTGAAGCTCAGGTTCGCCTATGACAGGGAGAATCGTCGCGCGACCGCCGAGGTCACGTTCGGGCCTGAGCACCAGGGATGGGACGGGGTGGTGCACGGGGGGATACTGGCGAGCGTTCTCGACGACGTCATGGCGCATTCCATCCTGACGACCGACAACCTGCCAATCACCACCAAAATATCCGTCGTCTACAGAAAGCCGGTCAGGGTGGGGGAGACGCTTCACCTCGAGGGGACGGTGGAGCACCTGAAATCCCGCACCGCTGTCGCGCGCGCGACGGCATATGTCGTGCAGGATCCGGGAAGCGACGCGAGAGATGTCAGGGTCGAAGCCGAGGGCACATATTATCTGGACAAACCGAGGGGAGCTGATAAGGGATGACGGACAACTACCGACACGGCGGGCCGATTGTTCTTCTTACAGACTTCGGGGTTTCCGATCCCTTTGCGGGGCAGATGAAGGGCGTCATCTCAGGCATAGCCCCGGGGGTCCGGATTATCGATCTGTGTCACGAAGTGCCTCCGTTGAACGTGACAGTCGCCGCAATGTTCCTGAAAGGGTCCTGGAGGTATTTCCCGCCGGGAAGCATCTACGTGGTGGTTGTGGATCCGGGCGTCGGCACGGAACGTTCTGCGATCATTATCGGCGCGCAGGATCGGTTGTTCGTGGGGCCCGATAACGGCTGTCTGACTCCCGCTACAGAAGGGAGCACGGGGTGGGAAGCGGTGAGAATTGAGAACCCCGCGTACCTGTTGCCCGAGATCAGCCTCACGTTTCACGGCCGCGACATTTTCGCACCGGTCGCCGCGCATCTCGCGAACCGGGTTCCGCTCTCCGAGTTCGGTCCGCGGATCGAATCCCTCGTACCCATCGATACTCCCGCTCCGGAGCTCAAAGGCAATGTTGTCCAGGGAGAGATCGTCTACATCGACCATTTCGGGAACGCCTGGACCAACATTTCGAAACACTTCCTCCAGGAGATCGGCTGGCTGGAGCACGGTCCCAGGATGGTGTTCAATGTCGCCTCCTGCAAGGTGAAAGGTCTCAAGAAGACCTATCTTTGCGACCAGCCGAACAAGCCGATCGCCCTGATCAACTCGTTCGACCTCGTCGAGATCGCGTGGCCCGGCGATTCCGCGGAAAAGAAGATGCGTCTCTGGCAAGGCGTATGGGTCGATTTGATGCTTCAGAAATAGTTCCCGGTACCAGCTACTCAGGCGAGGACGCCTGAGGTAGCAGGTACCGGAAAGGTCTGTCAGCAAAACCCCCTATGCTCCGTTGATGGATTGTGCAGGGAAGCGAGGTGCCGGAAATCGACGAGGGGACCGGTTCTGATGACGCATGCGAGCACAGAATGGTTATGGGAGTTGGCAGCGGGGACGGTCAGTCTTCTGTTTCCTCCACGATGCATGGGATGCGACAGGGTGGATCGCGAGGGTTTCTGCGACGAATGCCTGTCGCTCCTCGAATGGCTCGATCCATCGACGAGCTGCTCGCGATGCGGGGCGCCGATTGCCTCCGAGGCGCTTTTGAGAGGGGGAAAATGCGCGGCATGCATCAGGAGACCGCCCCGGTACACTCAGGCGGTGGCAGCGTTGCGCTACACCGGTCCCCTCGCACGATCCATCGTACTCTGGAAGTACGAGGGCCAGCAGGCATTCTCTACGCATTTCGCCGGGCTTCTGTGCGACTGGACAAGCGGAAGCGCCCCCAAATGGTGGGAGAAAATCCAGGCGATCGTTCCTGCACCGCTTCATCCGAGGACATTCAGGTCCAGGGGATTCTCGCCGCCCGAGGAGCTTGCCGAACCCCTTGCGGATGCTTTCGCTATCCCTTACCTTCCCAGGACCCTGTACAAGGTCCGGCACACGCTTCCGCAGGCGAGGCTGGACCGCGAAACGCGGATCGTCAATCTCAGTATGAGTATGCAGGTTTTTGACTGCTCGCTTGTCGAGGGTCGCACGATCGCGGTTGTGGACGATGTCATGACGACCGGCGCGACCGTCGATGAGTGCGCGCGAGCGCTCATTACGGCGGGCGCAGACAAGGTTTACGGGCTGGTTCTCGCACGCCAGTCGGAGTGCGATTCCTAGCCCCCCGTATCATCGCTCGGTGCGACTAAGACCCATTCATTCGTATTGCATACTGGCGGGCTTCCGGGTCCGATACTAACAATAGTTGCAGGCATACCCTGCACCTGGAGGCGTATCATGACCGATATCCCGGGACCCGGTGGGAAGGACACAGTCGATGTCGAGGCACTCGAGAACGAGCCTTCTGAAGCGCCGGAAAAGTCGGCGCGTGCCTTGACCGTCGGAGTGGACCAGGTCAGCCTGGAGAGGGAGGTGCTGGGCGTATTCTTTAAGAAGCCCTCGGTCGACCTGGCTCGGATGCTTATCGAGTTCGGACCGCCGATCGGTACCTATACAGCCCGGCATCGCACCATCATCAAAGCCGTCTTCGATTGCGTGCTGTCCGGTGAGGACATCGATGCGGGCAGCCTCCAGAAACGCATGAAGGAGAACGGCGACTGGGACAAGTTCGGGGGGAACGCCTACTGGACCGATCTCGCCACGGGCACCGACATCACACCCGAAGAGTTTCCCTCGCTTGTGCACGAGCTGAGGGATTTCCACACAAGGGAGAAGTTCCGCCATACGATGGAGCTCGCTCTCGGCATGACCCGGGACAACCGTCGTGACCCCCAGGCCGTCATCAATTTCGTACAGGAGGAGCTGATGAGAGCGGGGCAGGCGGACAGCACCGACCGGCCCCAGTCCGTGGCACAGATACTTCAGCAGCTTCACAACGATACGGAGAAAGGTGAGACACAGTCCTTCGCGGTATATGAGACCGGGTTTGACGTTCTCGACAAGGCAATCTCCGGGGCCGCTGCGAAAGAGCTGATCCTGATCGGAGGCGCCCAGGGCATAGGCAAGACGATCATGGCCGTGCAGATCGCACGCAACATCGCCGCGACCAGGCAGGCCCATTGCCTGTACATTTGCTTTGAGCATGACACCAACTACCTTTTCAAGCGCCTGGTTCCCCTGGAGAGCATCAACCCGGTCGGGGCGACCGCCTTCGACCAGGGCCTGACCGAACGGGATGTGGTCGAGGGCATCATGAAGGCCAGCGAAGGGAGAGTCGGATTCATCGACCTTCTCCGCAACTCGCACCGTGGAAAGATGGTCCTCGAAAAGCTCGAGAAATACAAGGACTTTCTCCATTTCATCAAGGGAAACTCGATCAAGACTACTCTTCAGGCCATCCGAAGCATGGTGCTCGAGGCGAAGGCAATGTACAAAGACGTCGTGGTCTTTGTGGACTACCTACAGAAGGTCCCGGTTTTTCCCGAGCCCCCGACCGAGGACGACAAAGTGACCTACATCACGCAGGGTCTCAAGGACCTCGCCCTGTCGACCGAAATCCCAATCTTCGCCATCGTCGCCGCCGACCGCGAAGGTCTCAAGGCCAAGAGAATGCACATCTTCCATCTCAGGGGATCGTCCGCGATCGATTACGAGGCCGATATCTGCCTGATCCTGAACGACAAGTCCAAGATCATCTCCAAGACCAATGTCATCTACAATCCCTCCAAGATGAAAGAATTCGACCAGTGGGTCATATGCACCATCGAGAAGAACCGCACCGGCCAGAAGATGGTCGATCTCGAGTTCAAGAAACACTTCAAGTACTTCTGCTTTGATACTCGCGGAAGGTTGGTGCAGGAGACCCTGATAGACGAGAAGATCTACAGCGAGTAGGGACTTGTGTCCCCCAAAAAAATGCGGGAGCAGCTTGGTTGCATTTGCCGCCCCTCAGCCGGTTACTTGGGAGGATTGGGGATGTTGTAGCTCAGCCATCCACGGCCGTCGATCGTCACCAGGCACCAGGCCCCGTTGTCGAAATAGACCTCCCACAGGACCTCTTCCTGAGGGTTCCCGATCAAGACAACGTACCTATATCCGGCACCGATGTCTGTGGACTCGATGTTCGAGACCTCCAGAAGGGTCGTGTCATAGCCGAGCTTCTCGAGGAAGTCCAGGGCGAGAACAGAGGAGCGTTGGTACGCGTCTTCCGGGAGGCCTGGAGGCAGCGCAGCCGTCGGAGCCTGGCCGGTCCTGCTTGATGTTCCCGCCAATCCCCCCTGAGGGCTCCCAAATAGAAAAGCCCCCGGATGGCCCGGGGGCTGGTAATCAGGCTCAGTGACGAATGAGACTACTCAGTCAATCGTCATATCGTTGATGTTCCAGCCGCTCCCACTGTTATAAAGGCTGTCGACCGAGTAGCTGTCGAACCGAATATAGAGCGTTTGTCCCGGGTTGACAAGGCTTGTTAGTGTCGCATGGCTTGCTCGCTGCCCCCACGAATATTCCCACCAGCCATGATAGGCATATGCGTGATCGTAGAAATTCAAGGCCTGCCAGCTCGATCCGTTCAGACTCCATTCGACCCTGCCTCGGTCATAGTAGGACTCCTGCTTATTGCACGAGTGGTTGATTGTGAGCTCGATCGCGCCGGTCCAGCAGGCCGGAACGGCGATTCCGTTGGTTCTCCAGGCATAAAAGTGGGGATAACCGTAGGTGTTGCATGCCGAGTTATCGTCGTTGATCTGGCCGGTGAACCAGTTGCACTCCCAGTACGGTGCGTTCTTGGACCAATTGACGGCCTCGCCCTCACTTGCAGCAAAGCTCGTGAAGTAGATTTGAGGCGGACAAAAGATGAACTCGAGCATGTCGACGGCGGTTGCGTTAGATTCGCACTCGTTCTCGACGTAGACGTCGACCATCCCGTCATTCGACCAGACGGAGAAGTTGGCATCGCATGTCAGAAGAGTGTCGGTAACGACAGCGACATTAGTCGCAGTGACGTCGCCGTCGGCGTACAGGAATTTGACCAGCGCGGTAGTCGCAGTACCCGACAGGCCCTTGAAACCGGAGCCGGTGATCTCGATGTCGGTATATGGCATCGCGTACACCGTATCAGGGTCAATGCCGGTGACGGTTACATCAACGCAGTAGGGCTCGGGTGCCACATACAGGTCAAAGCGGAAGAACGCGGCCAGTGTCGACGCCGGAGCGCCTCCTGCAGGCGTGAAATCGCTCGTGTAGTCGAAGTTACCGTACTCGGCGACCACCCAGAACTCGTTGTCCTCGGTGCCCTTGACGCTGTCCGCAGGAATCTCCACATGGTAGGTGGAGTAATTCGCGTCTCCACCGGTCGGAGTCATCTCGGCTGCATCGAAGGTGTGCATGGCGCTCAGGACCGTGGACTCGAGCTTGATGACGGAGGGCTGATATTCCCATCCCCATACGTTCACGTCGAGCTTGAGCTTGCCGCCCTTTTTCGTGTCATCAACATAGAAAACGCTAGGCTCAACATCCACTATCATTGCAGCGGCTTCGGGCGCGTTGGCCGGATGGGTGGTCTCATCAATCCAGCTCGCCACGACCGCATAGCCGTACTTCACGCCGTTGGCAACGGGGAACCTGAGATAGTAGTTCCTGGTGTTCGTGCTGCCGGACTTGAACGTACCGTTCTTCGTCGGATTCGCATTAAGCCAGGTCCACAGGTTGTCGAATGCCTTAAGACCGTCCGCGAAGTACTTATACGGGTTGACCGTGGCGGTCAGCATGGACTGATAGCCCGGGGTCGCAAGCTTGCCCTGGGTGTAACCCATGAGGCCGGGGAACGCGAATTCCTTGGCGTTGAACCATCGGGTGTAGCCGTCAGGATTGCCGGTCGCTCCCTTGACTTTGTACGGATCGATGTAGGCCGGATTGGACCCGTCGGGATTGAAGTCATACAGCGACTGGTCCGTCCCGTACTCGGCATACTTGCACTTTGAGCTGTACTTCATGGTGCTCGAACCGGGTCCCATGAAGACACCCTTCACGTCATAACCGTTGTACTGGGGCATGGCGGGGAAGGGGTGAACGATCGATACGTCGATGTCGACATCGACCCAGTCCGCCGTAACCGGCGTTCCGTGAATCTTGAATGCAAGGTTCGACGCCTTGCCGTTCACAAACGACGTGACATTCGCAGTGAACATGCACTGGCGGTTGAGAACGGCCTCCACCGTCTGGTTCTCAATGTCGATGTACACGTATATAGCCCCAAAGATGTGTCTGAGCCTGTCCGATGTGGCTTCCAGATCCGGTCAGGTCCGGATTAGTGGCGGGCGCCGTCGGACTTCCGCCGCCACTTGAGCAACTCAACGCGACGAGTGCCGTCATAAGCACCGCAGCGAGGAGCCCTGTCCATCGAGTCATGCTTAGCCTCCTTAGATGTTTTTGCCTAATGATTTCAACCGCCCCGAATATATAATGAATCGGAGCGAATATCCTTCGATATAACCCTATTAAATTGTAACAGAAGTGCCCCTTGTAATGCAAGGGATAATATAGCGAATATTTACACGGATTTCAACTTATCCGGCCTGTTTTTTTCCTGGTCCCATCCTGAATCACTCAAGCTTGAACAACCGATGAAAAGCAGCCCGCTTTGATCATTCTGACCTCTGCGACAAATCCTGCCGGCCCCGCAGGGAAACCAGCGCCCCCAGAAGGCATGATACCAGTCCGATCAGCCTCAGATTCGCGCCGAGTCCCAGCACGGCTATGAGCCAGAAACTGGTCACCAGCACCCCCGCTATGCTTCCCAGGCTCCCGACCGCAAAAACCCATCCCGACGTTTTCCCGGCCTCCTCAGCTCGACGCGTGAGAGCCCTTATCGCGCACGGGCCCACCATCGCCAGGAGAAAACTCGGAATCGTGAACAGGATCACCGATCCCACCAAGGGATCCCATCTCATGCGGAACTCGTTCGACTCGCTCACCGGATGGTCAAGGATCCAGCCGGGCACGGTCTTCCATGGCGGCTGCAGGTACGCCTGCGCGGCCTGTCGGGGGTCCTCACGCTTCTGAAAGACCCCGCTGACAGGTTTGGGGATTCCGCCCATCAGGAAAATCCAGACGCCCGCGGTCACAAGGGCGATCGCCTGGATTCGTGTGGGCCGGAATCTCACCGACAGCGTCCCTCCGAGCCAATACCCCAGAGTGAGCGCAGCCAGCACAATTCCGAGGACCGCGCCTGTGGAGTAGATCGCCGATCCCAGGCTCGTCTGTATAATTCTGAACGCCAGTATCTCAAGCGCCATCACAAGATAACCCGCCAGGAACACGACCAGGAGCATTGTCGCGGGGGCAGTGCAGCTGTCGATCTTGCGGCGCGGTGGGGGATCAGAAGCGTGTCGAGCCATTGCTATCACTCCACGACTGCGGTTTCCTCGTCCCGAACCACAGGAAAGCAAGGCCGATAAGGACGACTATCGTGATCGAAATCCACAGCCAGGTTGTTCCGTGCGACCGCTTTTCCCCCGGACCGTGCGCACGTCCAGCGGGCTCGATGGAACTATCTTCTCTCACGGTAAGGACTCCGGGATGGAGCTCGCCCGTGGCTGGGTCTATCCTGTAGACCTCGCCGGTCGGCGTTGAGGCAAACAGGCGCTCGTCGGCCAGAGCCAGAGACGCACCCCCATGATGAGGGCCGAGCTGCTCGTCGGGCGGCAGGACCGCAAACGGGGTCTTCCAGACCTCCTGCCCCGTGAGACGATCGAGGCCCTGGATCGAACCGGCGCTGTCCCACAGGTAAAGGCGGTAATCGTCGGCAGCCCAGTCCACAAGCAACCTCTGCAGATGCTCCTGCCAGACCAGCTTGCCATCGTATAATGAGTACGACGCCCCTGCATAGAGCAGGAGGTTTCCGTCAACCGCAGGAGTCGAGAAAAGCTGATCGGCACGCGCCTCCCCGATAGTCTGGAACCGGATGGGATTCAGGGACGAGTAGTACAGCAGGAACCTGACCAGGTTCTGTTCGGGGGACCCCTCCCGGTGCAAAAAAACCAGCTTGTCTCCCGAGACCAGCGCCGCAATCAGGTCTCCGGCAGAGTATGTAATCGAGCGGGCCAGAGTCCCCGACTCCTCGTCGAATCCGCGGACCTGGAAGTCGCCGTCCGCGGTCCTCTCCATCAGGTATACACGCTGACCGGCCACCCTGAAGACCGCCTGCAACGAGACACCCTCCGTCACCTGGGTGGCCCACAGGAGATTCCCGCTGCCGGCGTCCAGCTTGACGATGTTTCCCGGGCTGCCGTTGGCCGAGCCGGGACCGGACGATCCGAACATCTCGAATCCGATCCACAGACTCCGACCGTCCAGCCACCAGCCGCGCGGCTCTCCGTTCAGACGGTGCTCCCACTCGACGCTGCCGTCGCCCAGCCTTCTGCTCCGGCAGAACCACCATCCGCTCTCCTCTTCCAGCGTAATCACCGAGCTGTCGGCATCGCCGGAAAGCACATAATAGCCGGGGAGCGTGTTCGACATCGAGGCTGCCGAATCCCTGGACGCCTCCTCGAGCCCCTTTGCGCTCCACACCGTGTGCCCATCGACCTTCGATACGCCCCAGAGCTGCCTTCCCAGATGCACGAGAATGTAGCTTGGACAAGTCTCCGTCACAGGTGCCGGGAGCTTTCGCTCATCGATGTCTCCCAGCGGCGGGTCCAGCACGGTCGACCATCTGAGCTTGTTCGCCGCTTCGTCGAACGCGTACAGGGTCTGGGGCCAGTGAACGAAATAGATGACCTTCTCCTCCACTGCAGGCGGAGTGAGGATTCCGAGCACGTCGTCTCCCCCGGCGGCTTTGACCGGTCGCGCAAGTCCGCATGCGACAAAGACGACAAGCGGGATGATGCAGTATCTGAGTCCGGGTGTCATTTCCTGTGGGGAATAATAACACACGCCGCTGATGTGTACCGCGAGGGCAGGGGAACCCATCCCTTTCGCAGGTTCAGCCGGGCTGATCGGTCGAGGTCTCGGCGGGCTGGGGCACGGGGGGGTATCCGAGATTTTCCGGCATGCCCTGGGGCACGATTTTCCGCTGCTCCGGATCGTCCGCCCTGGGACGGATGAAGTTCTGGATGAGAAGCATGGTCGCTGTCGGCAACGTGGTTCTTTCCTGGTCGGTCCACTGCCACATATCGGCGATTACCCCCATCGCCTGCTTGATGTTGTCCATCTGTATGTCGTTGACTCGACCGATGAGAATCAACCGAATGAAGCCGTACTGATCGACAAAAACGACGATCGGCTGCGGAAGCTCCGTGTAGCCCAGAGACTTGGGGAGTGCGCCGTCGGTGTCGACCGCCATGACGCCTATGATATGTTCATCGGCGTATGCTTGCTTGAGCATGTCGCCGACCTGCACGCGGTCGTACGTGTAGGGGTCCTCGA
>Ga0315294_10007351_pt1 | contig 12081 bp, 12 predicted proteins | sample YL17G13_40_MG_FD_203626 | JGI IMG/M metagenome (GOLD analysis project Ga0315294, IMG submission 203626) | Sediment microbial communities from Yellowstone Lake, YNP, Wyoming, USA - YL17G13_40 | ecosystem: Environmental > Aquatic > Freshwater > Lake > Sediment | place: USA: Wyoming | collected...
CGCGGCCATCCTCGCTGGCGTGGCGACTGGCGAATACTCCTCCTTGGAAGAGGCCACCCAGCTCTTGATAAGGGAGACCGCCACCTACGAGCCCAATCCTGAATCCGCCCGCGCCTACGATGAACTCTTCGACCTCTACCGCCAGGTGTATCCCGCGGTAAGACCGTTGTTTTGAAGGCGGCCTCGCCATCGAGGAACTTCGTCCTAAGGAGGCATTCGTCTTGATGAAATACCGCTACGAAGAATTGACCTGGGAGGAGATCAAGGAGGCAGTAGCCCAGGAGAAGATACCCGTCCTTCCCATCGGAAGCATCGAGCAGCACGGCCCGCACCTGCCCATTGACACCGACAGCCGCATCATCTGGGAGGTTTGCCGCCGTGGCGTGGAGCAGGCTGGCGAAGAAGCTCTGCTCATGCCGTTGGTTTGCTACGGTTACAGCCCCCACCATATGGCCTTCCCCGGCTCAATCGCCATCCGGCCCGAAACCTTCCTGGGATACCTTGTGGACATCGGCACCAGCCTGGCCAGGCACGGCTTCAAGCGCATCCTCATCGCGAACGGCCACGGGGGCAACGCTCCCCTGGCCACGGCCGCTGCCTATGAAATAACCATGACCACCGACTCGGTGTGTGGGATGACCTCCTGGTGGAGGCTGATCGTCGAAACGCTACAAGCGATTCGGGAATCCGAGTTCCCCGGCGGCATGAGCCATTCGTGCGAGGCTGAAACCTCTGCCCTACTCTACCTCCGCCCCGACCTGGTGAAGATGGAAAAGGCGGCCAAGCACATTCTGAAGAACCAGACGGAGTTCATCCAATATGATCTCATCAGCACCGCGCCGGTGGCCATCCTGGAGCCCTTCAGCCGCTTGAGCGAGACCGGCGTCCAGGGCGACCCGACCCTAGCGACGAAGGAAAAGGGGAAGATCATCGTGGAGAAGGCTGCCGAAAGGCTCGCCGAGTTCATCCGGGAGTTCAAGAGGCGGGAGATCAGTCCCACGCCCCCGGATCATCACTGATCAGCCTCTCGAACTAACCCCTGCCAAGCCTGCGGCGACAAGACGCCTGGCTGGCTAATTCAACTCAGCAAAGAACGCGTCGCTGACCGTTCAGTCACACTTTATCCCCGCCCAGCGGAGTATCTGGGCGGCAGTTCGGTAGAAGATGGCGTCCGCCGTTTCCTCGGACAGGTTCAGCCCCTCGACCACCTTCGAATAGTCGTTCATAACGTCCGGGATGTCTCCGACGAGCACGTCGCTGCCAAAGACTATTTTGTCCCAGGCATCCCTTCCCATGGGGTCACGATAGGCAGGATAGGTGTCTCCCCCCCACCACAACAGGTCCGCCAGGAAATCGGGCTTCTTCCGCTTGAGCAGGGACCCGGACAAATCGAAGTAGAGGTTCGGGTTCCAGCGGCAGGCCATCGCCGCCTCCTCAAACCATGGATTCCCCAGATGCGCCCCGATTATCTGCAACTCGGGAAAGGCGCGGGCGATCGTATCCAGGTAGATCGGTCGCATCAGGTTGTTGTCCACCCGCGCTGGCATCCTCCCCACCTCATCCAGTATCCCGCGCCTCGCCACTATCCCCAGATGGAAGAGGATCGGCATCCTTAACTCCTGCGCCCGCTCGTAATAAGGATAGAACCCCTCGTCGTGGTAGGGCTTTGGCGGCAGGATGAATTTCAGGCCGCAGAAGCCCTCCTTCTTCAACTCGTCAATCAAATTTGCCCGCACCGGACGCCAAAGGTCAACCCCGGCAAAGGGAACAAACAAATCCGGATGGCGACGCCAGCAGGCCAGGAGATCCTCGTTCTTTCCCACCCGACTCCCTTCATACTCAAACCCCATCAGAGCGACCTTGACCAGGTTGTTCTCCTCCGCCACCCTGGCTACCTCGTCCGCATACTCCTCCGCGGGTTGTCTCAGCACGTGATGGTGCATGTCTATGACTTTTCCCGGCTTCATCTCTGTTCCTTCCTCACATCCCTTCCAGCGCTTCGTGCAGCAGGCTGGCTATGTCGTCGGATTCAAAACTCAGCGCGTAGGCATCCACCCGTTTCGCCAGCCGGCTCGTCCTCAACTTGGCGTCCACCGCGTCCAGCCGGTTGAGGGTGCACTCAACTCGGTAGGGTGGCTCCAGGCGAAACGGCTTCAGGGAACCCACCTTCTTCATCGCCCTCACTGCCGCCTCTCGAATGAGCCGCCGGCTAACCTCAGGGGCTACCAGCTTCGCCCGATACCTTCCCACCCCGACCTTCACCGCGGCCGTCTCCACCTCCCCAAGAAGGGCCTTGGCCTCATTACACACGGCCTCATCGCCGGTCACCAACAACACCGGAACCCCAAAACGCCCGGCCCACAGCGCCTCCAAGCCCACCTCCCCCATCAGTATCCCGTTCACCCTCAGTTCGCGCATCAGCTCGGGAAACCAGGTGTGCGAAAGGACGCCGTTCACAGTGCCAGCCATTGGGTGATACCCAACCAGGAACATCCCGGCAAAAGTGGAGTCCAGACCTGGGAACCTCTCCTTTCCCACCGTTCCAGTATAATAGGCTGCCCTGGGGTCCATCTGTTCGACGCGGAAATTGCGTCCATGCCAGTGGCTGTCCGCGACCACAACCTCCTGAGCGCCGGCTGCTATCGCACCGTCCACCGCCGCGTTGATCTCCCCCATTTGCAGCGCCACCGCCCGATCGTATGCAGCTCCCTCCGAACACGCCTGCTCCCAGGTGATGACCCCGCCAATGCCTTCCATATCAGAGGATATGTAGATTTTCACCTTGTGGCCCTCCACCCAATGAGTTAATCGGTGAACTGTCCCTCACCAAACGAGGAATACATCCAAAAGGGCTCTGCCGGAGGCTCTTCCCGTTACAGGCCCGAAAGCTCCCCCCCTAGCGTTGCCCGAATGCCGCATCCCATATTGAGCCAGGCGGCAGGGAATATAACACCTTCGTGTGCTGGCCTTCGAGAGTCCACTTTCGCGCCAGGCGCAGTAGATACTTGATTTGGGTAAACTGCTCGGTTGAGACTTCGCAATGGTAAAGGATTTCGTCCATCCCGGCCTGACCCACCTCGCCCAGGTATCGCGCCACCCCGGTCACCCCCGCAATCAACCCTCCTCCCAGCCTGCCGTTCCGCTTCTCTCCCACCGGACGAGACCTCCCTCTCCCTCCGTAGCCGAACTGCTCAAAAATCCATCGCCCGCTCAATTTCCGGCAGCAACCCCTGGCACTGTCGGCCAAGATGGTACTTGCTGACCGCGATTTGAACCTCCAGCATCCTTTTCATCTCGTCAGCGGAGTGATAGTTGAAAGGATTCAATTCCTGGAGCCGCTTCTTGGTAATGCCCGGCACCTTCACCGGCACCAGAACTTTCTCGCCCCATATCGGGTGCGGCTCATACTCCACCGCACCCCTTGCCGCCTGGAACAGGAATAGTTCCGTCTCCTCTATCGAAGGCCCCGTCCCCCCGACAGGCCGCACCTTCCCCCCGTTCACTTCGAAGACAGTCTTAGGCACCTCCAGTTTCTCCTCTCCCAGTTCCACCTCGGTCCACCTGAACTCTGCGCCCACCCTTCCCGTCGTGTTTATCTGGTATGTCTCGACGGGGTTATCGGTGCCTTCCCTTTCCTTGAGAAACTCGTAGAACCTGTTCACGTGCGCCGAGTTCGCCACCCCCATGGTAAAGGGGAGACAGTAGCGGCTTTCGTATTTCTCCTCCCCAACCCCCACCAGGCTCTGCGCCGGGTGGCCGGTGGTTCTCCCATCGGCAAGGACTTTGGCGGCGAAGGCGCAATCGTTTATCTTAAGCCAAGCATAGTCTGAGTTGTAGCCCGGACTGATGAAGACCGCCATGTTCAGCGGTCCGCTGGTGTAGGGCACCCTATCATAGTAGCCGGTGTCCTCCATCATCAGGACAGTGCGGGCGTTCTGGTTCGGCGTTCCTTCGTATTGAAAAAGGCGGCCGACGAAACTCACGTCCCCTTCCTCGTCCCATTCCGTGTTCTCGTGCAGCGCTCTGGACGCCATGGCCGCCTGGAAGATGGCAACCTGCCTCTCGTCCACGTCCTCGGTCTTCGTCCACGCCCCCCGCTCCGAGCAATAGACCCGGTCCCTGAAGACGGCGACCACGTCGTCATTCTTAAGGACCTGGTCGTAGACGAATTCGGAGGGGTCAACCCCAAACTGCTTCTTGTATATCGGCACCGTCCGACCATCGAAAACGTAAAGCGCGTGGGTGGATTTGCCGCTCCCCGTGAGCCCCCAGACCGCCATCACCACCCTCCTATTCTTCCCGTCCGCGTGCTTGACGGTGAACTCCTTCAAACTTGCGTGTTCCCCGGTGCCGCCCTGCCTATAGACGTGCAGTATCCAGTGCGAGAGGAACCCTTTCTTGCATTCCCCTTGATACGAACTGACCGTGATGAGGGAGTAATTGTGGTTGGGAAACCTCACCACCTTCATCATTTCGTTCGTCCCGGGTATGTTCGGGTTATTCAGGTAATGAGGAACGCAGAAGATCTCTGCATCCGGCTTTTCGTCGGCGGAAGCAGGAAAGTTCAACGTCTTCCAACGATGCGCAACGTCCGGGAACTGCGGGTCGCAATAGAGCCGGCAATGCATTGCGGCAACCGTGCCGGTTGCCCCCAGACTGGCATCCACCTGGATCACCGGCCGGGTCAGCATGTGCTCCAGGACCCTCAACATCAATCGTCGGTGCGCATGTGTGAGGTTCTCTTCCCTCTCTACCACTACTGTCCCGGCGGCGCTGCGGTGCCAGATATTCGAACTCCACCCGTAACTCCCGTTCTTGTATCTGGTGCCATACGCCTTTGCCCTCTCAAGGAGGTCATCGGGGTTATTCTGGACCGCTGTAACGCCGCTGAGTTGTTTATCTTTGACTATCTTGCCGAATAGCTCTCTGAAGGATGCAACGGTGATGTCTTGAACTGTAATCAATACGCCAACCCTTCTCCGTGATTGCCATCCGGCAGCGGTCATTCACGCCGCGGCACACGCCCCCAGCGGTTGATCCGCAGGGCGGCCCCAAAAAACGCGCAATCCACCATCTGTGGCGGAGCCAGCTCCGCCAGCGCGCTCCTGCCTTCCGGCGTGCCGGCCAGCAACAAGCAACTGCCGCGCCGACAATAGTTACACTACCGAACTATGTTTGTCAACATCTCTCAGTCGGGACCTCCCAAACCCCTTCTCCACGGCCAGGCCGACAGGCCGAACCCGTAACCCAACTTAGGCGCCCGCGTTCGTTCGCCAACTGCCGCGCTCGCCCTCTGCCGCCTCTGCTGGGAACAGAGAAGTTGACAAATATGTTATAATCAGCGGGGAGGAGCGGGCAGGAGGCTTCGAATCTCGCCTGTCCGAAACCAACAAATGTCCACGGATAGAGAGAAAACAACCATAAGGGCAGGGAATGAGGCCGAAACTGCGGCTTCCGCGCCGCCCGCAGACGGCGAGGGCGACAAACTTAGCACGCCGCCGGAAGCCGAGAAGGCCGTTCCGGATCCGGTCGAGATATTCAATAGTTGGTGCAAGGGTTGCGGCATCTGCGTGGCCTTCTGCCCCACGAAAACCCTGGCCCTTTCGCCCGCAACTGGGAAGTGCATCATAGTTCTGGCGGAGGCTTGCAGCAAGTGCGGCCTTTGCGAACTCCGCTGCCCTGACTTCGCCATCACTGTTATCCTCAACGGGGCCCGACCCAGATGAAGACGCTTGAGCACGCCACCCGATCACGCGTCCGTGTAGTATCAGGGAACGAGGCCTGCGCCCAAGCGGCTGTCGCTGCCGGCTGCCGGTTTTTCGGCGGCTATCCTATCACTCCTTCTACCGAGATCGCCGAGCACATGGCCCGCTTGTTGCCTCCCGTGGGCGGAAAATTCATTCAGATGGAGGATGAAATGGCTTCCCTTGGTGCCGTCCTCGGCGCCTCAGTTACCGGAGTGAAGGCCATGACGGCGACCAGCGGTCCCGGCTTTTCCCTCATGCAGGAAAACATCGGCTACGCCGCCATGGCGGAAATTCCCTGCGTCATCATCAACGTCATGCGGGGCGGTCCCTCTACGGGGCTCCCCACCAAGACCTCTCAGGCCGACATCATGCAATCTCGCTGGGGCTCGCACGGAGATTATCCGGTCATTGCCCTGGTCCCTTCGAATGTCTACGAGTGCTTCACTCTCACCATTCACGCCTTTAACCTCTCAGAGAAGTACCGGGTTCCGGTGATCGTCCTGTCCGACGAGATCGTAGGCCATGCCCACGAGAACGTCGTCTTCCCCTCTCCTGAGGAGATCACCATCTTCAACCGAATCAAACCCAGCGTGCCTCCGGAGGAGTATGTCCCCTACGAAGACACGCCCACCGGCGTGCCCCCGATGGCGTCCTTCGGAGACGGTTATCGCTACTTCATCACCGGCCTAACCCACGATGAGGCTGGTTTCCCCACCAGTCGTCCCCAACAAATAGATGCTCTCCTGCGCCGCCTCAAGCGCAAGATTGACGACAACGTGAGTGATATTGTCTGCGTGGAGGAATTCCTCTTGGACGACGCGGAAATCGTGCTTGTTGCCTTTGGCTCGGTCGCCAGGGTCGCCAAGGCCGCCGTCATGAGGGCCCGTTCCCTCGGCATTCGGGCAGGATTGCTCCGGCTCATCTCCCTCTGGCCCTTCCCAGAAACTCAAATCCGCAACCTTCCCAACGACCTTCGCGCCATAATCGTGCCGGAGATGAACTTCGGCCAGATCGTCGGCGAGGTCTCAAAGCATTACCGGGGCAAGGCCGGCATCTTCCCTCATAACCGGGTGGATTCGGAATTGACGACCATCGAGGAAATCCTGGAGCAGATAGAGAAAGCCCAGTCCGTGACTCGCCCAAGGTCCCGTCCTCGCTCCCGAGCATCCTCGCCCGTGCGCCAAAGCACCGCCAAGTGAAGAGGATAAACCATGAGAGCATACGCGGAAATCGCCCGTCACTATCTTCGCACTAATAGGTTGCCCCACGTGTGGTGCCCGGGTTGTGGGGATGGCACCGTCCTCGGCGCCTTCCTCCGCGCCGTTGACGAACTCGGCCTGGATAAGGACAAGGTTGCCGTCGTCTCCGGCATCGGCTGTTCCAGCCGCACCCCGGTCTACGTTGATTTCAACACCCTCCACACCACCCACGGCCGGCCCCTGGCTTTCGCCACCGGCATCAAACTTGCCCGCCCGGAACTCACCGTGGTCACCATCACCGGCGACGGAGATTGTCTCGCCATCGGCGGCAACCATTTCATTCACGCCTGCCGCCGCAACATAGACATGACCGTCATCATCTACAACAACAGCATCTACGGAATGACCGGCGGCCAACACTCCCCCACCACACCCGAGGGCGCCTTCGCCGCGACCATCCCCTACGGCACCACCGAACCCCCGTTCGACGCCTGCAAACTTGCTGAGGCGGCGGGCGCCTCGTTCGTGGCCCGAGGCACCACCTATCACACCCGCGAACTGGAAAAACTGTTTGTCGCGGCCATCAAGAAAAAGGGGCTCTCCGTGGTCGAGGTAATCCAACAATGCCCAACCTATTACGGCCGCTACAATCGGATGCGGTCGCCGGTTGACATGCTGAACTGGCAAAAGGAAAACACCATTACCGTAACCCAGGCCCAGAAGCTCGACCCGGAGCAATCCCGGGGCAAGATCGTTCGCGGCATCCTCTTTGAGAGGGACGCCCCCGAGCTCTGTGAGAACTACAGGAAACTAATCGAGCGGGCCCAAGCAAAGGGATGAGGCCAATGACCGAAGATACCATCGCAATTCGCCTTTCCGGCTCCGGCGGCCAAGGCATGCTGCTGGCCGGCTCGATATTGGCCGAAGCCGCCGCTATCTACGAAGGCAAGAACGTCTGCCAGACCATGTCATACGGCCCGGAGGCGCGGCTGGGCGCCTCCCGCTCGGATGTCATCATCTCCACCAAGCCCATCGAATCGCCCAAAGCCTCGCAGGTGGACGTCCTCCTCGCCCTCAATCAGGAGTCGTGCGACGCGTATTTCTGCGACCTCCGGCAGGAAGGCATCCTCGTGGTGGATTCCGACGCGGTGCGCTCCCTTCCCGTGCTGGACGCCTACGCCTTTCCCTTCATCCAGACGGCCCGCGCGAAACTCGGGCGCGAAATAGTTGCCAACGTGATTGCCCTCGGCGCCCTTGTGGCCATCACGGGCGTCGTCGGCCGTGAATCCATCGCCGCCACCGTTGAAGCCAGGGCGCCCAAGGGCACCGCTCAGGCGAACCTCCAGGCCCTCGAAGAAGGGTTCAAACTCATCGTTGCACCAGCCAGCAATTGGTGAAAGCAAATCTCAAGACCATAAACTCAAGAGCGACTACCGGGTAGGATGACAGAACGCACACTCATAATAGTAAAGCCGGACGCAGTCCAGGCGAATAATACCCAGACCATCCTCGAAACCTTACAGGAACGTGGCTTGAAGATACTTGCCTCCGGTCAGATTCGACTCTCCCGCCCACAGGCGGCAGGCTTTTACGCTGAGCACCGCGGCAAGCCTTTCTACGATGAACTGGTCGAATTCATGACTTCGGGTCCCTGCGTGGTGGGGGTTCTGGAGGCGGAAGGCGCCATCGGACTCGTTCGTGACATCATAGGCAATACGAATCCTTCTCTTGCTGCCGAGGGCACGATCCGGCGCCGTTTCGGCTCGTCCACCACGAGAAACACCATCCACGCCTCTGATTCTCCCCAGAGCGCCCAGAGGGAGATCGCCTTCTTGTTCCCCGACTTGCTGCTGCCGGTGCCAGCCGAATCCGAGCGCCTGGCGGCCGGATAGCCCAAACCACCCCTGAATCCCTCTGCTTCGAAACGCCCCAGTTCACATTCCGGTATGCCAAACCAACCAAAAGAAAAGGATATGCATAAAATCCTGGAGAACAAGACCATCGCCCCAGGAATCAAGAGGCTTATTATCGAGGCTCCCCTGGTGGCGAAGAACTTCCTTGCCGGCCAGTTCGTGATGATCCGAGCCTTCGAGCATTCCGAGCGCATTCCACTCACCGCCTGCCACGTTGACCCGGCGGCGGGCACCCTCGCCATCGTCGTTCAGGAGATGGGGAAATCCACCTTGGAACTGGGCTCACTCAAGGCAGGGGACGCCGTCCTCGACGTTACCGGCCCGCTCGGAACACCCACCCCAGCCAAGAAATACGGCACGGTCGTTTCAATTGCCGGCGGTGTCGGCGCCGCTGAAGTCATCCTCGACCTCGAACTCCTCAAAGGCAGCGGCAACTACCTCATCAGCATCCTCGGCGCCAGAAACAAGGAACTGGTTATCCTGGAAGACGAAATATCCAGCCGGGTGGACGAACTATTCGTCTGCACCGACGACGGCTCCTACGGCTCCCCAGGCCTCGTGACAGATGTGCTCCGCAAGTTGCTCGACGAGGGCAGAAAGATCAACCACGTCACTGCCGTCGGTCCCCTCCCCATGATGCGGGCGGTGGCTGAACTAACTCGCCCCCATTCCATTGATACCGCCGTCAGCCTCAATACCATAATGCTGGACGGCACGGGAATGTGCGGCTCTTGCCGATTGACCGTGGCAGGGGAAGTCAAGTTCTGCTGTGTGCATGGCCCCGCTTTTGACGCCCATCAGGTTGACTTCGAGGAACTGTTCCGCAGGCAGAAGCGTTTCTTTGAAGAGGAGAGGATTTCCCTGGAACGCTACAAGAGGATGATGGGGCTCACGATTGAGGCCGCGGCCGGGCGCTCCTAGAAGGGCATAAACGCCGATGCCGATAATCAAGACCAAGACACCTATGCCCACGCAGCCTCCCAGGGAGAGGATACGCAACTTCGGTGAGGTCGCCCTGGGCTACACCGAAGAAGAGGCCTTGCAGGAAGCCTCCCGGTGCATATTCTGTAAGAATCATCCTTGCGTTCCCGCCTGCCCGGTTGGGATTGACATCCCAGGCTTTATCAAATTGATCCAGCAGAGGGACTACCTGGGGGCGGCGCGGCTCATGAAGGAAACCAATAGCCTGCCAGCGATTTGCGGCAGGGTTTGCCCGCAGGAGGAGCAATGCGAGAAGACCTGCACCCTGGGAGTGAAGCACGAGCCGATTGCTATCGGCCGGCTGGAACGTTTTGTGGCGGATTATGAGGCAACGCAAGGGGTGACGGCGGAAAAGGTGAGCGCCGACAGAACGGCGGTGGCGGTGGTCGGGTCCGGGCCGGCGGGGCTCACTGCCGCCGGCGACCTGATCAAGATGGGCCACCGGGTGACGGTTTTCGAGTCCCTCCATGCGCCTGGAGGGGTGTTACGCTACGGGATACCCGAGTTCCGCCTGCCGAAGACAATCGTAGCCAGAGAGATAGACTATCTGCGCCAGTTGGGAGTCGAGATTATGCCCAGCATCGTGGTGGGCAACACGATAACACTGGATGAACTGCTGAGGGATTATCACGCGGTCTTCGTGGGGACCGGAGCAGGCCTGCCGCACTTCATGGGGGTTCCCGGCGAGACGCTCACCGACGTTTATTCCGCCAACGAATTCCTCACCCGCGTAAACCTGATGAAGGCCTATCTCTTCCCTGAATATGACACGCCGGTGAAGATCGGCCGCCGGGTGGCAGTGGTGGGAGCGGGCAATACGGCCATGGACGCCTGTCGGACCGCCCTGAGGCTGGGAGCAGAGGAGGTTTACTGCGTCTATCGGCGCAGCAGAAAGGAGATGCCCGCCAGGGAGGAAGAGATAGTCCGCGCGCAAGAGGAGGGCGTCCAGTTCCACCTGTTGACGCTGCCGGTGCGGATCCTGGGAGACGGCGACGGCAGCGTAACCGGAATGGAATGCTTGAAGATGGAACTCGGGGAGCCGGACGAAAGTGGGCGGCGGCGGCCGGTGCCGATAGCGGGGTCGGAGTTCACCGTAGGGGTGGACACCGTAGTGATTTCCATCGGCCAGGGGCCGAACCCCTTGTTGCCTTCAGCCACGCCCGGCCTGAAGACGGACAAACGCGGCTCGATCGTTGCGGATGAGGAAACCGGAGCCACCTCCATCCCCAGGGTTTACGCCGGTGGAGACATCGCCTGGACTGGTGGAACCGTCATCGCGGCCATGGGCGCCGCGAAGAAGGCTGCCGCTGCCATCCACGAATGCATCCGGCAGAGTTACCGGAAGGCCTGACGAGACTAAGGGCTCAAGGGCAAAGGGGACTACTACTGGGCCTCGCGTGATAAAGTGGCGGCTCTCGTCATTGCGAGCGAAGCGAAGCAATCTCATTGGGGCAATAATGAGGCACGTTAGCGAGATTGCTTCGTCGCTGGCGCTCCTCGCAATGACGGTGGGTCTCAACGCAATGCACGAAACTGAAAAGGGGACAGTTACCTATGTCCGTCAGGGACATAGGTAACTGTCCCCAGACGCCGACGGCCTCTCGGCAACGGCTGCCTCAAGACCTCTGAAGGGCCATCTTGAGGGCGCGAATATCGTCGAAAAGCGTCTCCCTCAGGCTGGCCCGGTGAAGGGCCGCAGCTGGATGATAGAGGGGGAGAAACTGGAGGCCGCGGCCTTCCAGAATGCGCCCGTGAACCTGGCTGATGACGAGTTTGGGATTCACCAGGTTGTGGAGGGCGGGACTGCCAAGCGGAACGACCAGGCGCGGCTTGATGATTGCTATCTGAGCCACCAGATAGGCGTTGCAGGCGTCAATCTCAGGGGGAAGAGGGGTGCGGTTGCCGGGCGGGCGGCACTTGACCAGGTTGGCAATGAAAACCTCCTCCCGGTTTAGACCAGCGTGAGACAGGAGTTCGCCCAAGAGTCGGCCGGCAGGGCCAACGAAGGGCCGCCCCTGGATGTCCTCCTGTTCCCCCGGTCCTTCTCCGACAAAGAAGACCCGCGCGTCTTCCGGCCCCTCCCCCGGCACCGCGTTGGTGCGGCTCTTCCAGAGCGGGCATTTCTGACAAGCCCTGATTATGTCGTGAACTTCCGAAAGCAGCATTCCTAACAACCAACCGCAACCGCCGGCGAGATCACACTCCGTCCTCAGGCCACGACGGAAGATAACCCGTGGGCAT
>Ga0315294_10007352_pt1 | contig 12080 bp, 8 predicted proteins | sample YL17G13_40_MG_FD_203626 | JGI IMG/M metagenome (GOLD analysis project Ga0315294, IMG submission 203626) | Sediment microbial communities from Yellowstone Lake, YNP, Wyoming, USA - YL17G13_40 | ecosystem: Environmental > Aquatic > Freshwater > Lake > Sediment | place: USA: Wyoming | collected...
GTCAAATGATTGTATCTTTCTTGGTGGATAGTTTTTTAAATCTCTCCAGTTTTCTGAGTAATAATAGTCTTCTATACTACCAAATTCATCTCTTCTACCACAAGCGATACGAGAAGCGTCAATCCAATTAACATCAACTATTCTAGTTCTATCCATTGAGTAGATAACTTCGAAACAAGAATAACCAAATGTTTGTTGGTCTCTTGTAACCATCCAGAATACTCTGTCAAGTTTTCTCCAGAATGGAACTAACTTCCAATTGTCAACTATAAACTTATCAGATAGTTCTCTTGTTTCATCAAATAGAAATCCAGCACCAGCAATTAAGTTAGTCTTTGATTCTATAATAGAGTCGTGAATAGATGAAGAGTTCTTATATTCTAAGATATCCATAGGAAATGAGTTGTTTGGTCCGAATAGAACCCAGTCATATCCTTTAGCTGCTTTAGGCATAGGTAGTTCAATATTTCTCATATTGATAGTTTCCATAATGTCTTGGCCAGTAATAGGTTTAGTAATAGGTTCTTCGACCTTCTTACTACCGAAGTTAAATAATGCCATATTATCGTTTTAGGACTTTTATTGTTTTTGCAGGTCTATCTAAAGTAGTCCACACTTTAGTTTGTTGTACCAATACCTTACCCGTTTCAAGTATTGTAGTACCTCCTGTGACAACATAAGTCCACATACCATCTCTCATATCAATTTTAGGTGTACTAAGGTTCTCTGGTGTACCGACAACTATGTTAAATCTAGACCACTTATTTGTAGGTTGAAGGTCAGTTGGGTAAAAGACCTTACTATCACCTGTAACATCATTAGTGAATGTAAATTTAAAGCTTGCAGTTGAACCGTACGTCATTGATTCTCTTAGTGACATCCATACAGATTGTGTGACTCCTGGAGTGAAATATATCATTGTTCAGTTATACTTTATTGATATGGTTTGAAAAAGAATGTTTGTTTTTTAGTGTGTGAGTGTTAATGTATATCATGATGCTGACAATATTTTGTGGCAGCAGGTAGAACTTTTGTGTATGTAATTGTATAATACCTATGTTAGTAGTATGGAAGAGTATAGATGGGTTTCCTCACGAGGTAAGCAATTGTGGTGATGTAAGAAACTGGAAAGGTAGATTACTTAAAAAAGGCATTGCAAAATATAATGGTAGAAGGAGCCAGTACTATCGAGTTAATATAGTTGATAACAATGGAGTTCTAAGATATCTGTTGGTTCACAGACTGGTGGCTACATACTTCTGTGATAAAAAAGATGGAGATAAAGTCGTGTGTCACATTGATAATAATGGCTTAAATAACCACTACACAAACTTATACTGGGGCACACAATCTGATAATGTTAAACAAGCATATAATGATGGACTGATATCTGATAGGTCTGGATCGAATAACCCAAACTATAAAGGTAATGTTTAAAAACAAAAAACCCACCAACGAATGTCAGTGGGTTTTGTTAATGTAGTGGTTAATTACAATAGAGCAGCTACAATGGTTGAAGTAACCGCATAAGATCTTTCTTGTTCAAACCCTTTAAGAGTTAAAACGTAGTTAGAACCATCTGCCTTAGCAGTACCTGAAGTTGATGTAGATTCAGAAAGATAAACTCCTTCTACAGCTCCTGGATACCAGTAAAGTCCGTTTGAATCCTTAACAATAACTGCTAGGTCTCTTTGAGTCAATAAACTCAAAGTATTTCTTTTTGTTACATCTCTTCTAGGAATAGTAAGAGTAACGGTTTGTTCAAATAAAGCTGATCCTGCTTCAACAGATTTTACAAGGTCTTCGGTAAAAGTCGCAGAGTTTCTGTTAAATTGAAACTCGTAAAACTTAGTAGCTCCGGCCATTGATATTGCTGATACAGTACCACCTGATTGAGTGAAGGATGATATGTTGGATAAGTCTGTTAAATAGACCTTAGACAACCCACCGATGTTATTAGAACAATCGTTAGAAATACCTCCTGAAAATGATACACATGCCATATTATTTTATTGTTTTTTTATTCCGTTGAAGGATTATGAGTAAAGAACAACTTCAGCTCCGTACAAGTAGTTAACTCCAAACTTCAAAGAAGTTGCGAATCTTTCTGTTCTTGAACCTGAAATGTTTCTTTGTGGTATGATAATGATATCGTTCCAATCAGATACTAAATCTGTTAAGAAGAATACTTTATCCATATCAGCAGCAATCATTTGCTTAGCCAATAATCCAGAAGTAGGGATAAGTCTGAAACCTAAGTAGTTTAATTCTTTATCACCAACCATGAATAATCCACCAGTTGTAGCAGCTTGTGCTTGTTTGTAAGCGAAAGCAATTTCTTGAGATACGAATATCTTAAAGTTTGCTCCTGTTCTAACCTCAGCTAGTACTGATTGAAGTACTCTGTTTAATTCACCAATAACGTTAGATGAAGTAATAGTAGAAGCAGTTGCAGCTACGTCAACAACGTCACCGTCAGCAAGCATCAACTTAACTAAACCATCACATAAAGATAATGGGTAAGAAGCAGTTGCTGTGTTACCTTGGAACATAACTTTTTCTAAGTCAGCAGCAACTTTAGTAGCTACGTAGTCAACTACGAAATCAGCATAAGATGTTGGCATTACTTCTTCGTTATTAGAACCAGCTCTTAATTGTAAAGATAAGTAGTTCGCTTCGAATGTAGTTGCACAATATTCTAAGTTTACTTTCAAATCGCAAACTTCCATTGTTTTTTGGTTCAAAGAACCTTCTCCTGTTGCAGAGAATGAACAATCTTCAGCTTGAAGAATGTTACCTAAGTCTGAGTAAGCCAATTTGATTTTACTTTTAACGTTAGGGATAAGAGTAATTTCTTGCTTAGCTACACCAGTAGTAAGGACCTTCTTGAAGAAACCTTCAGCGTCTTTACCGTAAAATGTTGTATTATCTGTTAAAGCCATTTTAATTTATTATTTTTTTGTAGTCTTATACCTAATATAGGATTTTTCGACTTTTTGTTTTTATCTAGTTCTTGCAAACTCTCTGATACGAGCTTCCTCTTTAGTAAAGTTAGCATCTACTCTAGATTCAGGTTTGTTGATTGACTTAGTAGCCGGAGTTGATGAGAATTTCTCTTCAATACTCTCTTTGTACTTAGACATTTCTACTTGACCATCACCAATTAGTGTTTTCATTTTACTGATTTCATCCATTAAGTCTGAGAATCTAGCATCTATCATAGCAGATACTTCTTCAGCAGTTAAAGGAGTTGATGCATTTGGTACTACAGGTTCAGCTACTGCTAAACTAGCAGCATCTTCCTTAATAGCAGATACCTTAATCTCTACTACTTTACCATCTTTTGTTGTTACAATAGTGCCGTCCTCTAAAACGTGATCAGCATCTGGTGCTGGTTGTGTAAGAGCTTCGTCTATAAAAATAGCCGTATCCATACCAAAGTCGCCATCCCAGTAAACTTGAACGCCATCTTTTAAGGTTGCACTACCTAATTTGATTTCTTTTTCCATTACTTGTTCTTTATTTTTTAGTGATAATTCTAAGTCAGCAAGTATCTCAACTGAGAACCCTTTAACTTCATCGGATTTTACTTTATCTATCCAAAACTTTTCGTCTTTTACTTTAACTCCACCAAACCAAGTTCCTTCAGGTAAATCAAATCCAAGGTTGTGAGATTTGTCTTGTTCACCTTCAATCATCCAGTTAGAAGCTACAAAAGCCTCAACCTTTTCATCAGTATGCATAAAGTTTATATTCTTGTTATTTAAGTCTTCATTAAATCTGTCAGCAATCTTTGCTATTTCTTCTTTACTAAATCTAATGTAGTATTCACCCATCTTATCGTCTTTTCTATATATCAACATATTTGGAATAAGAAAAGGTCCATATAATAGTTGTTTATCTTTGTTAGCTTTGAAAGCCATAGAGACTTCTTGTTTCGATAGTTTAATCCAATCAACACCAATTGCCGGATCATCAACTAAAGATATCATACCAACTCCTTGGTTTCCATCTTTAAGTACTATGTTGTAAATAGGTATATCCTTCTTCATATCTTATATGTTTATTTTTTGATAATTGTTTCTATCCAAATGAAGCGTTACTCTCAAGTGTGTAAACTCTTCTTTGTGCATTCGTTATGTCTGACTCAACTACATAAACTCTTTGACTTGATTGTGGAGTTATAGGTGAGAATTGAGCCCCAGTACCAGTTGGTGTTCCAACAAGTCCTTGGTTGAATCCTGTGAATCCACCAGTAGATGCTTCATTAACTGCCGCTGCTGCCGCATTAGAGGCACCTCCTGTATTAGGAGCAGTTATCTCTGGCACACCACCATCAAATTGAGTCTTCTTAATATTCGATACTTGAACAGCGGTTGTACCAACAACTAATGCCGCTAATATAGCTCCGACAATTGGACCAGCTATTGGACCTAATTGCATAGCTCCTGTGAATGCTGACAAAGCACCTTGTAAGCCAGATATAATGGCTTGTGCTATCTTTAACTTCTTGTCAGATTCAAATGCTTTCTTCTTCTCAGCTAACTCTTTAGCTTTATATTCTTTGTTAAGTTTATCAGTTGAAGCAGCAAGTCCTTTATCTAATCCTAATATCTGACTATTATATTGTTCTTGACTTATGACACCAGCAGCTAACTTTTCATCAAGTGCCGCTCTTTGAGCATTATATCCTTCATTGAGTGCAGATGTTTGATTAGCAACTGAGTCTCTTAAGTCTCTTAATTGATTCTCACTTTCTATCTTATTACCTTCAGTTATTGCTGTCGCAAGTCCTAATATTGAGTTAGCAATCTGTGCTGCTAAATCGGCATACTTCTGAAGTTGTTGTAACTTATAAGTTAAAGTATCATCAGCTGCTTTCTTTTCAGAAGACTGGTCATCTTGTCTATACTTTTGATTTATCTCTTTCTTTTTTACATTTAATTGCTCTTCACCATTAGTCTTGAACTTGTCTATTAACTCTTTACCTTTTGCAGTCTCTGTAAATTCAACACCAAATTCTTTTTTTAGGTTGTCCTTAAAGTTAGTAAGGTCTCTTAGTGCTGTGGCTTCAGCATCTTTTAAGTCAGCATCTCTTTTAATTAGGAGATTTTGTTTAATAAGTGCCAATCTCTTAGCTTGATATTCTTCAAAGTCTTTAATCTTAATATTGTTTAATGATTTCTCAAAGTCTAATTGCTCAATCTGTAATTGATTTTCTCTAAGTATAAGTGTCTCTTTATAATCGGCAGTATTTTGGTCACCAAAAGATATCTCATCCTGTAATACTTTTTCAATTATTGCAATTTTATCAGCTCTGTCTTGTACAAGTTTTAAATCTTCAGCATCAGCAGCATCTTTCTTCGCCTTGTAGAAGTTATTAAGAGCATCTTGTGTTTGCTTTAATTCAGTATCAAACTTTAGAAGTAGACCATTCTTTTCTTTACCTAAAACTTTACTATCTTCAATTTCTTTTCTCTTAAGTTTATTAATATCATCAAGTTTTCTTTGTTCTAATTCAAGTTCAAATCTAACTTCTTCACCTTTAGTTTTGAATTTACTTTTGTTAAGTTCATCATTATATCCAATCTCTAAGTCATTAAGTTCTTTTAGAACATCATTAACTTCTTTCTTAATCTCTTTGTATGCAGTCTTGTAAGCCTGTCTTCTCTTTTCTAAATCATCAGCTAACTTCTTAGCAGCATCTTCATCAGATTTAGCTTTATCTTCAGCAGCTTTCTTATCAGCATCGGCTTGTATCTTAAGTTGATCAGCAAGTGCCTTCTCAAGTTGTTGTCTAACTTGTTTGAATGAATCAATTAAGTTTGCTAGATTCTTAGCCTTTTGTTCATCATCTGCTTGAGTAGATTGTGCCAAGAATGATTTCTGAGCAGTTAAATAACTAATGTAGTACTTAGTCTGAGCTTGTTCTATCAATAGATTCTTCTCATCCTGTGATGTTTTCTCATATTTAGCACTTGTATTAATCTCAGCTATTCTATCCTTTAATTGAGTCTTAAGATTGTCTAACCTAGTTTCTCCTATTTTATATTCAACATCTCTGTAGTTTTGAGATTGACCAATTTGAATACCAAACTCATCATATTCATTTGTAACACCAACAAGTTCTTGTTTTATACCAATGAATGCAGATTTGTATTGCTCGAATTCGGCTATACTCTTATCATTGGCGTTCTTAACACTGCCTATCTGAACAACTACTGCATCTTTTTGTAGACCAAGTATTTCAGCATCAAGATCTTTTTGCATTTGAAGTTTCTTTTTAGAATCTTTCTCTTCTAAGATAGCAATTTCTCTTCTAGTCTTATATACAGCTATGAAGTCATCTGATTGTTTTTTAACAAGGTCAGATTGTTCAAGTAATCTTTTATTAGTTTCAGCAGTTTTACTTTCAGCAGTTTCCTCAGTACTACTAAATATCAACAACCCAGCAACTAATGCAGCAACACCAACAATTAGAAGTCCAATAGGATTAGCAGCCATAGCCACGTTTAATCCTTCTTGAGCTACCGTAGCAGCACCTGTAGCAGCAGTCTCAGCAGTTTTAGCAACCGCATCAGCACCAGCAGTTATAGCTGCCTCAGCAGTCAAAACATTAGATGTAGCTGTTACTTCATTATTTACAACCTGTGCTGCTGTCTTAGCACTAAGTATATTAAGTCCTAATGCATTTGCAATATTACTCAAGTCCTCAGCTAATGTCTTAGCATTTGTAGCAATAGTGGTTGCTGATAATGCTAAGGCTAAAGCTAGTTGTGCTTTCTGAGCCGATTCTGATATAGCTGTTCCTTCTTCACCAAATAGTGCAAAGGCTGATGTAGCAATAGTAAAACCAGCAGTTATAGTAGATGCAACTGAACCAACTGATTGGCCTAGTTCAGCAATACCTTTTTGAAAGTTTGTTGTTTCTTTATATGAGTTAACAAACTCTCTTTGTAAAGTCTGTGCTTGTGTAGACAACTTTTGAAAGGCATCTGAACCAATAGCAACATTCTTCAGCTCTTCTCTAGTAGCTACAAGTGCTTGTTCTATTTGACCAACCGTAGTTATAACCTGGTCGGCTCCATTGATTTTTACATTTAAACTAAAATCTGACATTTAGATATTATACGGTTATATTCACTAATCTGTGATAAGAGTATGTACAAAGCCATTGAATTGTATTTGTTGATGTTCCAGATATTTTAACTCTAACTCCTGTACCATCAACTGCCATTTCAGCAACTGGCGGAGTACCTGTAAAGCTATTCCATTCGTTTATGATAGGTGTTCCTATTTCAGTTGGTGTTAATAAACCATCTCCAGTCAATGTATAAACACCAATGATTTCAGCTGAATATACTAATGTAGCATCTGACATATCTGTACCTACAATATATGACTTAACTTGAACAACCTCACCACCAACAGATGCGTCATACCAAGTAATAGTAACTAAGTTATTAGTAGTTGCATTAGATGTTCTTAACTTAACTTGACCAGTCTTCCAGTCAGAATCTAAGTATTGATTAGAACCATCATCAGCAATACCTCTTACAGCGAATGTCTCACCAACAACAACTTGTTTAGAGTATTTGTTAGTTTTACCATTTCCATATCCTATCATAGTAGATGAAGTTAGACCTGAAGCAAATGTAGTATTAGAAGCACCAATAGCAACATTGTTGTTACCACCAGTAATTGTTATATTAGTTGAACCAATAGTAACATTCTGTGCTGGTGAACCTAAGATATAAGAACTCTTTGAGTTTAAGTGTAGTGGTCTAGACTTAGAAGTTGATGATGCAGTTCCATATATCTCAATCGGTGAGTTATTTGAAACGATTCCATTTGTTACTAATATAGAATCAGTTGTTTCTGTTATAAGTACACCTTTGTTTACATTGATAGTTGCATAACCAATAGAAGATCCACCTAAGTAAAGATCTTTCCATCTTAGAGTACTAGTACCTAAATCAGTATAATAACCAGATCTTGGAGTCACAGCATCTGCTGAGTATGTACTACCAATAGATAAGTTTGGTGAGTTGAATGTCCAAGGTGATGCTGAAGCAGATGTAGAACTTGTAGCAGAACTTGTGCCAGTCGCCAACGATACTATACCATTGTTAGTTCTAACATAAACTTTATCATCTGTCACATTAACTCCAATCTCACCTATGTAAAGGTCAGTTGCTAACCAAGTCTCATCTGTGTGGTCATTTGATGTAGGTACCGTAAATATTGAACCATTGGTTGATATCGCGTGGTTTATTAATCTTGAATATTGTTCTATTTTTGCCATATACTTATTATATCTTTTTTTGAGTAGTGTGTTTTTTATTATGACCTATTAAACGATCTCTGTCTTACTATTTCTACCATAGATTGAGTTGCTATGTTTATACCAGTCGATATAAATCCACCTGATTGATTAGTTCTAGGATTTGGATTGGAAGTTGTTAGTATACCAAGTTCAAGTACATCAGGTAGAATCATATCCATACCAGGATTTATAACATTCTCATAGGTAGATGAACCACCAGTTATAACAACATCTTCACCTGCATTGACTACATTGATAGTTGTGGAATCTGATTGTCTAACAACAGCAGCATCTAAACCACCATTTATGACATTAGATTTAGATACTGGTATACCATTCTTATATCTAATACCATTTATATAAGTGACATCACTTTCTGATACATACTTCTTATCGGTACCAATAATGTTAACATTAACAACATTACCAGAAATGTAGTTACCGTTACCAGAAGAAATATGTACGTTATTCGAGTTATTTCCAATAGCATTCTCATTTCCGTTTATCTTTATATTTTTACCACCAGATCCAACATAATTTGAAAGACCGGATGTAGTCACCGTTGAATTGTTAGATATGTTAGTACCTGGTGTAGTGTTTGAATATCCATACTCAGGTCTTTTCTTAACAGGAGCTACCTCATATGTAGTTGATGTGATTGGGTGAAATACACTCACAACACCACCTACAACTATGTCTGAATTACCAATTGCATCATCAACAACAATACTTCTTCTTGTAAATTTAGAAGGAGCTTTCAGTTTTAAGAACTCACACTTAGTAAGTGAACTAACAACTGGGTCAAAGTCTACTACCTTCTGTAGTCTTAAGTAGTTACCATCAACAACATATATCTTTCTAAAATCTAACTCATAGATATCCTTTGGTGATAGGTTAAAGTTGCCTATAACTACCTTTGATGCTGGATCAGATACCTCATTTATAAAGTTACCCCAATACTTATTGTAAAGGTTCTCATTAGTCCATCTTGCGTGGTCGTAATATACGAAGTCACCTACTGACATATTATACCAGTTAATATCATAGATTGGATCAACTGGATTATCTACGGTACCAGCATATGGATAGTATGTGAATATTGATGATGTAGCACTTGCCAAACCAGCCACATTTATAGATGATAACATCTCCCATCCAACCGTCGATGATGGATATGCAGGATTTTGTAATAGTATATTAGAACCACCTCTTTGAGCAGTGTATGGTCTTATACCACCCCATATCAACATTCTTGGTAACGAATTAGATACTGGCTTAGCTGAACCATTTGTATCTTTTTGTAATATAGATGGCATAACAACATCAGATCCTTCAGGATTATTTATCATTATTGTAGTACCAAGTGGTATTGATATTTTAACCTCATTCTTAAGGAAGTCATTCTCAATCTCTTTTGTATATGATGAGTATGCTCTACCTCTGTCATCTTTAAATTTCTTGTTCCAATAGTCACTTTCTTCTTTGTTTTCAAATGTGTAATACTTAGCAATAAGTTCACCCATAGGTATTAGTTCAACTGAATCAACATCTAACTTTTCTGTCCAATCAACATAGTCTGATGTGCCGTTAGATCCATCATAATAATAATCATCTCTTGGTTCAATATAATAAAGTCTTTCAATTTGTCTATCTGGTTCGATATGTAGATTAAACGATTTCAATATAGAGAGTAAGAAGTCTTTACAAGTCATATCTTTTGGTAGAAATGAATTGGCTTCTATAATAGAACCTTCAGATGACTTTGGAGATGGATCATTAAAAACATAAGAAGCAGCTTCTAATCTAACAAACCATTCACCATTTATATCTGTTCTTTCTATTGGATCGTCACCACCTGGTGGATTATAAACTTCAGTAAATGATAATGATGTTTGTCTAGTTGGTGTAGGTTCTGCTGTTCCAGCCTTTGCTTGAACATAATATTTTAGTTCAATCCAAACTTCATCTGCTTTAGCAAAATATGTAGATGATGAGTCTATTGATAAAGGCACATTCTCCCAAGATGATGGTTGATATCTACCAAATGATTTCCAGTTTGCGTTAGTAGGTGTCCAATATGAACTCTTATTCATCTGAAATGGATAAACGGTTGATCCAATATCACTTACTACACCGGCTCTTCTTCTTTTAATAGTTAATTTAGCTTGTAATCCACATTGATAGTTACCAAGTGGACCTGGTGCACTACCATATGCATATCCTGGATAGTAAGAATAGTTTGATACAAATGGATTGAATGATGAGGTACCAGTATTTAGGTAGTCTCCTTCATAACCGTTCATATCACACCAGGTACTTAACTTAACATTAACAGATAATTTATATTCACCTGAATCTTTAACATCCCATTTAAGTTGGTCTTGATTCCAGTTACCAAATGGATCATCATCAGTTACTCCTTTGTCATAAAAGTTTACCGAGTATGTTAATCCAGCTGTTGGAGATTCTGATTTAAATGGAACTCTGTTTGGAACTATTGTTGGGAATATTTTTGCATAAGATGCAGTGGCAATATTTATCGTATTAGGATAAACATCTATACAAACACCAAGAAATGATGCACCTGTTGTGTAACTTTGTGTGGTACCAACCCAATACTTTCTACTTGTAACTTCACCTGGATTCAAATCAAATGTAGGTCTCTTTTGTGTTAGAATAAGTCTCTTAAAGAATTGTGAATCTAAAAAGTCTGATTGGTATGATGAGTTTGTCTCAGCCATAATCTTATCAAATAGTTCTTTGATATAGAATGCTGGTACAAATGAAGTAACAGGAAATGAGTTATAGTCAAACTCATCACCCCAAGATATCATAGGATAAACATAACCTCTACCACTAGCAGTTGTCTTACCTATATAAGATCCAAAAGGGTCAGTAGTTGCTGGTGTAAATCCACTAGATGGTAGTGATATTGGATATGTGTGATTAACTACAAACTTAGTAGAATTAATTACATCAGTAACAATAAAGTCACCATATATTGTGTATAAAGCAGACTGAGGTATGTTAGAATTTATAGCAGAAACTGGAGCATATGACATATTAGGAATTACCTTAACATTATCATCTACAACTAATCCGTGAGAAGTAGTTGTTTGAATAAGTAATCTACCTGTAGACGGATCCATAGAAAATTTAGATACTTTCTTAGATGAAGCGATTTGAATGACTTGATAATCTGCACCATTATAGGTACATAAACCTTGCCAAGAATTCATAATAGACTCTTTTGTCCATAGGTGGTCCCATTCGCTAAAATTTAAATCACTTAGTTTAGCAGTACCAACATCATAAAACAAAGATGTTAAGTCACCATTAAGTGCTATCTCATATTCTATATTACCATCTTTATCTTTCTTAATACTCTTCATCTGCATATTACCTTTGAGTACTTGTATACCATCATTAAGAACAATAACTTCTTTTCTAAGATTAGGATTGAATCCTGTATAAACTGATTTACTACCAATAGTAGTCCAGCCATCTTGACCTATCTCATATATGTGTGAGAATATTCTATTGTTGTTAGCAGTACCAGGTATACTAATTGTCTTAGACCAAGAAGTCTTTCTCTTCTCTGGCTCTTTAACATCAACTATTGTATAAGTCAGTGGTATTGAAACATTATCAAATAAGTCTAATTCTAAGCCTTGGCCAGATGCTGGCCTAATTATACTTTGAAAGGCAGCCGAAATCGTTTCATTTGGATTTTGAAAGTATAATTAGGCCAGCA
>Ga0315294_10007353_pt1 | contig 12079 bp, 10 predicted proteins | sample YL17G13_40_MG_FD_203626 | JGI IMG/M metagenome (GOLD analysis project Ga0315294, IMG submission 203626) | Sediment microbial communities from Yellowstone Lake, YNP, Wyoming, USA - YL17G13_40 | ecosystem: Environmental > Aquatic > Freshwater > Lake > Sediment | place: USA: Wyoming | collected...
CCCTTGCCCTCGTATTCGAGCTTCTCGACGACGCGCAGGCTCTGGTCGGCGTGGTGGAAGCCGAGGGGCAGGAGCTTGCGGAGCGTCTCCTCGCCGGAGTGGCCGAAGGGCGTGTGGCCGAGGTCGTGTCCCAGGGCGATGGCCTCGGTCAGGTCCTCGTTGAGGCGGAGGGCCCGGGCGATCGTCCGGGCGATCTGGGAGACCTCGAGGCAGTGGGTCAGGCGCGTCCGGTAATGGTCGCCGAAGGGCGAGAGGAAGACCTGGGTCTTGTGCTTGAGACGGCGGAAGGACTTGGAGTGGATGATCCGGTCGCGGTCGCGCTGGAAATCCGTGCGCAGGACGTGCTGGGCCTCGGCCCTGACCCGGCCCTTGGACCGGGAGCTGAGGCAGGCCTTGGGCGAAAGGAACTTTTGCTCTGTTTTTTCCAGTTCTTCGCGGATGGTCACGGATTCTCTCCTCGTCGCGCGCTAATTATATCAAAAAGCGGTGGGCCGCCGCCAGCATCAAGAGGGGGTCAAACAACAAGGCAGGGATGAATTCAGGAAAGGGCCAAACGATAAGGCGGGCAGTTAAGAAGGGGTCAAACCTACTTTTTACACTTTTCGGGTCGAGAAGAGTGTAAAAAGTAGGTTTGACCCCCTCTGAGCTTGCAATTATCACCGCGTTCGCCTAATAAATGAGCGAGAGCGTTTCGCAACGGAGCCACCATGATCAAAGACAACGTCGCCGCGATCCTCCGGCAACTGCCGCCGGGCATCGAACTCGTCGCCGCGGCCAAGACCCGGACCGCATCCGAGATCCTCCAGGCCCTCGAGGCCGGCGTCGGGATCATCGGCGAGAACTACGTCCAGGAGGCAGCGGACGTCTTTCCGGCGATCGGCGGCCGGGCCCGCTGGCACTTCATCGGCCATCTGCAGACGAACAAGGTTAAAAAGGCCGTCGAGATCTTCGACCTCATCGAGACCGTGGATTCGATCGGCCTGGGGCGCGAGATCGACAAGCGCTCGGCCGCGGCCGGCAAGACGATGGACATCCTCGTCGAGGTCAACAGCGGACGCGAACCGCAGAAAGCCGGCGTCCTGCCCGAGGAGGCCGAGCCCCTCGTCCGTTCGCTCGCGGCTCTCCCCCACCTGCGCGTCCGGGGCCTCATGACCATGGGCCCCTTCGAAGGCGATCCTGAGGATTCGCGTCCCTATTTTAAGGAGACGCGCCGCGTCTGGGAGGCGCTGAAAACCCTGGCCATTCCAGGGGCCGAGATGCGGTACCTGTCCATGGGCATGACCAATTCCTGGAGAGTGGCCATCGAGGAAGGCGCCACCATGGTGCGCATCGGCACGGCCATCTTCGGGCCGCGGATCTGAAAACCCGGATAGCGGTCTACTTTGCGTCCTCTCGTTCTTCGGCTTCGTCGAGGGCCTGGACTTCGGCCTCGCCCAAGGCGATCTCAGGCTCGATACCTTTCAGCCGCCTGAGGTCCTCGATCTTCTGGAGGGGCCGCTCGAGCTTGTTGCGGCGGGTCGTGGCCAGTTTCTGGAATTCGTCCCGCGCGTCCTCGATCTTCCGGCCCATGTTGTCCATGGACTTGCGAAACTTTTCCCACTCCTTGTTGAAGCCGCCGATGAGCCGGAGCATGTCGTTGGCCGCCTTGGCCGTGCTGAAATTGTCCATGGCCTGGCGGATGACGGCCAGGATGGCGAAGAGTGTGAACGGGGAGCAGAGGATGACCTTGCTCCTCAAAGCCTCGTCGATGATGGCGGGGTCGTTCTGGTTGATGAAGGCGTAGACCTGCTCGTTGGGGATGAAGACAAGGACGTAGTCGAGCGTTTCGTCCTCGGGATTGATGTAGTCGCGGGTCGTGACCTCCTTGATCCGGCTCCGGACGTCCCTCAGGAACTGGCCCTTCTGGACCTCGCGTTCCATGTCGTTCTCTGTCTCGAGGTAGCGGAGGTAGCTGTTCAGGGGGAACTTGACGTCCATATTGACCTTCCGGCCCTGGGGCAGCTGGAAGGTGTAATCGGGACGCGACCCCGCCCCATCGAGAGTCTTCTGCCTGAGGTAATTGACGCCCTCGATGAACCCGGCCAGCTGGAGGACGTCCTCGGCCATCCGCTCCCCCCACATGCCCCGGGCCTTGGTGCTGACCAGGGCCTGGCGCAGGTGGTTGGCCGTGTCCTGGAGCTTGGCCGTCTGTTCCGCGGCTGTTTTCAGGTGGGCGGACAACTCGCCGTATTTCTGGACGCGCTCCTTCTCGAACCCGGCGACGACGTCCTGCATTTTCTGGAGGTCGCCCCGCATGGATTCGAGGGTCTGGTCGATCAGCTTCTTTTTCCCTTCGAGGTCCTTCTCGCCGGACTGGGTCTGCTGGCCGAGCATGGACCCGGCCAGCTTCATGAACTCCTCCGAGTTCGTCTTCAGGGCCGAAAGGGACAACGAGCCCATGGAGTCCTTGACCCGGCCGAGGATGACCTCGATGTCTTTGAGCTTCTCGCTTTCCGTCTCGCTGACGAGCTCGCGGGCGATGGCCCTCGCCTCTTTCCTGTTCACCAGCTGGATGATGAGGACGACCGCGGCGCCGAAGACGCCCCCGCCGATGAACAAATAAACACCTGTCATGTTTCGACTCCTTCTTCGCCGCCCGGCCCGTCCCCGCCTTCCGCCTCGTCCATGGCCCGGTCGACTTCCTCGTTGAAGTCCTCGCCCGTCTCCTCGCCCATCTCCCGCCCCATTTTCTTCATCCAGCGGGCGACGCTCTTCGGGTCTTTCTCGTCGAGCCCGGCCAGGGACGAGGGGTCGGCCAGGCTTTCGAGCCGGCTTTCCTCGGATCGCCGGACGGCGACGCGGGAGACGAGCTTGGCCAGATCCCTGCCGCCGCAGTGCTGGCACACCGGGTCGACGGCCGCTTTGACGGACAGCGTTATCACCGTCGTCATACGGCGGCAGTCGGCGCAACGGTATTCGTAAATGGGCATGTCTAGATCAGGATCCCTTCTTCGTAGCCGAGCTTGACGAGCTCGATCCGGTTCGGATCGCTCACGCCCAGGTGATGGCGCGTGTCGGCCAACTGGATGTGGTGCGGCGTCATTTGGAGCGGCCGGTCGTCGCCGAAAAATTCTCGCCTCTTCGCCTGGATGATGCGCAGTCCGGTAGCGTCGGCGGCGACGGGGTCGCGGCTGACGATGAGCCCCTTGTATTCCCAGGTGTATTCTTTGGCGTAATGGTGCGGCCCGACGCCGTGGAAAAGCGGCGTGAACATGACCAGGACGTTGAGCCGGGTCTTGCCCTTGACGGCCGGGAGGTCCCAGAGCGTGGCCAGGTCGGCGCACGTGTCGCCGTGATAGTCCGCAGGCCTGGGGACGAACATGATGTAATTCTTGATCAAACTCCCGACGCCCGACCAGTGATGGCTCCGCATGGGGCGGGCGTTGACGAGGGCCGTGGCGTTCTGGAAGACCGGGTTACGGAGAACGCCCCGGTCGTCGATGGCGATCCTGTCCTCGGAGACGCCCGCGTCCATGACCCGCCGCTTGATGGCCTGCTCGACCTCCGGGGTCGTCGGGATGTAGCGCCAGGCGTTGGTCTTGATGCCGACGACGTCCTCGGCGCGGACGAGCGTCTTCCAGGCTTTGACGGCATCGCGCTCGCCGAGCAAGGCTCGGACGGCGTCGTCGAGCATCCGCTGGACGATCTCGGCCGGCGGGGCGCCGCCCGCTCCGAGAGCGGCCGGGTCGCGGACGAGGACGACGCGGACCTTCTCTTCGGCAAGCCCGGGAAGCGGGGTCCTCCCTGTCCGGGCCGCTGCGGGGATCAGGGCCCCGGCGAAAGGCGCAACAGATGCGGCTTTCAGGAAATCCCTTCGGGTGATCGGTTTCCGGCTCATGTTATCACTCCTCCACCAGTCGGTCCGCGCGGCCTTTCAACAGGGCTACGACGGCATCCAGTCCAGCCGCGGCTGTTCGCTCCGCGATCATGTCAAAAACGATGACAACGTATCTGTCATGGACGCGGACGGCCGTCCACTTGCCGTTCTCCGTCTTGACGATGCCCTTCTCCGCGGCTTCAGGCATGTAGGCCCGCGCGAACGATGCCCCGGCCTTGGCGGCCGATCCGCCGTCCTCGTAGGCGGCCACGAGGACTTTGCTCCGGTCGCCCTTGCTGCCGTAATCCGCGAGGACCGCATCGGTCTTCTGGTCAAGAAGCAGGATGTTCGTGTCGGCGACGAAAAAATGATAGTTGAGGACGGAATGGTTGTGAAAGAAGCGGACCCGCCCGGTATCAAGGCCGTCGGGAGGCAGGTGCCGCAAGAGGTCCGGCCTCTCCCCTAGGCCCGGGATGGCGCCGTCGATCCGGCGTCCGAGCTCGAAAACGAGTCCCTTTGTCTCGGCCGTCTCCTCCTCGGCGTAGACCGAGAGGAAATAGCGGTCCTTCCAGAAAGAGAGGAGCCCAGCTTTGTAGTTCGATCCCTGGCCGATCCCGGCGTTCTCCCCGTCGAGGTCGTGGGTGAAGACGCCGAAGGCGTCCTCCGGCGACCCCATGTCGAAGAGGTCGACGACGATGTCGGGCTTGCCGTCCTTGTGGAAGCGGCGGGCCACGAGGAGCTTCATGTTGTAGGACCTGTAGACCTCGCCCGCGCCGTCGATGTAGTCGAAGATCGACTCGGCGTCGAAGGTCTGGTCGGCTTCAGAAACATAGGGGCCGATCGTCGGGGGGATGAGCGCGGCGAGCTTTTGGATGTCAGGCACGGTCGGTTCGGTCGTCAAGACGAGGCCTCCCAGGAGGGCCAGGACGGCGGCGTAAACGACAACCCTCTTCATTCCCGTCGATTGTATCACGCCGCCACGGACGAGACAAGGGAACGGGACGGACGGGCGGGGGCGTTTGCAAATTTCGGTGTTTCGGGGAATAATAGACGCTGTTCGCGTGATCCAAAGACGTTCCGACGCCCGACCAAAGGAGAGTCCGCATGATTGAGCGCCGCTTGAAGGTCCCCGCCCTCCTCGTCCTGGTCCTCGCCGGGTTCCTCACCGACTGCTCGACGACGGCCAAGGACGACGTCGTGACTCCGGTCGAAATCCCCGCGGCCTCCATGTCTTACATCGTGCTCGCCTGGAACGACTTGGGCATGCATTGCCTCAACCCGACCTACGACAAGGAAGTCATCCTGCCGCCCTATAATAATATCTGGGCCCAGGTGATCAAGCGCGGCAACCCGCCCGAGATCGTAACGACGGGCGTCACCTTGGAATACCGGATCGTCGACAACACTTATTCCTACGGCAAGGGGACGGCGTTGCCGCTCCGCATCTACGGACAGTTCTGGGACAATTCCTTCGACCTCTTCGGCGTCTCCCTCGCCCCTGACACGGGCCTCAACCTGGTCGACCCGGCCATCCACAACGGGCTCTCGGGAACGATGCTTCTCAAGGGCAACCACTTCGAGGTCGACGGCGTCCCCGTCGTCCCCATCAACGACGCCGGGACATGGGACCCCTACCAAATCGCGGAGATCGTCGTTCGCGACGCCTCGACCAGCGCCGAGTTGGCCCGGACCCGGGCGACCGTCCCCACCTCCGACGAGATCAACTGCGCCAAGTGCCATGGCCAGAAGATCGGCGACCTCGAGATAAAGTCCGTCCTGGAGGAACACGACAAAGCCGAAGAGACGACGTTCGTCGCCGACGGCGTCCCCGTTCTCTGCGCCGACTGCCACGGCAGTCCCGCCCTCGGGCAGACCGGTCCGGGATCGTCGGAATTGTATCTTTCCCAGGTCATACACGGCTTCCACAGCACCACAACCGCGGCCTGCTACGACTGCCATCCCGGGACGACGACGAAATGCAACCGGAGCACGGCCCACACGGCGACGGACGGCTACTGCACGACCTGCCACGGCGCCTTGGTCAACGTCGCCTCCACCATCACCAACGGCCGGGTCCCCTGGGTGAGCGAGCCGAAGTGCGTGCAATGCCACACCTTCGTCGCCGAAGTCGACACGGGTGCGACGCTCTACCGCAACGCCTCCGCCCATAACGGCATCTCCTGCCCCGCCTGCCACGGCAGCCCCCACGCCCAGGTCCCCTCGGACAAGGCCGCGGACAACTACCAGGCCCTCCAGTATCAGAACAAGGCCCTGGCTCTCGGCAGCTGCCGGGTCTGTCACAGCGGCTCGAAGGGCGGCGGGTTGACGGGAATCGTGGAGGCTCACGGCGGCAGCCGGCCGACGTCGTGCATGGTCTGCCACACGGGACCCATCTCGACGAACAATCCGCTGCAGTTCCCCCACAGGTTCCAGCAGAGAAACCGCTGAGGGTCCGGCGCGGTCTTATTTCCGGGACAAGTGCCCGACGTACGCCCGCAGGAAGCGGACGGCCTCGTCGGCCCGCCGGAATACCGGAACTCCTGAACGTTCGAGGTGTTCGGCCAGAGGGGTATAGAGCTCTCCTGCGTCGATGTTGACGACGACCGGCTTGTCCGTCGAGCGGAAAAGCTCGATCATCCGCGAGGCGAAACTCCCCGGCCGAGCAAGATCCTCGCCGTGCCCCTCCCCCGCCGGCAGGGTGTTCTGGGCCGGGGTCATGGGAACGTTCGAGACGACCGCGCAGTCCACATCCGGGTCTTCCAGGATGGCCCGCGCGCACTCCACGAACACGGCGTCGTCGGCGACCGGGGTCACGTCGAGGGGATTGTGGACGTCCTGGAGGCGGTCGATGCCGAGCGGTTGGAGGATGGCCACGATGCGCTTCTGCGTCTCCGGAGTGAACGGGACGAGGTCCAGGTCGACCCCGTTCTTGAGGTTGTCGGCCAGGACGACGCACTCGAACCCGGCGTTGCTGATGAGCCCGACCCGGCGGCCGCGGACCTTCCGGCCTTCGAGGAATGACAGCCCCTTCATGAAGCTCTCGAACTCGAAAATACCCCCGGCGACGATCGCGCCGGCCTGTTCTAGGACGGCCCGGAAGACGCCGTAATCGCCGGCGACGGAAGCCGTGTGGCTCGATGTCGCCGCTCGGCCTTCAGGGCTCCGGCCCGCCTTGTAGACGAGGACGGTCCGGCCCGCGGCCGTAAGCTCGCCGACGGCCCGGGCGAAAGCCAATCCGTCGCCCGGCTTGAAGCCTTCCATGTAAACGGCGAACAGCTTGACGTCGGGGTCGTCCTTGAGGAACGTCAGATAATCCGAGGCGGTGAGGTCGAGCTGGTTCCCTAGGGAGATGGCGTAGAGCGGCTCGACCTCCGGCAGCTTGCTCATCCGGCAGATCATGAAGGCGCCGCTTTGGCTGATGACGGCCATGTCCGAGCGGGTGCTCTTCGGCCGGGGCAGCTTGTAATTGGGGATGAAGGTCGTGTCGTAGCGGCCGGGCTTGGAGGCGATACCCAGGCAGTTGCCGCCGTTGACGACGGGTGTCGTCTTCGCGCTCCGGCGGCCTTCGCGGAGAAGCTCCCGGATCTTTTCCTCGATCGACGCCCCGCCCTCCTTCTCGCCCATGCCGCCGGCGATGAGGATGACCGAGCGCGCCTTCTCGTGTTCGACGAGGTCCTTCATCACGTCGTAGCACTGGTCGGCGGCGAGGGTCAGGACGAAGAGGTCGACCGTCCGGGGCATGGCCTCGACCGACGGGACGCAGAGGCAGCCTTCGATCGACTCGATCCCGGGCTTGACTACGACAACGTTCTCCGCCGGAAAACCGTTCTGCAGAGTGTTGTTGAGGATGAGGTGGCCGATGTTCATCTTCTCCGAGACGCCGATGATGCCGATCGACGCGGGCCTGAGGAGCGGCCCTATGGCGGCGACAGGCCGGGCGGATACGCCCGCTTTGTCGCGGGAAAATCGGCAGACCCCGTCCAGGGGGACGAGCCGGCCGCGGCGGACGACGAAGGGGTTGACCTCGGCTTCCTCGAGGACGAAAGGAGAGTCGGCGGAAAAGGGCGAGAAGGCGGCGGCCAGGTCGCGGAAGCGGAGGAGGGTTTCGGCCAGGACCTTGGGGGAGAGGAGCGCTTTCCGTCCCCGGAATTCGGCGGCCAGCTTGCCGTAGAAGGCCAGCGGCTCGAGAAGGCTCTGGGCCTTCCCGTCGGCGAGAAGGTGGGCGGAGGCGATGGCCGCGGCCCTCCCCTCGCGGAGATGCTCGTTCATGTACTCGACGTCGAGCCCGCCGCTCCCCATGGTCAGCACGGGCCCGAAGTCACGGGAGTTCCTCAGGCCGAGGAGGATCTCCGAGCCGAAGCCGGCGTTGTCGAAGGCGACTTTCTCGGCGACGAGGAAACCCCGGATGGATTCCCGGACGGCCTTCAAGGACGAAGGCTCTCCGGCGGCGCCGTGGCTTCGGCCCCTTTTCTCACATTCGATATAGCGGAGGGGCACGGTCCTGAGCATCGAAGCGCAGGCCTTGTTCACCGACGCGGCGTCGGGCTTGACGAAGGCGACGCCCCCAACGTCGGACTTGTGGATGATGAGCGGAGAAACGACTTTGAGGACGACGGCGTCGGTCCCGGCCCCGAGGCCGATCAAGTCCTTCCGGCCGACGGCCTGACCGGCCGGGACGAAGACATGGCGGGGCGCCGGGATCCCGGCCTCCTTGAGGACCTCGTAGACTTCGGGTTCGAGCAGGAAATTCCGGCCGTCCCGCTCCGCCGCCTCGAGCGTCCGGTGGACCCTTTTCCAGTCCGTTTTCATGCGCCGAGGGCCGCTTTCTTCCCGAGCTCGTAGGCCTTGAGGTTGGCCTCGAGGACGGCGGCCCCGCGGCCGCGGAAAAGGGCGTCGATGGTCGCGAGCAGGCTCGCTTCCTTCAGGATCAAGGAGCCCGCGGCCGCCCCGAGGAGGACGATGTTCTGGGCCTTGACCGTGCCGGCTTCCCGGGCCAGTTTTTCCGAGTCGACGACGACGCTCCGCGGCGCCTTGCGGACCGCCTCCAGGACCCGGCCGATGTCCGGATAGTCGGGGATGTTCCGGTACGGCGTCGAGCTCGTCACGACGATCCCGCCCGGCCGGAGGTATTCGAAGTAGCGCAGGGCTTCGAGCGGCTCGACGCTCAGGATCATGTCGGCCTCGCCCTTGGGGATGAGGTCGCTCCAGATCGCATCGTTCGAGAGACGCATGTGCGACTGGACGGCCCCTCCCCGCTGGGCCATGCCGTGGACCTCGGCCTGCTTGAAAAAGAGCCCGTCGGCGAGGGCCGCGTTGTCGATGACGTAGGCGATGGACAGGATGCCCTGGCCGCCGACGCCCGCAAGAATGATGTCCTGCTTCATGGCCTAGCTCCTTTTCTTCCGCATCTCCTGGACGCATTCCCGGACGGCGACGATGACGGACAGCCCGCGGTGATCGATCTCTTCCTTGATGATCTGGATGTTCTTTTCGTGGTTCTTCGGCAGCGGCTCGATCGTCCGGATATGCTCCTTGGGCACGCCCACGCCTTCGATGATACGGAGAAGGCGTTCGCCGGTCCCGCAGCTCGGCTGTCCCCCCGTCATGGCCGTCGTCGCGTTGTCGAGGACGATGACGGTCATGTCGGTGTTGGCGAAGGCCGCGCCGAGGAGGGGGGTGATGCCCGAATGGGCGAAAGTCGAGTCGCCGATGACCGAGACGGCCGGGTGGAGACCGACGTCGGACGCGCCCCGGGCCATGCTGACGCTCGCCCCCATGCAGACGCATGTTTGGACGGCGTTGTAGGGAGGCAGGGCGCCCAGGGTGTAACAGCCGATGTCGCTGAACACGTTCGAGCCGGGGTAGTTTTCGAGGGCCCTGTTGAGGGCCTTGAAGGTGTCGGCGTGGGAACACCCGACGCAGAGCTGGGGCGGACGGCCGGAGAGCGGGAGCCCGCTCGCCGCGACGGCCGGGAGAGGGTCCCGGCCGAGCGCCCGGCGGACGATGTCCGGGGAAAGCTCCCCGGTGGCCGGGATGGCGCCGCTGAGCTTTCCCAGGACGGTCTTGCCGGCGATCCCTAAGAGCCCCCTTAGCTGTCGTTCGATGAAAGGATAGCCGTCTTCGACGACGAGGACGGCGTCGACGTGGCCGACGAGCTTGCGGATGAGCCCCTCGGGAAGCGGGTAGGTCGAAACCTTGAGGAAGGACGGGAGCGCGGCTTCGCCCTTCATGGTCTCGCGGAAATAGTTGTAGCCGACGCCGGAGGCGATGACGCCGAGGGATCTGTCGCTCTCGTTGAGCTTCAGGACATTGAACGGCGATTCCTCCGAGAAGCGGAGCATCTCCGGCTGACGGTCGAGAAGCAGGGCGAACCTGCGCCGGGCGTTCACGGGAAGGAGCGTCCAGTCCTTTGCCGCCCCCGTTTTCAGCTCGTTCGGGCCGCGGGACTCGCGGGTTTGGACAGGCGACCGGCTATGGGCCAGGCGCGTGACTATGCGCATGAGGACGGGCAGGCCGAAACGCTCGGAGACGTCGAAGGCCTCCCGGGCCATGTCGTAGGCCTCCTGGTGGTCGGAGGGCTCGTAGGCGAAGATCTGGGCGAACTGAACGTAGTACCGGCTGTCCTGCTCGTTCTGCGAGCTGTGCATGCCGGGGTCGTCGGCGCTGACGACGAGGAGGCCGCCGTTGGCCCCGGTCACGGCGGAGTTCATGAAGGGGTCGGCGGCGACGTTGAGCCCGACGTGCTTGAACGAGACCAGGGCGCGTTTCCCGGCGAACGAGGCGCCCAGGGCCTCCTCGTAGGCGACCTTCTCGTTCACCGACCAGACCGCGGTGAACGCCTTGGTCTCGCCGGCCAGGCGGACGAGGTACTCCATGATCTCGGTAGCGGGCGTTCCGGGATAGGAGTATCCGGCCGAGAGGCCCGCGTGGACGGCCCCCAGGGCGATCGCTTCGTCACCGAGCAGGATTTGATGGGACATGGGCATCCTTCTTTCGACGGTATTTCAACGGACGCACGCCCGGAAGACACGGTGAAGAGACGTGCAACCCATCGGTCGAAGGGGTAGGATACTCACAGCCGGCGGAGGGTGTCAAGCTGCCGGCCCGGGCATCCGGGAGTTGAGTAAATTGATAATTCCTATAAATTCATGTTGATATTAGGGGAAAAGCCGTATAGGATAGCGTTTAAGGAGCGTGCCATGATCAGACTTTCCACCAAGGGGCGCTACGGGACGAGGCTGATGCTCAACCTGGCCCGGCATCACGGGAGCGGGGACGGACATAAGACCGTCATCCTCAAAAACATCTCGGAAGACGAGAGGATCTCGATCCGCTACCTCGAACAGATCATCATCCCCTTGAAGATCAACCGTCTGGTCAAAAGCATCCGCGGCGCCGGCGGGGGCTACACCCTCGCCCGCAAGCCCGAGGACATCAGGCTGAGCGAGATCCTCCACGCCCTCGAGGGGAACTGTTGCCTCGTCGAGTGCGTCGAAGACGAGTCCTTCTGCGATTTCATCGACACCTGCCCGACCTTTCCCATCTGGAAGAACGCGACCGACATCCTGAAGGGCTATTTCGACAGCCTCACCCTCAAGGACATCGTCGAGATGGCCGAAAAAAAGACCAAGCCGGGCAAACCCAAGGCCCGCTGAGGCCGACGCCGCTCCCGCAGCCCCCCGCTCTCCCTTCCGGGTTTCCCCCCGCGAATCCTTATCGGACGGCCCTTCCCCTCGCCTAGGGAGCCAGGCCGGCCTTGCGCTCCGCGGCTTCGATAGTGTTCATCATGAGCATGGTGACGGTCATGGGGCCGACGCCGCCCGGCACGGGAGTGATGGCCTCGGCCTTTTCCTTGATGGCCTCGAAATCGCAGTCCCCGACGAGGCGGAAGCCCTTGGGCGACGCGGCGTCCGGCACCCTATTGACGCCGACGTCGATGACGACGCACCCGACGCGGACCATCTCCGCCTTGATGATACGCGGCACGCCCATGGCCGCGACGAGAATGTCCGCCTGGAGCGTGAACCGGGAGATGTCGGGCGTCCCCGTGTGGCAGACCGTGACCGTCGCGTTGGCCCCCTTTTTCTTCTGGATGAGGAGCGCGGCCAGGGGCTTGCCGACGATGTTGCTCCGGCCGCAGATGACGACGTGCTTCCCCTCGGGGCTATAGCCGCCCCGGACGAGCAGTTGGACGACCCCGTAGGGCGTGCACGGCAGGGGGCA
>Ga0315294_10007354_pt1 | contig 12078 bp, 9 predicted proteins | sample YL17G13_40_MG_FD_203626 | JGI IMG/M metagenome (GOLD analysis project Ga0315294, IMG submission 203626) | Sediment microbial communities from Yellowstone Lake, YNP, Wyoming, USA - YL17G13_40 | ecosystem: Environmental > Aquatic > Freshwater > Lake > Sediment | place: USA: Wyoming | collected...
GTTGAGCTGGTTGAGGGTATGCAGTTCGACAAAGGATACCTCAGTCCGCACTTTATTAATAACCTTGAGAATATGACGGTTGTGCTGGATAAGCCATATATCCTTGTGCATGAGAAGAAGATAAGCTCGGTAAAATCTCTTGTTCCATTGCTCGAGAAAGTCGCCAAACAAGGCAAGCCCCTGTTGATTATCGCCGAAGATGTTGAGGGTGAGGCGTTAGCCACGCTGGTTGTCAACAAACTGCGTGGTGTGCTGCAGGCAGCGGCTGTGAAGGCGCCCGGCTTTGGCGACAGACGCAAGGCGCTGCTCAGTGACATCGCTACCCTTACTGGCGGCGAGGCCATCTTTGAGGATTTGGGGCTTCAATTGGAGAACATTGAGCTGCGTCAGCTCGGCAGAGCAAAGCGAGTAACCATCGACAAGGACACCACCACAATCATCGAAGGCGGCGGGAGCAGCGAGGCCATCAAGGGCAGGATTGAGCAAATTAAAAGCGAGATAGAGAAATCTACCAGCGACTACGATATTGAAAAGCTGCAGGAACGGCTGGCAAAATTGGCCGGTGGCGTGGCTCTGATTAACGTCGGGGCGGCAACCGAGACAGAAGTGAAAGAGAAGAAGGCACGCGTCGAAGATGCACTGCACGCCTGCCGGGCAGCGGTGGAGGAAGGTATTCTGCCGGGAGGCGGTGTGGCGATGCTCAGAGCGCTGCCGGCACTGGATAAAATCAAAACCAGCGGCGACGAAAAGGTCGGCGTTGATATAGTTCGAAGAGCAGTGGTAGCGCCGATTAAGCAAATAGCCGAGAACGCAGGACTTGACGGCTCGATTGTGGCTCAGAAAGTTATGGAAAGCAAAGAAAAGAACTTCGGCTACGATGCTCTGCGGAAAGAATACGGGGATATGATTGAGTTCGGCGTGATTGTGCCGATGAAGGTGGAGAGGATTGCGCTGCAAAACGGCGCCTCGATTGCATCGCTGCTACTAACCACCGATGCGATAGTCAGCGAGATTCCCGAAAAGAAGGAAAAGACTCCCGCGATGCCGGGCGGCGAAATGTATTAGTAGTTTATGCCAAGGGGGCTTCCATTCCGGATGCCCCTTTTTTTGTTCATTGTTATTCGTTTGTGATACTAAGCAGGTTCCGGGCTTTTTGCAGGGCTGACACCACAAAAATCACCGGATACAGCTCTTCAAAATACCAGAGCCGGGCGAAATAAAGACCTATCGGTGAAGGTGGTACTATTGTTCCCTCTTTAGTTTGTTCGATAAGCCAGCGAACTCCACGAGAAATTGCCGGCTCTACCGCTAACCTGTGGCTCGTGATTCGAGAATCGAGTATCTCCACAGGACGCCTATCGGCGGAGAATCGAGAATCGAGAATTGAGGCGAGGGCATCTACCGATAAAGCGGTTTCTTCGATAGTGGAGTTGACGGCTTTTGCCCCTCCCCATCCGCCATCCTGATTCTGGACAGATAAAAGCCATTGAACGGCTTTTTGCATCATCGGTAAACATTGGGAAATGAACTGATGAGGCAGCCGGCACAATCCTGTAAGCACCCTGGCTGTTCCATAAACGGGGTTTTCCTGATTCGGTGCAAACTGGTTGCCAAACCACAATGGGACCCACGAGCCATCTTTTTTCTGGACGTGTTCCAGAAAGAAGATGGCCTTTTTGAGCGTTTTTTCTGCCGGTTTTTGCAGAGAATCCGGCAGGACGTCAAACCAGGAGCCGATAGCACCTGCCGCGTGGGCTGTCAGGTCCGGTGCGCTGCGGTCGAATGGCAGAGACATCCATCCCCTGCAAAAAGTTGGGATTCCGCCATCGCGATTTTGCAGTTCCATCAGCCACTTTAACCCTATGATGGCAGAGTTGGTCGTGCGTTTATCCGCCATACGTGTGGCGGATTCATCCGGCGGGCCGAGGTTACGCAAAGCGATTAGTGCACCGGCGGAGTCGTCGGCATCGGGGACGGCCCCGGCCAAGTTTGTCCACCCCCAACCGCCGGGGATGGTGTGTGTGTAATGGTGGACCTGGCGATGCTGCGACGACAGCAACCAATTCTGGATGTTTGTGCGGTCTTCTGATGAGAGGATGGACTCGACGTCCAGGTCGGCGGAAAGGGCGTTTACAGCCAGGGTTGTTACCCATACGGCAAGGTTAGTATCAATCGGCCAACTCCCATCATCTCTGGCTGAGTTAACCAAAAAGTCGGCGCCTTTTAATGTGACATCGTGGTTTTTTTCTCCGCAGGCCGCCAGCCCCATAACGATAAAGGCGGTCAATGGAACGGCTTCGAGAAAGCCGCCGGTTTCCGGCTGCAGACTTCGCAGCACATCAAGGGTTTTACTTCGAGAAAGATGCCGCAGGAGTCTTATAATTGGATTGCGGGGTTTTAGGTAATGATAATGAACCTGCCCTATTGCGATTAAGGCCGGCAGGGCATAGCTTACCACCGGCAGCCGCAGCCACTTGAATAGCTGATGCGGACAGACTGCCATCTCAAAAGGCAGAGGTTTAATCAGTCGCCAGGATTCTTGTGGGCTACCCAGTCTGTTGGCAAGGGCACACATAGTGAGGATCGGCGCCGAAAAGGTTCTGTCCTCGCCATACTGCTTATTGACAGAGTTTGCAAGAACATCTGGTTTGAGACTACCAGCGAAGCCGATAAGCCACGATTGAGCTTTGGCGACAGTTTCTTTATATCGGGCGGACTCAGTTATCGTAAATGCGGACAAGTCCGCCAAACGGATGGCTGACAAGCATAGTAATGTCGTGCTGATATTGCTGGGACTTCGGACAGTATCTCCCCAGCCACCATCGGAGTTTTGGTTTTCACTTAGCCAGTTAAGCCCCTTACGGATGAGCGAATCGTATTTTGCCCTATCGACCGTTGCGAGGGCAAAGACGGCAGTAGCCGTAGAGAGGGCGCTGCTGGATAATCGCCCCTGCCAGAAACCGTCTGGGTTGCGGGATTGAAGCAATCGGTTTCTCATAAGTGCAAGTGTTCTGTCGAGTGCAGCTCTATCAATGTTCATAGCTACCCGTTTAGATGTCCGAGTGCTAACAAACCGTAATAGGTGTATTCGCAGTCGATGATGTTGTCTGCCCAGTTTCCTTGAAAGCCGCCCTCGCTGCTCCAGAGCGTGTCGAGAAAGTCGAGGCATCGGTCTTTTATGTTGTCGGTTGAGATTCCCATCAAAGCGAGTGCGTGCAAAGCGACGGCGGTGGAAAGTAAATCAGGAATGCCGTTTTGTCCCGGCGTCGCCATTGCGACAAAGCCCCCTTTTGGGTGGAGCCGGGAAAGCAGCCAATCGGTGGAAAGATTATCGACCGGTTCGTTTAAGTAGTGCAGGACCGTCAATGCTGCCGCTGTTGCGGGGGTCGAAGGAATTTGTATAGCGGGGTCATTTGAATAAGCCCCGTCCGGGGTTCGTAATGCTTTTATGCAGTTGGCTACCGCAGTAGAGGTCACCATATCCATTCCATTCTCCGCCCCTTGGGGGCTGCGAAGGATAAAATTCAAGTCCTGATAAGCACCCAGAGCAAGAAAACATCCGTAAGATGAGCCATGCGAAGCTCCGGTTAGAGTATTATAAGCGCCATCGGGACAGCGATACCTTTCGATGTTTCGGGCAATCCCATTACGAATGCCCGCGCCTTGGAACTGCGATACGTCGGCCCAGCAGCGGGCCAGACAGGCCAGGTGAACAAGGTCGAGATTGGAACCATCCTCAAATTTTCGCAGGTAGTTTAGGATTCGCTCCTGTGGAATATCGGCATCCAGCGCCAGAAGGGATTCGAGACCGAAGACGGTATAATATAAGTCGCTTTGATTGCTTCTTCCCTTGAATCCGCCATCCTGGTTGAACTGTCTATTAACGAAGTTAACTACAAGGTCAGCAGAATCATTGAGCAGATGTTTTGCCCGACTTGCTGCCTTGAGCATATCCCGCCTTATGGTCATCGCAACAACCCATTACTTCGAAGTCGTCGAATATTTTACCTATAACTCTTCGCAGCAAACCCTTGAGGTTAGTGTTCTTCAGATTACCGAGAGAACCTATTGCCTGCGATTTATAGGTTTCCATCAATTCCCAGGCCGAGCGCTCGATTTTTAACAGAGTAAATATACTCTTGAGCTCACTTTCGACCGAGTCCGGTTTTATTGACATGTTCCAGATAGATTCGAGTAATTTTTTCTCAGCCCCCTCTGTCCGTTCATAAGCCATTGCGAGCAGCAATGAAGGCCGTATCTGATTTAGCGCACTGGCTATGCTTACAGAACGGAAATCCTCGATGTCATCGCGAACCTGATATGCAATGCCGAGTGAGCGGCTGTACTGTTCCAGCACTGCGTCCAGTTCGTCACTATAACCAGCCAGAATAGCTCCTACTCTGAGGGCGACCTCGAATGCAGGAGATGTTTTTTTTCTAAATATGTCTATGACTTCCGCAACGCTCATAGGTCCGGGCTGCCGCATCCACGATAGCTCGTTTCCCTGCCCCAGACACAAACTGCGGTGTCCCTGTACCGCGGCGGTCAGTAATTTTATTTTTGAATCATCGGGAACCTTTAGCTCCACCAGGAGACGGTATCCTTCACCCAGCAGGAAGTCTCCGACATTAAGGGCTATCGGGACTCCATACTGGGCGTGGAGTGTTTTCTGGTCGTACCGCAAAGTGTCACCATCTTCTATGTCATCGTGAATTAAAGAGGCCTTGTGAAAACATTCCACCGCCACAGCGGCTCTATACACTTTGTCCGGGAGTGTTGCCTGACGGTTTTCGGCAAGTGCCTGGTAGGCACAGGCGGTAAGGAAGGGTCGCCAGCGTTTGCCTGCTTTGGCCATCCATTCGAGGGCTATTTTTTCGGTCTGCCCCTCGGCGGGGCCGAAAAGTATTTCGAGGGATTCACTTGAAAACCAGTTATCTACCTGGTTGTGTAAAGATTCGAGATTTAGTCGGCACGTCTGGTCATCGGTATTCAGGTAAATTGCATCCCACACCCAGTCGATATCGGCGCTTGTATTCGCGCAGCCATCCTGCAACAGCGGAATTGCTATGCCGGGAACGGCACCGGCCTCCATATATGGGAAGACCTGCTGGAGAACCGAAAGGCAGCTAACGCCCACTACGGCTTCAATTTTCCCCGTCTCGATAAGCGATGTTATCACGGGTGAACCTTCTGCAATCAGCACCGCATAGCCCAGCCGCTCTGCCTGGCTTTTAAGCTCATCGATAATGCATCCCCCGCAGTGTTCGCACACTAATCCAAGCTCATCGAAGCCGGCCCGGCATTCGCGCTGGTTTCGCAGACACTTCGGCAGCAGTAGCAGTCGCTTTTCAAAAGGGATGCCTGCCACGGTTTGGCGCCAGACCTGGTTGTTTACCAGAACTGCTGCAAAATTCCTGTATTTTGAGTTTACATTTGCTATCTCGACAACTTTTTCTGAGTGCATTTGCAATTCAGCCAGAGACAATGGCCCGACGGGTTTTTTCTGCTCGACGTAGTCGGTGGCAATCTGCAACAGTTTATTACGCTGTTGCTTCGTTTGGGGAATATTATCTTGTGGTGGCCTGAGAGGTCGAATGGCAGCCGCAGTGTTTGTGTGCATATTTTTGGCTCTCCTCGTTTGTGGTTCGTAGTTTGGAGTTCATAGTTCGTAGTTCGGACTTCGCAATTTGTTTCTGGAGTTTATTAAAGGTTCGCCGCCAGGACAAAATTTCACCTCTGCCCAGCATCTGCATCAAGACTCTTTTTGTCCAGGGCACGCCGCCTGCTCGCTGGTTATCCCAGAGCAATCGCGGCACTAACTTAAAGTTTATCTCGTAACAGGTCCTGTATAACTCCAAATGGTCGGCTCTCATTTTCCGGAGCGTAAATCTTTGCTCTGCTCCAATTTCATCAGCCCCCCTGTCTTCTGTCGAAGACAGAAAGGGGGGCTCGTAGAATATCGGGAAAATTACCGCCTGCTTCACTGCCAGCTTTTTGACAAGCGCAAGTGTGCGGGCGATATCAGCCGGTGTTTCTCCCGGCAGTCCCAGGATTATACTAAAAACGGCGAAAAAACCACTTTTATTCATTCGCTCAGCCGCTTCTATCACCAAATTTTGCCAGTCATCGGGTCTAAACGGCGCTATTTTCCCGGGGCAGTTGGCGGCTACAAGGTGTCCATTTGCACTCTCGGCACCCATATTGACCCACAGATAATCGGTTTTGTTCTCCCAGGTGAGTAGTTTTCTGATTTCTGTCAACTGCTCATCGGTCAGTTGCAGCACGGATGTTACGTTGGCGTGGTCTATCTGCATAAAAGATAGACCCCTGATTTTTTTCATTTGTGTAAGCAAATCGTGCAGTTTATCGAAATCAGGTTTTAGCCCGGCGGAGCCGTAGCGGAAAAAATCCTCACTGGCATTAACAACCGAGGTGACCCCATTAGCGACATTCGTTTCCAAATCCGCCAGGATAATATTCTGGGGAACGTGACCCATTTTTTTACGAGCCATAGTGCAGAACCTGCAACCCCGGCCGCATCCTCTGGAAAGCTCGACGACGCCCAGCATTGATGCACCGGTTATTGGCTGTATTTTTTCTACGGCGGTATCTGTTTCACAGATATGTTTTTGTATCTGGCGACCGCCAAGAATATCCGTAAAGAGCTGGGGGCCTAAGGACTCGAAGTAGCCATCGAAGATTACATCGATACTCATCCTCACGGCCTGCTGGGGGTCGGAGACCCATTGCCATGTGCCTGCGCCTCCGACGACAATCTTGAAATCGTATTTGCGTTTTGCCAAAGCTACCTGTTCGATAATACGCCTGGTCCAGAAGCTGGTGTAGAGTTCGCCTTTCCAGAAATTCGATGTTGTGGTATTGCTCATCCCTCTGCCTAATGGGTCGCTTGAACTGAACGCAACAACCTTAACCCATGGTCCCAACAGACGAGGTAAGGCTTCCGGTGTTGTGCAAATTACGTCTTTGCTATCAAGATTTGTGAAATTAAGAAGCGCCGACTCAAGACGGCGGAGCCCGAGAGGCGAGCTTTTGGCTCGTCCAGAAGAGTCTGTTGCGACCGCCGGTGAGAGAATTTTTCGCATCATTATCTGCGGGACCTGCGTAGTTTGCATCGTAGCAAAGATGCCTTCAAACAGGACCTTGTAATCGGCACTGAGAGTTCTGTCGGCAACGAGAATCACCGTCGGTTTGCGGTTTATGCCGCGTAAGTTGGATTTCGGATTTTGAATTTCATACTTCATAGTTTGGCTTGAGGAAAGTTTTTGCTGTCTGCATTTCTGGAGAACCGTTTGCCGTTTTTACTGCGCCGGCGGATAGCATCATAAACGTTTCCGCCTAAAAGCGAGGCAAGCTCGGCTTTCATTTTTTCACTTGATACGCCGGAGGCAGATTCGCTTACCTCGTCACCATTAATAGGACTGTCACTGTATTTGGGAAAGATTATCGCACTCTGCGGGCACAACCTTGCGCACGCGGGGCAGTTAGTTTTGCAGTTGGCTGGATTGCAAACTTCTACCTTGCCTTCCACAGAAAGCTTATATACACCAAACAGACAAAAGTTTAGACATTGTTTGCAGTTCTTGCAACGGTCGTAATCAATCACCGGAAACCAGGGTATCCAATCACCCGTTTTCTCTGTGCAGGTATCTTTGGAAGATCTGCTGCGCATCCCGTCACCTGCCAAGGATGAGATGATTTTTTCAACACTATCGACTCGCATATTGAAGAATTCGATACCGCCTTGGGGCAACGGCGCACCGCCAGCGTGGAATAACCACCTGACCGCACGCGGATAGCAGGCGATAATCTTTATCGATTCTGCTTTTGCCCAAAGTTTGAGAGCAGGGTCACGGGCGGCAGATATCTGACAGAGGTCAGCCACCGCCTCAAATTCTATGTTCGAGTCTTTGATAGCAGTTAGCACTGCGGATTTCACACCGTTGGGAATAATCTGGTAATATGCACAATGGCAGTAAATTGTTAATAGTTTCCCTGACATTCGTATCTGCCTTATTGTCTTTATGTGGTTCTAATATACCTGGATGCCCTTGATTCTCGATTCTCGATACTCGAGTCACGAGCCACGAACCACCCGCCGAAAGCGGCGTTCTGTTGGAGATTATGTCATTTCTAACGGGAGAGAGCAAGTGGCGAGATTAACGGATTTTCAGGGTGGCCAAGGCCAGAGCTGCGAAGGCGGCAGCTAAAAGCCAGAAACGCACTACTACCTGCGGCTCACTCCAGCCAATCAGATGAAAATGGTGATGGATGGGGGCACATCTAAAGAGACGTTTGCCGCCGGTGTATCTAAAGTAAACGACCTGCAAAACCACACTGCACAATTCGATGACGAATACGCCGCCTATGATTAAGAGCAGAATTTCGTTTCGAGTTACGAGGGCGCCGTATCCCATTGCAGCACCCAACGGAAGCGAGCCGACATCGCCCATAAAGGTCTGGGCGGGATGGCAGTTGAACCACAAAAAGCCGAGCACCGCCCCCAGAATGGCTGCGAAGAATATGCTCAGCTCGCCGGCCTGGGGTATGTGCGGCAACAGAAGATAACTCGACCAGGTGACAGGTGTGTTTCGTGCCATCGTCTCGGAGGCCACATAGCAAAGTATCGCCAGCACCAGACTGACCATTGCCACGCAGCCGGCTGCAAGCCCATCCATTCCATCGGCGAGGTTAACGGCATTGCTGGTGGCTGATATGTAAAGAATCGCTATCAGTATGAACATCCAGTTGGCTAACGGCAGGCCATATTTGTAGAATGGCAGCCAGAATAATTTGGCATCCTCTATGTGAGCGAAGTCGGTGTATAGAAACGAGGCAATCAGGACGGCTCCGCCGATTTGGAAGATGAGCTTTTCCCAGGGTCTTAGTCCATTTCGGCTTCGATGAAGGTAATCGGCGGTAAGTTTTAACCAGTCGTCAACTCCACCCAAAGTGCCAAACCATATCATTAAAACAATTGCCTTTTGAACAAAAGGATTATTTAACCTGGCCCACAATAAGGTGGTTACCAAGCTGGCAAAGATAATAATCAGACCACCCATTGTAGGCGTATTGGCCTTTTCTTTGGTTAGTTCGTTCAGGGCGGCGTGATGAAATTCCGGACGGTCGCCAATTTTTTTTCGCATGAGCCAGCGAATAATCTTTGGACCAAGCAGAAGGGCAATCAGCAAGCTGGTCAGCGTTGCTGCTACGGAGCGAAACATCACATTCTGGTAGGCGTAAAAGCCAAGCCGGTGAGTGAAAATATCGCGCAAATACCACAATAAGTGATAAATCATCTTCGCGTCTCGTTCAGGTTACCCAGGTATCAGGTTATCAGGTTATCAGGTTATCAGGTAGCGGGCATCAGATTACCAGGATATCCGGTGAGTTTTCTCTGATATCCCGACGTCCTGGTATCCTGCATCCTGGTGTCCTAATATCCTGGTCTCCTTATCTTTTTTCGCTTCACGAAAAGGGTTCCTTTAGTTTCTCGACAACCACTTCAAGTTTAGCTGTCCGGGAACCTTTAACTAATATTATATCGTAATCTTTTATGAATTTTTGCAGATTATTACAAGCCAAAAAGGTGTCCTCGAAGCATTCTATTTGCAGGTCGTGCCGTATGGAATTGGCGGTTTTTTTTGCGGCCTGGACAGTGATTTTTGCGAACTTGCCTACGGCCAGCAGGAGCTGCACTCTGGCTTTTGCAATGGATGCACCCAGCTCGGCGTGCAGTAACTCGGTTTGCCGGCCAAGTTCAGCCATATCGCCACAGATAAAAACCAATCGGCGTTTCTGGGTTGAACCGAGATTGGCCAGTATTTCAAGGGCATTTTTCATTGAGGCGGGATTTGCGTTGTAACAATCGTTTAGCACCGTAAGCGTCCCGATTTGCAATAGCTCCGCTCGCATAGAAAGGGGGGGAAGGGTTTTCACAGCTTGTGCGAAATCATCGATAGTCAGGCCTAACTGATTGCAAACAGCGCAGGCAGCGAGTGCGTTTTCGACATTGCCGGGGCCAGGCAACGGCAGGTGAACCTTTGTGCCATTGATGGCGAACCGGCTGCCCAGGGCGTCAAAGGTGATGTTGCTCACCCGATAGTCAGCGTTGTCTGATTTGCCGAAGGTTATGATTTTGTGAATTAGCCGGTCACCATTTAACCACTTAACCAAATCAGTATTGATTATCAAGATACCGTCTTGTGATAGTCCTTCGGCTATGGATAACTTTTCCTCAATAATCGTTTCCAGGTCGCCGAACCCTTCCAGATGAGCGGGGTGAACATTAGTTACGACTGTGATATCCGGCCCAGCGATGCGAGTTAAATAGCCAATCTCGCCGGGGTGATTGGTGCCGAGTTCGGCGATGACGATTTGGTCCTGTGGGTCTGCTCCGAGCAGCGTCAGGGGCAGGCCGATATTATTATTAAAATTTTTCGGCGACTGGAAGACACGAAAATGCCTGCTTAAGACATGATAGGCAATGTGCCTTGTAGTTGTTTTGCCTACCGAGCCGGTTATCGCAACCACTTTGAAGCTGGCCTGCCGGCGATACTTTCTGGCGAAATCACCAAGTGCTTTTACGGTATCCTCAATCTTGAGGATGTAATTGCCTGGAAATTTTTTGCTGTCAGTATCTTTACTGACTACCGCACAAACGGCACCTTTAGCGAAAGCGTCAAGAACATAATCGTGGCCGTCAAAATTCTCGCCGGGTATAGCAAAGAAACAGTCGCCGGGCTTTGTAGTTCGCGAGTCGATACTTACGCCGGTGAAGTTCGATTCTCGATACTCGATTCTCGATACTCGATTGATCGGACATGCCTTTATTATTCTGGACAGGTCTGTAATTGAGAATTTCTTCATCTTTTCGTTCGTCAACCCTACGATCTATAGTTCCAGTAGGAAAAATACTTGTTGAAGCAACGAAATTATACTATAATCTTATAAGTGAAGGTAAGGGATGTCATTAAAATGATTGAAAAAGATGGCTGGTTCATCGTTAGAACTCGTGGCAGCCATCGTCAGTTCAAACATAAAACTAAAAAGGGTCTTGTTACAATAGCTGGAAAACCGAGCGATGAAATGGCCCCGGGCACTTTGAATAGTGTAATTAAACAGGCGGTTCTAAAATGAAATATCTAATTATACTTGAAAAAACGAAAACAGGATTTTCAGCTTTTTCTCCTGACCTTCCCGGCTGTGTAGCAACCGGCTCTACCAAAAAACAAGCCGAGAAAAATATGAAAGACGCCATTGCTTTCCATTTGGAGGGGATGCAACAGGAAGGTCTGGAAGTTCCACAACCCCACAGCTTCTCAACCTATTTGGAAGTCTCTGCCTGAACCGCAATAGCATCTGGTGATGTCTCAGAAAGGGAGGGAAATTCATGCGGGATATCGTTCAGCATAGCCGTTTCCTACTTCTTTGTTCTAAACTTCTTGAGACATTCCGCTGCGACTGTTTTGTCGCTGAAGTCGAATTTTTTGGTTCCGATTATCTGATATGTTTCGTGGCCTTTGCCGGCGATTAGGACAATATCGTCTTTCCCTGCGGATTTTATTGCCAGCTCGATAGCCTTTTTCCTGTCTTGTTCAACTGTAATCCTCGGCGAGTTGGGATTTTCAAAACCAGCAATAATTTCCTCTATGATAGCTTCCGGCTTCTCGGTTCGGGGGTTGTCGCTGGTTACGACAACGAAGTCCGCCAGTTCCTCAATGACCTTTGCCATACGCGGGCGTTTGGTTCTGTCCCTGTCGCCGCCGCAGCCAAAAACAACCCGCAGCTTGCCTTTGCACAGCGGCTTAAGTGTTGAGAGAACATTTTTCAAGGCATCGTCGGTGTGTGCATAGTCGATGATGACGGGAAAGTCGCCCCGCCAGTCAACCTTTTCCAGTCGGCCTGGGACTGTTTCCGTGGCGGATAGGCCGGCGGCTATCGTTTCCAAATCGAATCCTGCCGCCAGGCACAGTCCGGCAGCGGCGAGAGAGTTGCTGACATTATGCCTTCCCAGCAGAGGAGACTTCACGATGGACGATGGACGAGAGACGAGGGACG
>Ga0315294_10007357_pt1 | contig 12077 bp, 8 predicted proteins | sample YL17G13_40_MG_FD_203626 | JGI IMG/M metagenome (GOLD analysis project Ga0315294, IMG submission 203626) | Sediment microbial communities from Yellowstone Lake, YNP, Wyoming, USA - YL17G13_40 | ecosystem: Environmental > Aquatic > Freshwater > Lake > Sediment | place: USA: Wyoming | collected...
ATCTTTTCGGCGTCGGTTTCCTGCGGCACGTTCCAGCATATTCGTCCACAGCCAGCAAGCAAGGACAATCAACCAAAAGGTTCCATCACGCTAAACAAATACGTCCCAACTTCCTTGGCTGATGAGCAGCGAGTTGCCCACGGATTCTATGCCGGGCCGCGCCTGCCCGGCCATCATCGACGCGTGTCGGGTGACGAGAATGTCGAGATGACCATCGCGGTTGAAGTCGGCGAGGTTGGGCACCTGTCCGCGCCCGAACGCCTCCGGCGACACCTTGGAATTCAGGATCTTGATCGGATGCTCCTCGAAGCGAAGATTGCCCCGGTTGATGAAGACGCGCAGCTTTTCGCCGCCGCCCCACGCGCCGCCCCTCCCGGTGGGCGCCGAGTAAGTCGCCACGATGTCGATCAGCCCGTCGTGGTTCAAGTCGCCCAGCGCGATCCCGTTGGTGCCTTCCTGGATGTCGGTGAACTCGGCGATGCGTGTGCGCTTGAAGAGAGCGCCGTCGACGGCGGGCGGCTCCGCGGTCGGATCGGAAGCCGCCGGGCGCGGCAGCGCCTGCTTGCGGGCCGCCTGCCCGCCCGGCTGGGTTGCCGTCTGGTTTCCAGCGCCTCCTTGTACGTATGCCTCCGCCTCAGCACGCGTGATGAAGCCATCGCCGTCGCGGTCCACCCGATCAAAAAGGGTCGGCCAGGGGAATTCGGCGCGGCTCAATTTTCCGTCGCCGTCGCCGTCATACTGGGCCAACAAATCGGCCAGATTCACGCCCGGCCGCTTGGCCGCTGGTGCCTTCTGCGCGGCGGGTGCCTTCGTGCTGGCCGTGGCACCGGCCGGCGTGCGTGCCTCGGTTGCTCTCGCGGCCCTCGCGCCACGCTCGCCCTGCTCGATATAGATCCGGTTGCCGTCTGGGTCGGTGAGCAGGAGATGTTTCTCGCCGGACTGGGGCGCCGGAACCTCCTCGATGTTCGCGCCGCGCTTGCTGAGGCGTTCCTTTTCGGCGGCGAGGTCGGCGACGCCTAACGTCAGGCTGCGGAGACCGGGCGCCTCGGCTCCGGCGTCGGCGTCGCGCGAACGTTGGCCCGCCGGGGCCGAAAACTTGATGCGACCCGCACCGGTCTGGAATAAATACATCTTCATGCTGAATGGCGGCGGCAGGTTCCAAGGATCGAATTCCATGAGGCCAAGCACTTCGCCATAAAAACGCCTTGACGCGGCGTCGTCCTGCACCATCATGCCCACCGTAAACGTTTCCTCCGACACGTTGCGTGGTAGGGGCATCAATTCGACCAGGTTGCCGTCCGGATCGCGCGTTATGCTGACGTTGGCGGCTTTCACCGGCCGGGCATAGCCGGCTTTCGCGATGCGTTCCTCCACCGCCGGCACGTCGCGGAACCACAGCGACAGCCACCGGAAACCGTTCGAGGCGAGCATCTGCTTCATGAGATTGGCTGCCGGTAGTGCCGGCGGCGGCAAGTCCTTGGTCTGGCGCGCAGGCCGGATACGCAGATAGGCGCCCGCCCATTCGAGCAAAGCTCCTCTGTCGGCGCTCGCAGGCTCGACCTCGCGCATGCCGACCCCGTCGCGATAAAACTTCACGACCGCCGCAACGTCGCGCGCCCAGAGGTCGAAGATCGCGTCCGCAAGTCCGGGCGACGATGCCGACGATCGCGGCGTGGGTGGCGCAGCAGCCTGCGAAGACGCGGGCGCGGCTGGCTGGGTTGGGCGCCGGCCAGCGTAATGAGCCCTCATTTCCTCGATGGTGACGAATCCGTCGCCGTCTTTGTCGAGGCTGGGAAACAGACCCGGTTTGTTCAACTCCTCGGCACCGAGTTTGCCATTGCCGTTGCGGTCCAGGCGTTTGAACGTTTCCGCCAGACGGTTGGCGGCGCCCGTCTGGCCGGAAGCCTGGCCGGTTTGTCCCGGCCGTGCCATGACGAGTGCAGCCGCAAGAATCGCGGTTCCACCGGCAATCAGGGGAAGCACGAATCTTCGCAAATGCAACATTGTGATTGCTCCTTCTGCGTGCCGATTGACGCTTCAGGGATCTGCGCGCCTGGCTGCCAGCGGCGGTGTTTCGGTGCTTCCGTGAGCGAACACCGCGAACCACCCAACCGCCCCCCAGCGTGCTGCTTTAGCCGCTTCATAACTTTGCCTTCCCCGACTTTGGCAGGTCTTGCGGTCCCGGTACGGCCCCGGCTTCAGCCCCTACTAACCCCGGTCACGCCGTGAGTACGCGGGCAGTTGGCAGCGCTTGTCTACGCCGGAAGCCTGCCCCTCAGGTTGCCTCCGGCGCTACGAGCGAAAGCAGATGGACGCAGCCACGGGCGACCTGTTCCAGGATATCGAGAGTAACCGACTGCACGTCGTCGCGGCGCGTGTGTATCCAGAGGTTCGACCCAGCCAGCCCAATCCCGGTGTAGCCTCTGGCCTCGACGTTTCTCAACTCGCCGATCCCCCGTCCCTCGCGCACCTCCTGATTCGGCACCGGGGAGAACGCCTCGCGTGCGGCCGCCAGGAACCGTCGGTGCGCGGAGACAGCTCCCCTCTCTTTGCGGGTTGTCGGCCGCCAGCCCCCGGGTGCTTCCTCCCATTGCCGTGCGGCCGCATTGGCCCCAAGGTGCAGCCAGACAACGACGTCGGCGGGTTGGGGAACGAGAGGCGAGCTAAGGAACCTCTCGGCGCCCATGTAGCTCAGCTCATGACCCGAGGCAGAGAAGAACAGGAAGCTCACTTTCGCACGGCTGCGCGCCGCCCATGCGCCCAGCGCAAGCCACACCGCGATCCCGGAGCCGCGCTCGCCCCCGCAGCGGAACCATCCGCTGTGTGGCGTGGAGACGATGATCCATTTGCTCCCGCGTTCCAGCTTTCCGATGACATTTCGCGCGCTACAGCCCCGCTCAAGTTTGCCTTCGAGCCGCAACTCGATCTCACTCATGCTCTGCGCGGCCGCGTGCAAGGCCTGAAAAACGGCTGGGGCGACAAGGACCTTGGGGATGCGCTGTCGCCGCACCGGCACGGCATTCTGGGCGACGATTTCGCCGCTGCGCAGTCCGCTCGGCATGATGCAGGCCACAGCGCCCGAGTCCTCGACGTCGGAGACATTCCCCCGTCCTGCGCTGCGCGGCGCGCCGCCCGGTTCCATCAGTACCGCGCGGCCGCGAAAGCGTGACACTTCCGCCTCACTGGAGTAACGAACCAGTTGGGCCTTCAGGCCCGAAGGACCGGTGCTCTTCGGAATCCAGAGCGGGAAGGCTTCCAGTTTCCGCCCCTCGATGGTGATGTCACACCGTTCAAGGAAGAATTGGTCCAGATTCCAGGGCTGAAATTCCGCCTGGAAGCCGGCTGTTTCCAGCCTGCCGCGCAACCACTCGCTTGTCGCCAAATCCGCCGGGCTGGCTGTCCTATGCTCTCCGAAGCGGACGTAGGTCTCGACGTCGGCCAGAAGGCCCGCGCCGTTCACAGCGGCATTGAAGTAAGCAAGAAATGGAGCGCTAACAACAAACCGGCGCGAAAGAAGCATCGACTCACCTCAAGTACCCGCAGCCGTTGCGGCATGCTTCTCGGCCGGCTGGATGGAGTTGAGAAAATCCATGATTGCCCTGGTCGGCCCGTCGCCCAACCTGCCCAGGTCGCCGTTGAGCGTCCCGTGGGTCTTGTCCGGCGCCTCAAGAATCTCGGCGCGGGCCCCGGCCTCCCGGAGGGCACGGGCAAAGCTTTGCGCCTGCTCCAGCTTCATCTGGTTCTTGTCGGCAACCACCAGAAGGAACGGCGGAATCGCCTTGCCTTTGGCTACGTGGTTCATCGGCGAGATATCGGCCCACCCCTTTGGGTCTTCGCCGAACATCGGCTCGTAGAAGGCCCGCCCGGTTTTCATCAGCTTCGGAATGTCCAGCGCCGCGGTGTCGAGTTCGACGACGCCCTTGATCAGCGACAGATTCCTGCCCGCCTCCTTCAGGCGGCGGTCGTCGGTGGCTACCAGGGAAACGAGGTGAGCGCCGGCGGAGTGCCCCATCAGGTAAATCTTTCGCGGGTCGCCGCCGTATTCGGTAATGTTGCCGGCAACCCAGGCGATGGCATTGGCCGCGTCCTGCGCCTGGGTCGCAACCGGAGCCGCCGGCAACAGCCGGTAATTGATGCTGACGAACACCCAGCCGACACTGGTGAAGAAGGCGGGTTTGACGCCGGCCGCTCCCGCCTTGTCGCCTGCGCTCCACGCGCCCCCGTGAACAAAGACCATCACCGGACAGCCGGTTGTGCCCTGCGGCGCGTAGACATCCAGGCTGGTGAGATTCGGTCCGGTTCCTTGCGGCTGAGCGTAGGAGACATTGAGCGTGCTTTTCATCTGCGCGGTCGGCGGCGCATCTCCCGAAGGTGTCCCCTTCCGTTGGGCCGCCGCTCCGGTGGTGGAGAAGGCGGCGCGGGCCTCTTCCATAGTGACCTTCCCGTCGCCGTTGCGGTCCATGCGCTTGAACAGCTCGGCGTTGGGCACTTCGTCCGGGGTCAGGACTCCGTCGCCGTTCCGGTCGGCGCGCTTGAACCGCTCCTCGATCGATGTGGTGCTGGCCTCTTGCGCGCCGACAAACGCGGGAACGCCGCAGCAGCCCGCGAGGAGATTGAGTGTCATCAGGATCGTGAATCGCATCCGCTTCATGTTCGCTTGCTCCCTGGCGCTGCTTGACCTATCGCTTTTCCGGCGGACGGCCGGGAAAGGCACGGCGTGCTTCTTCGAGCGTCACCACCCCGTCGCCGTTCAGATCCATGCGCTTGAAGAGTTGCGGATAGGGCAGCTCGTCGGACGTCAATTTGCCGTCGCCGTTGCGATCGAGCAGCTTGAATTGCTCCTCGACATTGCCCGTCAACTGCCGCAGTCGGTCAGCCGGGCGGCCCGTCGTGGCGCCCTCGGTTGCCGCGTCCTGCCGGATCCATTGCGGTGCCATCAACTGGGCGTTCCACGCCTTCCACGCTTCATCCAGTTCCTTCACCTTGGCCGGCATTTTCGCCGCCAGATCGTTCTTCTCGCCGATGTCTTCGGACAGGTTGTACAGTTCCCAGCTTCCGCCCATTGGCGCAACGAGTTTCCACTCGCCGCGGCGGATGGCCCGCATCCCATGGAAGCGCCAGTAGAGGGTGTCGTGCGGGGCGGCGGAAGATTTTCCAGCCAGGTGGGGGACCAGATCGACGCCGTCCAGCTTCATTTCCGGTTTGACCGCGCCTCCGGCGGCCGTGAGCGCAGTTGCATGAACGTCGAGTGAGATAACCGGCCGCTGATCCACTTTACCCGCCGGCAACACGCCTTTCCACTGCATCATGAATGGAATGCGGATGCCGCCTTCCAAGACCTGCGCTTTATAACCGCGCAGCGGAAGGTTGCTGGAGGTTGTCTGCGCCGTCGGCCCGCCGTTGTCGCTGTGGAAGAAGATCAGCGTGTTCTCCTCCAGCTCGTTCTTCCGCAGCGTGTCCAGGACGCGGCCCACCGCGTCGTCCATGGCCGCCGTCATGCCGGCATAGGTGCGCCGTTTCCCATCGGCGATATTCGGAAAGCGGTCGGTGTACTTTGCGATCGACTCCAGCGGATAGTGCACGGCGTTGAACGGCAGGTAGAGGAAGAACGGCCGGGCCCTGTTTTTCTCGATAAAGGCCACCGCCTCGCGCCCGAATGCATCGGTCAGGTACTGCTTCTCCTCGACCGGTTCCATACCGCGCAGGATGGCGTTGCTGCGCTTACCCGGAAGGTAATTGTTTGCCCCGCTTAGAAAACCGAAGAACTCGTCAAAGCCGCGGCGTGGCGGCATCAGGTCCGGTTTGAAGCCCAGGTGCCACTTGCCGAACATGCCGGTTGTATAGCCGAGCGGCTTCAGCCGCTCAGCCAGAGTCGTTTCCGATCGCGGCAGGCCAAAGTTGTCCGCGGCATAGGCCTCCGGCCCGGGGTTGGTCTCGAAGCCGAAACGCTGCTGGTAGCGGCCGGTCATCAGCCCGGCCCGTGTCGGCGCGCAGATTGGGCAGGAAACATAGCCGTCGGTGAAACGGACGCCGGTGCGGGCGATGGAATCGATGTTTGGCGTCGGGATGTCCTTGCATCCTTGCACGCCGAGTTCGGCATAGCCGAGATCGTCGGCGACAATCAGCACGATATTCGGCTTGCGCGCGGCCGCGGCCGCCCGCAGCCACGACGGAGCAGCCCCGGCCCCAAACGCGAGGGTGCCCAGCATCTGCCTGCGGCTGATAAATGCGCTCTTCGTTGGCATGGTATCTCCTCTCTGTCTAACGGGCAGGCGGTGCAGGTGCGTCCCGCTGCGGCCGCCGTCCGCCGGGGAAAGAAGGGTGCGCCCGGACCTCCTGGATTTGCTCCACGTGCCGGCGGACGTGGCCTGAAGCGAGCAGGATCCACTGGTAGCCATCGATCAGCCCCACGGCGCGATGCGCTTGGGTGTGGTCGCGGAGGCTGTCCTTTGTGCTCCGCACATAGCGAAGCAAGCGGTCGCGGCTCTTCTGGAAATGCCCCACCGCCTGTGAGGGCCGTGCCCAGCGGCCTTTCGGCTCGAGCGCCGGGGCCGTGATCCGTTTGGAACTGCGGTCCGCCATTTGCTTCACGACCAGATCGTCCTTGCCCCGCACCTCCGCCAGTTTCTTTGGGTCCGCGGCCGACTTCAGCAGTTTCCCGACGATCAGCTCGTAATAGGAATCCTCGGCCAAAGCAACATGCTCAACGCATTCAGCGATCGACCAGCGGTCTGGCGCCGGTTTGAACCGCCACTGTGCTTCGTGGAGTCCGGATACCGCTCGGAGTAGCAGCCTGCGCGAGGCCTCCAATTCGGCGGCGGCTCGCTGGCGCTCCCCTTTGTTCAGCGTTTGAGAATGTCCGCCCTGGGCAAGCATACCCGCCAACAGGAGAGCGCTCCAGATTCGAGATTGTGGCGCCATGGAAGCCTCACTTCCGCGCGGCCGCTCCGATCTTTCCCACCCATGCTGTCGTTTCCCGGTTCGCGCGGGTGACGGCTTCGACGAGACGAGGGTCGGCCCGGTCGGATTCATCGAGAAAACCGAAGCCGCGCGCCCGGTTCGCTATGTACGCCCCGCACACGTGCCATCCGACGCAGCACGGCACTTCGCGCAACGCGCTAATCATAGCAGCATATCGAAGCCCCAATTGCGCACTGGATGCTGTGCGCCGTTCCGGGATCGAGGCATCGGCCAGCAGCAGCGGCTTGGCCGTCAGCTTCTGGAAACGCTGGAACTCCTTGCCGACTTCGGCCGGGCCGGCAAAGTACTGGAAGCTGATCACGTCAACGTACGGGAGGGCGGCCTTCAGCACCTCTTCGGCGAGCGGGGCTCGAAGCTCATAACGGTCGCCCAGGATCAGATGATTCTTGTCGTACCGGCGAATGGCGTCGTGTGTGACCTTGTAGTAGCGGCTCGCCAGCGCAAACAGCTCATCGCGACCCGTCTGGCTCTCCAGTTTCTTCGGATCGAACAGCGGCCCCCTCCACTTGGCCTGCCCGCCGTGTGTCCACGTAGGGCAGTCCACATAGAAATAGCCGATCAGCTTGGGATCGTCGGCCATTCGCTGGCAGGAGTCGCGCACGACATAGTCGCACCATTCCTCGAAGTCCTTGCTGAAGAAATCAGGGTGACAGGTTTCCACCTCCCACTGGTGGGTTTCCGCAAAGGGCAGCAGGTGGCAATACGGCATGCCCAGCCACTGGTATTGCTCGTAGTTCCAGTTCCGCGAGTGCCTGTGGATCGTCGGTGTGCGAATCACGACCTCCTGCACCCATCCGACGCTGTTGAAAGCCCAGGCCCGCAGGTTTGGGGCAACACCCGTCTCCAGCCATTTCCGCTCGCTATTCTCGTAGCGTGTCCGCCAGATCTCCACGTTGCTCGCGTAGCGCAGCGTGGCTGAGTCGATGTGGTTCATGCCGATGCTGAAGAACGGCTCGCCCTGGGGCGAGATGAACCACCAATGCCCGGCCCTTTCACCAACCTGGAAGAAACCGGCCGCTGCCGGGCTTTTCGCGCCCGCCAATCCCAGTGCCGCCGCACCGGCCAGAACGTCGCGCCTTGAGTATTCGCTGTTCATTGTTCTCTACCTTGCGGTGCCAGGGACGAATCTGCTCGCCGGATGTGTTCCTTCTGCCGCCCGGCTCGACCGACCCGGCGTTTATCGGCGCTCCACGAGCCTGCGGAAGACGGCGCTGTAACCGGGCCTCACTTCTTCTCAGGTGGCTGCCTCACGACGATATTCTCCTCCACCTTCGACCCCGGTGGCTTTTCGGTGCTGATCTTGGCGCGGAGCTCGGGTGCGAGTTGGGCCGGGTCGATCTTCGTCCCGGTGATGTCGATGGTGGCGCGCATCGTCGCGAACCCGGCGGGCAGCGACGTGAGCGGGTTGTTGCGCACGCGCAGTTGGTTCACGATTTGCACTTGCCCGAACGCCTCCGGCAGCGCGGTGATGCGGTTGTCCGAGAGGTCGCAGACGCGGAGCCTCGTCAGGTTCGCCACGGCCCGCGGTATCAACGCGATCTGGTTTCCCGCCATGTTCAAATGACGCAGTTCTTTCAGATTGCCAATCTCCGCGGGCAGCACGGCGATGCGGTTGTGCGAGAACTGCAGCTTCTTGAGCCGCGTCATGCCGAAGACGAACGGCGGGATTTCCGTGAACCGGTTCGCTGAAAAATACATCCCCTCCAGGCTGTCCATTTCCGTCAGGGCGCGCGGCAGCGTGTCCAGCCTGTTGTCGTTGAAGTAGATGAAAACCACGTTCTTGAGCAAGGCGATCTCATCAGGCATGCGCGCAATCTGGTTCTTGTTGAAGAACAGGTGCAAACGCTTGACTGAGGTGATGGGCACGCGTTCCCCGTTGTCCGCCACCATCAGCTTGCTGATGCCCCCGATGTCGGTCAGGCCCTGGCCGGAAAGGAGCAAAGCCTTGTCGCCTTCCCGCAGGTTGTTGGTCTGGTCAATGGCGTTCGGCATCTCCGCACCCTTTGTGGCCACGAACAGTTTGAGGCGATTCTGTTTGGCATACTGGGCTAGCTTGACTGCCATCGATTCGCCTCCACACACGCTCAACAGCAAGAGGAAACCAGCGACCAGTTGAACAGGATTTCGGCTCATTCTCTTTCCCTTGGCTTCGAGGCCGGTTGCATGGCGGCGGATTGAAAGCCCTTTCAGAATCTGGCGGACAAAGGCCTCGTGCTCTTCAGCGCAATCCTATCAAAATACACCGTGTTATTGCTTCCTTCGAAAATAATCGTCACACGCATGTCCTGAACATCATCACCGGCGTGCGTATAGCTCATCGTATACTCCTTGTTACTTGTCTCAACGGTAGCAGGATTGGAGGTCCAGTATACCGGGCCGGCACCCTTGGCGTTCTCAAATCTGGCCTGTATCGTGGCTCCGGGCCGTTCGGCGCGTGCAAGAAAAGACAGTCTGTAGGTGCTGCCTTTGCGCAAATGCAAAAGGTACTTATTGCTGTACCTCAATGTATCGTTATTCACGCTGACTTTATAATCAGTCTCCTGAAAAATGACTGCCCTTGCGGCGCCATCGGGCAGCGCAATCTTCAGGGCATGCGTACCGCTCAGCCCGGCACCGGTTGTGACCGACACCTGCGAATCGGCGGAGACCGTCCACCTGGCAGTTCCGTAGAATTCCGGATTCAACAGCGGATTGGCCGGTGGGGGAGGCGGCCCTTTCACTCCGGTCAGAATATCGAGAATGTCCTGATCCCAGCCCCATTCAGAGTCGAAGATCGAGAATCCCCACTCGTTGCTGAACGGCCCGCAGTAATAAATCGAACCGATATTCCTCTTTCTCATTTCAGCAAGCATGAATCCGATGTACTCAAGAAGCTCCGACCGGACTTTCGGAACCGTCTGGGCACCCCATTCGGTCATTACAACCGGCTTCTGCCACGCCTTTGCCCACTGGAAAAGAAGATCGAGGCTCTTTGTGACATCTTCTTTCCACCGCGGATATTTGCTCAGTGATGTCAAAACGCCATTGCTGTGGGTGAAAGGCATCGGGAGATAATAGTGGCATGCGCCGATAATGTGTTTGTCTTCGGCAAAGCCGGTCCCGTCAGGAAGCCTGTAGGTAAAATATTCCGGGGTCAGATACCTCAGCATCTCTGCCTGATTCCAGTCGGGCCCGCCGATAATGATTGTGCGTGCGGCGCTTGTTTTTCGGATTGCGGGGATAGCAGCGTTGCACCACTGCAGGACCGTGTTGCGATCGGACACCTTTGATCCGAGGGGCTCGTTGAATAGCTCAAATACGAGGCTGTCAGGATAGTCCTTATAGTAGCGGGCTATCGCGTCCCACGCATTCACGAATTCTTCCTGGCCGGTGTTGCGTGCCCACATGCAAAGGACAACGACAAGGCCTTTGTCTATCGCATCCTTTACAATCTGAGCGTAAATGCCAGGTGTGGCGGTGTAATTGATGAAGAACCGCACGCTCTCAAATCCCGCGGACCTGACTGCGTCGAAGTAAGCAGGGTCGTAAAGCACCTTGTTGGGAACAGCCTGAGTTGGGGCGAAATCGGTATTGATACCGTTGCTGATACGCTGGAAGAGGGTTCGGGAAGGCCGTGATGGGGCAGCCGGGGCCGGTTGCCTGGCTCCCGACAAGGGGCGGCTTGGGGAGGTCATCTGGCCGGCTTTGCTCTGCGGTTCGAGACGCGCCGCCTGTTGCTTCTCGCCAAACCACTTTCCGAAGAAGCTGAAAATCTGGCCTCGCGCGGCGGCCTCCTCCGCGAGTTCGTCCGGCGATTTCTCGCCCCGGCCAATGCGCGCCCCGCCGACATCGCGCCCCCAGTAAAAGCCGTGAGGGCTCTTTTCAGCGGTGCAAACAGTGACATCCCGGCCGACGGCTTTAAGCCGCGCGATCGTCGGCTGCACCATAACGTGAGGCGCCTGTTCGTCCCCGAGGCTGGTGAGGAAAAGCGAGGGGACGACGATCTTCTCCGCGTTCTCCTCGATCGAGTGCGCCGCGATTCGCTGCTCAAGTTCTTCTGCCGACATCCCGCGGTTGTGCTGGAGCCCGCGCAGCAGACGCTTCCCGTTTTCGATAATCCCGTCCCGGGCCTTCGGCGGTACTTGTGACAACGGCGGCTCGTCAGGCTTGCCGTGCAGGTAGACCCGCGGATTGGTCATCCAGGGTGAGCCGACCGCCACGCAGAGGAATTCCTTGCCCATGACTTCGGCGGCCCGCAAGGCCAGATGGCCGCCGTGGCTTCCGCCCAGCACGCCGACGCGTGCCGGGTCGATTTTCGGAAGTGTCTTGGCGAAGCGAATCCCAGCGACAACGTCATCCTCATCCATTCCCAGGAAGGCGCCCCCGCCCGCACGGTAGCTGATCGCCAGGATCGCCCACGGCTGCTGGTTCAGCATGTTGACCGTCGGGGAGATATTGCCGGGCGCGGCGAGCGTGCGGATGAAGGCGAAGTCGCGGTTACCCTGCCCGCCGTGGATGGTGACCACCACTGGAAACGGGCCGTCCCCTTTGGGCATGCTGAGCACCGCCGGGATCTTGCGCCCGTCGCTCGAGGCATATTCGAGTTGGGTGACCTCGCGGTTGCCTGCTGTCTCCACAGTGGTCGAAGGTGTCACGGAGCCGGCCCTGGCCCCACGCTGCCGAATGAATTGACGGATCGCCTGCCGCTCGCTGTCGCTGATTTTCCCGTCACCGTCCTTGTCGAACTTTTTCAGACGCGGACCGGTCGCAACGTCAGCGTTCTGTCGCTTTTGTCCCGCTGCGGGCGTCTGCGCATGAGAGGCCGCAATCGCCCACAGCGCGATGGTGATGATGAGCGTCGTGGCCATTTTCATTGGGACCCTCCTGAGTTGGTGGTTTTCGCTGCTGCCAACTCCCACCCGAGACCCGGCGCTACGGCGTGGTGGCCTGCCGCGTCTGGAGATTCACGTCGAGGAATCGATCGGTTCCTGTCGGCGCATTCCAGGCGGCTTCGCGCCCCGTCTCACGAATGCGTACACGATCGCACCGAGCGTCACGATCACCAGCCCCGGCCAGGTTGTGGCCGGACGATAGACAAACAACACGGCCAAAACGGC
>Ga0315294_10007359_pt1 | contig 12075 bp, 7 predicted proteins | sample YL17G13_40_MG_FD_203626 | JGI IMG/M metagenome (GOLD analysis project Ga0315294, IMG submission 203626) | Sediment microbial communities from Yellowstone Lake, YNP, Wyoming, USA - YL17G13_40 | ecosystem: Environmental > Aquatic > Freshwater > Lake > Sediment | place: USA: Wyoming | collected...
CGGCAGTGCGATGGAAACTCTCTTGCTCGCCCGCGTCCTGGAAGAGGTCCTGGCGATAGTAGAGCAGACGGACGTCGATGTTCCGCGGGATACTCAGCAGCCAGCCTTCCACTCGGCTCATTTCCAGCACCGAGGGAATGAACTCGTTCAGCTCCGTTTCGCGGTACCAGTCGTCCAGGGGGCGCAGGAAGTGTTTTTGCGACGGGGCGTACTTATTGTGCGTGGAGACGAGATCGTAAGCCCCCGTCCCGGCCCGGTACACCTGCTCCAGGTGGGCATTCAACTCCGGGTGGACCAGGCGCGCGGCCACATGTACGCGCCGTCCGCTCTTCTGTTCGAATTCCGGCAGGAGTTCGTAAAGAGAGTCGTACATCGGCCCGGCCACCAGCGCCACGTTCAGCGCTCCGGGCTCGGGAGGCCGCACGAAGAAGTCGGATTGTGGAATCGCGCTCACGAGCGCCTGTGCCTAGGTCTCGAGATCTCTCGTATCGAGCCGTCCCTCCCTCTGGAGGCGCTCAAAAGTCATGACCGTCTGGCGGATTCCCTCTTCCAGCGGCGTGCGCGGGATTTCTCCGAGGTCGCGGACCAGGGCGCTATCGTCCAGGTCGGGCGCAATAGGCAATTGCTTACCCTCGGCGCGAATCAGCCCCTGGGCGCGAGGATAGACGCGCTCGAGTGTGCGGATGAATTCCGCCACCTGAACGACGGAACCCCGCAGCGTGTAGACCCTGGCGCCAGGCAGATCAATTTCGGCGCCACGCAAGAAAATCCGGGCGCAATCGTCGACGTACTGCAAATCAACGGCGCCGGTGAACCGAATGGTGTAAGGCCGCCCGATCACGGAGGCTTTAATCGCCTTCGTGGGTCCCGAGGATATTCCCTGGTCGCGCCCCACGCCGTAGACGGCCCAGGGCCGGAGCCCGACGCTCGAGATGCCATCATTCGCGAAGTAAACGCGGGCGTTTCCTTCGTTGCATTGCTTGAAGACTCCGTAATGCGTTCCTGGGTGGAGGGGCGCGCCCTCCGGAACCGTCACCCGGCCGTAAAACTCCTCCGGACCGAAGACGGCGGCGGAGCTGGCATACACGATGCGCTTCACCAGGTCCCGCCGGCGCCGCGCTACCTCAAAGACATTCAGCGTGCCGATGACGTTGACTCTTGCGCCCAGCGGTGGGTTGGCAGCACAGGAGGGGACCTGCAATCCCGCCAAGTGGATCAGGTGGGTGATTCCCTGCTGGGCCACGACGCGGTCGAGATCTTCCACTTCCGTCACGTCTCCCCGGAGGAAGGCCACGCTCTCCAACTGCTCGTCAGAAAGCACAGCCCGCAGACGGTGTGACTCCGGGTCGAGATCGAAAACCCAGGGGCGTTCGCCGCGCTCCACCAGGTTCTTCACAATCCAGGCCCCGATGAATCCTTTGGCACCGGTGATGAGGTAGCGGGTTTCCGTCGCGCACTGCGCCATGTGGGGCATTATAGAAGTAAAGCGCTGGGAGTCAACGAGGTGCTGGCAGGCGAAAGAAGCAGAGGGACCGTTCCACGGAACGGTCCCTCGCCGGGTAGAAGTGGAGTGGGACTCAGAAGGAGAGCCGCAAGCCGAGGCGGAACTGGCGTTCGTCGATGCCTTCGCGCGCCAGATCCGTCACGCCGGTGATGGTCATGAAGTCCGGGCCATCGCTGATCCACCCATCCGGGACGTCGAAGTGCGGCGTGTTGGTGAAGTTGAACGACTCCATGCGGAACTGGAGTTTCCAGCGCTCCGTGATGGAGAATTCCCGAGTTACGCCGAAGTCCCAATTGACGAGGCCCGGCCCACGCAGGGAGTTGAAGCCGGTGGTGCCAAGTCGTGGCCCCGACACATCGGCAAACGCCGTGGGATCGTAGAACGGGGTGCCGGGCCCGACCCCGCCGAGCTGCTTCACGGTAGGGTTCACTTGATCGGCGGTCTGGTTGCTTCCGGGCATATCCAGATTGCCGGAAGCGTAAACGGTGAAGGGACGCCCACTCATGAAGCTCATCAGGCTGTTCACCTGCCAGCCCGAAACCACAGCGTTCACAGCACGTCCGCTGCCGCTCAGCCAACGCTTCCCCGTGCCGAAGGGCAACTGCCAGAGGTTCATGATCTGGAGGTTGTGGGTGCGGTCGAAGTCGGTTGGAGCATAGTTCAAGTTCCAGTATTTGACCGCCGAGATCCGTTCCCATTCAAGGCCCCAGTCGCTCGCCTCAACCACGTTCATGGCCTTGCTCCAGGTGTAATTCACCGTCATCGAGAGGCCCTGGGTGAAGCGCCGTTGGAGTTGGGCCTGCAGAGAGTCGTAATGCCCCGTGCCCACGGGCACGAGCAGCCCGGTGTACGCGGCCCTGCCAAACTGCGCTGCGAGGGGACGGCCTGCCTCTCCCGCTCCCAGCACCTGGCCAGCGTTAATGTCCAGGAAGGCGAGCTGGCGGATGGAGCGCGTGGCGACGTATCCGGCTTGTCCAGTGAAGCCCCAGCCCAGCTCCTTCTGAAGGGTGAAGTTCCAGGATTCCACGTACCCGCGGTTCATGTTCTGCGGGTACCCCTCAAAGGCGTAGTCGGAGGGCATGGGAAGGACCCCATCCCCGACGGACGGAGTTGGAATGGAATCGATTCCGACCGGCAGCGCCCCCGCCCCGGAGAACGAGGGGGTGGCGTCACTCAGCCGGCGGAAGGGGATGAGGCTCTGCGGGGCGCTATGGATCAAAGCCACCATCGTGGGGTAATTGCCGCGCAGAGGCTCCAGACCCGGGTAAGGATCGTAGGTGAGGCCGAAGCCGGCCCGGACCACGAAGGTTTCGGAGGCGCGGTAGGCGAGTCCGACCCGCGGGGCGAACATCTTCTTGCTGACCTTTGTCCCGCAGTCCTTGGGAACCGACTGGACGCCGCAAACCAGTTCGGTATTGGTCAAGGGGTCGTACCGTTCGATGCCCCGGTCAGCCCGTGTGGGCACCGGGATGTACTCCCAACGCACACCGTAATCGAGCGTCAGTTTGGGAGTGATGCTCCACCGGTCACGGACATAGGCGCTCATCAGGTGGGCGCGGACCTGCATTACATCGGGAACCTGGTAGGTTCTGGAAGCAGTGGCCGGCAGCCCCAGCAGGAAGCTGGCCAAGTTGTTGGCCCGAGATGAGTCCGAGACCGTGCCGCAGTTGTTATTGGCGGCGTCCCACACGAGGCAGCTCTGTGTGAAGCCATCCGAGAAGTCAAAGCCCCCCTGGGCGCCGTAGGCGCCACCCGACAAGAATTCGGCTTGGGCATGGTTCAGCCCCATTCGGTAGAAGTCCGCGCCGAAGCGGATGTTGTGCTTGCTCTTGATCCAGTTGAAATTCGCCACGTACTGGGACTGAGGATCATGCCGATAGTACGGCATGAAGTTTACGTCGACGCCCATGGTGGCGAAATCGCCGACATCGAACTGCGGCCAGCCGCTCTCGAAGGCCCGCGGGCCGTTGGTCCCCGGGATTCCCAGTACATCCGATCCGATGTTTGTGCCCAAGCCGGGCTGCTCCGAACTCGTGCCCTGCTTTGCGTAGCCGAAGTGCGCGTCCATGACGAAGTTGGGCGTGAAGGTGTAGGTGCCCATGATCGTAAATCGGTAAATGTTGCCGGACCCTTGGCCAGGGTTACTCGTGCCACCGATGGGCCTACCCACAAGCGTGGTGCCGAAAACCGTGGGCGTGTTGTCGCTGAAATGCAGCAACCCAAAGGTCCCGATAAGGTTGAGCTTGGAAGTAGCGTTGTAGTTGACCTTCGAGTCCACCTGGTGGCGGTCGAACGTGAAGGGTCCGGAAACGAAGTAATTGTTGGTTCTATTCTCGCGTCCCGCCACATTGGTGTTGGCTGGGAGCAATGCCAGGATCTGCTGGGTCGACGGATCCAGGCGGCTGGTCGGAATCATGTTCAGACATCCGGCGGCATCCGTGCAGGCCGCGTTCACCATCGTGGGGTCAACGTAGCCAGTGGGATAGGAGATGAAAGCCGTTCGGCCCACGCCCGTTGTTTGGTCGCCCGTCATGGGGTCATAAATGTCAGTCTCCAGGGCCGCAGCCAGCGCCGAGAGGTCTCCGGCTCTTGCCTCTGGCGTCGGGATTGTCACGCGCCGCTGAACGGCGCGGTGATCGCCCGTGCCCTCGAAGCTCACAAAGTAAAACAGCTTGTCCTTCACGATGGGCCCGCCGACGCTGCCGCCATACTGGTTGTAAATCGCCTTGGGCTTATTCCCCACGTTGGCGGCGGCGTTGTCGAACTCCATCGGCCAGGCTTTTGTGTGGTTGTTGGAGTTGTATTCAAAGAGCGAACCGTGCATCTGGTTGCCGCCGCTCCTGGTCTGGACGTTAATGGCGGCGCCCCCCGCAAAACCCTGCTCGGCGTCGAAGCTGTTGGTGACGATGTTGACTTCCTGAATGGATTCCAGCGTGGGAACGTAGGAAGTCACGTGCGGGAGCTGAATGTTGTAAGTGCTCACGCCGTCAATGCGCGTGTTGTTCTGGTTATCGCTCGTCCCGTTGACGGCGAATTCCAGCGACCGCGAAGGGTTGGTCGGAATCGAGTGGGAATTCGCCGGGGGCGAGAAGCCCGGCAGGGCGCGATAAACCTGCTGATAGTTCCGCCCCAGCGGCACAGGCAGATTCGTTAGCTCTGGGGCGGTTACATCAGCGTGCACCTCGGAAGTGTCGGTCTGCAAGACGGCGGCTTCCGCTGTCACCGTAACCGTCTGGGTCACTGCCCCGACCTCCATCGTGACGTCCACGCGAGTAACGACGTTGAGCGAGGCTTGCGTGCCTCTCTTCTCGTAGGTCTTAAACCCGGCCTTGCTGATCTTTATGTTGTATGTCCCGGTTTGAATGTCCAGAAAGCGGTAGCTGCCAACCTGGTCGGTGCTACCTTCGCGGGACATGTTTGTCTCTGTGTGGGTGATGGTGACGGTGGCCCCGGGGACAGCACCCCCACTGGGATCCTTCACGTCACCCACGATGGACCCATAGAGCACCTGCGCTTCAGTCCTTTGCGGCGCTAGCAGCGCCAGGACGAAAGCCAGGCACAACAAGCTCCAAAACATCTGAGGCCGCTTCCGCGGGTATCTTTCGGTCATGTCAGTGCCCCCTTGGCGACTAAGAATGTGGCTTGCGTCTTGAAATGCGCAAGCAAACTTTGCCCTTGGTTAACCTGGAAAGTCTGTTCCATGCGGGGAGTCGCTCTGTGCCCGAAATGGACGACCACTGCACCTTCCAAAGCCAGAACTTAGCACCTACCAGTCGCCCGACGCTTATGAGGCTTATCCCACAGGACGCACAGTATGTCAAGACTGCTTTTCAAGGGCCAATCGGAAGCCTCTGGGCCACAGGCTGGGCTGACCCAACCCTTCCCCTTAGAGCGCGATCAGGCTGGTGGACTAGAACGCTGGTAGGAGTGATCCCGTCATCAATCAACCCGGTGGACTCGGGTGGCTCGCTCAGGACTATCTAGAAAGGGGCTTGGCCGCCGCCCAATCCGAGCTTTGGGACGCGGCTCAGCCCTAGGCCGGAACAGAGAGCAGTAGCGGTGGCGGGCCATCTTGTGGACGCAGGTCTCGACATAGCCCCGTGTTTATCGTGTCTCAAGGGCATGTTAGTATTGGCGGACGCGGCAGATTTCGATTCTTGCTGGAGGGGCTTATGTTTGGCTTCAGGCGTCACAGACTCTGGCTCGGAGTGGTCGTTCTGAGTGCTGTGCAGTTGACGGCGGCAGAGCGCCTTGTGGATATTCACGTTCACTTCGATGAGAAGAATCCCAACTTCATCGCCGACCTCGTGAAACTCTCCGAGCGGCTTAACCTGACAGCTTGCGTGCTGACGCCTCATGCCCACCGGCAGACGGTGGCGGAGGCTGCCAGGAAATACCCTGGGCGCATCATCCCATTCGGCTTCGTTGATCTGGACAACCCCGAAGCCGCCCGGCAGGCGGAGGACTTCCATGCGCTGGGCTACCGTGGGCTGGGCGAACTCGAATTCGTCAAGAAACCGTATATCGATCCGGCCTACGCACCTGTCTATGAGCGAGCCAACCGGTACGGATGGGTGGTGTTGTTTCATACCGGCATTGTCCTGCGGGAAAAGTTCGACGAACCTGAAGAGGTGGCCTCCTACCGAATGCGGGCTTTCCATCTGGAGGAAATCGCGCGGCGTTATCCCAAGATCACGGTTATTGGGGCGCATTGCGGCAATCCGGAGTACGAATGGGCGGCGGAGGTGGCGCGCTGGAATCCCAACCTCTTCTTTGATCTGAGCGGCTCCACCTTGGTGAAGTTCCGCGGGCGGTTGAGCGACTTCCGTCGGATCTTCTGGTGGTCGAACACGGAAGAAGGGACGGCGACTCCGGAAGGCAGCAAAAGCGCCTTCGTCAAATTGGTGTTTGGGTCGGACACCGGACTGGACGGCATCGAAGAAGTCCTCGAACGCTACCGGGACATGCTCGCCGCGTGCGACGTGCCACCCCAGGCACAGAAGCTCATCCTGGGCGGGACAATGGCGAAGATCCTGGGCTTGCCCTAACCACTGGTTGTCGACGTCACGACGGGAGGAAGCAATGAGCCAAGCAGAGAAGAAACTCACGCGACGGACTTTTCTCAATCAGACGGCTTCGGTGCTGGCCGGGACAGCGATGCTGCGCACGACCGCGCTTTCCTCCAGCCGCATCCTGGGTGCGAACGACCGCATCTCCCTGGGGCATGTCGGCATCGGCAATCGCGGGCGCGGGCTGCAATATATCCTGTCGCACCTGAAGGACACGTTGAACGTGGAGACCACGGCGGTCTGCGACCTCTGGAAGGTGAACCGCGAGCGGGCCGTCGCCACGGCGGAGAAAACCTACGGCCGTCCGCCGCGAGCATTCATGTACCTGGAAGATCTGCTGGCGCTGAAGGATATTGATGCCGTCGTTGTTTCCACGCCGGAGCATCAGCATGCGCCGATGCTGAAGATGGTGGCGGAGGCGAACAAGCATGCCTACGTTGAAAAACCCATGGGAAATGTTCTGGAGGAGGCCAAAGCCGCCCGCGACGCCGTGCTGGCGCGCAAGCTGATTGTCCAGGTAGGTACGCAGCGGCGCAGTGAGCCTTATCAGGTCGCTGCCCGCGAATGGTACAGGAGCGGGGTGACCGGCGACGTAAGCAAGATCGAAATCGTCTGGAACTATCACGGCCCGCGCTGGCGCGGCCGGCCAGAAGTCAAACAGATCCGCGAGCAGGATACCGACTGGCGCAAGTGGCTCATGACCAAACCCTACCGGCCCTTTGATCCACAGCTCTACTTCGAATACCGGCTCTACAAGGACTTCTCCAGCGGCATCTCCGACCAGTGGATGAGTCACGCCATCGACTTGGTCCACTGGTTCATGGACGATCATTCCCCGAAGTCGGTGGTGGCACATGGTGGCGTGTTTGCCTGGCACGACGGACGCGAGAATCCCGACACGTTCCAGGCGCTGCTGGAATACCCGAAAGGCTTCCTGGTCAGCTATTCCACGAGTTTCGGAAATGATTGCGACAGCTTTATCCGCATCATGGGCAAGAAAGGCACGCTCATCAATCACGGGACCGAAGGCACGCCGCGCTGGAAGTGGGTGGAGGAGAAGGGGAACTTCGAGGAGACTCCTGAAATCAAACGCGAGGAGAAATGGCTGTCGCTTCCGGGTGACGGCGGCCGTGGACCCGCATGGACGCCGGACGAGGATCTTTCCCATATGACCAACTGGCTCGAGGCCTTGCGGGCGGGCAGGCAGCCTTCCGCGCCGGTCGAGGCCGGCTACGCGCACTCGGTCGCTTGCATCATGGCGGCGCGTGCCTATTGGGAAGGGAAGCGGCTGTATTGGGAACCGAAAACAGAGTCAATCCTTGACCATCCGCCAGCGGCGTAGCAGAGGGCAGAAGGCAGAAGGCAGAAGGCAGAAGGCAGAGGGCAGAAGGCAGAAGGCAGAAGGCAGAAGGCAGAAGGCAGAAGGCAACACACCTTCCGGGGTTCGCTCCGGACTGCAAAATCGCTCTTGCCGTTATCGAGGCCGGATCTCGCACTTCGTGCCCGCGTCGCGGCTTTTCAATCGGCAATCTTCAATCGACAATCGGCAATTCCGTGTCCCCAGGACCTAGTCCCTAGCCCCTGCCGTCTGCGGGGCGCGAATGAGGATGAGCACACACGCCGTGGCCAGAAGGGGAACCAAACCGGCCGCGAGGAATGCAGGGAAGTAGGAGAACTTATCGACAAGCCATCCCACAACAAGGGTGAAGGTTATACCTGCCAAGCCTGAAGCTGCAAACCCGCTCAGGCCCGTCACCGAGGCCACTACGTCTCGAGGAAAGAGGTCAGTAGGAAAGGTTAGCCCCATGGTTGACCAGCTCGCGTACCCCCAGAGCGCCACGCTGATGAGCGCGATCGCCCAGTACGCGTTGCTTGTCATGGCGGCCGGAATCCCAGCGAGGACAGCCACCGAGCTGAGCACGCACACCCATTTGCGGGCGCGGATTACGGGCATGCCGCGCTTAATCAGGAAGCCGGAGGCAAACCCGCCGGTGAAATTCCCAATGTCCGCAGCCACAAAGGGGATCCAGACGAAGAAGGCAAGGTGCTTCAGATCGAACCCGCGCACGTCGCCGAGGTACTTAGGTAGCCAGAAAACGTAGAACCACCAGATAGGGTCGGTGAGCGAGCGGCCCAGGATAATTCCCCAGACATTCCGCTGTTTCAGCAACGCTAGATAGCGGCCGACGCCGCGGCGTGCTGAGGTCTCGGCAGTGTCGCGCCCCGCTTCAATCAATGCGCGCTCCTCTTCCGTCAGCCTGGGATGTTTGCGTAGGGGATGGTAGAGTGCCAACCAGAGCCCGACCCATAAGAATCCCAAAAGCCCGGAAGCGACAAAGGCGTAGCGCCACCCGAAGGTCACCGTGACCCACCACACCAGAGGCGGCGCCAGGATGGCGCCCACACTGGAGCCGCTGTCGAAGATGGCAACCGCTAAACCGCGTTGCCGCGCGGGGAACCATTCGGCGACCACTTTGGTGGCGGCAGGCCAGTTGCATCCCTCGCCGACGCCCAAGAGGAACCGGAACAAGCCAAAGGAGAACATCGAATTGGCGAGGCCCGTCAGCATGCTGGCCACCGACCACCACAGGGCGGCCAGGATCAAGCCCAGCCGTGCCCCGATCACGTCAATCAGGACCCCACCGGCCAGCCACATCAGCGCGTAGGCAATCTGAAAGGCTGAAACAATCCACGAATAATCCGTGTTGCTCAGGTGGAATTCTTGGGTGATGGTGTTGGCGAGAACGGAAAGAGTCTGGCGACTGATGTAGTTGATGGCGGTCGAGCCGAACAGCGTCCAAACGATCCACCAACGGAGATGCTTGATAGGCTTCAAAGAGTCAGACCCCCTGCGGGCAAGGATTGTATCTTGCGCACCAAGCGGCCCTGCAAATTACCACAGCGCGGGCGCTTGTAGTCAGAGATTCTTGACCTTGACCTTTCGGAAGAGCCGGCGGGCGGTATCTAAGTCCAGGCGGTCAGTGCGAGCCTCCAAGGCCTTGGCGGTGCCCGCCGCACAAGCCCAGCGGAGAGCCTCGGGCCACTCGGCACCTTTCTCTCGCCACGCTAGGAGCGCGGCGGTGAAAGCGTCCCCGGAGCCGGCGGAGCTCACCATCTGAATGGCCGGCGGGAGGACGCGCCATCCTGCCTCGCTGGTCATGGCCATGGCGCCCTGCGCACCCAGAGTGCACACGGCCAAGTCGACACCCTCGGCGATCAGGCGGCGAAGCGCTGATGCCAGTGCCGGCTCGCCGGAGATCTTCTCTCCGAAGGTTCCTTCGAGTTCCTCGCGGTTCAGTTTCACCACCTGCGGGCCTGCCGCCAGGGCCAGAGCCAGAGGGCGACCACGCGAATCGATCAGCACCGGAACTTGTCGGGCGTGGGCCAGCTCCGTCAACCGCCGGTAGAGCAGGGGAGAGCAGCCGGGCGGGAGGCTGCCGCAGAGCGCGAGCCACGAGGCTTTGGGCAGCCAGCGAGTGACGCGCTTCAGGAGATCGCGCTCGCCCGCGCGGCTCACCCGCAGCGTCTCGGGCATCAGCCAAGTCTGGCCGTGCCGTTTCTGATCGACGACGACTACGATGCGCCGTGTCTCGCCTTGGGCGGGACTGAGGTCGGCGCGCACGCCGCGCTCGCGCAGGAGTCCGATGAGGCGACGACGGTTTGTACCCGCGGCAAAACCCAGCGAAACCGAGCGCGTGCCGAAATCCGCGGCAAACGCCGAGACCAAATCGCCCTTGCCGCCAATGCACTCGGCCTCCGTGAGGGCTCGCAACCGAGCGCCGGGCACGTAACGCTCGACCTCGAACACGTGGTCAAGGGCCGTGTTGGGAGTAACGGTGAGAATCACGGGAGCGAGTCAAAAGTCGAGAGTCGAAAGTCGAAAAGGAGCAAGTCAGAATCCAGAGTCAAGAATCCAAAATCCAAAAGCGAAAAGCGAAAAGCGAAAAGCGAAAATGAAGACCCTTAGGGGCCGAGTTCCTTAGCCATGCAGGGGCGGATTGCCAAACAAGCGACCCAGCAGGTACGCCTGGGCGTTGGTCTCGATGCGTTCCAAGGTGTCAAAAGCATCGTCGAGGTCCCGCCCGACCACCACGATACCGTGCTGGGGAACCAGCGTCGCAATGCCGTGTTTCTCCAGCGCCTCTTTCTGCGGCTCCAGCGCCTCCACCACCAAGCGCGCCAGCTCGGCGCTGTGGGCCTTGGCGGGCCGAGTCACCCCGATGGTGCCGAACTTCTGCGTGTGCTCGAGCAGCGGAGGAATCGGTCGGCCGGCGGCGACAAAGGCCATGAGGTATCCCGCCTGCCCGTGAATGATGCCTCCTGCGCGCTCCAAAGCCCTGTAGATCCCCAGGTGAATTTGCCACTCGCGGGTTCTCCGGTCAGGGCCCTGAACGACATTTCCCTTGAGGTCGAGCGCCACCACGTCGGCCGGCTCAATCTGCCATTGCTGTTTGCTTCCGGCGTGGGCGGGCGACATATAAACGCGGTCGGCATCGCGCAGGCTGATGTTCCCGCCACTGGCATCCGTCAAACGGCGGGCAAAAACCAGTCGGGCAATGCGGACAAGCTGTTCGCGGGGATCCTTGGGCAAGAGGTTTTCCTCACCTTGAAACGTACCGGCTGCCTATCTTCGGCTGCGGCCGGGGTGCTGTCAAGCGTTCCGGGCCGCAGCTTTCACGCGGCAGCCGCACACTCACACAAGTTGCCCGCGCAGAACCGTGATCGCCTTCCCACCCAGGATTACTCGCTTCCCCTTCAGGCGGACACGCACCACGCCGCCGCGCGACGAGGCTTGATAGGCGATGAACTGATCTTTCCCCAGCCGCTTTTTCCAGAATGGCCCCAGGCAACAATGGGCCGAGCCGGTGACGGGATCCTCATTAACGCCTGAGGCGGGCGCGAAGAAGCGCGAGACAAAATCAAACCCGGGCGTTGTTGCTCTGCTCGTGACGATGACGCCGCGCGTCGCTATTTTCCCGAGCCGCGTGAAGTCAGGCTTCAGGGCGCGCACGGTCGCCTCGGAGTCAACTTCAACGAGAATGTCGAACTTGCTCTTGCCGACATATTTCAGGGCGACGCCCAGCGCGCGGCCAAGCCCGGCGGGCGTTTTGGCCGCTCTTTCCGGCGTGGCGGGAAAGTCCATCTCGATCCAGTCGTGCTGTCGTTTCGCCGTGAGCAGTCCGCTGCGCGTGTAGAAGCGTGCTTGCTCGTGGGGTTTCAAGTATTCCGATTCCCACAGGACATGGGCGCTGGCCAGCGTCGCGTGACCGCACAGATCCACTTCCACGGTTGGAGTGAACCAGCGAAGGTTGTAGCCGCCGTCTCGCGGGACGAGGAACGCGGTTTCAGATAAGTTCATCTCAGCGGCGACTTTTTGCATCCAGCGGGCTGCGCGCGGGGCAGGCAAAATGCAAACCGCCGCCGGGTTACCGGCGTAGGGTTCGTCGGTGAAGGCGTCCACCTGGAAGATCCGGAGTGCCACAAGCTTCCTCTCGCTGCCCG
>Ga0315294_10007361_pt1 | contig 12073 bp, 21 predicted proteins | sample YL17G13_40_MG_FD_203626 | JGI IMG/M metagenome (GOLD analysis project Ga0315294, IMG submission 203626) | Sediment microbial communities from Yellowstone Lake, YNP, Wyoming, USA - YL17G13_40 | ecosystem: Environmental > Aquatic > Freshwater > Lake > Sediment | place: USA: Wyoming | collected...
AATGCTCCGCTTCTGCTCGAGCTGTGCAAAAGGTTTGGCAAGTTTTGGGATGGGGAATGCTGGTACAAGCAACAGAGTAACGTGATTCTTCGTTGGCCTGACTGGAGAAGTAACTATCGGATTGACATGGAGAAAGTTAGGAATCGTCACAGGAATCCAGCGCAAAAGCAACTTGAGCTCGCGTTAACGGAGGTTAGGTAATTGGGTTGTCGTGGTGATGGTTGCGACTTAAATGCGAGTCATGTTCGCGTGAAAGCATCGGCAGGAAGGCGGGTTGAGGTTGAATTGTTTTTGCGCGACTTGTTCGACGGGTACGTGCGTGAAGGGAATTATGTGGCTGCGGAGAAACTGTTTCGGGAAGAGTTGAAGGAGAAGAAACAATGAAGAAATGTCCTAAATGTGGTCGAGAATTGCCTGATCTTGTGCCTTTAGGCGAGTTCAGTTGCTGTGATGGAGTTCCAGACATCTGCCCGTTTTGTGGTTGTGACTTATGGTGTTACGAGGAGAAGAAACCAGAATGATTGAAGAGAATGAAACTGGTGTGTTGTCAAAGTTTGAATGCTTCATTATTGCTGTTGCCTTGAACATCTTCGTGGTTTTGGTTGTTCTCAGGCTTCATGGAGTGATCTGAATGAAAAAACTGTCTCAATGGCTTGTCCTAGCCTATGGCTTTTGGGTTCTGATTTGTCCTCTTATCATGTTTCTTTCGTTGCATAGTTTTGGGCTTGAGCAAATTCCAACATGGTATGCGGTTTCATGGTTTCTTTCAATATTGTTGGTCGGACCATTGCTAGGTTTGGTAGTTGCGAGATTAGAGAAAGGTGAGAAACGATGAGGGTGTTTGTTTGGGATTTGTTGAGGGAGATGGCTTTAGCACGTGAGGTTCGAGCGTGTAGTAACCCGTTTCGGAGAGTGGGATGGAAGTGAGTGAAGAAGAATTGTTGAAGGAATGGAATGAGTTGTATGACTCGGTTTTTCCGCCTTTGAAACGGAAGTATGATGAGGTTTGCAAGGTTTTTGCAGCTTGGAATGTTGGGAAGATTGATACTGAAACAGCGATTAAACGCTTCAAAAGGTTGAGTGGAAACAAAACTTGTCAATAATGAAATTAGGACCTGTTGATGTTACTGTTTGCACATATAACAGCGAGAAATATTTACGGCAATGTCTTTCAAGCATCAAACGTAATGTTCCTGTTAAAACATTGTGGATTGTTGATAATTACAGTTCTGATGATACAGTGAAGATTGCCGAAGAGTTTGGAGCTAACATTGTCAAGTCGCATGGCAGTTTGGCAGAGTCTAGGCAGCTTAGCTTCAAACTGGTTGAAACATCAGAATTTGTCAATGTTGACAGTGACATCATCCTTTCAGACAACTGGTTCAGCAACATCTCCAGATTTCTCACAGCGAAGCATGGTGCAGTATGGGGAGTATGTTTAACCATGCGTCCTGTTCAACATCGTCATTACCAGGAAGCCATGTATTCCTTTAAGAATCCAAGTCGGTATAACCTGATTTTTCTAGGTGACATGCTTGCAAGGAAAGAAGCTGTGAAAGGTTTAGCGTTTCCATCAGACTATAATCATGGAGCTGTTGCCGGAGAAGACTACTACATTAAAGGTTTCATTGAAAAGAAAGGTTTCAAAACGCTTACAGCTCCAAACATTTATGTGAAACATTACTGCAATCCTCCTCCTCTTGGCTTGAAAACGTTTTGGGCTGGTGCAAGCACTCGGTTAAGTGAACGTCGAGGAGTATTCAGTGTTTTAGCACGTACTCTTCTAAGTTGTCCTCAGGGCATGTTTGCAGCAGTTAGAAGTCATGATGCTTTGGTTTTGCCTTATTGGGTTCGTTATCGCTGTGAACAAGTTTACGGTTGGCTTCACTGGAACAAATATTACAATTTCAGGAGGCCAGCGTAATGTTGTCTTTGAATGTGGGTGTTGGCAACATCGTAAACGTGGCGATGCCTCTGCTTTTTGACTGTCTTAATGTTGACCGTCTTAGATTGCCAAGTGTGGATCTTGTTTGTGATGTTCAACATTTGCCCTTCCGAAGTCACATTTTTCAAGATGTGTTTTGTTTTCATGTGTTAGAACATACTGAGAATCCAGCGCAAGGTTTAGTCGAGTTAGTGCGCGTTGGTTCTCGTATGGTTGAGTTGGAAGTTCCTCATCGTTTCGGTTCAATGGCAAGAAATCACAGAGGCAAGGATAAGAACGATGTGGGGTTATGGCATACCTGTTCTTTTCGCACCTTATGGTTTCATCAATGCTTGAAACATTATAGGCGTTGCGTGAAAGTGTTGTACGAGTTTCCGTTAAACTTGTTGATTCATGTTTGGATTTACTTGGAGAAGTCAGAATGAACGTTAGGCAATCTTTGAAAGGAATCATTCTTACTTTAGTTACGAGATATGGAGAAAATTCTAGTCGTTACTGGAATCTGCGTTGGCGATTGGGCTATGATGTTGAAAAAGGGTTACAAGTCTACCGTAAGCCTTGGGAACAGCAGATTGCCCAGCTCATGCAAGAACAACACTGTGAAAGCATTCTGGATGTGGGTTGCGGAAAAGCTTGGCTTCGCAATTTACCAGGCTATTTAGGTTCCGATTTGTCGTTGGAAGTGTTGAAGCAGAATGGTTTGCCGTGTTTTCTTGTTGCTGATGCCACAGAGCATTTGCCTTTGCCTTCTAAAAGTTTTGATGCTTGTGCAAGTTTCTGTTTTCTCATGCACCAATCACCTGAGAAAGTGTTGATCGCAGTTTCTGAAATGAAGCGGGTGACTAAAAAATTGGTTGTGTTGAAAGAATTGACTGAAGATGAAGTGGAGGATAATGTGGCTTTGAAGCCTCATTGTTTCCTGCATGATTATGGAAAATTGTTCAAGGATTTCGAAGGAAAATTAATGATGCTAAAATGGTAACAAAACACTTTTTTGCTTCGTTAATGAACACACGTATGCTGTTTCTCAGTATACTTGTCTACGCAATTCTTCTATCAGTATTACGTGTGCAGTTCTATTGGAATACACAACCTTGGGAGGGAGACTTTCCTTTTTATGTTCAATGTTGCACAGCAATTCCAGCCAGTGAGCATCTTCCTGTTCCTATCATGTTGTATTCCATAAACTTGTTTGTGAATAACCCTGTAGCCGTCACGTTTTTTGTCAGTGGATTAGGCTATGTACTGATTTTCTTACTGGTGTATTTATGTGTGCTTCAGTTGACGGGAAACATATTGGCAAGTGTTATAGCCTACTTGTGTTTTGCAGCCATGATTCCATTCTTCTTGACTCCTACCGCAATAAAAAACATGTATGGATTAATATTCATGCTACTCAGCATCATTGTGCTGGACAAGTACCTCAAACATCATGATACAAAATTGTTAGCTCCGCTTTCCTTGTCTGTTTTATTAACTGCCATAACCCATAGCATCCCTATTTTTCCATTGACCACAATCATGTTAGTCGATATTGTACCTTCACTTCGCAAAAACTCATTACTGTTAGTTCTCTTGTCAGCAGGTTCAGCAGTAGGAATGTTGATGTTGGGGGTTCTAGGCAAAACAGTAAAGTTGTTTGACATTTTGAAAAACTTTGCGTCTGCACCTTTACAAATGATTGTTTTAAACATCGGCAAATACACAAGACCCACGCCTCCCTACATATTGCACATGACCATGACATTGTTTGTAATGGGTTCGGCAATTGGTTTCTTAACCATGCGTCAAAACATTCGTGCCATGTTCATCGGATTGTTTTTAGCTACGTTGATTTTGCTTTTTATAGGCGACATCGAATACGGTGAAAGACTTCTTGAAAACGCTGTGCCATTGGTTGCTCTTATCGTTGGTTACTGTTTGAATTGTGTAGCGCAGAAAAAGAGGTTTGAATGATGAGGCAACTTTTTATTTTTTATCAATTTAACGGTGATAATTCTTCATGGTGCAATCAAATATGTCCATACTGCTATGGCGGCAAAAAGAAGATGAAGCATTTCTGGAATGGTGACGTTACTAAATGGGAGAAAGCGTTTGAGCGTTTGAACCGCGACATCTACTTCGTAATGAGCTATGGAGAAACGTTTGGCGGTCATGGCTTCTATGAATGTGTTGACATGATTGGGAGACATCCAAATTGGACTTTGAATATTGTGACGAATCTTTCATTGAATCCTCAACGGTTGATTGCTTCACGGTTAGGTAAAGAGAAACGGGTTTTCATTAATGCTTGTTGGCATCCACTCGGCGTGAAAGATCGGGTTCAAGGTTGGGAACTTTTCAAGAAGCATTTGCTTATGCTGAAAGATGCGGGGATTCCTACACATGTACTGTATTTGTGGTATGCTCCTCAGATCAAATGGTTTCCTGAATTTTTTGAGTGGCTTGACAGTCATGATTTCAGGGTAGGTGTCCGAAGGTATGTGGGAAACATTGGCGGTCACAGACTGCCTGGACTTAGAATGTTGCGGAGGCATGTGCGAAACGTTACCGGGAAAAAGATTTTGCTAAGTGACTCTCTTGGAGGCAAAAATTATCCTGAAGCCTACAGTGAAGCGGAACTTGGGTTTCTTTACGCTATTACTTGTTCAAAAGTGATTGAATACGGGATTGAATGCAGTTCTACGCATGGCAAACTTTGTACTGCTGGAAAAGACATGATTCTGGTGAAGTATGATGGGACTGTTGGGTTGTGTGCTGATGCTCATAGTTTTCATCTTGGCAACATTTTTGATTCTGACTTCAAACTGAAAAGTGAAGCTATCAAGTGTCCAATAACGATTTGCGGCGGAGACTATGGGATGTTGCATTTGGCGGATGAAAGGTTTGAAGCTTTGCCTGAACAGTTGTGGCGTGACACGTTTGTTTCTCAAGTTGAAGATGTCAAGCAAAGTAGTCCTGTCCTATATCCTAAACGTGTTGAAATGATGAAGTATTTGGAGGAGTTGAAACGCGAAAACTCGCAGTCTTAGGCTGGGCGGGCCATGGCAATTTCGGTGATGAACTCATACTGGAAGGTTTGCGAACATTATTTAATGGATGGGAAATGAAGGTTTTCACAAGCGACTTCGCAAGCGTTTATCCTTTCATGGATTTTGATGAAGTGAACAAGTGTGACCTTTTCGTTTTAGGCGGCGGCGAACTGATTAGTCCGGACCACTTGTTTCTTCCTTCACGAAGCCTGTTCAAATTTAAGTATCGTTCTGACCTTTACCGATTGTATTCGCATACTCCTTTTGCTTTTCCACGTTGGGTTCACCGAATCAAGATTCCCAAAGTCATCTTGGGCTGTGGCGTAAATGGAAGTCACATAAACTCTCAAGTTGTTGAGGAGCTAGAACAGTTCAGTTACATCGGATTACGTGACAATACCGCTGTAGAAATCGTGAAGAAGCATCCAACATTAGCGGGTAAGACTCATTTGTTTTATGATTTAGCCTTTGCCTTAAGAATGTCACCTGAATCTTGCAGACTTTTGGCTAGAGTGTTTCCGTTCAAACTTCATGGCTTGATCTTGTCACATATGGCTGGGACAAGTTTTTCGGGTAAGTTTTATCATTCGAAAGTTGGGCGCGTCTATGACACTATTCAGGGCGTGACGGTTGAAGAAATTCATGAGAACCAGAAAGCAAGTGTTGGAGGAATCATAGATGCCTTGTAGTGGTTTGATTGAACGATTGCAAAAAATGTATGTGAAAGTTGAGAAAGTCAGAAAGAAGGTTCTATTGAAATGAATGTGAAGGTTCCTAAGCCCTTCAGATCAAGCGTATGTTGTGGCTACCGTTGCAAATCGACTTGGCAGCCAAGTCTTTGTGAAGCTTGGGAAGGTTCCTGAAGTGCAGATGTTCAAGAAGTGGGTGTTGTTTCGTCCTCACGGTGTCATGGTAACTGATTATAGGAGAAGACAGTTACGCACTTACAAACGGAGGTGAATTGAAAATGGAAACTACTTATAAACAAATTGCTTTGCCTTGTCTTCGTATCATTGAAATTCTTTGCGTCGCCGTCACAATTACTGGTTTTCTATGGGCTTCAAGCGACTTCCTCGTAACATCTATACTTGTTGGCGTACCTGTGACACCCCTAAGCGTCTTGTTCATGTTATATGGCTTCTTTGGAACTGGAGCTATCGAAATTGTCATCAGACTGTTCAACCGAAAATCAAAGCGTTTTTTACCAGAGGAAACTCAAAGGAGGGAAACAAGTGGTTAGCCTTAAGTCTAGCATTATCTTTGCTTCTTTGTCTTCTTGTAGCGATGCCCATCATAGCACAATTTGGAATAATGCCACAAACAGCAAGCTTGTTTGTGAACAGTCCTACTATGCAGGCTGTCAATGGAACAATGTATTCCAATGTTTACTCAGCTTTCTCTCTTACATTTGTAGTACCTTTTATTGGCATTGGCGCAATCGTAATTGCCATATTTATTGCGGTAGCAACCAAAAAATGGGTGAAAGTTTCAGGAGGTGAATGAAAGAATGAAAGAAGAATTGGTTAAGATTGCAGATTTAGTGTTTGACAGTGAGCTTTATCCTAGAATGAAGGTTGCTTGGTTCACGGCTTACAGTTATGCTCAAGCTATGCGTAGTGGTAAAGATTTTCCACCGATTATCGTTGGAGTTTTGAAAGGTAAGAAGTATGTTGTTGATGGTTGGCATCGTGTTGAAGCTAGAAAATTGCTGAAGGAAGAGTACATTCAGGCTATGGTTCGCAAATATGACACTGAGAAATTGCTGTTTGAGGATGCTGTGCGTTACAATAATGCTCATGGTAAACAGTTGAGTATGCAAGAGAAAACACGGATCATTGACAAAATGAAGGCTATGCACTTCAAGATGAAAGAGATTTCGGAACTTGTGATGATTCCAATGGATAAACTGAAAATCTTTGAGAATCGAGTATTGACGTTGCCAAATGGTTCTAAAGTATACTTGAAAAGTTTGACGGCTAATTCGGATGGAGACATGGAAGGAATTAATCAAGATAGTTTCAGCGTGAGGCATGTAGGTGAATTGTTGACGCAACTGGTTGAACTGTTTGAGCATAATGCTGTTTCAATAGAAGATGTGAAAGTGAAGGATTTAGCGGTGCATTTGTATGAGTTGCTTGGGAAAGTGTTGCAACTTGCATAAGGCGATTCATGGTAATGTGAGGTAAAGCGAGGTTTGCTATTGTCAGGTCATGCAAGGTTTGGCAAGGAGTTTCGTGGTAAGGATTGGTTGGGTCTTGCGAAGTTTGGTGGCGTGCTGTCCGGTGAAGTTACGCATGGTGGAGTAGGGTTAAGCTAGGTATGGCGATTCAAGGCGTGGTAACGTAGGGTACAATTTGGTGGTGTATAGTTAGGTAAGGTATGGTAAAGGGAGGTGAAATAGAAAATGAGTGAAAGTATGTTTGGAAAAGTGAATGTAACCATCAAGGGATTGACACCTTTGTTGATGAATCGGCTTGACATTGCTGACCTTCAAGGCAAAGGTAGGAGAAAAGGTCAAGTTTATGATGCGAAAAAAGAAGCTGCAAAAGCCGCACACATTGCTAAATTCGACGATGAAGAATGCCTTTATGTTCCTAGCGAATGGATATATAGTTGCATAATCGGTGCTGCAAAATCTTACCATCCACCAGGTTCTCGAGCTAGTGCAAGTGCGCTTTATGCAGGTTCAATTCGCATAGAACCTGAAAAGATCAGCTTAGGACACAAAAATTATGAAATAGACATCAGAGCAGTCAATATTGTGGGTAGTCGAGTAGTCAAAGCAAGACCAAAAATTCCAGAATGGTCCATACCATTCTCAATCCTTTACTACAAAAGAACGATCGAATCTTCAAACGCACTAGCACAACTACAAATGATTCTTGAAGATGCTGGCATACGCATGGGCATAGGCGACTATAGACCACAACACAAAGGATGGTTCGGAACATTCACTGTGACCAAATTCGAGGTAGAAAACTAATGTTGCAAACCATGATGAACATAACTTCCCTTTTTTCACAGCAAAGACTCTACTCTAGCAGAAACATAGGAGGTGAATGAGAATTGACAAGTTTGACCAGTGAATTTCAAAGTATGTTGATTCCGTTGGATAAGATAGAGCCTTCTTTCTTTCAAACTAGGATAGAAACTAAGGATGACGATATTGAGGATCTAGTAAAAAGCATCAGAAAATATGGTGTTCTTCAACCAGTTGTCTTACGCCTTGTCCCAAATGGGTATGAAGTGGTTGCAGGTGATCGAAGGGTTCGAGCTGCAAGACAAGTTGGTTTGACTGTGATTCCAGCAACGGTTCGTGAATTGTCTGATGAAGATGCTTTGGTTCTTCAAGCTAGTGAGAATTTGCAGCGGCAAGGATTGAGTGAAGCAGAGAAAACACGGATTGTCACGGAGTTAGCTAGGAGATGTGAACTTGATGCTAAAGGGATTGCTGAACGAATAGGAAAAAGTCACGCTTGGGTTTTGATGTATCTGCCTCAAGAATATAAGAATCAGGACATGGTAGAACTCGGACAGTTAAGCGCAGAATCGAGAAAGGAGCAGAATTTACATGTCGTTAAAACCATTTTAACGGAATGCGAATTTTGTGGCGTTGGGACATCGGAGCCTAAATCTTGGGAAAACCACAAACTCTGCCCACTTCATTACAGTCAAGCCTTAGAAGATCCAGCACGTTTCAAACGGTTCTTCGGTTTTCAACAGCAGCATCCCGTAATTGCGGAAATGCAGAAGCTTCAACCGTTAGACACTTGGGAGTATCGCAAAGCTCACATGAGTCCACATGACAGTGAAATGCAAGAATACTTAGTTTCATGTTTGCATGAGAAAGGTTATGGTCCAATAATTACAAACCGAAAACATTGTTTGCTTGATACTGAACCAGATGTTGAAGTTCAAGTCCATGGCAAATGGCTGCAATTCTATCTAGACCTAGAAGTCTTGCATGTTAAGAGGGAAGAAAGAGATGAGCAACTGCGAAGTATGCTTGAACGGAGGGAAGGCAGCAGAACCATCACGTTGAAGTACACTAACAAAAGCCAAGAAACCAAGAATAGACTTTTGGCTGAAATAGTGAAGGAATTAGAAGGATAGTCAAATGAGCAATACTTCAGCTCTGATCTATGTGGGTGAAACACGTACTACAGAGGGCAGAATCTACATTTTCAGTTTCCTACGCAACAAACCTCAACACTGCAAACATCCCGGTTGCAAAAAAGTGTTGGCTGCTTCTAACAAGTTTGGCTTATGCAGAAGTCACAACCGTTCAAAAGAGGGCAGAGCGTTTTGCCGAGTCTCATGCTAAATGAAATATGTGTTCTTCTCTGAGTCTTCTGCGTTGTTCTCGGCAACGTGAACAGAGTAAGTCGCCGCCTGCCTCGTTTTTTCCACAATCAAGGCAATAAACATGAGGAACTCTGACTGAACGATAGGATGGTCCTCGATAGGGTGCGTTCAGGATTTTCCAGAGTTGTTTGAGTTTTCTGTTCAAACACATCACCTCCCAGCTTTGAGTAGTTTGGGAAAGTAATCATGTGACTATTTGAGTTTGAATTTGCATCTTACGTTTTGGCTTTGCATTCAGAACCTTGCGATATTTCTTAGGTTTCCTATGCTTGATGCTTCCTATTCTAGTGTAAATGGCGGTTACAGTTCTCTGCTTTTGAATATTCAATAGCATAACTTGAAGTTCTTTTGCGCTTTGGTTTTTATTATTGACCAGAAGCGAGTCCTCTTCCTCCGTCCATCGTTTTTCAATAATGTTATTTCCATCTTTTGTCCTCATAAGTGCTTGAAACCATTGGATAAATTGATGTTGTTTATGCTCTGTTCTGAATTGCTCTTTAATCAGTAACGCGAGTTCTCTCAGTTTTGGATGGCTTCCAAATTTTAGTCGATACGTATCTCTTGGTGATATACCAGTTGCCTTTTGCACTCGTATATTTCCCCAATTGCCAAAATAAGCGTTGATTCTCTCTAGGATAGCTCTATCGTTTTGACTTATCATAAGCTCACAGCGAGTATAGACATAACCACCTGTTGCGTTCTGCCATGTGAAAAAGCAGCCTTCACCTTCTATGAAGCCCATTATCCAATCAAGATTCAATGGGGCTAAGTTTGACAATGCTTCTCCTTCTTTGGTTTGTTCCAGTTTAGATTCTTGCATTTAGGACACACCTTTGGCAAGCGCGTATTTCTAGGTATCCATTTATGACCGCAACGTGAACATTCTAGTTGAGGAAGATTGATAGTCATTATTGAAACCTCTTACCATAATGACCATATTGTGTAAGTGTCATACTCATACTGTATTTTCCAATCACTGCTGAAGAAAAAGTAACGAACATTAGCATATCTATAGACGGCTTCTCCTTTTGCTTGTTCCAGAAACGCTGATGAGTTTAGACGGATAATTATGTTTGGTTCATGATTCAAGGTTACATCTGTGACAATTATTCCCTTACTCATTAATTGATTTTCGAAGTCGGCTTGAAGTTCATCACTCTTCATTTTTCCATTCACGAAACCAGCGAAAACCATTCCTATAACGATTCCGACAACGATTGGAATAATATACAAAATGTCCCATTTCTTCATTCTTTTCAACTCCTCAGTATTACCTATAGGTAAAACTACTATTTAGGATTTACGCATAGGTAAAAGATTACAAAACTCTGGGTTTTAAAAGCTTTGCGAAGTAGGGTCGCCATGCAGCTTCACCATACCGATCTATGCTTGAACCTATTCCACCAATCATAGAGCGCAAGGTCCATCCACCATAACTACTTCTCTCCTCCGCTGACAATCCGTAGAAGTCTCTAAGTTCAACATTTCTCAAGTGTCTTAGGGCATGGTTTCTGAAAGGTTTAGAATGTTCTGGGACATCATCTTTCATTGACTTGCCTTTTTCATCCTTGATAACTTGTCCATGTTCCTTGCGTACCCGTTTGTACGGGAAAATCTTGTAGTTCAATCCTTCAAAAACGGTTCTGACTTCATTATACATTTTTTGTCTAGTGAAGGGGAATAAGTCTTTTCCTTTTCGTTCTTGAAAATAGTCTACGATGTCTTGTGTCCAGGGTTCAAATTCTTTGCGAAGTGGTAAACCTATTAACCGTTTCCATCTTTGACGTTTCTCTGTACTGACGGTGAAGACTGCAACAGATTCACGGATATTTGCGATGCTCTGTAAATCGGCTTGTTGGCCTTGCATGGCTCTGGAAAGCATGAGTGTTTGAAATTCTTTTGGATTATTCAAGTCTGGTGTATACGTGGTTACTTGGACTTCTAGTTCGTTGCCTGTTGGGTGAGCTGTCAAATCTGTAAGGTACTTGAGACAAATGATTTCTCCGATTCGAGCGCACATCAAGTAAGTTGTTTTGTAGCAAACTTGGATTGCTTTGTCTTCGATCTGTTCTATTCGGTTGCGTACTTCTTGGACTGAGGGGAGACTCAATGTAAGTCTCTTACCTTGAGGGTTTGAGTCTTTTCTGCTTTTGTACGGAAAATGCGGATCTGTATCTTATGTCCACAATGTTGAAGGTTGTAATTTTCCCACCATTCGCCATCCATTCTGAGTTCTAACTTCATTCCACAAATGGGACAATGTATGGTTCTATTTGGCAAAGCTTTCACTTCTCCATCTGTTTATATGTGGTTCTAGCTTTTAAATCTTTACATTTTAGTCGAAATGACAAAGACCATGAACCATAGCTGAAAGGTCGAAGGTTCTCTATTCTTATCCAATGAGAATAAATATAATATGTATAAAGAAGCTCGCGCAATCAAACTTTTTGGGCAATTACGGTTTCTTGTTTGGGTTGAGGTTGGTTTTGCGCGGTGTGGTAGGTCTGTAGAACGTCAAGTCCAAGGTCTGTTATGTCGTAGTGATAGCTAGTCTGTCTCCTTACTGGGACAGCTAGGCTACGCGCTTTACATCTCATAAGAGAGTCTTTGTAGCGTCGGTTTTCTTCACGGTTAATCCACTCATTGCTTATAGTACCACTTGTGTGCAGTATCTCTAGGAACTCGAAGTCTATGTCTTTCATGCGTTTGATAATGCTGAGAGTTTCGTTGT
>Ga0315294_10007362_pt1 | contig 12073 bp, 22 predicted proteins | sample YL17G13_40_MG_FD_203626 | JGI IMG/M metagenome (GOLD analysis project Ga0315294, IMG submission 203626) | Sediment microbial communities from Yellowstone Lake, YNP, Wyoming, USA - YL17G13_40 | ecosystem: Environmental > Aquatic > Freshwater > Lake > Sediment | place: USA: Wyoming | collected...
ACTTCGGGTTTGACAAGAAGGGCGGACTTATCTACACTATTGGCGATTTTCAATGGCCCGTTAGCTCAATCGGTAGAGCAGCGGACTCTTAATCCGCGGGTTGTAGGTTCGAGTCCTACACGGGTCATCCCTTGTTTCCCCATATGAATCAGCGTTTTGGGTAAGTTTTTACCATCCGCCGTTATCCCCTATTTTCCCCCATTTTCCGGTATAAAGAGGACAAAAAGCGGACAACGGTTTTGAAAGGTATATCGGAATAGTAAGGATTAAAACTGAATCTCGATTAACCACGCGAAAAAATCTAATTGAAAACCCTGGATCATCGGCATACAATCAAACTGGAGGCGCGAAGCCTCTGCCATTAGCGAGCTTAAGGAGACAAACACTGTTGGAACCGGGGATAGATGATTAAAATAGGCGCTCCAATTCTTGCCCTCCTCGTACTAGTCCTATTTTATTTATTATTCGAGGATTCTATAAATTGGGCCGCGTTCGGAGCACTGGCTTCTTTGTTTGTAGTAATTTGGGCGGTATCCCAAATCTATATTATTAAGTGGATCGACCGACCTATCTTGAGAATTAAAGATTATGAAAATGGGCCTCCGTTTTTCAGGCCAGCGCCAGAAATTGACAAGGAAACGCGACAAGTTATATCAATCGGATATTATGTGAATCTCCAGATAATTAATGAAGGGAAAACTGTTGCGAAAAATGCCGAACCTTATCTCAGCAGTTTCTGGGAATTCAGAAATGGTGACTATCATCGGGATAAGAATTGGATTCCGGTAAGGCTTCGGTGGATTTTCGACCAGCCGCAGGAGAGCGAAAATCTGATGCCTTGGAAACCATATCGTTTTAATTTGTTGAATTTATCGACAAGTCATCCGGACGAATTTAGGCTGCTACTTATTTTTCTGCCGACGGGCCAACTGTCATCCTTTCGAACAGGAAGATACTGCTTCGAGGTGACGGTTTTTGCGGAGGACACAAAGCCTCTTTCGCGATACTATTTTGTCGATTTTCTCTCGGGCGGAATTAGCGAGGATTTTGCTTCCGTCCGAAATAAATTTGTCATCCACGATTCAAAAAAGTCGCCGAACGATTGTTAGGCTAAAACAATATTGACCGCATGACAGAACAGACTTGGATCTTGATCCTGGAGGGGGCCCTTTTTGCTGCATATGTTATAGGTGTTTTAATTATCAATAAGACTTTAAGGGCTCAGGTTAAATCTCAGGGCGATATTATATCTAGAATGGAACAGTATACGAACATAATCAAGCTGGATGAAATTCAGAAATACGTTGAGATGAGCGCGAAAACGGTCCTCATGGAATCTGAAGATAAATTAAAAAAACAAGATGAGGAATGGAAGAAAAAAGCGGATGAGGGCGTTCGTGTGGTTCTTGATGAATTTTTGGCATTGCTTGATTTTTCTCTTAAAGTGACTGGCGATTTTGCCACTAATCATAAATATCTCGAACATCTTCATAACATGAAAAATTCCCTTTCAAAAACACGACTTTTATCATTTCAGGAAAGAGTCTGGGAACAAATAATAAAATCAGCGAATGATAATCCGGTCCTTTTGGCGCTTCTTATTAGGTCAGATTATTTTCAAATGGCGAAAAAGGCCCAAAGATTGCCGGAGAATAAATGATGCCTTATAAGATCGGCCAGGAAACGGCGGCTATTTAAAAAGCTTTCTCAGTCCTCTGCCCGTGATCTTGCCGGCGCCGCGGCGGACGATCCGCCTTGAGAGCCGGCCCTTCTGAACCGCGTTGACGTCGCCCAGGATCCTGGCCAGGCGATAGAGGAAACCTAGAGCTTATAGTTATCGCTTACTCCTGTTTTTTTCAAAATTCTTTTATGGGCCATCCTTAAACCCTCGGCGCTATTATACCGATCGTTAGGATTCAATTTATTCCATTCGTCTTTGCGCTCTCTCCAATATTTTCTCACTTCCTTTTTTGGGGCCCCGCCTTTCCCTTCAATAAAATCGTAGATCCTAAGATGCTTCTCATTGAGTTTTTTTCTGCCGGCTTTAAAAAAGGCCCTCATCTCAGCAAAGAGTTTCATGAATTCCTTAGAACTCAGATCCCTGAAAATTTCAATTTTGAATGCGGTCTTTTTCCCTATCGTCTCGGTCGTTCGATAAGCATATGAGAGCGGTTTAATGCCGGTAAGGACGCTCATGACGAGTGAGTACTGATTGAAATTGGTCCTGCCGGCGAGCTCTCTCGTTTCGGCTTCGAGTTTTTTTAAAGGCGATCCCGGGAAAACCGGGATTGATGTTTTCCAGCCTTTTTCTCCCGGGCCAGGGAGGTGATGCCATATATATTCCGGGCCTTCAATCTCATGGCCGGTAATTTTTTTAAGCTCGGTTATTTTGGTCGATATCTCCGCTTCGATCCGGCGCCTTCTATCTCGCTGTTTTTTCTCTCCGCCGGTTCCTCTGATCGAATCTGCCCATTTTTTTCGGCCTATTTTTTCTTCTCGTTTTATCCAGGCCAGGGCCTTTGACAAAGAGTAAAATGGAGGATCCGATTTTTTAAAAAGGGCCTTTCTTATTTCGATGATCTGAGGCCTGATCTCTTTTAATGTCTCGGCGGCGTCAATGAGAATCTCCGGCGTAAGGAAACTTGAAAGATTTTCTGGCCGTTTTTGAGGATATTGTTTTAGATGAAGCGCTATCCTTCTCACGAGATTAAAAAGCATTTCAAACGGCATGTTCTTATAAGCCGGATCTTCTCCGAATAAGATTTTTGTCGCTTCTGGGATCAGCGGTTTCAACCACTCATCCGGGCATTTTGACTGAAGCTCGAAAATCAAATCTCGATCGATCATCTTAATCTCCCGTGAACCGATTTGACAATCAGTCTGTTCACGGTTATAGGATATAACGAAATGGAAAAAAACTCAAGGCTGTCGAAAATGCGTTTTTTAAGGACGGTCTCCGGCTTGAGCCAACTTGACCTCGGCCAGAAGGCGGGCGTTTCTCAGGCATGTATTTCGAGGATCGAATCCGGAGATTTCTGCGCTGCCAGCGAGGACATGCAGGACCGCATAGCAAAAATCTTAAAAAGTTCCCGTGAAGAACTTTTCTCAAAGGTCAAAAATGTTTGATTTCAAACGCGGACTGGAACCGGAAGACCTGGAGTCGATATTCGCGACTCCCGAAACTGTGAATGAGGCGGACGAGCAGCCGCCGACGTTCGAAGGCGAGCCGTGGCCATCGGATCCGCCGGAAGCCGCGTCGATCGAAGAAGGACCGGAGCTGCAGAAGCGGGCCGTTGAGGCGCTTGCGTCGACCGCCAGCCGTCCGATGATCGACGTCACGAAAGGACCGAAGCCGCCGATCCTTCGGCGCATCAGCGGCGAACCTTCTCCCAGTGATCGGACGTGGATTGAGACGATCAAGAATATTTTCAGGTTGTCCTATGTTTCTCATGGGCGGCGGATTTGCGATCAACCTGAATCGGCGGGGCAGAGATGAGAAGGACTTGGATCAAACTCTTTTGCGATCAGACGCTTCACGGCTCGACATTCGAAGAACTAAAGCCCGATGAGCGTTTTTGCTGGCTTGGCTTTCTGCTCCTGGCCGGCGATAGCCCGGTTGATGGAGAGATCTGTTTAACCAAGGGCGTAGGATATACCGATGGCCAGCTCGCGGCGATGCTGAAGGTTCCGAGCGATCTTCTGGTACGCGCAAAATTGAAATGCCTGGAATTTGAGAAAATTAAGGTCATCGAAGGCGGCGTCATCAAAATCGTCAATTGGCAGCGTTATCAGTCCGAGTACCAGCGGCAACGCAAATACCGACAAGCTCTTCCCCCCCCTAAGTCCCCCTCTTTCTTGAAGAAACAGAAGAAAGAAGAAGAAGGAGAGGGAGAGGGAGAGGAAATTGTAACCCCAAGTTGTAACCCCAAGTTACAATCAGAAGTTACACCCCAAAGTTACAACACAGATAGTAACTTCGAAAAACTCCCCTTTGAAGCTCAGCGCAAGATCTTCGCCCTCAATGTAGAAAGGCAATCGCTTCTCAAAAAGAGAGCACAGCTTGAAAAGTATCACGCGGCCGGCGAGATCTCCGAGGCCGAGTTCCCTTTAAGAATGAAAGAAAACCAGGAACAGATTGAAGAAATAGATACCGAGATCAGAGAGACCCGCGAGGCTTGTCGATGAGGGAAAAGCGTATGCTAAACATCCGTCCCCGCGTCGCAATAATGCTCCAGGGAGGGCATTCTAGACCATCGGATTGTATGTCCGCTGCTCATCCGTTAAAAATCATTGTGAATAAAGGAGATTTTCGACGTGGCAATTTTGACTTGTCCTATTTCTGTCCGCCTTTTCTGAACCAGGAAAAGTCAAGTAATTGACAATAAAAGGATTATGAAAGTGGCGACAAAGTCAAAGAAAGGCCGAAAAAAGAAGATGGGCTGCCCTATGAAACATGGCGGTTACTCTCTGATTCATAGGGACGCGCTGCTCAAAGAACATCCCCGGCTGCGTTACTATCTCGAAGACGTCCGGGTCGGGCTTGTCCAGGACGTGGCCGGATCGGAGGACGCATTGAGCGAGCAGCAGCGCATCATGATCGACCGGATCATCTCCCGGCTTTCGATCTGCCGGCTCATAGAGATCTATTGCGAGAAATACGGCGTGTTCAGGCGAGACCAGGTCAAGCGGCATAAGATCCTCGAGCTCGAGCCGGCGCTGGGGATCAATTATCTAGCCTTCTCGAATTCAATCGATAGAGCGCTGGTAGCCCTGGGATTGAACAAGAGGAAAGCCGAGAAGGTCCTCACCATCGAGACTTATACCAGGGCATTCGATGAAGCCAAGGAGAAGAAGGCCAAGGCAGAGGCCGCGGGCAAAGCAGGGGCCCAGGCCCAGCCGGACCAGGTCAACAGGCAGGGCGGGGGCGGGGACGTCCAGGACAAGGGCCCGGAGACCGGCGCCGTCGTCGATCCTGGGCGATCCTCGAGCGATATCCCGGGCCAGGCGGACCCGGGGACCAGGGAAGGACAGGACTGACGATGGCCATCGAGCGGCGCTGGCTAAGTTGCAAAGAAGCCGGGGAGTATCTTGGCCTCAAGCCAAAGACTGTTGACGATCTCTGTCTTCGCGGGGAGATCCCGAGCGTGAAGATCGGGGGCAGCCGGCGCGTGGATCTCCGGGCGCTCGAGGCTGGCCTGGAGAGGCAGCTCGCCGGGCATGAGGCGAAAGGGAGAAGGCGATGAACGAGAACGAGACGACGACGATCGCGAAGCTGGATAAGAACACGGCGGAGGAGATCCGCTTCTCATTCGCTGAGTGGCATGACAAGAAGTACCTGGACATTCGCGTCTGGGTGAAGGCGGATCCGGAAGAGGGGAAGGAAGAGCAGCCGACAAAGAAAGGGATTCGGTTCTCGCTCGAACTGCTGGATGAGTTCATCAAGATCCTGCAGAAGATCAACGCGGGTGAGGCCTTCGGGCAGGAGAAGGCGGCGAGCGCGGAAGAAGCGGCGGGCGAAGTGGATGAGGTTCCCTTTTAGGGACTGCAACGTGAGGCATGAAGCATGACTGAGTACACGATCGAGATCCCGGGCGAGCCCGTCGGCAAGCAGCGGCCGAAGGTCTATCCGATCAGGACGAAGTCCGGGATCATCACCCGGGGCGGAGTGACGCCGGAGAAGACGGTCATTTATCAAAATCTTGTGAAGCTGCTGTGGCAAGAGAAGTATCCGGGATTCATGCCATTGAAGGGCGCGCTCCGGATGGAGCTCTGGATCTTCAAGTCGATCCCGAAGAGTGCGAGCAAGAAGAAAGCGGCATTGATGGAGGCCGGCGCGATCCGGCCGGAGACGAAGCCGGACTGGGACAACGTCGGCAAGATGATCTCGGACGCCCTGGAAGGACAGGCCTATGGGCGAGACTCTCAAATCGCTTCGGGGCGGGTTGAGAAGTTCTTCTCATCGCGGCCGCGGGTCGAGGTCAAGGTCATGACGATCGATCAGGGAACCATAAAAGACGCTGGAAAAATCGAGGGAAGGCCGTGAATAGTCGTTTAATCAATCGTCGACGGTTGTCAGAACGACGATCGGCGGCCAAAACGAAGAGCAGGCTTAAAGCTGGCCTTCGGGCGTGCCTTACGTGCCTGGGCGATTTTCGACCTTATCGGTCCAAGCCGGATCAGAAGTTCTGTGAGACGCGCTGCCGGCGGCTCTACTGGTCCGCGCTTGAGCTTGTCTCCGCATACGAAGCCGGCAAGGTGGACGGCCTACGCGACATCATCGAAAGACTGAGGAAGGCGCGATGAGCATCTTCAAAAATGCGCGATTCGAAGAACAGTTGAAAGAGATCCGGGCTGTTGTGGCCGGGTTGGAGGAGCTCGAGGTCTCAGATGATATGAAGATGGCCAGGAATTTTCTTCTCATGTGGGCGTCCGAGCTCATCAAGGTGTGCTCTTACATGGTCCAGGACGCCGGCGGGGGAATGAGTTTCGGGGACCGCTTCAGGCGCCGGCGGTTCGATAAATTTTAAGCAGTATGTTTATTTTTCCGGAGATATCAGAACGGCATGGGACATTGACGAGATCTCCGAGAAGCTGGCCCGCAAGACTCAAGAAGCGATCCAGAGAGGAAGGCGCTGATGAATATCGCTGAAGCCGTCCGGGATCCTCATCTCTTCGGCTCGCTCTTCAAGAAGCCGGAGACCTGGGCGGCCTGGCTGGTTTTCCTGAAGGCCGTCTTCGCGCTGCCGATGGATGCTCCGGAGCTCGAGCTATACGGCAAATGCACGGGCCGGGAGAAGCCGCCGGCCGGCGCCTTCAATGAGATCTTCGCGATCGTCGGCCGGCGCGGGGGGAAGAGTTTTATCGCCGCGATCATGGCCTGCTATCTCGCACTCTTCCATGACTGGAGGCCGTACCTGGCCACGGGAGAGACCGTCTGGATCATGGTCGTCGGCTCGGATCGGCCCCAGGCTCGGAATATTCTCGGCTATATCAAGGGGATCCTGCAGACGTCTCACATGTTCAAGGGCATGATCGAAAAGGATCTCAGCTGGGAGATCAATCTCAGTAACCAGGTGAGCATCAAGGTTGCCACGTGCGATTATCGAACGCTCCGCGGCTATACGGTTGCCGGCGCGATCCTGGACGAGCTCGCCTATTTCAGATCCGAAGGATCAAACCCGGCTGCTGAGATCTTGACCGCGCTCAGACCTTCCCTGGCCACGATCCCGGGCTCGCTGCTGCTCGGAATTTCTTCCCCGTATGCGAAAATTGGTCCGCTCTATGAGGCCTTTGAATCGTTCTTCGGCCAGGACGATGAGGACGTCCTCGTGTGGAAGGCGCCGACGAAAATCATGAACCCGACGATCCGAGACCGGGTGATCGAAAGGGCGATGAAGTCCGATTATGCGGCCGCGAAGTCCGAATGGATGGCGGAGTTCCGCGAAGATCTCGCGTCCTACGTGCCTCCGGAGGCCGTGGACGCCCTGGTCTGCCGCGGCCGGCTCGAGCTGCCCAGGATCCAGGGGGCCTCGTATTATGCTTTCGTGGATCCTTCCGGCGGATCCGGCAAGGACTCCATGACGCTCTCAGTCTGCCACAAGGACAAGGAAACGGAAAGGATCATCCAGGACTGCATCCGGGCCCAGCGGCCGCCGTTCAATCCGAAGCAGTGCGTCCAGGAATTCGCTAAGGTCCTGAAATCCTACGGCGTTTCTAAAGTGACGGGAGACAAATATTCCGGGGACTGGTGCGCTTCGACTTTCCGGGAAGAAGGGATCCAGTATGTGAACGCGAATAAAAGCAAGGCGGAAATCTATCTCGAGTTTCTTCCGCTAGTCATGCAGGGCGCGCTCGAGCTCCTGGATCATAGACAGACAATCATTGAGCTGAAGCAGCTCGAGCGGATGACAGGCCGCGGCCGTGACGTCGTCGATCATCCGGTCAACCTTCACGATGACTGCGCGAACGCGGCTGCCGGCGCCTGTATTCAGGCTCAAGGAATGCAGGATGCATTTCGCCTTTGGAGGGTCGACGGGCCCGATAGAAAAGCGTCGGCCGAAGAGCAAACCGTAGAGGCGCTTAAGCGAAACGGAGGTTATAGAATATGATGAAGTTTGAAGAAGGCACGAAGCCGCGGCCTAAAGTCCTGGGCGATTGGCCCCAGCATATTCTAAAAGGTTTTAAGGAATGGGGATATGACGTCGGAGAAGCGGGAGTCCGAAGGCATGCAGAGACGCCCGAGGATCGCGCGGTTCGAGAAAAAGCCGAGGCCGGAATGAGATCAATAAAGATCCGCATGCTCCGGACGGCGAAAGGAAGCCCGGACGGGATCCGGGTCAATGAATACAAGCAAGGCGAAGTCTATGAACTGCCCCGCTGTCTTGTCGACATTTTTCTGAGCGAGAACTGGGCAGAGGAGATTAAATAATCCATGGATAAAAAAGAAAGAGAAAAAATTCTCCGGGAGATCAACGGCGGACTGCTGGATCTGCTTTCAGTCCAGGAGCGGATGGAGGCTAAGGGGATTAATAATTCCATGGAAATTGATAAGACCTTCCGGCTCCTTGCAAGCCTCGATCGGCGGACGGATCTTATCAGGAGACAAATTGAAAATCAGTTAGAAACCTTAGGAGGTAAGTAAGAATGAAAAACTATGAGGCGTTTTTGGAGGTCAAGGAAAAAATGGCGGAAGACGAGTGCCGGATTCCTGCACTGCAGGAGGAACTCGTGGCGAAGGAACGGGCCCAGGCCGGTCTCGATGAGACCGCGACCCGGGCGGAAGTTCTGGCCGAAAGAGGAGCGGACAAATTAGCGTCCGCAGCCGAAGAAAACGGAAAGGCCGTCATCAAGCTGCGGGGCGAGATTAAAAGGCTCCAAAAGAAAATCGAGATCATGAACGAGAACAATAATTCCAGGCTCGAAGCGGCGCTCAGAGATGTGCGCGAGCATTATCGCGCAGCGCTCGAGCCTCTCGTGGCGGAGCTCATTAAGAAGGCTCGAGCGCTCCTGGAAGTCGAAAAACAAATCGGCGCTCTGAGAGATGAAGCTCAGCAGAAAACGGCCCACGTGACCCCGTATCCCAGAATGATATTTCCCTGGATTCCCGGGGTGCTTTTGAAACAAGAGGAGATCAGTATTCAACAGCCTTTCTATCTACTTTTAAAATCGCTGAAAGAAGAAGGCTTCGACATCGGCGAGGAGAAATAAGATGTCCGAAACTAAATATTATAACGTCGAGGTCAAAGAGAATGAGGTCGACCCGGCAAAGGTGAAGCTCGCCAATTTGATGGCAGATTATTGCGAGAAGCATTTCCACACTGGCCGGCCGAAAGTCCGCTGGTTCAAAAAGACGACTGAGGCGGACTTCCGGGTATTGATGGTCATGTTCAATCTCCAAAAAGCGAGCGGCTATCGATCTTCGGGCCTTCCATACTTCGGAGCATTCGATGAGTCCCCAGCGGGTTTTTTTGCACTCCAGGAAGATCTCAAGGACTCCATCTTTCTCCGGGAGGATCTCGGGGATTATGAACTGATGGCCGTATTCTGCCACGAACTTTTCCATTTTCAAAAAGGCGTAAAGGTTGGAGCAGAATATGGCGACGATCTAGACCCGGCTGCCGAAAAATATAAGGAACGGCTTATGCTTGAACTAAGGAAGAGCGTCCTCTTCAGCGGATGAGGAGGTCGTGCAGGTGAAGCGAAAGAGCCGCAGTCTATCTCACCGTCTTTGATTCCAGGAAGGCGTCGATGTCGAGCTTCCGGAAGAGGACCTTCTTTCCCAGTTTGATAAAAGGCAGGTCGCGTCTCTTCATGATCCTATCAAGCATGCCCCGGCTGATCCGAAGGTACTCCATGGTTTCTTTCCTTGTAAGAAGGTCCTTGTCCGGCATGAAGAAATTATACCTAGAACAGGATCCCAAAAAAAGGCTTGACAAGGGTTTCGTGTTATAGTATGCATATATATGCATAGAGAGGCAACAAAGCGAACATGGAAAAGATGTACAGCATAAACGAAATTTGTGGGGAGCTGCACGTGGCGCGGCGGACGGTCCATCATTGGATCGCTACCAAGCAGCTCCGGGCCTTTCATCTAGGTGGTAAGCGCCTGACCAGGATTTGGGAAAAGGACCTGTTGAGATTCGTCCGGCGCTCGAGACCTTCACAAAAGAATTTCGTCGAGGGGAAGCCTTCGAAGAAAAATAAAAAAAGGAGGACGTCATGATTGGATTCAGTGGAGATCTAAAAATTTCTGGCCCCGGGATCCTTGAGACGCTCAACAAGAATGGTACCCTGGCTCTTTCATTTAACAGAGATGGCATTGAGAACAGCTTCGACCTGGCTATTAGCGAGGCCAAAAAACTTGATGTACGCGTCGAGTCGGCCGATTTTAATTTCAGCGAAGAAAATATTGAGATCGGAAACGAGGACCAGGATTCAAATGAGCTTTATGACCATTTCATCGTCAAGATCAAAGGCACGGGCGGTGAGCGGGTTGTCCTTTGTCTCTCAGAGGCTCAGGTCAAGGCCCTGCTTGAAATCTTTTCAAACTACGTGAAGGGCCGCGATGCTATCAAAAGCCTCCAAAAAACCGTCACCATTCTCGCTGAATCAAAGTGAGGATTAGATAGGTGGACCCGAAATTCCCCGCCGATTTAAGCGAGCTCGAGGTCCGCCCGGGCCTGACGATCGTACGATCGGAGACGCTCGGAAAATTCTTTGTCCGCGAAACCATGGACCGGCTCGAGGACCTGCCGGCGTCGATAATCAAAGAGGTCGATGATTTTCTGCTTTCAAGAAAACAGCGGGCCGGATAGAATGGCCGTCGACCAGGAGGGCGCATGAAACAAAAAAATCTAAAGCGTGACGGCGAAGGCCGCTGGTGGATCGACTTTCGATGCAAGGGCCGGCGGATCCGGAAGCTCATCGGGCCTTCGAAGCGAGAGGCCGAAGAGCGCGTGACGAAGATCAAGGCCGATATCCTCCGGGATCCCTACGGCTACGGACAGAAGAGGCCCGAGATCTATTTCGAGGACCATGCCAAAGAATTTCTGGAGCTCTACTCGAAACAGAATAAACGCTCCTGGGCCCGGGATGAAACGAGCCTTGACCACCTAAAGAAATTCTTCAAGGGCAAGTACCTCTCGGAGATCTCGGCGGAGTCGATCGAGAAGTACAAGGCCAAGAGGAAGGCGGACCAGGTCCTGCCGGCCCGGAAGAAAAAGAAATCGAAGAACGAAGAGCCGCGGCTCGTTTCGCCTTCGACGATCAACCGGGAGCTCGCCTGCTTGAAGACGTGCCTCAATCAAGCCGTCGAATGGGAAAAGCTGGATCGAAACCCGGCCGCGAAGATCAAGAAATTCCGGGAGCCGAACGCGAAAGAGAGGATCCTGACGATCGGAGAAATGAAGCGGCTGCTGGCCGAAGCCGGCGATGAGCTCAGGTCCGTGCTCGTCATCGCCCTGAATTCGGGGATGAGGAAAAATGAGATCCTCAGCCTTCGATGGAAGGACGTCGACCTCATCAAGGGCTTCATCCATATCGCGGACTCGAAGAGCGGCCGCTGCCGGGATATCCCGATGAACGGTCTCACATTTGAGACGCTTCATGCGATGGACCGGCAGCGCGAGTTTGTTTTTGAGAGCCCGAAGACCAGGGCGCCGATCCCGGACGTCAAGGGCTCATTCCTTCGGGCCTGCCGGCGGGCTGAGATCAAAGGCCTTCGCTTTCATGATCTCCGGCATACGGCGGCCTCTAGGATGGTAGAGGCCGGGATCGATCTAGTCACGGTTTCTAAGATCCTGGGTCATGCGTCGATCCAGATGACGATGAGGTACGCTCACCCGACGCCGGAGAACATGCGGCTCGCGGTCCAGAAATTGGGCGAAGCCTTCAAAGAAAGCGGTCAAAAAGCGGACACCGTCGAAGTGAGGCTCCCTGCAATTCCTTTAAAAACGTTCAATTAGAGAAGAAGGTCCCTGGACTCTTAATCCGCAGGTTGTAGGTTCGAGCCCTACACGGGTCAGTCCCAATTTTCCCTATTTTCCCCTGAAAACCGATAGCCTAGACGGTTCTC
>Ga0315294_10007367_pt1 | contig 12071 bp, 5 predicted proteins | sample YL17G13_40_MG_FD_203626 | JGI IMG/M metagenome (GOLD analysis project Ga0315294, IMG submission 203626) | Sediment microbial communities from Yellowstone Lake, YNP, Wyoming, USA - YL17G13_40 | ecosystem: Environmental > Aquatic > Freshwater > Lake > Sediment | place: USA: Wyoming | collected...
ATGCCCCCTCCCTCGACTCCGCCCTCGCCGCCGGTGATTATTTCTATCTCCTCATCGGTGTAGCAGATTCCCTCCAGGCATCCCTCGCCGGAGCCGCAGTCCTGGTCTGAGGTGCACGTGCGTATCTGCGTGCACATGCCTCCGGAGCACCTGTAGCCTTGAGTGCATTCCCCGTCGGATGCGCATCTCCTCTGGTCAGGAGGTGTCTCTGGCTGGAAGCATTCGTTGTCCCTGCATACGTAGCCTTCAGGGCAGTCGGAGTCGGCGAGGCATTCCGCGCATTCCTGGGTTGAGGGAAGTGTGGCCGTAGTTGAGGCGCTGGCTGAATCCGAGCGCACATTTATGGAGGCCTCGCAGTCCCTCGCATTGGTTATGAAGGTTCCCGAAGAGCTCGTGGCTCCTGAATCGGCCAGAGTGCAGCCCACGGCGCTGGTGGGTGTACCCGGCGCGGGCAGGCTCGGGCAGCAGTAGATTTCCACGCTTGCGCCCTTGACAGGCACTTCCGTGCATATGGGAGGTGCGCCGGAAATGTCCTGCTGGATGCACTGGGTTGTGGTGACTGTAATCACGCTTCCCTCGCATGCGGGGTCGAAATTAATGGATATCTGCTGGGCTGGCGGCGGGCAGTCCTCGCTGTTCGGAAGGTCTCCGTATATCGTTGTTCCGACAAAGTGGCTTGCAACCCTGAGGTCGGCAACAATCCTCACGTGGCCGTCCCTCTCGTAGGTGACAGCCTCTCCGTTCCCATCGGTCGTGTAGGTGCCCGCGAGCTCTGAGCAGGACTCGTCCGGGCAGCGGTATATGCTGATCGATGCGCCTTCAACCGGCACATCCCTGCACTCGAGGAATCCTCCTCCATCCGTTTCCCCTCCGGTGCATACCTCCTCGGTGACCGTAGCCACGCTTCCGTTGCAGGAAGGCTCGAAGGTTGCTGTGACTTCTCCGGTCGGGGCGTAGACTGTGAATGTGCCGTCCCCATCGCATCCGTACAGGTAGGCGGCAATCGTGAAGCCGCCTGTTTCGGACGGGGTGTAAGAAAGGTGGCCATCCCCATTCGTGTAGAATTCCTGGTGTTCGGAGCCCGCAACATTGCGCCATATCTCCATGCGCACGTTGGACGGATGGGTGCCGTCATTCCTCACCAGCTGGATGTCCGCAGGGATGCCTACCGGGATTTCCCTGTCCATGATTATGTCGAGCGAGCACTCCTCGGGCCTTCCGCCATCGGAGGGGCTTCTCACATTAAGGGTGTTAGTGGAGGTCGCTGATGTGTAATTCTCCGCTCCGGTTGTGTTGCACACATAAGCATAGGAGCCTATCGCAAGCGATGCCACCTCCTCAACATGGCCATAGTCCGAGTCTATGGGCACGCCGTCCCGGTAGAGGTCTATGAGAACAACGGGGTTGCTTGCATCGCAGGAGACATTCGTGGTGGTGCCGGGGGTTACCGACCAGCCCGGGTCGGATGTGAGCGTGAGCGTGGTGGTTATCTTGTTAACCGTGTAGTAGATTGTGCCTGTGACATCGGTGTAGTTTTCGTTTCCGCTTGAGTTGCAGATGAATTCATAATAGCCTGCTGGGAGAATATCGTCATACCATATGTTGCCAGTTCCGGTTGCGACCGGGGTTCCGTTCTGGTATATGGTAATCACGACCTGGGAGTTGTCCACGCCGCACGAGATGTTGGTCTCGTTCCCGACCGTGGTCGGGCTGGTGGGGGTCGCTGTGAACGAGGTTATAGCGGTAGTGTTCCTGTTCACATTGTAGAATATGGTCTCCGTATCACTGGTATAATTCTGGTTGCCGGTGGTGTTGCATACCAGTTCGTAAGAGCCTCCTGAGAGGTTTACGAGGTATTCCGCATAGTTTGTGGTTGGGCCGGCCACCGCGGTGCCGTTCTGGTATATGGTGATTTCAACCTGCGGGTTGTCCACCGCGCATGAAACGTTGGTTTCGGTTCCATATGTTATTGTCGGGCCGGGGATTGCCTGGAAAGTGATGGTTGTGGTTGCCTGGTTGATGGTGTAAAGCTGGCTCGCAGAACCGCCGGTGTAGTTTTCTGTCTGTGTTACGTTGCAGGTGTAGTTCCAGACGCCTCCCGGGATAACCGTAGCCACTCCGTTCTCCGTTGCGTTCACATCGGTGTTGTTCCTATAAAGGAGCGCACCTGCCTCTAGGTTCGTGCAGGAGCATGTTGCGGTCACTGCAGTTAGATAGGTCTGCCCGGAAGCCGGAACTATATTAAGCGAGCATGTGCTCGTGTTCCTGTTCACGGTGAGCAGGCCGGAGATGTTTGCCGCTGTGTAGTTCGCATTTCCTGATGTGTTGCAGGTGTAGTTGTAGATGCCTGCGGCCAAGGTGGCCACGTGCTCCACATAATTGGCTTGTGGACCGTCAACGAGACCGGATGCGTTGTTGTAGAGGTTTATGAGGACCTCGGAGTTGCTCGCGTTGCATGAGACGTTGGTCTGCGTTGGGTATGTGACTGTGCTCACGGGAAGCATTGCGAGCGTGAGAATGGTGGGCGTCTGGCCGAGCGCAAAGCCCGAGAAGCCGGTTACGTTGAACAATGCGATGGTCGGGCTCAGGCAGGTCTTGCTGGTCGGGTATATCACCCCGTTTGTGAGTATGTCCGCCAGGGTTGTCGGGAATCCGGTTCTTATCTTCACCGGGAAGGTGCAGTCGGTTGTGGAGATGGTTATGTTTGCGGTCTTGTTCGCCTGGATTGCGGATGCGCTGGAATCGTCCAGGGAAACCCAGTCGCTCCTGAGAATTATTGTGCTCGATGGAAGGCTGCCCTCATTTGTGTATAGGTCCACGCTTGTGAGGTTGAGGAACGGATAGTTCACCAGGCCGATTGCGTTCGTGTAGCCCAGGGTGAGGTTGGTGAAGTTGTTCTGGGAGGAGGGAAGCGAGTTGACATAGAGGTAGTTGCTCTGGTTGTAGATGATTGTGCTACTGAAGTTGCTCGTGGGCTGGACCGAAGTGAATGCAATTCTGACCCCGTAATCTGTGTTGTTGTATATTACTGAATCAATCAAATTGTTGTTCAGGGAATCGGTTATCTGGATGCCAACGCCGCTGTTGCTGTGGGCGGTTGTATTGGAGAGAGTGTTGCTTCCGGAGGAGGAGAACCAGAAACCGAGGCCATTGCCCTCCGCGGTGTTGTTTGTGAGAATGTTTGAAGAGCTGGCGGTGAAGTAGAATCCTCTCTGGATGTTGTTGCGGGAGAGTGTGTTGGTGAGCCTGTTGCCGGTTCCGCCATTGAATTCGAAGCCGTTCGAGTTGTTTATGAGCGTTGTGCCGGTGAAGTTGTTGTAGTTCCTCGTTACGTAGAAGCCGTCCCCAGAGTTGTTGTATGCGGAGTCGCCCACGAACCTGTTGTAGTCGCCGCTTACCAGGAAGCCCGCGTTGGGGTGGCCGTAGGCGCGGTTGTTGGTGAAGTTATTGTTTGTGGGCGGGGTCCCTGAGAAAGAGACGGAAAAGCCGTTCTGGCCGTTGCTGAACGCGGTGTTGTCCTCCAGCACGTTGTTCGAGCATGCCTCGTAGATGTAGATTCCGTTACCAGTGTTGATGGAAGCGGTGTTGTTGGCCAGCCTGTTGTAGCTTGATCCGCTGGCCATCTGGAAGCCGTGGGTGTTGTTGTTCGCGGCGCAGTTGGTCAGGTTGTTGTAGTTCGAGCCGTCCAGATAGAAGCCGTCGTTAGTGTTGTTGTAGGCGGAGCTGTTCGCGATGCGGTTGTATCCAGAAGCGGCTATGTAGAAGCCCCGGTTGGAATTGTTATAAGCAGAGGTGTTCACGAACGAGGTCCTCAGCGTGCTGAATATGTCGAAACCATACACCGTGTTGTTGTAGGCAAGAATGTTGGAGAAGCGGCCGTCCTGTACATCGTTCGTTGAAACGCCCCAGCGGTTCCCGTAGGCCCTTGAATCGGTCATGTTGCTGTAGTAGACGCTCTCCAGGTAGAAACCCGGGTTGGTGTTGTTGAATGCGATATTATCAATGTAGCTGCCGTAGTTCGTCAATAGTGCATAGAAACCCGAATCCGAGTTGTTGTATGCCACATCGTGCGCAAGGCGGCTGTTTTTGGCATTGCTCACAACATAAAAGCCTTCTGCATAGTTCCTCACAGTGCAATTTTCAACTGTCACGTTCTCTTTTGCATCTATGCTTATGCCGTTTCCGTTCTTGTCTACCCCGTCTATTATGGACTGGTTGCAGTCAAGGTATATGTTGGAGGAGTTCATCCGGAGCATGGCCGTGGCTGCCGCGGCGTTGAGATAATAGGTGTCCCTGCACAGGGTTGTGTTCCTGTTGACATAGAGGACGTTGGAGGCATTAACTATCCTTGTGCCCCATGTGGAGGAATCCGAGAGGTTGAGGCATCCTTGGTAATCGTTCAGGGTGTAGCCGGAGAAGCCGGATACATTGAAGATGCAGGTGTATGGGGCTGAGGAACCTGTGCAGGACTTTGTAGTGTAGTAAGTTGTGCCAGTGAGGACCTGCGGGAGGGTTGTCGGGAAGCCGGTTTTTCTCAGGACCGGGAAGGAAGTATCGGAAGTGTAAAGGGTTATGTTGGCGGACTTGTTGGCCTGCTGTATGAGGACCTCGGAATCATTCATCGAAACCCAATCCGAATTAAGGAGGAAATTTGAGGAGTTCAGGTACATCGCGGTTATGTTGAGGAACCGGAAGTTCACCAGGCCTATGGATGCATTGTAGCCGAAAGTCACATTTGTGAAGTTGTTGGACTGGCCAGCGAAGGCCTGCTGGAAGAGGTACTGGCTCTGGTTGTATATGAAAGTGTTGTTGAATACGTTCCTTACTGCGGCACTGAAAACATACACCCCATACTGTGCATTTCCGAAAGACACCACATCCTGCAGGTAGTTGTCCGAAGAGGTTGTCGCCAGCTGCACGCCATAGAATGTGTTGTTGAACGTAGTAACGTTTATGTACCTGTTCATGGAGCCGTCGGAACCTATGCCGCTCCACCCGTTGTTGTATACCTGCACTCCGGTGAAGTTGTTCTGCGGTGCAGTTGCGTCTATCCCGATGCCATGGTAGCTGTTGCCGAATGATTTGATGTTGGTTATGCTGTTGTTGGCGGCATTTTCAAAATAGAAGCCGTAGTTGCCATTCCCGGATGCGTTGTTGTTGTCGATGACGCTGTTGTTGTATGAGTTGCTGAAGCGGAAACCGTCGTTTGTATTGCCAGGCGCGCTGTTCCCGGTTACAGTGTTCCGGTGTGAAGCGGCGAAATAGAAGCCGGTATCAAAGTTATTCGAAGCGGTGTTGTTTATGACAGCGTTGTTGTATGACGCCCCTTGCACGTATATTCCGTATTGCGCATTGTGGTGGGCGGAGTTGTTCACTATAAAGCATCTGTCTCCCGCCACATTTATTCCGTGGACGGAGTTGTTGTAAACCTCGTTGCCAGTGGCATTGTTGTCGTCCGCGTCCTTCGCGAAGGTTATTCCATCGTTGCTGTTGTTATAGACAAAGTTGTTGGATATGGAGTTATTCCCGGCAGCGCTAGTGACAAGAATCCCTTTCCCGGTGGTATTGTAGACGTAGTTGCCAACAACGAAGTTGTTCTGCGATATGCTTGATACTAGAATTCCGGTCAGCGTATTTCTGTAAACCCGGTTCTGTGATATTGTGTTGTTGTATGCTCCGGCCAGGTAGAAACCGGAATCGGATGCGTCGTATACGGAATTGTTCCACATGAAGTTGCGGTTTGATGATATGATGTAAAAACCGTATAAGCCAGGCCCAACATTATTGTGGCTGAAATTATTGTAGTTGCTGGCGAGGGTGGTAGAGACATAAACGTCATAGGCACTTGATAATGCTGAGATGTTGTTGTAGGTGATATTATTGTTGTATGATGATGTTATCAAGGTAAGGGCAACATCCCCGGATTTGTCACAATATATTTTGTTGAACCTGAGGCTGTTCCAGCTGGTGTTCTGCATCCAGAAAGTATACTGGCCGCCACGGATATAGTTGTATTCATACACATTGTTAGGTGAATTGTTTGAGAAGACCGTAAAACCTAGCATGCCCCCGGCTGTGAAATTATTGTATGTGATGCTGTTCCCGGCAGAACGCTGGATTATGAATGCATTCGAAGTGGTTATATTCTCAATCTCGATCTCATTGGCGGTCACGTTGTTCCCATTGCTGTCAAAAAGCCAAATCCCGGAGAGGAAGTTCTGGTAGGCGATATTGTCCTTTACCAGGAAACCGTCGCAGGAAGAAAGTGCTATCCCGGCTATTAAACTGTAGTTCATATCGTTGTTGACAACGCTGCAATTGGCGCTGTTCCCGAAAAGGAAACCAAAGGAGTTGTTGTAGACGGCGCAGTTCTGGACGGTAACGTTGCGGTCCCCGTTGAAGATGAACGCGGTGTTGGAAATGTTTTCCGCGCGGTTGCTGTCTAGGAGCGTGTTGTTGGAGCTGTTTATGTTGAAGGCGATGGTGAAATTCCTTGCTATGCAGTTCTGTACGGTCACATCCTCGGTGAGGTAAACGAACACTGCGTAGACGTTAGTATTAAGCTCACCGGTTATGATGTGATTCTGGCAGTTCAACGTAACGTTGGTGGCGTTTATCTTCAGGCATGCTGTGTAGGCAGTGCTTACGCTATAGTTCAAATCTGCGGTGACATCGTAAACAGTATTGCTGTTATTAAGTACGACTTGAGCCGTGCAGTTGTTGATATCAACAGAAAAAGCAAACCCTACTACCAACAGTAGCAATAACAAGCGCTTGAACATGCGCATCCTTCGGAGATAACGTTTAAAAACGTTGAGTGGCGGCACAACTTGAACCCAGATACATTTATAAGCATTAATAACCGTATATAACAACATGAAATCTGCTGATACTCAAAAGGAAACATCAGAAATTGCAAAAAATCCTGATAAAGCGGAAAGGATTAGGAATCCTGGCAGGCAGGAAACTCGTGAGAGGGAAGGGCCAAACTGGTTCCTGAGGGCAGCCCAGAGAATTGGGCCACTGGTTGCCGGGCTTGCATTGACGGTTGCATCCCCTGCCGCCAATAGCGGGTGTGGATCGATAGTGTATGAAGAGGACGATGGGGCAGTGGAAGCGGATGTGGAACCGGATTTGGATGCTGACGCCCGGGCGGAAGATGCAGAGGACGTTCCGGATCTTACCGACGAGCTTGTTGAGGATGTAAGCCCTGATTTGGATGCTGATTCAGAAGAGGACATTCTGGATGTTACGGATGAGATTGAAGCAATTGAAGATGGCGATGCTGCCGAGTCTGAAGCAGGGTGTGTTGAAGATGAACGTGACGAGGTAGACCGTATCACAGGCCCTGAGCCGATGTGCAGCCAGACACAGACTTCGGAGACAAACACGCACATAACCGAGCGGAGCGGCCCTGAATGCGAGACAACCGGAACAACCAGTACCGTAACAAGCAAAACAATGAGCCTTTCTGGTGTTTTGGACACGGCCGCCCTAGACTGCGCAAGGGGGGCGGACACCAATGCCTTAAACGGGCCGATGATAATTGTTGGCCTGGAACCAAACAGGGTGGAGCTCGCAAGGAAAATTGATGAGAACGTAAGCATGTCAGTTGGCGCAAGCATAGGCGGAACTGCAGGAGAATATACTTTTACTCTCAGGAGCATTAGGGCAGACAACGCAGTTGTTGAAGTCTTCAACCTGCTCGGGGAATCGCAGGGGAACATATACGTGTACCTAAGCGGATACGCAGTAGTTCCAGGCTTCCCAAGCAGAGGGATGATTGCATACAACCTGAGCACGCTGCCGCCGAGAGTAGGGCTTGCACTGATTGAGCTTCCGACCACTACGATGGAGCATGGCACTGCTTATCCATGGACAGCTGGCGACCGGGCTGAATTCACCTTTGGCATGAATGTCACCGGAAGCGACCTGCTTGGCTGGGGATGGACCCGGGTAGCAAAGAAGTAGAATGGTGCAAAAAGCCAACCATTATTAACTTTCTTTTCCTAGGTTTTACGGGGAGAGCCATGGCTGTGAGGCAGATGGGGGCGGGAAGCCCCTTAAGCGCTAAGTTTTCCGCATTTTTCGCGGGCGCAGTCCTTATGCTGGCCCCCGCGATGAACTGCACCGCCGCGAAGGAAACGGTTTCCCGAAGGGTGGAGGAGCAGACGCGGTCTGTTTACACGAACGGGGAGACCACCATAACCCTGAACGGAAATAGGGTGAGGGTGGAAAGCTCGGATATGGGTTCCTACTGGTCGATGGAAGCCACGGTCAAGAGCATACGGGAGATAGGGAGGATAAGGATGCTTACCGTGGACCTGGGAAATGCCGCGATGGACGGGATGGCGAACCCGATGAGGGGCGCGATGCCCGCGGATGCGCTCACCGCGAACAACATGCTGGATGCCGGAGCCCCGGAGGAGAAGGTTTCTTTCATAATATTGCAGGATTCGGAAAATGGACCCAAGGCGAAGGTCAGGGATGCACACGAGCTCACGCACGCGCTGCTCTTTGATTATTATGATGCGAGCGGAAGCAGGCCAACCAAAACCGCGGAGGAGGCGATCGCATACACGGCGCAGATAGTGTTCGGGGACGCGAAGGAAGGATTCGAGGATGTGCTTGCAAAGGCATCCGCAAGAGGGGGGGACGCCCAGACCATAAGGATGGCGAGGAGGCTCATCGGCGAGCTGGTGAACGGAATGGGCGGAAAGGACCCTAGGTTTGCCAGCGAAAAGGAACTGCGGGATGCGGCGAATGCGTTCCTGGACAAGATATGCATGTACGAGTTCGGGAAGCGGTTTGCGGAACTCGTTGATACTTCGGCATATTCTAAGCTTTAGTTGGGAATAACACCATTTAAAAACATTACATAACACAATACTTATTATGAGAACCCTCCATAATGTTCCTAGGAATGATGCGGAGAAGAGCGGGTACGAAGCTGTCCAGAAGGCGGATGGCAGGATGAAGAGTTTCCTGAAAAGGAATGCCAGGAGAATAGGCACCGCGCTTCTTGCCGGGGGCGTGGCTGCGGCGGGATGCGCTAAGGCAGAGGACTACCTTCCGGCGGCGTGCATCGTGCAGACGCCAGATGCGGCGAAGGCGCTTTCTGCGGCATCCGCGGGGATGGAGATTCCGCTGCGGGGCGGAAAAGTTCTGAATGTTCTTGCGGTTGACGAGGAGAAGGGGACTGTTACTGTTTCAATTTCAATGAGTTCGATTGTTTCTGGGCCCATGGAGATTAATTCAGGCTCGGTTGGAGAAGTTGCCGGTGTCGCGGTTAGTGTGTGCGGGATTTCAGGAGGCGCTGCCTCCATAAGCACGAATCCGGGCCCGAACCCGGAGATGCGCGTGATTAGGAACAAGCGCGTGGAAAGGATGGACCTTCCAATATGTGGGGAGGACCCGGACAACAGGCAGAGGGCGACCATTGTGCGCGCCGAGGTGCTCATAGACGGCGAGTGGGTGGAGAAAGTGATTGCGATAAGGGTGGAGCTGGATTCGCCGCTTCATGCCGCGAAATACATTTCAAAAGTGTGCAGCATAATGCTTGGGGAGCATAATTACAGGATTATGGAGGTGCACCAGAACGGCAACATGGAGCTCCTTAGCGACGTTAGGATGGATGGGGATGTGCCGAAGAACGCCCTCCTGATGATGAGCACGGAGCAGGGCCCAGTCTACTTGAGGATTGAGGGAAGCACGGACCCTTCGCAGAGGGAGGATTCACTCATCACTATGACGGATGAGCACAATGCGGAGCTTTACCTGGGATTTGCCCCGTTCAAAAGGAGGCATGTTACTTTCACAAGCCCGGAGGGAGGGGGAGCGCTTGCAGTGGGGATGGTTGCCTCAAACGGGGACGAGGCGTCCAGGACGGTGAGGTTGCTTGCAGGAAGTCCGGCGGCCCTTTTCATTGCATCAAGCCCGTATTACAGGACTCCGGAGGGAGTGATGTGGATTACCGGAATTAGCCTGGATGAGCACGGGCTGAAGAGCATAGAACTGGTGCTGGAGAAGGTTCCGTTCCCCGAGGGGTTCGGCACGGATTGAACCCGGGTAAAGTTCGGGAAGGGGGCTCGGGCGCCCGTACACGGAATTCCCGATGGCCCCGGATCCGGTCACGGAAGGGATGATTGCGTATGACTACATTTTCACAGGCGGCGGGAGGGGGAACACCGGCGCGAGCATCATAAGGCTGCCAATGGCAGAAAGAACCATCGGGAGCACAGAGGACCTTCTTGGAGCTGACGGCACCACCGTGGTAGGCACCTGCGCGTTCGACACTATGCTGAGCGGGGGGAGGCTCGCGGGGTACATATGGCTCTGCACCCCGGCGAAGAAATAGAAACGCCCAGATAAGGTGCGTCCAGTCGTTCAGCACGGGCATACAAAGTATTAAAAACATTAACTACCCCATATAACAACATGAAACCTGATGCTAAAACCTCCCAGAGGATGGATAAGGAAGAGCCGCCTTCGGGAAGTGCGAGAAAATTGAATGCGGAGCGCGCTGAACTGCCTGAGAGGCGCGGGAACTGGTTTTCGAGATGGGCCACCCCGCTTGTGGCGGCTTTTGCCCTTAATTGCGGCAGCGGCGCGGTGGATGAGCAGGATGCGGATTCCGATGCTGTGCAGCAGGACGTGGAGGCAGAAATAGAGCAGGATATTCCTGATGCTCCTGATATGGCTGAGGATGCGGATAGGGAAGAGGACATCCGGGATATGCCTGATGTGGAGGCTGCTGAGGATGCGCCTCCGGAAGTGGAAGAAGATGCGGGGCTGGATGAGGCTGATGTGCCGGATGCTCCGGAAATTGTGGAGGATGCCCCGCCCGAAACTGAAGAGGGCGATTCAGATGTTGAGGAAGGGGAAGCCGAGGCGGAGGCACTCGACTGCACAGAAAATGTCCGCACCGAAGAGTTCCCGGTCGTGCTCCCGGATCCTGTATGCGGCGGCACCCAGACCGTGAGCGACATAGACACGGTGATAGAGTGGGTTGGGGCTGATTGCGAGAGCACGGACACCACTACGACAAGGACTGCGAAAAGGCTCACACTGACGCCTGACCTGGATACTGCGGGCCTGGGTTGCGCCAGGTGCAGGACCACAAGCACGCTGACCGGGGATGAAGTATTGGTGACCGTCACTGGGACAAGCCTCGAGACGGCAAATGGCATTGCCTGCGCAGATATGACCGTAGGCGATAACCTGGACGGGGGGGCCACCGAAGACAAATTAAGGCTGACGGATGTGAGGGCCGACCAGGCCACCGGAACGCTTTTTGACTCGACCTGGCGCCTTATCAGGAATGTGCGGATTTATCCAACGGGTGCACCAACCGCCATTAATTCTTCAAGAGGACTGATTGCAGCAGATTTTGATATCAGCGCTCCGACTGCACGCATATGCATCATAGAGCTGCCGACCATCGTCAGGAACAACGGGGATATGGAAACATGGGCCGGCTATGGGGATTTCACTTTCAATACAACTGTGGCAGGCACAAGCATGCAGGGATGGGAGTGGGCCCGCTAGCTAAATGAAGTGCATCCACTCGTTCAGCATGAACAGGAACAGGAAGAAGAGGATTATCCCTGAGAATAGGTGAATCTGCTTTATGTACTTGTCCTTCGCGTCCCCTATCTGCTCGACCGATGCGTATCCGAAATAGACCGCCAGCGTGATTACTACCATCGGGAGTATGAAGACAAGATTATAGATTATAAGGTAAGTGAGCGACTGGATTGTCACTGCCTTGGAAATCATACCCAAAACCATGAGGTATGGGCCGGAAGAGCAGGGAAGGAGGAAAATGGAGCAGAACATTGCGGCGATTGCGACGCCCGGGAGGGAGGTCGCGCCCTCAATCACCTTGTGGGTGTACGGGCGCAGGAAAACCGGCATCTCCACCGCCAGGAAGCCCGGCTTGTAGTTTATGTATGCGTTTACCTCCATTATGGCAAGCGCAAGGGCGCCTATTGTGACTATCTTGAAGAAGATGTCGGTGATCCCGGGGGATGCAATCGCGTTGAGTATCCCTATCCCGAAAAGAAGGTACA
>Ga0315294_10007369_pt1 | contig 12070 bp, 10 predicted proteins | sample YL17G13_40_MG_FD_203626 | JGI IMG/M metagenome (GOLD analysis project Ga0315294, IMG submission 203626) | Sediment microbial communities from Yellowstone Lake, YNP, Wyoming, USA - YL17G13_40 | ecosystem: Environmental > Aquatic > Freshwater > Lake > Sediment | place: USA: Wyoming | collected...
ATCGACGGAAATCCGCAAGCGCGCGGGCGCCGGCCAGCCGATTTCACACCTCACGCCGCCCGCGGTCGCAAAATACATCGGGAAGCACAAACTGTACTGAGAAGTCTGACGCGTCCGCCATGTCCGACGGGTCAGACGACGTTGTGTTCCTTGTGCTTTCTGCCGCCCGCGAAGCGCTTGATGCTCAGCGCGTCGATGGGCTGCGTGCGCGCCTCGCCGTACACGATGAGTTCCGCCATGAGAAGGCCGCTCATCGGCGCGAGCATGAAGCCGTGGCCGGAATATCCGATGGCGACGAGGAAGTTCTCCGCATCCTCGCTGACCTTGCCGAGGATGGGCTGCGCGTCGGGACTCATGTCGTAAAGCCCCGCCCACTGGCGCACGATGCAGATGTCCTTGAGCGACGGCATGAGGGTTGTGAGTTTCTTGGAGATTTCCTCGAGGAAGCGCCACGTGCCGCGGATGTTGTATGACGGTTTTTCGTTGGGGTCGCTGTGGCCGAAGACGAACGAGCCGTGCGCCGACTGGCGGAAGTAGATGCTGACGTAGAAATCGACCACGAGCGGCCAGAGCATGCGCTTGACCGGCTCGGTTACGCAAATCTGGTGGCGCTCCGGGTAGGTGCCCAGTTCAATGCCGAGCATTCTGCCGACGTCCTGCGACCACGGCCCGGCGGCGTTGACGACAGTCTTGCACTCGATGTCGCCGCGGTTGGTGATGACGGCGCTCACGCGGTTGCCTTTCCTCTTGAAGCCGGTTACTTCCGTGTGCAGTTCCACGTCCACGCCAAGCCGGATTGCGTTTTCCGCCCAGCCCTGCACGGCGAGGAACGGGTCCACGTGGAGGTCGTCTGGGCAGTACGCGCCCAGTATCATGCCGTCGGTGTTGATGCACGGGGTGATTTCGCGGATTTCCTTGGGGTCCACGATGCGCACGTCAACGCCGTTCTCGCGCTGCATCTTCACATTCTTCTTGAAGTGCTCGGCCTCTTCGGGCGTGTGCGCGCAGAGAAGGTAGCCGCCGTTGACCAGCCCGATGTCGCGGCCCATCTCGTCCTCGAAGCGCTTGAACATTTCGATGCTGGCCTTGGCCAGGCGGACGTTGGCGGGTTCGCTCCACTGCTGCCGCGCGCCGCCCGCGCAGCGGCCCGTTGCGCCGCACGAAAGCGTGTGGCGCTCCACAAGCACGACGTCCTTCAGGCCCGCCTTGGCGAGTTCATACGCGGTCGCGGCTCCTATGCACCCGCCGCCGATAATTACCACGTCAGTTTTTTTCTTCATCGTGAGCCTTCGCAAGAACACCCATCGGGGCCGGTTTCATCGGGCCGCGATAAGTTTGCGGGGAAAATTCCGCGACGTTGCGGCCGAGTTTTTTCGCCAGTATCTGCATGATGAGCCGCTGGCAGGTCTTGCCCTGGCACGGGCCCATGCCGCAACGCAGGAGCCGCTTGATTTCGTCCACGCTTTGCGCGCGGTCGCGGTCGATCGCCTCCTCTATCTGCCGCCGCGTAACGTCTTCACAAACGCAGATTATCGTGTCCATGTCGTCGGGGATGTCCGCCGGAGTGATTATCTTTTCCTCCGGCTTCGCCGCGGCGCTCGCGCGGAAATGGCGGACGACATCGCCGTATTTGTGCTCAACCGCGATGGACACGATTGACGTGCGGTTGAACTTTTTGCCGGTGAGCACGCGCGTTATTTTCCCCTTGCAGACGAATTTTCCTTCGCGGTCGAGCGCGTCAACCGCGTCGCCCTTTTTGGGGAGCGGGATCATCTCGTACGGAATGGAGATTTCCGTTTCCGTCGGCGAGTATTCCCTGTTGACGACGAACAGCGACAGCCCCGGGCATCGCGTAAGGCAGAGCGCGCACGCGGTGCACTTTTCCGGGTCGAGCGTCGGGTAGTTGACGATGTCTTTGCCGACCTTTATCGCGTTGTGCGGGCAGATGGTTTCGCACGGGTTGCACGGGATGTTCTGCTCGCACTCTATGATGACGCGCGCGCCCTTCGGAAACGAGCGGTAATCCTTCGGGAGCGATTCAATCGGCTCGTCGAGCGCCGCCGCCTCGCCCGCCAGCACGCTGGTGCCCATGCGGACTTTTTCGCCGAACGGCCCGCGGCGCAACTGGCCCAGTTGCGCGCGGTAATCCTTCATCCTCTCGTCGTATGTTTTCTGCGTGAGTTTGGTCTTGCGCGCGAGCGCGTTGGCGGCGTTCAGGCCGGCTATCTTGCCTTCTATCATCGCGCTGCTGGCCTCCTCGATGCCGGAGGCATCGCCGCAGACGTAGATTTTTTCGAGGGATGTGCGCGAGTTCTCGTCGTGCCACGCGACGTGCCCGCCGAGAGCCGGAACGTAGCGCATCTCGCAGCCCGCGTTCCACAAAAGTTCCGTCAGCGGCGTCAGCCCCACCGCGAGGCAGATCGTGTCAACCGCGTAGTTGCGCTCGCTGCCGGGGACGGGCTTGAAATTTTTGTCCACCTCGACGACGGCCGCGCCTTCGACGCTGGTCTTGCCCCACACGCGGCTGACGGTGTGGCGCGTGAGGATCGGGACGCCCATGCGGCGAATCTTGTTCGCATGGACGTAGTAGCCGCCGATTTTGTCGGTTACTTCGATGACCGCGGCGACGTCGATGCCGGCCTGGAGCAACTGGTAAGCGACGATGAGGCCGATGTTGCCGGCGCCGACCATGAGCACGCGGTTTCCGGGCGCCACCCCGTTGACGTTCATGAGCGTCTGGACCGCGCCCGCGCCGTAAACGCCGGGGAGGTCCGAGTTCGGGAAGGCGAGCATGTTTTCGTAAGCGCCGGTGGCGACGATTATTTTCTCGGGCTTGATCTTGATGAACTTGCCGCCGTTGAGCGCGGTGACGACGCCGTCGTCGTATATGCCGGTGATGGTGGCGCCGGGCGCGAATTCAACGCCGGCCTTCTTCGCGTTCTCGATAAGGATTTTCGCGATGTCAATTCCGCGTGTCCCGGCGTACTGGAGGTGCGAGCCGAAGAACATGTGCGTCTGCTTGATGAGTTGCCCGCCGAGGACGTCCTTGTCGTCCACCAGCATGACTTTCGCGCCGTGCTCCGCGGCCTCCGCGGCCGCGCAAAGGCCCGCCGGCCCTCCGCCAACTACGAGTATTTCCGTATTAATCATGGTTTACGCGTCTAATGTCCGAAGTCTAACGTCTGATGTCCACACTGCCCCGCCCATGCTGGGTTTCGACCGCCATGCCTTCCCTCAATCTCGTCACGCACACCTTCGTGTTCGGCACGCCGTCAACCACCATGGAACAGTTGGCGCAGCGGCCGATTGCGCAGAAGAATCCGCGCGGATGGCGCAGGTTGATGCTCTCGCGGAAGACTCGCACTCCCGCGGCCTGCAAGGCGCTGGCGATGGTGTCGCCTTCCCGGCCTTCCATCGTCTTGCCGTCGAAGCTGAAACGCATCGCCTTGCCCTGCGGGAACGTCAAAATCGGATGTTCTGTTATTCGCCTCATCTCAATATCACAAGAAAAATGGGACCGGGTCCTATTTATTTTAATCGAGACGGTTCTCGATTATCTGCTTCGGATCGAAGTCGTCTATTTTGAGATGCTCCATGTCCTTCGGACAAATCGCCGCCTGCGGCGCAAGCCCGATGAGTTCCGAGTTCCGTATCTTCTCGCCCGCCTTCTCGACCTCGGCCCTGATTGCGTCGAAGACCTTGCGCACGGGCGTTACCCTGTAGTTGATCAGGTTCATGGAAACCTGCGCAACGTTGAGGTTGCCGAGCATCAGCCCGATTGCCTTGACGCACGGCATTCCGCCGCTGGACTCGCGGATCTTCTTCGCGATCTCCTTCGCCAGCGCGAGGTTCGGCGACGCGAGGTTCACGTTGAACGCGATGAGAAATTCCCGCGCGCCGATTGCGATTGCCCCGGCGGTCGGATGAATCTTCTCCGGCCCGAAGTCCGGCTTCCGCGCGGGGTCTTTGCCGATGAGTTCCCTAAGCCCCTCGAACTGCCCCTTGCGGACATCGGCCAGGTTCCGCCGCTCCGGGCGCGTGGCCGCGGCCTCGTAAAGGAAGACCGGTATCTTCAATTCCCCGCCGACGCGTTCGCCGAGTTTTCTCGCGAGCGCCACGCAGTCGTCCATTGTCACGCCCCTGACCGGCACAAAAGGAACAACGTCGGCGGCCCCCATTCTGGGGTGTTCGCCGACGTGTTTGTTGAGGTCAATCAACTCCGCGGCTTGCGCGATGCCGGAGAAGGCCGCGTCCGTGATGGCTTCAGGTGGGCCGACCAGCGTGATTACGCTGCGATTATGGTCCTCATCCGACTTGATGTCAAGTACCTTTATCTCCTTCACGGCCGCCATGGCCTTCACAATGCGGTCAACGACCTCCGGGCGGCGGCCTTCGCTGAAATTCGGAACACATTCAACTATGCGCTTCATTTTCGAACCCTATCGCTTAACATCTCTCACACCGGCAGCGTCCTCAAAACCGCGCCGGCGGTTTCCACGACCACCTTTCCTTTCTTTATGACCGTGTGCACAAGGTTCACGCCGAAGTGATACCCCAGGTGCTGGAAGTTGGGGATGCTCCAGATTATTATGTCCGCCTGCTTGCCGGGCGCGAGGCCGCCGACGAGTTTTTCCCGCCTTATCGCGCGTGCGGCGTTAATTGTGCAGCCGCGCAACGCCTCCTCCGCGGTCATCTTCAGGTTCACGCACGCCAGCGCCATCGTCATCTGCTGCGATTCCGTGAACGAGGTGCCCGGGTTGAAGTCCGTCCCCAGCGCCACCGGCAGGCCCGCCTTGAGCATCTTGCGCGCGGGCGCGTGCTTGCCGTTCCCCAGGCTGAAACTCGTCCCCGGCAGCAGCACCGGCACTACCCCGCCCTCGCGCATCGCCGCGATTCCCTTGTCGGACGCGGCGATGAGGTGGTCCGCGCTGACCGCTTTAAGTTCACCGGCGAGTTCCGCCCCGCCGAGCGGCTCGATTTCGTCGGCGTGGAGTTTCAGTTTCAGGCCCGCCTTCCGCGCCGCAAGCAGTATCTCGCGCGACTCCTCGATGTTGAAGACGTGCGCCTCGCAGAAGACGTCGCAGAACTCCGCGAGTTTCCTCCGCGCGACCTCCGGGAGCATCTCGTTGACGACGAGCGCGATGTATTTTTCCTTGTCGTCGCGGAATTCCAGCGGTACTTCGTGCGCGCCGAGGAACGTCGCCGCCACGTCCATCGCGTGGCTCCGGTCGAGCTCGGCGACGGCTTCCAGCATCTTGAATTCGTCCTTTGGGGTCAGGCCGTAGCCGCTCTTGATTTCCAGCGTGGTCGTGCCGTGCAGCAGCGCGCAGTCGAGGTGGGGCAGGGACTTCTTGATGAGTTCCGCGCGGCTCATCTCGCGCAGTCTCCGCACGGAGGCGTGGATGCCGCCGCCCTTCTCGGATATTTCCCTGTAGGAAAGGCCGAGGTTGCGCATCTCGAACTCGTCCTCGCGCGTCGCGGGGAACACGAGGTGCGTGTGCGGGTCGACAAGCCCCGGCGTTACAACCATCCCCTCCGCGCTCACCGTAGTGAGCGCCTCGTACTTCGCCGCAATTTCCGCGGTCGTGCCGTACTCAAGAACCTTGCCGCCATCGACGGCGACCGCGCCGTCCGTTATCAGCGAGAGCGCGCCGGAGGCGTCCCTGGCCGGCTGAGCCTCGTCCATCGTTATCAGTTGCGCCGCGCCGCGCACAATCAGGTCAATTGTTTCCATCGTCGTCGCCCTGCGTCTCGCGCGGGGCAAGGCCCTCCAGTTTCTCGTTGAGTTTCGCCGTCCGCTCCTCAAGCCGGTCGAGGTCGTCGCAAATCCGCTTGAACGCCGCGTTGCCGCCTGACCGCTCCCGCATCATGCGGACGAGCGCCGCGACCTCCAGCCACAGCAGCGCCACGAAAAACGCCAGGAACAGAAACGCCGCCGCCGCAATCAGCCCCAGCGGCAGCCCGCGGAAAAACTCGAATATGTCTGCAAGGTTCAAAAGCACTTCGCTCCGTTGTCAGAGTTTACGCATCGGTATCCTGATTTTTTTCTTTTTCGCCGTGCTCACCGCATTCTCGTAGCCGGCGTCAACGTGCCGCGCGACGCCGATGCCCGGGTCGTTCGTGAGCACGCGGTTGAGGCGCTCCGCGGCGTCATCCGTGCCGTCGGCCACGACGACCATGCCCGAATGCTGGCTGTAGCCGATGCCCACTCCGCCGCCGTGGTGCATGCTGACCCACGTCGCGCCGGAGGCGACATTGAGCATGCCGTTGAGCAGCGGCCAGTCGGCGACCGCGTCGCTGCCGTCGAGCATGCCCTCGGTCTCGCGGTTGGGCGAAGCGACGGAGCCGCAGTCGAGGTGGTCGCGGCCTATGACGATCGGCGCGCTGATTTTCTTCTTCGCAACCATCTGGTTTATCCTCTCGCCCAGCGCAGCGCGCTCGCCGCAGCCGAGCCAGCATATCCGGGAGGGAAGCCCCTGGAAGCGGATTTTCTTCTGCGCGAGGTCTATCCAGCGGATGAGCGCCTTGTTCTTGGGGAAGAGTTCCTTAACCGCGGCGTCCGTGGCCAGGATGTCTTTCGGGTCGCCGGAAAGCGCGACCCACCTGAACGGCCCTTTGCCTTCGCAGAAGAGCGGGCGTATGTATTCCACGACGAAGCCGGGGATGCTGAACGCCTCGCGCACTCCGGCCCTGAACGCCTGCGCGCGGATGTTATTGCCGTAGTCGAAGACGACGGAGCCGAGTTTCCGGAGTTTGAGCATTCCCTCGACGTGCTTCGCCATGGATTCCATCGCGCGCTTCTGGTAGTCCGCGGGATTTTTCTTGCGGAGCGCGACGGCGTCCTTGAACTTCATCGCGTGCGGCACGTAGGCGAGCGCGTCGTGGGCGCTGGTCTGGTCGGTGACGATGTCCGGGATGATTTCGCGCGTGGCGAATTCCGGCACGACCTCCGCGGCGTTGCCGAGCAAGGCGATGGAAAGCGGCTTTTTATTCGCCATTGCGTCGCGGGCCATCTTGATGGCCTGGCCGTAGGATTCCGCCATCACGTCCACGTAGCCGGTCTTGAGGCGGCGCTGTATGCGCGCCTCGTCAATCTCTACGGCGATGCAGACCGCGCCGTTCATCGTCGCGGCGAGCGGCTGCGCGCCGCCCATGCCGCCAAGCCCGGCGGTCAGGATGAGCCTTCCGGCGAGGTTGCCGCCGAAGTGTTTCCTCGCGGCCGCGGCGAAAGTCTCATACGTCCCCTGCACGATGCCCTGCGAGCCGATGTATATCCACGAGCCGGCGGTCATCTGGCCGAACATCATCAGCCCGGCGGCTTCGAGTTTGTGGAAGTTGTCCCACGTGGCCCAGCGGCCCACGAGGTTCGAATTGGCGATGAGGACGCGCGGCGCTCGCTCGAACGTCCTGAAAACCGCGACGGGCTTGCCGGACTGGACGAGGAGCGTCTCGTCCGGCTCGAGTTCCTTGAGGCTTGCGACGATGGCGTGGTAGCATCTCCAGTTTCGCGCGGCCTTGCCGGACCCGCCGTAAACGACGAGGTTCTTCGGGTCTTCGGCGACTTCCGGGTCGAGGTTGTTCATGAGCATGCGCATTGCGGCCTCCGCGCCCCATGTCTTGCACGAGCGCTTCAGCCCCCTCGGCGCGCTCACCGGAGTGTATTTCGAGGCCATTGAAACCTCCTTCTCTTTTTCAGACCGCGAGCGATCCGATGACGTGTTCCACCGCCTTCACTATCTCGCATGAACGGATCATCGCAGCGAGTTTAAAAATATCGTCGCTGAAAACACGGTCGTCCGTGATCTTTGGGATTTTCTTGCGTATGACGGCGTGCGCCGCCTCGAGCGCCTCGCTGGCGCGCAGCGGCCGGGCGAACTCAAGGCCCTGCGAGGCGGTGAGAAATTCAATCGCCAGCACGCGCTCGACGTTGTCGATTATCATGCGGCATTTTCTGGCGGCGAACGTGCCCATGCTGACATGGTCCTCGCGGTTGGCGGAGGTCGGGATGGAGTCCACGCTCGCCGGGTGCGCGAGGGTCTTGTTCTCGGAGACCAGCGACGCCGCGGTTACCTGCGCGAGCATGAGGCCTGAGTTCAGCCCGCTGCCTTCCGTGAGGAACGCGGGCATGCCGCTGACGTCCGGGTCAACCATGTGCTCCACCCTGCGCTCGGAGAGGCTCGCCAGTTCGCTCATGGCGATGGCGAGGAAATCCATTCCGAACGCGATTGATTCGCCGTGGAAGTTTCCGCCGGACAGCACGAGGTTGCGCTCCGGGAAGACAATCGGGTTGTCGCTCACGGAGTTTATTTCCGTCATCAGGATGGAGGCGACGTGGTGGAACGTGTCGCGAATCGGGCCGTGGACCTGCGGCACGCAGCGGAGCGAGTACGCGTCCTGTATTCTGGGGCAGTCGCGGTGCGACTCGACGATTTCGCTTCCCTCAAGCAGCCTGCGGAAATTCGCGGCGGTGGTAATCTGGCCGGCGTACGGGCGCAGGGCGTGGATTCCCTCGTCGAACGCGGCGGGCGTGCCGCGCAGCGCTTCAAGGCTCATGGCGGCGACGACGTCCGCGTGCTTGATGAGGTCGCGCGAGCGGATGAGGTTGATTATGCCGATGGCGGTCATCGCCTGCGTGCCGTTGATGAGGGCAAGGCCATCCTTCGCCTGAAGGACAATGGGCTGGATGCCCGCCTTTTTGAGCGCGTGTGCGGCGGGGACAAGGCGGTTGTTGTAGTACGCCTGTCCTTCGCCCATCATCACGAGGACGATGTGCGCCAGCGGAGCGAGGTCGCCGCTCGCGCCGACGGAGCCTTGCTGCGGCACGACGGGCGTTACGCCCGCGTCCAGCATTTTCAGCAGCGTCTCTATTACGATGGGCCGCACGCCGGAGTAGCCCTTTGCGAGCGCGTTGGCGCGGAGCAGCATGGCGAGGCGCACCTCGTCAATCCTCATCGGCGGGCCGACGCCGGAGCAATGGCTGCGGATGAGGTTCACCTGAAGGCGCTCTATCCGTTCGGGCCGGATGCTGATGCTGGAGAGTTTCCCGAAGCCGGTGTTGACGCCGTAGATGGGCACTTCGCGCTCGAGGATGCCGCTGATGCACTTGTGGCCGAGGGCGACCTTGGCGCGGGCGGCGGGGCTGAGGCCCACCTTGAAGCCGCCCTGCAGAAAGTCCTCAATTTGCTGAATCGTCAGCGAGTTTCCGTCCAGTATTAGTGATGGCATGGGATATATCGTTTCCGAAAAATGTATTGTGTAGGATTTTTATTGTCCGCTCCGCATCCGCGTTGTCCACGAGGAATGCGATGTTTATCTTGGTCGCGCCCTGCGAAATCATGTGGACGTTGACGCCCTCCCTCGCCAGCGCTCCGAAGACCCGCCCCGCGGCGGTTACGTCGCGCCGGATGCCGTCGCCCACGACGCACACGATGGCCTTGTTCTCCTCCACCGTCACCTGCGCGTACTCGGAAAGTTCCCTCACGGCGTTGCGGATGTGGCGCTTCGTGTCGGTGGTCATGGAGACGCTGACCTCGCTGGTGGCGATCATGTCGATGACGATGCGGTGGCGGTTGAGCGTCTCGAAGAGTTTCGCCATGAAGCCATGCTGCAGGAGCATGCGCGTGGATATGACGGTGATGAGCGTGAGGCCCTTTTTGTACGCGAGGGACTTAGCGGTCGCGGCGGGCGCGCACTCGCGCAATATCACCGTGCCGGGGTTGTCCGGCTTGTAGGTGTTGAGCACGCGCACCGGGATGTCCTTCTTTATCGCGGGGATTATCGTGGAGGGATGGATGACCTTCGCGCCGTAGTAAGCCAGTTCGCTCGCCTCCTCGAAGGAAAGCGAGGCGACGGTCTCCGCGCCCTCGACGATGTTCGGGTCCGCCGTCATCACGCCGTCCACGTCCGTCCAAATCTGGATTTCCTTCGCGTCGATGGCCGCGCCGATGATGCTCGCGCTGTAGTCGCTGCCGGAGCGGCCGAGCGTCGTGATGTCGCCGTTCTCGTCCTTGGCGATGTAGCCGGTGATGATGGGCGTGACGTCGGTGAATTTCGCGATGTTCGCCTTGATGACCGGGTCGCTCTTCGGCAGCGGGTTCGCCCCGCCGAAGTTCGAGTCGGTCAGCAGCCCCAAATCATAGGCGTTCACGGCCACGGCGGGCAGGCCGTTCCGGGAGAAGTAGGTGGCGATGACCTTGGTGGAAATTTTTTCGCCGAAGGAGACGACGTAATCGAGGCTTCGCGGCGTGAGTTCCTTGACGTAGGAGATGCCCTTGAGCAGTTCCTCCAGTTCGTCGAGGTCGCGCTGGATGATGCCGCGCTCCAGGCCGAGCGCGTCGATGATTTTGTAGTGCGCCTGGCGCAGGTCGAAGGTGTCGTGCCTGCCGCGGACCGCGTCGTACGCGAGCCCGAAGAGCGTATTCGTCACGCCCGAATGCGCCGAGACCACGACCACCGGCCTCTCGGCGAGGCGGGCCTTCACGATTTCGCGCACGGTATTGATGGTCTCGGAGGACCCGACGGAGGTGCCCCCGAATTTCATTACTATCATGCTTGCACTGTGTAAAAGATTACCGCCCTCACAAAAGAAGGAAAATAGTATAACACAACGCCGCTCCATTACAAGTTATTACGCCGGGAGTCGTGCCGATGCAGTTCGTTGAACGGGTTTGTGCTTTGACGCGGAGGGCGCTTTGTGGTAACATCGGGTCGAACAGAGGGCTTTTAACCGGCATTTCTAACCAGGGGGACTGTCCCCATTACGGAACGCAGGCGCGTAGCGACCAGTTCGTAGATGGGGACTGTCCCCGCCGGTGTACAGTAAGCGACAAATTCGAACCTCGCGTGCAAAATCCAGGTTGAGGATACTGCAATGTACAGAGCAACGACGATTGTTTCCGTGCGCCGCGACGGCAAGGTCGCCATCGGCGGCGACGGGCAGGTTACGCTGGGCGACGCGGTCATCAAGCACGACGCGAACAAGATCCGCATACTGCTCGACGGTAAGGTGGTCGCGGGTTTCGCCGGCGCAAGCGCGGACGCCTTTGCGCTGCTTGAGCGCTTCGAGGGCGTGCTCAAGGAGTACCAGGGCAACGTCCTGCGCGCGGCGACGGAACTCGCGAAGCAGTGGCGCACGGACCGCATCCTCAGGCGGCTGGAGTCCGTCATGGCGGTCGTGACGAAGGAGCACTCGCTTGTCGTTTCCGGCAACGGCGACGTCATCGTGCCGAGCGACGGGCTCATCGGCATCGGCTCCGGCGGCAACTACGCGCTTGCGGCGGCGAGGGCGCTCATGGCGCATACGAAACTTACCGCCCGGCAAATAGTGGAAGAGTCACTGCGCATCACGTCGGAGATTTGCATTTATACCAACGACAAGTTTCACATCGAGGAACTGTAACGTGAAGGAACTCACCCCCCGCCAGGTTGTCGCGGAACTCGACAAGTACATCATCGGCCAGGACAAGGCCAAGCGCGCCGTCGCGGTGGCCATCCGCAACCGCTGGCGCCGCCAGCAACTGACCGGCCCGATGCGCGAGGAAGTCCTGCCGAAGAACATAATAATGATAGGGCCCACCGGCGTCGGCAAGACGGAAATCGCGCGCAGGCTCGCCAACCTCGTCAACGCGCCGTTCCTCAAGGTCGAAGCGTCGAAGTACACCGAGGTCGGCTACTACGGGCGCGACGTTGACACGATCATCCGCGACCTGATGGAAATCGGCGTGAACATGATCAAGGCCGAGCACGCGAAAATCGTGCAGAAGAAGGCGGAGGAGAACGCGGAGGAGCAACTCCTCGACCTCCTTCTGCCGGAATCCGAGAGCATCCAGGAATACAGGGCGGTGGACGTCGAGCAGCCGCCGACCGGGCGCGACGAGGACTTCGTGACGACGGGCGCGGTCACGTTCGCGCCGGCGAATCACGCCGTGAAGACGCGCGAAAAGTTGCGCGAGAAACTCCGCGCCGGCGAACTCGATTCGCGCACCGTGGAACTGAACATCGAGAGCCGCAACACGCCGATGGTGGAAATCATCTCGTCCGCGGGAGTCGAGCAGATGGGGTTCGACTTCGC
>Ga0315294_10007371_pt1 | contig 12065 bp, 6 predicted proteins | sample YL17G13_40_MG_FD_203626 | JGI IMG/M metagenome (GOLD analysis project Ga0315294, IMG submission 203626) | Sediment microbial communities from Yellowstone Lake, YNP, Wyoming, USA - YL17G13_40 | ecosystem: Environmental > Aquatic > Freshwater > Lake > Sediment | place: USA: Wyoming | collected...
CAGTTTTGGAACCGGGAATCGCGGATACTGCTTCAAAAAACTCACCAACAAACTTAATTACATTTTTGAATTCTCCCTTCTTCCCTAATGCAATTGAAAACTCACGCAGAAATTGTCCGATCAATTCTCTACTGCCAGAGAACCACCAAGGATTAAATTCGACAACAATTGGCTTTTTTTCTTCTGGTAATTGATTTATATAATATCTAACAAAATTTAAACAGGAGGTCTTTCCGCTCCCCCAAAGACCAAACAAGGCAAATACTAAACACTCATCGGTTTCTATCTTAGAAATGGCATTTGATAAATTATTCGCAAAACCTGCAAATTCAAGACGATCATCCTTAGGATCTATTAGCGGTGCATCGGCCACAAGCGCTTCTTGCGCATTATTCTTCATGCTTGCTGACTCCATTAATTCTTATATAGATTTACAAAAGCTAATAAATTTGCTTCCCAGCTCTTTTCCTTATTGTAGAAAGCACATTTTTATACCAAATAAGTACCGCTGCGGCAGCAATTATAAAAACTAATCCTATTAATTGATGACTCTCCATTTTTTTCCACAGCAAACCTTCTAAAGATCATACGCAATTATTAATCATTAAAATTCAACACATCAATTAACTCGGCGATAACTTTGAATTCGCCCTCAACACAATCTTTCAGCACGATTGGTTCAAAATCCCTATTTATGGGCTCGAGAATGATTCTTTCATGAAACCAGGTTTCGTCTTTCTCGTATCTCTTCTCGCTCTTGTATCTCTTAACCGTATAGCTTCCCCCCGTCTCGCTATCACTAATATCATGATGCTGAACCAACACAACCTTCCCTTGTCTGCTGCCCACGACATCAGCCATGAAAACGCAATAGCTGCCGTCTGGGATTCGCGGTTCCATTGATTTCCCTACTACCTTGGCCACAAACATCTTTCTATTCAGCCTGCGGCCGATATTCACATGAATCCATCCGTGCTCTTTTGCCTCATAACCTCCCCCGAATTTTCCAGCAGCAGCCTCCAGCGAATAGACGGGCAAATACTCATTAAACTTGAGTCTGTCTTCGATGAATCCGACTATTTTTTCAAATAGAGCCGGCTCTTTCTTCCCTGCCAACGCTAGCTTCAATTCTGCAACTGTCTTATAGACATCTTTGTAAAACAGATTTTGTGGAACAAATAAATAGTCCCATTTTGTTCCGCTTAGCTCAGTGACGTCCAGACACCACTCTTCAGCCCGTGCCTTTTTAAACTCAGCATCTTCATCAGGTAAACCCTTGGTTTCCATCAGGTAATAGCTTCCATCTGTCCCTGCAGCGACGAAATCCGGATAATAGTGCCTCAACCCCCCATACACTCCAAAATATTCCAGCCTGAAGTCTGTCCTCCAATGTATCAATTTCGCAAAAGCCTTGATATCCTTGGCGGAATCTAAAAACTTGATAAAATCCAGCTCAAAGTTATTCTCGTATGGGACTAGATTAAAAACTGTTTTTTTTGCCTTATAGGTTTTATTTCCGTCCCATAGAAATTCCTCGGATTTAAACAGGTCAATAAATTTTTCCTCCCTCCTTTTTACCGGTTTTGGCGCCTTCAAGGCTGCCCTAATCGCATCGGCAAAAGCTTCAAATATCAAATCCTGAACTTCTTCCTCGTTCAATTTGGCTATAACCCGGGCATCATCCAGCTCAACTCTCTCTTCGAACAGCACTTCTTGGATATAATCCTGAACGAGAGGTGCAAAATAATGGAAATGGAGATTATGGGGAAGCATAGCGTTTCGGAGGATGGCTTTTGTAAAATAGTTTATAGCATCTATTCCTTTTTTTACCTCTAGAAAGCTGTACTCTTTTCTAAATTCTTCCCTAAGCTTACGACCTTGCTTTTTTGCTTCTGCTAGTTTTGTCGCATCCCATCCCTTGTAGATTATCTTAGTAACTTCACCTTTTATCTTTAAGCTAATTTTTTTGTCAGGGGCCTGAATGTTCTTCAGTTTCAAGTTTGTTGCTAGATTTTCGAAGCTCGGTATATATCTTTGGGTAATTAGCGGAATCAAAATGTTGAATTCTTTCCTTTTTGCTTCCCGTTCAATACTTATCTGGGAAACATGGTCTCTTGATAGGTCTTTCCTGGTAATTGCCACACCTTCATCTTCTAGTTTATTCACGATGGAAACGAAATTACTATTGCCAATGACATCCAGAGTTTCATCTCTGTTTCCTGGGCCATCCATTCGACGAAGTCCTCTTCCTATTGTCTGTTCAGGCAGTATATTTGCCTCGGCTGAGAATGCGCGAAGTCCCACGATGACCGTAACGTTTTTTACGTCCCACCCCTCTTTAAGCATCATCACGCTGACGATCGCTTCGTATTCATTTTTATCGATCTCACGAGCAGCCTGCCGCATTTTGTCTTCTTCTTTTTTTGATATATTATGAAAACGATCCGTATGAATGCAGAGCACTTTTCCCGATAAATCCGGAACCTGTTCAAGATATTCCGCAACTTCGTCGGCTTTCTCAGTGTCTTCAGTCATAAAGAACAAAATCGGTTTCTTCCTCTCTTTTTTGAAAACCTGCTTATATTCCCTCCACCTTGCAATTCCTGCTTCAATCCAGGCTCTATATCTTTTTGCTATGTTTTTCGTCCTTTTTTCCTCAACCGCTTTCGATACTTCACCAATAATTACGCGTTTTACAATCCCATTTTCAATCGCGTCGACGAGAGGATAATCAACGATTATATGAGGGAAAAGCACCCCATCCCTTCCTTTTGGTGTCGCCGAGAAATCGAGCTGGGCCATGATACCTTTCTTATTGCTATTTTTTATTACCTCGTGGATACTCTCGATTTTTTTCCACCAGGCAAGCTCTTCATCGTGAACATGGTGGGCCTCGTCATTCAGGACTAAAAGGTTTTTCAATTTTTTAATTGCTTTAAAATAGGATTCATCATTCAACTCTATTTTCTGTTTGGGGGCCGGGGCCAGAAATCCGCGGCCGAAATCAGCCCCATTTTCTTTCTTTTGCTTTTCCCTTATTTGGTCAATATTGAGAAGTATGAGGCTTCCTTCCCTGATCAGGCTGGGCTCATCTCCCCTCATAACATATCGCAGCTGCCAATCTGGCCTTAGATCTTCTGGGATAAGGGGATCGTTCAGGAAAATTCTGCCCTCCCCAAAATCCTCATGAAGCCTCTCAAAAACGATCACGTTGGGAGCGAGCATGAGGAAGTTGCTAGCATATTTATTAAAATAGGCCCAGACCATAGCAAGGCTCATGACCTTCGTTTTGCCGCTTCCTGTCGCCATCTTGAAACCGTATTTAGGATATCCATGATCTTTGGGCGACCCGCCTTCGTTCTCTTTGAAGAGTTGCAGGGCAATCTGCTTTGCCTGCTTTCGCGTATAAAACGGCTGCATCTCGCCGAGTGAAAATGCCCGTTTTACCTCGTAAAGATAGATTAGCGTTTCAATGGCCTCTCTCTGGCAGAAGAAGTATTTGAAAGTTCTCCCATTCACCAAATGATCGCGATAGAACCAATAGCTGAGCAATTTTTGGGTCGTTTCGGTCGCTCCCTTATAGCCGCCTTTTCTCCATTCATAGACCTTCTCTCTAAGTTTATCTACCAACGGCGCATCTGTGGGCTGCCTATTGATAAGCTCGGGGACAATATAAGGATCTTTAAATAATCGATATTGCTTGCTTTGGTCAGTCATTTGATATGGACCTCTATTAATCTCGTCGTATCATTTCCAAAAATATCAATGACTTTGACCAGGTTTTTATAGGAACCAGGCTCCTGGTAATATTTCTGCCCCCGTGCTGAATCTTTTGAACTCGCCTTAAGCTTCAGTTTCGGCGTTTTCCGGGTTCGGAATTCTTGCCATTCATTATGAAAAGTATCATCGCGATAGTTCCAGTCAATTGCCCAATAATCAATATAGTCCTGCCAGTGTTTTATTTTTTGCCTGATTTCTTCTTCCTTGACCAGCTCAAGATATGGGATATGGAAGCTCTCTATTTCTATTTCGACATTTCCATCTCTGATTTCCATGTTCAAATTCAGCGCTCCCAGGTCATAAAACTCGATCTTCCCTGCATACTTGGGATCCATAACCTCTTTCGGTATCCTCAGTAATCGCACCTTGACAGGCGATTTTTTATTTCGATTTTCAATCTCCACATCCAGACCCATCTCAAATTCCCATCCTAGCATATCAACCCGATCTTGTTTTGCTCTGAGGCACTCCTTGATTATGTCTTCCACTTGTTCCAAGGTCACAGGCACATCCAGTTCGCCAACACTGACAACGCTCTTCCCTTTAGTGCCATGAATGTGTTTATAGCCTTTTACTGGCTCAGCCCTATAGAACTTAAGAATTGTCTCCTGATAGTCTCTTCTCTTTCCTTCCGCCGATTCTGACCCAAAGGCACTGTACCAATATTGCCTTTCGTACTTGCCAAGGTTTTGGACGACAAAAGGGGAACAATTTTCAATTTGCAGCAATCGTTTGCGAGTTGTTTGGATTGCAAAACGACTTAAATCTGCCAAGATCCATCGGCGACCCAGTTTTTCAGCAACGGCTCCTGTTGTGCCTGAGCCACAGAAGAAATCTGCAATTAGGTCATCTTCATTTGAGGAGGCTTCGATTATTCGTTTAACCAAACTCTCGTTTTTTTGTGTGGCGAATCCCGTTTTCTCAGTTGAAAAGCTTTTAATTTGTATTGAATCAAGGCTTTCTTCGCCTTTTAGATCAAACTCAAAAGGATTTGCATTCCAAACATCTTCTATGGGATATCCTTTTCCTGTTGGCTCCTCTCCACCTCGACGTTTATAGCCTGGTGGATACGGGATATATAGCTTATTGAAAGTAAATTTTCCCCGCGTTTTATTATAAAAAAGTAATGTATCGTGATTCCTTATCCAATTTTTTGCGGCACTCTTATAACCGGAAATCCAACCTATCCTCCATATAATTTCACGTTGGAAAGACTCAGATCCAAATATTTCATCCATAAGAACTTTAACATAATGCCCCACAGTCTCATCTAAGTGAACATAAATACTTCCATCATCTGTTAATAGCTCCCGCATTAAAATGAGCCTCTCAAATATCATCTGCAAATAGGAATCCATTCCCTTTCCCCAGGTATCTCTATATGCTACTTCCTCGATCATAGAAGGTTCTTTAGTGACTTCTTCACTTCCAACCTCAACCTTGTACGAAAAATCTGCTCCTGTAGCGAATGGCGGATCTATATAGATTAAATTAATCTTTCCTGCAAATTCGCTCAGAAGAGACGACATTATGTACTTATTGTCTCCCCAGATAAGCCGATTTCTCCAGGGGCCGGCTTCCTTTCTCTCGAAGCCTAAGGATTTTTGCATCCTTTCTCTATCAACTTTTGATTCATTGACAGTTTCAATAGTCTGAAAAGGCCATGAGACTTTTCCCGGCAAATTAAGACTGCCATCATCCCTGTACTTGCCTTGCCATATAAGCTCTGTTCCCCGGTCCTTATTGTTTTTATTTGACATGAAATTCCTCCGCTAGTCTCCAGTTCTACAAGAGAATCTAAAATCGCATTCTGAACACGTTTTTTTATCAGGCTTTTTCTCCACTCGAAATTCTTTTTTCCTAATCTTTTTAACAACCTCGTCGAAATGGCTGATCACTTTTCCCACTTCTTCCGGCCCTGCCGGAATTTCCATGATCGCGTTGGCTTTAATAGCCTCTCCTGTCCAATAGATCATTGTGTGAGCCGGTCTGACTCCTTTCTTTTTCTCGACAATATGGGAGTAGACGGCCAGCTGACGGCGGTAATTATCTAGGACTGAACTATGCGGATCAGGTCTTGCTTGGGCTTTAAAATCAAGGATATTGATTGAACCATCGTCTCCCGCAATAAGGTCTAATATTCCTTTAAGATAGTAGTCTGCCTTCTCGACGACGACTTCAAATTCAGTTTCTTTAACTTTCGAAATTATCTCCTGGTTATTCTTAAAATAGCTAAGGACATGCTCTCTAGCTGCTTTTTCATTAAAAGGATGAACTCCCTGTTTGATAAAACCTCTTTTATTTCTATCAAAATATTTAAGCACGACTTCTTCGGTAAGCTCGCCTGGCAGTTTTTCGAGAATATGCCGATGGATATCTTCAATTGTCTGATGGACAAGCGATCCAAATATTCTTTGGGCAGCCCTGGCCGGCGTAAATTCATACTCCTTATACATCATGTATTGTCGAGGGCATGTATCAAAAACATTAATGTGAGAGGTAAAACCGTACTCAAGTTTAGAAGTCGTATTTTCCTTGGTTTTTACTTTAATTTTAAGCCATTCATTTTTATTAACATCTTGGAAGTCAGTGACTGCGTCAAATATCCTACGATAATATTTGAATGGTGTTTTTGTTGCGACAAGGATGAGGAGATTTTGCGGCCTTGAAAAGGCAACATAGCTAAGGCGCATTTGGTCGAAATCGTTCATTCTTTCATGGGGCTCAAATTCCTTTCTGTTATAATACGGGCCTAAGAGCTGATCTGCGTTATCTCGAGGAGGATTCTTTTTTTCCAATCCGGCCACGAATACGACAGGAAATTCTAGGCCTTTTGCCTGATGAATTGTCATGACTTGGATCCGTCCAGATGGAAACACATCGTAGGGATCTTCGTATTCATTAAGGCCGCTCTGTAAAAGAAAACGAAGATAGCTATTGAAATATCGAGCCGTCATAACATCTCTGCTTTTAGCAGTTAGAATGGGGAGATGATAATATTGTTGAAACAATAATAATAAGCGCGAGAAAATTGATAGATTGCGGGCGCTGGCTTCGTCATTAAGATAAGAAGAAAATGGCTCAAAGGCGAGAATTCGGTAGAATATATCTAAAACACCGATTTCAAGGCTTTCTTTTCCTTTAAGTTTATGAATCTTTGAGGCTATATCATCCAAATATCGGGCAAGATGAAGATATTTTTTTTGACTTTTACATCTTTCTTTTAAATTATTGAAGGCTTGATCGCAATAATCAGTAACTTCTCGAAACATATCTTTTGCTCGGACTTTGTCCCCCGTATAAGAGAGCACATGAATGAAACATGCCACAATTTCTTTAACTTCATCATTATCAAAATATTTCTTGGATCGAGGCGCATAATAGGGAATCCCTCGCCGCTCAAATTCCTCTAAAAACGGCCTTATGTTGTTATATGCAATGCTCCGCATGAAAATAGCAATTTGGTTTAAATCAGAAATAATCTTTTTTTTCTTCAGGAAAAGGATTATATTCGAAACCTTCCGAGGAGCATTTTCTCGATCAAGAATATCAAGAACGCTTGTATATCCAAGTTTTGCACTTGGAGATTCTTTGTCATATTTAATTTTCTTAGCGAATCTGAACCTAAGCTTGCCATTTTCCTCCCATATCTCGCCATTCATAAAGTCATTGTAGATGGCAATGATATCTTTGTGGGAACGATAGTTTATCTGAAGTTTTTCCTCTGCGCATTCCATCTCTTTGAAATGACTCTTAAACTCAAGGATGTTCCTAACTGTCGCGCCTCTAAAACGATAGAGAGCTTGGTCATCATCACCGACAACACAAATATTGTTTTGAGGCTTCGCGAGAGAGAGCAATAACTGCTCTTGTATGTAGTTTGTATCCTGGTATTCGTCAATCATGATGTACTGGTATTGACTTCTGAGCTTTTCTCTGGCCCATTTATTGTTATGGAGAAGATCCAATACATGCCTCTGTTGGAAGGAAAAATCAATTCGATTTGTCTCTTCGAGTTTTTTCTTGTATCTAATATAAGCGTTGGCTAAAAGCCTGATAAAGATATTTTTATCTTTCTTAAGCCGATCAACTTTTATGCATTCTTCTGTTATTTTATTAAAATAGATAGTTGCGTGCTCAATTGTATGCCAAAGGCTTCGCCATTTAGTTAAATATCTCTCTTCAATTGGCTCCCCGAAAATTTCATCAAAATACTCATAAAGAAATAGCGTCTGAGTAAGCTCCTCAAGTACTTCGTAGTTCTTATCCAAATTAGGAATATGGTTAATATGATCTTGGATAATGCTGTTGCAGATCGAGTGGATAGTGCCTACTGACATCTTAGAAAGATCGATGTCTTCGCGGCCACACTTGGAGAGGTAAAGTTTTAGCCGCGCTTTTAGCTGTTCGGCCGCCTTCTCAGTAAACGTGCAAAGTAGGATATTGCGGGGCATTATATCTTTGCACAAGACAAGGTTTAGCGTGCGATAGATCAAAACCTCTGTCTTACCTGAGCCAGGGCCCGCTATGATAAGGAGAGGTCCTTCGGTATGTTTAATTGCTTTTTCTTGATTAGGATTAGGGTCGAACCCGCACTTTTCGAATATTTCTTCTAGTGACATTTTTTTAGGGATTTTTGAAGTCGCCGGTTCTAGCATTATTTCAACTCTCTTTTCATCGAGGCAGTTTATATCTGATTATTAGCGAGGCTCCTTTTCCCTTGAACGGTTGTTCTAAAACTTGATCTTCCGGTCTCATATTTTTCTTCAATACTTCGCAGCATAAAGGCATCCGATGATTTTTGCCTGGATATCCGCCGACTCTTCTATGAAGGTCACCAGAATTTGCATCTATATAGGTTTTCCCACTTTTTTGTGTATCTTTGAAGATAATGTCTAGTTCCCTTTGAAAATCATAAGAATTGGGTATTTTCATTAAGCATCTCCTTCTTTTATTATCCAAGAAAGCTGTTTTCATTATGCCAGATGAGCAGCTCTTTAGAGGGAAGATCATCAGGACTAAAAGGCACATGATGCAGCTTCTTGCCATGAAAAGGGTAATAAGACCTGCCGTTCTCGAACTCCTGCTTGAGACGGCGGCTGACCTCGACCCGAAGGTCGGGTGTGACGGTGATATAGCCCTTGTCGAACAGCCTATGGATATCGCTTCGCAATAAAAGGCCATTTCTGACTTGATGAGGCCCCTGGAAAGAGAAGGGTTTTATATGAGCAGCCTCAAGGACAGGAAGAGTATGTTCTTCCGAAATCGCACAAGACCGCCCATAGGCATCGGTGACTGCGATTTTAAATGCGCCTTGTCCAAGGCGGGGTCTTATGAGCATTTCCTTGCCATAACGTGGATACTCTTCATTAATCCTCTTTGCTTCTTTGTCTAGGTCAAACTCATGGCACCTTTGAAGTGCCGGTAGAAGATTTTGCCAGATCTTCTTCCAGGCTATGGAGTCGAGATCATATGTCTTTCCTCTTACTATCTGGGGGCTCCATTCTGGAACGGGGAACCAATCTGATTCGGGAAAAAAGAAAGGTTGGGTTAGAATGACGCAGCCGATATTAAAATCCTCAAAGTCGCCTATTTCTTTTCGTTTATATTGAATAATTTGGGTACGCAGCACTTCTTCAGAGACAGCGCCGTTTTTCTGACCAAAGGCATCCCAGGCCATACTTATGGGAAGGACGGAGAAAGAAGAAAAAACACCTCCTCCGACGATGAAGTTGCGAGGGCTATGGAGTTTAAAGAGAAAGATTTCTCCGGGTTGCAGGGCGGAGAAGCGCGAGTCGGCCGAAGGCTGCCAGAAATTCAGCTCGTCGGGTTTCAGCCTGGATAGGAACCGGAACCATTCATAATCCGTGAGTCCCACCCAGAACTTCATTATAAGTCCCGTTAGCCCCTTTTCAAGGAAGTCAGTGCAGACAAAATGTTAGTTATTACCAATAAATTAGTCAAGATAATCTACAATAAATTTGTCGGATATGGCGTGGGCATTGATTGGAATTCCTGGGATACGATACCAAATCAAGAGATTTGGTTCATCTCCCGGAATTCCATGACTCATAAACATTTGCCTTATTCAATTCCATACTTAGCGCTGATGGCTTCGGTAAGCCAATTGAGCAGATTGTTACGCTTCATAAAGGCACATATACTTTGCCAGCTAATCTTCCTAAGGTTGCTTGCATCGATTAAAGCGTCGCGTGTAGAGCAGAACGCATCCGCTCCCTTTCCGCCGTCGGCAAATGAAGGATTTCTTTTGTCATAGATCAAAACGGCGTTTCCACTGCTTGTACAAACAACCCCATCTTCTCTCACGCATGCCGCAAGGATATTTCTAACAAGTTGGTAATTATCCTTCATGGGGCACAGATCATAGTCGATATCGGCAGACCATTTGAATATCTTGGGCACATAATTCCAATAATGAACGCCGATTTCGGTCAAAGCGCAGCGGTTTTTCCGGTTTTTCTGAATAGAGTATGAACCATCGCAATATTCTTGAGAATTCCTATTTAAGCGTGGTCTTGAACAGCTGCCTATCTCAGTCTCGCTTAGCTTGCACTCAAAAGCAAATTGATAAGGGCCAGAGATAATAACATCCACGCTTGTGGGGCGCGGCTCATTCATAATCCCAATTTCATGCTCCATTATTAAATTTTGCGCTGATAGATCCACAGAACTAAAGATAGCTACGCCGTCATCGTCTTTGAGGTCCTGGAGCCAATCCAGTTGACCGCAAATAACAAGATTGCCGAAAAAGCTCAAAGCCAGAGCCTGGGAGCTTTTCATGCTCCGAAACCATTTGTGCCGCTTTTCTTCAGGGATCATGGCTAATAGCCGCTTCTTCTCTTCGTCGGCTACATTCGGCCTGGTTATGATATTTCGATCGGCATATTCTATTTTGAAAACAGGCAAACGGCCTAAACCATGCTCAGAATCCAATAAATCATCAGTGAATTCACCGGTCTTTTTCTTTTCATTCCAATAAGTCATAAATCTATTTTCGAGATCAGTGAGGTATTCCTGTCCTCGGGAAAGTACAAGTCTTTCTTGTTTTCTATCAAGAGACATCTTTGATCGAAAACTGCTGGAATTTGAGGGCGGAATTCTTAGGTTATATTTGTTTTGAAGATCAATGACCTTACTTATGTATTCTTTATATTTATTTTTTGCATGTTGTTTCTCAACAGCATCGGATGATCTTCTAAATAGCTCAAACCAGTAAGCATATTTTTCTTGAAGTTCTTTAATTTCTTTTTCGATATCGAGTTTTTCGTTCATCTGCTCCCCTCACCTATTTGTTCCTGCCGTCAACTCATTGTACACCGCAATAACATCGGGCACGAGTAGGTCGGGCCACTTGAGCCCCTTGTAGGCTTCCATAGTGACCGCCTTTTGGGCGTTTTCAAGAGAAAGGCCTTTGGCGATGGCGACGGCGAGAAAGGTGGGCGGGAGGCAAAGGGAGAGGGCTATTAAAAGAACGGGGAAGGCAAATGCTTGGCCAATCCTTAGAAGAAATGGGATCGGGCCGGCCGCAATTCTTGACTTCAACATAGGCCGGAGATAAGCTTGAGGCAAAATGCGGGACGATATGAAATGCCCCAAATGCGGCAACGAGAACCCGTCCGACACTCGGTTCTGCGGTCAATGCGCCTCCCTGCTTCAGCCGGCTGAACCCTCGGGAACTCCCCCGCCCCAGACCTTCCTGATGCCCCTCCTGGAGCTGAAAACCGGCACTATGTTCGCCGGCCGCTACCAGGTCATCGAGGAGCTGGGCCGGGGCGGCATGGGCCGGGTCTACAAGGTGCTGGACAAGGAGGTCGAGGAAAAGGTCGCCCTGAAGCTCATCAAGCCCGAGATCGCCACCGAAGAAGAGACGATCCGCCGCTTCAGGAGCGAGCTCCGGCTTGCCCGCCAGATCACGCACCAGAACGTCTGCCGGATGTATGACCTGGGCCGCTTCGAGAGCACCTATTACCTCACCATGGAGTATGTCTCGGGAGAGGACCTGAAGAGCTCGTTGAAACGGATGGGGCCGCTCAGCGCCGGGAAGGTCATTTCGGTCGCCCGGCAGATCGCAGCCGGGCTGGCCGAAGCTCACCGCCTGGGCATCGTCCATCGCGACCTCAAGCCGCAGAACATCATGGTCGACCGGGAAGGCACGGTGCGGGTCATGGATTTCGGGATCGCCCACACGGCCAGGGCCCGGGGCGAGACCGGCGCGGCCATGCTGGTCGGGACGCCCGAGTACATGTCGCCCGAGCAGGCGGAGG
>Ga0315294_10007374_pt1 | contig 12064 bp, 7 predicted proteins | sample YL17G13_40_MG_FD_203626 | JGI IMG/M metagenome (GOLD analysis project Ga0315294, IMG submission 203626) | Sediment microbial communities from Yellowstone Lake, YNP, Wyoming, USA - YL17G13_40 | ecosystem: Environmental > Aquatic > Freshwater > Lake > Sediment | place: USA: Wyoming | collected...
TACGTTTCGATGGACGGCCATTTGCCGGTTGGTCTTGCTGGCGGTGATGGTTATGTTGTATCTGGCGTGGTTGTGGGAAAAACACCTCGGACTGGCCGAGCGACTGATTGACTACGCACAGGTACTTCCAGATGAAGTCGACTTCATGCTCTACCGCCTCCTGACCGGTCTTGCGCACATCCTCAACGCCTGTTTCTACCTCCGGAGGGTATTGCTATGAAAACACTTACAAAAAAATCAGGAAGTTTGAGAAAACCAAGAATTTCAGAAAAACATGGGAACTTGTTGTAAATTCTGGATTGGCAAAAAGGCGAGGAACTTGCTAAGCGGGTTAGAGGTCTCTTGGCATTATCATAAAGGGATACCCGCCTTCGGGCTTGTTGCCAAAGCAGAGATTGCTTCGTCGTCCCGATGTATCGGGACTCCTCGCAATGACAGAATGTGCATTTGTTTGTCATTGCGAGCGAAGCGAAGCAATCTCAGCTGCCGATTATTGAGTTTGGCAACAGGCCCCTTCACGGGTATGACAGCACGAATCGGTCAGTTTTGAGTTAATTAACCTGGGAATATATGACTTTTCATTTCTGAGAACTTAACCGGGCTTCGCCCGGGACTTTAAGAACTTTGCCTATTTGGCCTAAATTGCCCAAATAACAAATTCCTATACAATAAATTTATCAACATAAATATAGGTAAGCTGGCATTAATATCTTACCTTCAAACTGTCAAAGAAATTTTGCTGACACTCGACTAAGAAGAATCGGCAGAAATTTCTATTTACTAGTTTGTCGCTTTGCAGCATTAAGCTCAAGTTCACCAAATTTTTGTTCATATCGACGAATTATCTGAGCGAGCGTAATAGCCAATCGTTTGGCGGAATAATAGTTCATTATTATTCGTTCGTTTGCATGGAATACGATCTTTCCCTCACCTTTTTTCGCATTAGTAATCTGTACCTGATTAAAACCGAAATCTAATACTATCTCTTCTGCTGTCCCAGCTGTCCGAAAGCCGTTAGAATAACTGGTTTTAAGATCTCTCTCGTCAATAGCTACTTGGATGCGTTTTTGTCCTGTCTGATCCTTAGCTTGTTCTTCGATTGGTTGTTCAGGTGATGTTTCTTCCGGGACTGTTTCCTGATTTTCGATATTCATCGATTTCTCCTATAAATATGTTTTGATTAATTTCGTCACCCTCTAACTTGCAGTTATGTTTTGAACAAATAGCGTTTTGTAACATAGACCTCATACTTTTTTATACAACTTTATACATCTTCTATCACATGAGCATACGCCCAGGGACAAAACTTCACATACTTTTGAAATTGCTAAAAAATCTGTAAACTCTACAAGTCATTGTAACATTATAACAAAAACTATAATACATGGCAAATTCATTTTTTAATGAGGATACTTTTTACAGTGACATATTTGCATACAGCTGATTTACGCTAATGGTGTACGTCGTCAGCCTAAATGAGACAGTAAAGAGGCCTATTTGGGTTGACGACGTACACCGCCGATAACAACAGCCTTGGCTCAAGCTTTTCGAAAAACAAAGGCATTAGCCGACGATAAACCAGCTAATGAATTGTTGTGTGGTTTTTTGTTTAAAAGTTTACCCTCGACTTGAAAATCCGATGCAGATCCATAAATACTCCTCCCATACCCAGATTCAACCGCCTCGCCGCAGATGCGGCCTGAAAAAGCTTTAATTAACTCTCACTAAACAATCAAGAGGTTGTCAAAACCAAGCAAAAAGTCCAATAATATCAAGGAAAATCCCCCAAAAATATAATGGGTCAGTTATGGGTGGGTAATCTTTCAAGGATGGTCAAACTTCACAGGGTTCCAAAAAGCCCGTTTTTCATCGCTTCAGTGCGGTTTTTTTCAAGAAACGCAGAACCTTTCAGAGTTGAGACAGCAATAGTACATTTTTTTCAAAAAAATACTTTTTCCTCTTACTTCCGAACAATGCTATAGTTCATCCTAACCTTGCCCACTCCACCTATAACTGACCCATTACAGAAATTTGATGATTTTGGTTGCAATTTAACTTAACTATTGCTATAAGAAAGGTTTAATAAAATAAGACTGGAGGACACTTAAATATGAGAACAGTTAGAACTTTTTTGTCTTTTCTTGCTGTCAACCTTTTGATATCTGTAGCTCCCGCACAAGCGAGCTCAAACGAAGGGATTGCCGCAATTACGATTCCAAGCGCTGACGTGACCATGTCTTTCGTACAGCCGGGAATAATTGCGAAAATACTCGTCAAAGAGGGAGATAAGGTAAACGCAAAACAACTGCTCATCCAGCAGGATACAGAAGCCGCCGAAGCAAGTCTTGCCCAAAAAAAAGTAGATCTTAAAAGGTTAGAGTGGATAGCAAGCCGTGGTTCAGCGACGGATCTGGAAGTTGAACACGCAAGATTAGATGTAAAGATAGCACAAATATACCTTGATAATCTGTGTCTAAAAAGCCCAATAGAAGGGACAATAGACAAAATTGATGTTGAAGTTAGCGAAGCTGTTAAAGGCGTTGATAATGTAGTTAGAATAGTAAAGACCGATCCGCTTTGGATCGATGTTCCCATGCCTTTGGCCGAGAGCAGAACACTAAAGATAGGACAAAATATAGAAGTTCAGTTTCTAGATTATGAGAAGAAATCTTCGGAAGGAACTGTTATTTATATTTCGACTGCCGCTGATGCCGCCAGCTCTACCTTGAGGGTTCGTATCGAAGTTCCCAACAAATCAAATCGTCCGTCTGGAGAGCATGTGCGAGTTGTCTTTTCGAATTTAAAAAAAACGTAACAGTTAAAACAATTGATGGAGAAAGCATTGAATACTAAAAACTATACAAAGAAATACGCATTTATAAGTATTCCTGCTAATCTGCAAATATATTTCATACAACTATTACTTCTTTTGCTACTAATCCAAATATCGGGATGCGTTTCTGAAAAAGTAGATGATCAAGGTATTATTACTTCTTACCAGAAGACTGTGGTTGATAAAGGTCCTCAACCGCGCGACAGCAATGAGGGTTTAGAGTCTCTTCGTCCAAGCCCTGAGCCAGGTCTGCTTAAACTGGAAGTTACCAAGGACGAAACTACAGGCAAAAACATTGTCAATCTTACCATCGACGATGCTGTAAAGAGAGCACTTGTCAGCAGCCCAGAGATCAGCATAGTAAGTTACGATCCGTCAATTGCTAAGGAGGATATAATCAAAGCTGTTTCTGATTTTGATCCCGCTCTTTTTGGACGACTCAATTATGAAAAAGAGGATAATCCAGCCGATAGTATTTTTCAGGGGGGGCAATCCACTTCGCGTGTGTGGGAAACGGGTATAAAACAAAAAGGTATTACCGGTGCAGAGTGGTCTCTTGCTTATGCCTTAACACGTAACTGGGATGATTTGACTACCAGGATTCTTTCCACCAGATATGAACCGATACTTTCTTTTCAGATAAAACAGCCGTTATTGCGTGATGGATGGCAGGAAGCTAACCTTGATAAAGTAAAAATTTCAAAGTTGAACTACAGAGTTGCACTTGCTGCCTTTCGCCAAAAAACAGAGGCTGTTTCAGCTGAAGTTATTTCATTATACTGGTTACTTACGCAGGCACGTCGTGACCGAGAAATTCAACAACAGCTACTAAAAAAGAGCCTTGAAACATTAACAAAGGTTAAAGACAGGGAAAATATTGATTCTACTACCGTACAAATTAAGCAAGCCGAAACTGCCGTCAAGTCCCGCGAGGCTATATTACTTCAAGCAGAAAAACAAGTTGTTGATGTGCAGGATGCTTTGGTGAGACTATTATCTGATAGCCAAGTGAATTTGCTTAATGATTTCGAAATCGTTCCCATCACTGTTCCTGAGATGGCAGAAACAAGATTTGAGCAATCGGAAGCTTTAAGATTGGCTCTGTCAAATAACCCAGAAATTCAACAGGCACGGCTTGCAGTTGAAGTAGCCCAGATTAATGTTGATGCTGCAAAATGGCAGAAAATGCCAAAGCTGGATCTGGTTGCATCTTCAAGAATGTCGGGGCTGTCCCAAGGCAGGGGAGATGCACAAGAACAACTTAGTGACGGCGATTTTGTCAGCTATGCTCTTGGCATAACTTTTGAAATTCCACTCGGCAACCGTCAACGTGAAGCAGAATTTCGTAAACGAGGATTGGAACGTCGGAAGGCTACTTCAATATTGCAGAATACATCAGATTTAGTGGCAGCACGAGTCAAAGAAAGGATAAGGCTCGTCGAGACCTCTTATGCAGAAATACAAGTCCAAAAAGATGCTGTTGAGGCGGCAACTATATATTTACAGGCACTTGAAGACAGTGAGGTAATAAGAGAAAAATTGACACCTGAGTTTCTTTTGGTCAAACTTCAAGCCCAGGAATCCTTGGCAAATTCCCAGCGGTCTGAAATAAAAGCTATCACCGATTATAACACTTCATTTATAAGATTAGCTCAGGCTATGGGGACAGTGTTGGATATGCGATATGTGCGGAAAGCGTTGCCGGTGGGTTCAAAATAAGATAAAAAAACAGGAGTCAAAAGAAGTAAAAGGCAAATAAAAGCAGAAGCTTACAATCGCAGGAAATTGCTCAAACAGTGTGGCAATTACTCGAAGCCTGCGAAGCCAAGCATTTCGTCAAGCCAGTGATCGGTTTTTAGCACAGATTTTCTCTGACCAATCGCTAATCTTTTCGCTCGGAGCTGTGCCAGATTGAATAAACTGCACGCAAGAGCAGTCCAGATTTTCGGATGAAGCGAATCGTAACGCTTTCTTAAAATCCCCGCGGCATATCTTGCATAGCGGCTCACGTATTCATCTTCCAGGCTTAAAATGGCTTGTGCACTTCCCGGGTCTCCCTGCCTGGCACCTCGACCAAACAACTGCCGGTCGATTCGGGCAGATTCATTAAGTTCGGTAGCCAGCACATGAAGTCCACCCATCTCGGCAACACCGCGACCCAACTTTATGTCTGTGCCGCGGCCAGCCATATTTGTTGCTACTGTTATTTTCCCCATTTGACCGGCTCCAGCTACAATTTCAGCTTCCTGGCGATGGTAAAGTGCGTTGAGAACCTTATGTTCCAGATTACTCGACCTCAGAAGTTGACTCAGATGTTCGCTGGCCTTAATGCTTCTTGTGCCTATCAGGACAGGTCTGCCAGTCCTGTTTATGCTGCGAATTGCTTCTAGAATAACCTCCCATTTCCCTGCCTCAGTCGACAACACTTCGGTCGGCATAATTTTTCTGATACAGGGCTTGTTAGTTGGTATTGTGACAACCGGCAAATGATATATCTGCCAGAATTCGTTACTTGCTTCTTTAGCTGTTCCAGTCATGCCTGCCAGATGTTTGTACATTCTAAAAAAACGCTGAAAGCTTATCCGTGCCAACGTGTCTTTGGAAGGATTGATATGCAATTTTTCTTTAGCCTCTATTGCCTGATGTAATTCGTCACGCCATGTTCGATCCGGCATAAGACGGCCGGTGAATTCATCTACAATGACAACTTTACCATCATCAATAACATAATGCTTGTTATGAACGTAGAATTCTTTTGCAGTCAATGCCTGCAAAGCTACTTCTTCGCTTCGTCGTGCGGCATGCCAAAATCCTCCCATTACCTTTGATAATTCGTTGAGCTTATCTCGGCCATCTGTGGTAAGTTCAATTTCACGGTACCGGGGGTCAACTGTGTAATGAATGCCTGAACACATAACAGATGCAATTTCTGCTGCCTGCAGGAAAATATCAATTTGTTCAGCATTCAAACTATCTCCCGATATTATTAAAGGCGTGACTGCCTCATCGATGAGAATAGAGTCCGCTTCGTCAACCATCGCAAAATGCAATCCTCGCTGGACCAGCCTGTCGAGAACACCGCGACCTTGTACGACCTTATCAAGCAGTACAGACCCAAGACCATGTAGATTACCCATTATTAGGCGATCACGCAGAAAATCAGCGGTTACCTCCTTATTAGTACAGTAGGTAATATCGGCATCATAGGCTTCGCGTCTATCAGAGGAATCCATACCTTGCTCGATATAGCCGACGTTCAAGCCGCAAAAGCGGTAAATCGGACCCATCCATTCGGCATCGCGCTGGGCAAGATAATCATTAACAGTAATTACATGGCATCCCTTACCTCGCCAACCTGCTACTGTCACAGCCATGGTGGCTGTTAGGGTCTTGCCTTCGCCGGTTGCCATTTCGGCAATACATCCATTTGCAAGAGCGAGAGCGCCTGCTACCTGAACAGGAAATGGTCTTTCGCCTATTTTACGTGCAGCAACTTCACATACAAGAGCAAAGGCATCGTTCATATCCGACGGGGTATCCCGATTTCTGAGGAATTTCTCATGTAGTTCATCAGCTTTTGCCCTCAGCTTAGCTTCAGCAATCCGGGAGTATTTGTTTTCTAAGGCGACAATTTCCTCCGCGCGTTTTAAGAACTTCGGTGTTGTTTGCACAAGTCTGTTCGCATAACCTATTCCCATATCCCACAAGGCATCAAGGCCGGTAGGCAAAGATTTGCCGGCAATACGCCGGTCAAGCATTTGCCATCTTTTGTTCAAAGCATCCTTCATATTAAATACGGAATCTTCTTTGGAACAGTTGTCTAAGCGAGTTCCACCATTGTACCGCCAGCGGTGTTGATGGCAGTTTAATCCTGGCGATAACGCGCTGTCCGGTGAGCAGTTGAGTTGAGTTGTCGGAATCGGGGCGGATTCTTATCTCGAAAAAATTTTCAGCGGCTTTGATCCCATTGGGGTCACCAGTCTGTGTAGGAGTTGAGCCGCCGATAGCATAGCCTAAAGCTTGAGATGGTAAAATGTCTAATCCAGCGGGCAGTATCTTTTCAATTTTGCCATTGATTGTATTATGCGGTCTATTCCTGATTCTTATTTCCAGGTCTTGACATGGTTTCTCGAAAAGTAATGCAGCGACGGATTGTCCGGCAGTTGCACGTATGCGAACATCGTCAAGACTTCCAACAATACCTATTTCCTGACCGCGACGGACATAAATTCCTTTTGACTTCTCTACATCGGACGACACCCATGTTCCAGACAGAGGTGAGATAAAATTTAATGACCTGACCTCAAAATCTATTCTCTGGATTTTTTCGTCAAGGGCACCAAGCTGTTCAGTAAATATCTGTGCAGCGGCAGGCTCCTGAGTCTGAGCTATACGCAGTTTGGCCTCAAGACCTCTGCGGTCAGCCATAATGGATATTTTCTCAGCTTCGAGTTTTGGGTTCTCTGCTCGAATAAGGGCTGGGCTGTCTGTGGACACACTGACGGGAGAGTCTAATAATTCCCGGATAAAACCATCTGTTTCAGCGTATATGATAGCCAAATTGACTGGTTCGACAACTCCTTCAACGCGGATGTGGTGAGGGGCAGGTAAAATGCCAAGAAAAAATACCAAAACAAATACCATCCCAAGTGTTGACCATACCGCTCGAGAGCGATTGCGAACCAATTCGCTCCCCCTGGCAAGATAGTTTATAAATCTGCCTAAAGGAATCAATCCCCACATCACTAAAGCTGAAATAGCCAGAATTGGTACGAGCACAAAAAACTGTTCTGGAAGTATCCTGTTTAGAAAAAAGAGTATCTTGATACTTATGAAGATACGATACAGAGTCGAAGCTGTCCCATAAAAACCAAACCATATCTGTTCTGAAACTGTGTGTGCCGGATTAGGGGTATGTTTCAGATCCCAACAGTATCGCTTGACAAGATAAAAGATGTATTCTCTAGACCGCTGAGTCAGATTGGGCAGTTCTGTCAGATCAGAAAGCACATAATACGCGTCGTAACGTAACAGTGGATTACCGTTAAAAACAAGAGTTGATAAGCTTGCTATGAAAATGATGTTGTAGGCAATTATATGCAGCGTACCAGTAGAAGACACCGACCAGAATATTGCAGCAATTCCGGCAAGAAGCAGTTCGGCGGCGACACCAGCCATACCTACCATCGCCCTGTGCCACTTGTCTCGAAATGCCCATGCGCTGGATGCATCAACGTAGGGAAGCGGGACGAAGACCAGAAACATAATACCCATCGTGTGAACCTGTCCCCCGCTGCCATTGCGTTTACCAAAGCTTTTACAGGCAAAAGCATGACTAAACTCGTGGAAGACTTTAACCAGAAATAAACTTATATAGAGCCATATAAGGTTGGCAGGAGCAAGGATATCTATGCTTTGATGAATCAATTCTCTAAAGTTGGCTATCACAAACGCGAGGCCTGTCACGACAATAACAAGCCATGCGGCAAGGCCTTTCAATGTAAAAACCTTTTCGATGATATTAACCCAGCGACCGAGAAAATGGTCTGGATCAAGCAGCGGAATGCGAATAAACAAAAGGTTGGTAAAAAAACTCTGAAATTTACGTTTGATTCGGATTTTGTAACGGCTTAGAAGACTTTGTGTATCAGGAGGCATCTCAGCGCACAACAGGTTAGCAGTATATAGCTGTCCCAGAAGTTGTATGATCTCACCCTGCGTCATCGCTTCATCACACATCTGCTTGTTGCAGATGTGCCAAACCTCAGCCACAGTTCGTTGGCCGTCAAGTAAAGCCACAAAGCGGTAAGCGCAGATGCTTATCCGCGAGAATTCATTGTTTGAAGGATTCTCCAACACATACCACAATTGCCGGCGAAAGTTCTGCCGGTATATTTGCACACTTGAAAGCAATCTTGGCTTCAGGTCGGCAACCCGATACCATGATTCATGAAATGTTGGTCGTTTTATTGCCATTGGTTAAATTGGCTTAGATCCATAATTTCATTCTAATCCAGTCAACCACCTTGTGTGTCCATATCCAGATATAAGGCTTTTTGCCTACGTGCACCTGCGCAACACCTTCCATACCCGGTCGTATCCATGGATAACTGTTAAGCAGGCGCACACGGATTTTGAATATGTTCCGCTGGTTTTTTACCTCAGCAATCGGATTAATCCGTTCTACCTCGAATTCAATCCGTTTTGCCGGATATGAAAAAGTAGAAAGATATCCTTTTTGTCCAACCTTAATATCAGAAACCTGGTCTTCAGGAACCATCAATTCAGCGCGTAGAGACTCAAGAGGTGTAACTTCGAAAAGAATATCACCGGTCTTGACCGGTGCCCCAATCTGACGCTTCAGATCACCTCTCACAACTGTTCCGGAAATCGGCGAAGTCAGATTTGCCTGGGCAACCAGATAATCCAGAAGTTTAACCTGTGCCTCCGCTTTATCCGCGTTGGCTTGAGCGATTTGAGATTTTGCCGTTTCCCCGTCCCGCATAGCTGCTGATGTCTGGGTCAGATAAGATATCTTATCTGCTTTTGCCTGAGCCAGTTGTAAACGTAACTCTGCTGTATCCAGTGAACCAAGGTTTGTTTTTCCTGCTTCAACAACATCCCCCACATCTACTTCCACGCTTTTTATATAGCCGTCAAAAGGCGCTGGTACAACCTGCTGATATGTCGCCTCCAAAACAAAAGGCGATTCTGTCTTATGCATCCCTTTTCCAAATGTAATAATGAGTAAAAACAGAAATATTAATATGACCGTAAACTTCACTCCGCTGTGTTGCGGAGCAATAAATTGACTCAAAAGCTCGCGGCTCCGTTCTACCATAGGCTTCGGAAGCCAGTTATCATTTTCGTACAAATCTATAAGTCGCGGTGAACAAAGTTCGCAAACAAGGCGGATTGTCTCATTTTCCTCCTGGTTAAACGGTTTATCCAGTGGCCGTTCAAGAGTTAGAACTGCTCGGACTTTCTCAGCCTTTCTTAATGGCAAGCTGAGTACGTTCTCCGGACCGTACCGATTCGACAATAACTCAGTAGCTCTTACCACATAGGTGCTGTCTTTCGGTACAGGATATAATATCTCGGCATCCTGGTCAGCACATTCTTCCATCGCCGATTCTATATCCTTAATTATCTGCATTTTACGTTCGAAGTTTTCAGTGTGGTTCATAGCTTTGAGCACGACGTAAGTTCCCTTAATGAACCCTGCATTGGCCCGCTCACAATTAAATTGCGCCGCCACCGCGTTGCACAAGGCCATAATCGCTCCCTTGAACTTGCCCTCACGGTTAACCGCAGAAAGTATTTCCATCGCTTTGGCAAGTTTGCCTATTGCGGCGCGGGCTGTTTGCTGTTCCGGCAGAACCTGGGACATGCTGAGAAGCTTGAAAGAATCCTGGAGACGGTTACTGCTCATTTCACGTAATTTATTGTCAGTATTTGTGAGCAGAAAAACAGCCAGACCTTGAATTTCTTTTGTCAAACTGAATGGTGCCATCAGCAGATATTCACGCATCGGCTGACCATATAGGTCGTCAGGTTGGCGAACAGGTTTGATTATTGGCCTTTGAGTTGAAACAGCTTCATAACTGAGTTGAACTGCGTACCTCAGCCATATTGGAGGTGATTGCTGCATTTCCAGCCTCGGAAAAGCTGCACGCACCACGATTTTCCCATCAGAAAAAGGCTGCAGAACAACACCCATCTCCGCTCCCGTTATACTGCATTGAGCGGACAACATATTGAACATCAACTGTTCAACTGACCTCTCAGCTTCGTTGGATTGCGAGTTATTTTCCTTGATTGTACAATCCTGTTTAACGTCAGCATCAGGCTGTTTTTGTGAATCATTCTCGACCATTTATTACTACTTTTTTTGAACCGAGCGACGCTTGGCTGCGTTCAGCTCAAGTTCTCCGAATTCCTGCTCATACCGCCGCACTATCTGTGAAAGCGTTATAGCCAGCCTCTTGGCCACATAATAGTTCATGATGATTCTATTGTTGGCTTGGAAGACAATATCCCTCTCTTTCTCTTTATTCTGGTTTTTCGAAGAAAAAGGCAGATTTAGGCCAAAGTCAAGAACTACCTCCTCTGCTCCTGGTATAGGCCGAAAACCATTGGCATAGCTGGTCTTGAGATCCCTTTCATCAATGTGAACACGCAATTGCATCTTACCTGTCTGGTCCCTCGCCTGCTCTTCGATGGGTGTGCTTCCTTGTATTGCCTCTGCTGAATGCTCTTTTTCCTGCTTGCTCATTAATGCCTCCATTCTTTAACTATAAATAATTTTCGAAAAGCTTTAAAAGCCTTTTAACCTGTCACTTCTCTCTGTTGGTCATTACTTAAAAGTGTAAATGTCTGAAATATAGCTCAGGACTACCTTTTACGGAACACCAGCCGTAGCAGTTTACCAAAAGGGGCAAATAAAATCAAGCACCAAATAGTCATGAGGGTTAAGATGCCGTTGTTGTTTCATGACACCTTAACTATTCAACATTATTTTTTGCGGGTCAGTATAATTCCAGTGACAGGATTATATCCCGGACTGATAAAATATGTCTTATCATAAGTACTTAATTCAAAAGGGGTTACACTGGTTTGGGACATCAGATATTGCAACTGAAAAATTTCAAAAAAACTTGACAACTCTCTATCTAAGCGCTATACTGGTACCTAATATAAAACAGGACGGCAAAATAACCGTTGGAGACGTGATGGAAAAGGTTCTTTTCTGCGAGGAGAGTTGTGGAAGTTGGTAATTTATCCCATCTTAACGTTTACAAGAGACATTCTAAATTTGTTGTTATAGTTTCCATAAAAACTTTAACTGATTGTAATGTGAAACTCTATTTAGTTAGGAGGAGATAACCATGTTACGTAAAGGTTTCCGCAAATTCAGAAAAGCTTTTTCAGGTTCTCGTCGTCGTAAGCCGCAGGTATTCTCTGGCCCAAAACCATATTTTAACCTCGAGAGACTCGAGCCGCGACTGCTCTTGTCAGGTACCATGATTGACCTGACTGGATTGGATTCCCAAGAGACATTGCCACTATTGCCGGCGGTCGGCGATTCGCAGGTGATATTCCAGCAGATCTCCCCAGCGAACTCTGCGGGCACAGGTACCTTTGCTCCTTTCTACAGAGTTCAGGCCGGTACCACTGAGCAGGGATACAATACTGACGCATCGTTGCCACAAAACAAGCACGATCCCAATT
>Ga0315294_10007381_pt1 | contig 12059 bp, 21 predicted proteins | sample YL17G13_40_MG_FD_203626 | JGI IMG/M metagenome (GOLD analysis project Ga0315294, IMG submission 203626) | Sediment microbial communities from Yellowstone Lake, YNP, Wyoming, USA - YL17G13_40 | ecosystem: Environmental > Aquatic > Freshwater > Lake > Sediment | place: USA: Wyoming | collected...
CTGACCGAAAAATCTCCTCAAATTTTCAACGTTTACCCCGGGCATGGGAATATTAGCCATCAGTCGGAAAACAACAAAAATCCCCAAAACAAAAAGGGTTTTATTTCGCAAATCCTTGATTTTAAAAAGTTGGGAGATTTTTTGGAACATCTTATTTTATTTGGCCTCCGGCTTTTTCAATTTTCTCTCGGGCTTTCTTTGAAAACTGACAACCCTCGATGATTAAGGGTTTATTTATCTCTCCCTTGCCCAAAATCTTAACTTTTGGCTTTCTCCCTTTTATTGTACTGATTATCTCTTTTTCCAACAATATCTCAGGAGTAATTTTTTCCCCTGTCTTGAATTTCTTATCCAAGGTCTCCAAATTTAAAACAATGAGCTGGGATTTTGGGTTTGGGCTTCTGGATTTTAATTTGTACCCTCTCAATTTAGGATACCTCTTTATTAATCTCCGGATAATCGGCTCCAACCTTCTGCCGGCATGGGCTTTTTGTCCTTTCAGACCCCTTCCCGAATAAGTGCCTCGTTTTCCGCCACGACCGACTCTTTTTCCTTTTTTTATTTTGTGTTTTGGTCGAAGTTCGTGTAACTGCATATATCAAGATCTTGTTTTGAGCTTTTTAAATGCTTCTATTGTCGCCATTGCATTGTTTAATTTATTTCCCGTTCTTCCTAAAATCTTTGAAGAAATATTTTTTATTCCGGCCAACGCGCAAAGAATTCTGACCGTCCCGCCAGCTACCATTCCCATTCCCCTTCTTTTCGGTTTCAGTAAAACCCTGGCCGGTCCGAATTTGGCAAAAACCTCATGAGGAATGGTATCTTTAATAATAGGAACTTCAACCAAGTTTTTCCTTGCCATTCTCGTGGATTTCTCTATTGCCTGGGCAACATCTATGCCTTTTGCCACTCCCACGCCAACCTTTCCCATTCTATTTCCAACAACTACGACTGCTCGAAAACGAAAACGCCGGCCTCCGGCTGCCACACGGGTAACCCGCGCCAAATCCAATAATTTGGAGTCAAATTCGTCTTTTGGCTTCTCCCACTCTCTTTTTGGTTTTCCTTCGAAATTTTTTCTAATCATAGTTTAAAATTTAAGCCCTCCTTCTCTTGCGCCTTCGGCCAAAGATTTCACCTTGCCGTGATATGCGTACCTTCTTCTGTCAAAAACCGCCTTTTCGATTTTATTTTCCAATGCTTCTTCAGCCAGCAATTTGCCGACTTCAAAAGCAATATTTGTCTTTTCGGTCGCTGATTTTTTCTTTCCGGCCCTTGGTTTCAGTTCCTGGTCTTTTGCGGAAACAAGAGTTATTCCCTTTTCATCATCAACCAACTGGGCGTAGATGTGTTTTCCCGACTTGAAAACGCAAAGCCGAGGCCGAGTGGCCGTACCAAAAATCTTGGCTCTCACTCGCTTCTGACGTCTGATTCTTTTTTCGTATTTATTTTGCATTTTTCAAAATATTAAATAGCTCGTAAATCCTAAATTCTGAATCTGTTATTTCCCTCCGGTTGTTACGGCTTTCTTCCCCAGTTTTTTCCGAAGTTGCTCTCCCACATATTTTATCCCCTTACCCTTGTATGGTTCCGGAGGCCTTACTTTTCTTACGATAGCCGAGGTTTGCCCTACCAACTCCTTGTCTATTCCGGAAATAGTGATAATGTTCTTTTCCACTAAGAATTTTATGCCTGGCGGCGTCTTTATTTTAACCGGATGGAAAAAACCAACGTATAACGAAAGGTTGTCATTTTCAAGAATGGCCTTATATCCCAGCCCTTCAATTTGTAATTTCTTTTCATAACCTTCGGTCACCCCCTTTACCATATTCGCCAAGAGGGCACGGGTTAATCCCCAAAAAGCGGCGGTCTTTTTAGTTTCAATTTCAGACGTGACAAAAATTTTCCCCTCCTTTGTCTCAATCTTAATTTCGGGTCGAGTTTCGCGACTAAGTTCGCCTTTCGGCCCTTTAACCGTAATTTTATGCCCCTCTATTTTAACTTCTGCACCTGCCGGTATTAAAATTGGTTTTTTACCTATTCTTGACATAATAAAAAATTTATACGTTCCTGAAGCGGCCTACCATATTTCGCACATTACCTCACCTCCTAACTTTTGCTTCCTTGCTTCTTTATCGGTCATCAAACCCTTTGAGGTTGAAATAATGAGTATCCCGTAACCGCTTTTCACCGGTTTTATCTCTTTAAATCCTTTATAAATCCGCTGGCCAGGTCTGGAAACCCTCTTCAATCCGGAAATTGCCGGTTTCTTCTCGTCATATTTTAAAGTAATTTCAATGACTTTCTTATAGGTTCTGCCTTTTTTTTCTACCTTCTTAATAAATCCTTTTTTCTCTAAAATCTTGGCAATTTCGTTGTTCAAATTGGAAAAAGGAACGGAAAGTTGTTCTTTTAAAACGGCCTGGGCGTTGCGTATTCTATTGAGCAAATCGCTAATGGGGTCTGTCATAGATTTTTTACCAAGATGATTTTTTGACGCCGGGAATCAACCCTTGATTTGCCATCTCTCTGAAACAAATCCGGCAGAGCCCGAAATCCCTCATAAAAGCCCTCTTTCTGCCGCAGCGGAAACAGCGTCGAACGATCCGCGACTTATATTTTGGTTTTTTTGAAGATTTTACGATTTGGGCTGTTGTCGCCATGGTGATAATTATATGTGAGACGGTTTATTCTCGTTTAATTGGAAATCCCATCAATTTCAATAACTCAATTCCTTCTTCCTTTTTCTTGGCGGTGGTCGTTATTGTTATCTCAAATCCGAAAATGTTTCTCGCCCTTTCCGGCAGAATTTCAGGAAAAATAATCTGCTCTTTAATGCCGATGGTTAAATTCCCTCTTTTATCAAATGACTTTGAATCAATTCCCTGGAAGTCGCGGGACCGGGGAAAACCGATATGAATCAATCTTTCCAAGAAGTCGTTCATTCTCTGTTTTCTCAATGTGGCGCGGGCTCCGATAGGTATTCCCTTTCTCAATTTAAATCCGGCGACTGATTTTTTGGCTACGGTAATTTGGGCCTTTTGGCCGCAGATTAAAGACAAATCGTCTAAAATATTTTGGCAAAATTTTTTCTGTTCTACCGACGTCTTGCCGGAAATCAACTTCCCAAACCCGGTATTAATGACGACCTTTTCAATTCTGGGAACAGCTATTGCGTTTTTGTAGCCAAATCGCTCCATCATAGCAGGAATAACTTCTTTTTGGTATTTTTCTTTTAAGTGAAGCATAAAATTAGATTTCCTGGCCGCATTTTTTACAAATCCGGTATTTCTTCTCGTCAACGATTTTATATCCGAGCCGGGCGGCTTTTCCGCATTTTGAACAAATAATTTTTACATTGGAAGCGTCGATAGGGGCGGGCTTTGTGATAACCTGACCTTTTTCTCCCGACTTTTTCGGTTTTTGATGTTTTTTCTTTAAATTAACGCTCTCAACCAAAATTTTATTCTCTTTGGGCAGAACTTTTAAAACTTTTCCTTTCTTCCCCCTGTCTTTGCCGGAAATTATTAAAACTGTATCGCCTTTGTGGATTTTCATATTTCGAACGTTAGTGAAGAAGATAATGAGCGCAGTTCATTAGACTTCGAATGCTAATGAAGAAGATAATGAGCGGAGCTCATTAGACTAGTTCTTCGGCCAGCCCCGCGATCGTCTCAAAACCTTTTTCTTTTACTTCTCGGGCTATTGGCCCTGAGATTCTTCCGCCTTTTGGTTCTTTGGTTTTTCCTTCCAAAACCACGCAGGCATTATCGTCAAATCTGACGTATGAGCCGTCTTTCCTCCTGAAGTTTTTTTTCTGTCTTACGATAACCGCCCTGATTTTATCGTGTTTTTTTACCGCTTTTCTGGGTTCAGCCGACTTTACCGTGCCGACAAACACATCACCAAGTTGAGCGGCGCGTCGGTTGGAACCGCCCAAAACCCGAAAACACTGGATAATTTTTGCTCCGCTATTGTCAACCACTTTTAACATTGTCCTTGTTTGAATCATGTTTCAATCTTTTCCTACACGGGAGAACTTAAGTGTTCTCCCGACCCCTCTCCGATTTGGGACGTTATTTTCTTTATTACTCTCCATTTTTTATCTTTTGAAATCGGCTTGCACTCTTCAATAATCACATTGTCTCCCGTTTTATACTCTCCTGCTTCTGCATGGGCTTTATATTTTTTGTGCGTCTTATATCTTCTTTTGTACTTCGGATGTTCTTTGATTCTCTCAACCTTAACAATGACCGTCTTTTGCATTTTATCGGATACGATTGTTCCGGTTAGTTGTTTTTTCGGCATATTTAATTTAATAATGTTAATATTTGGGCGATTTCTTTTTTTACCTTCCTGACTTCCCTGACATTTTTTATCTTGCCAGAAACCAAATCAAAACGCAACAGACGCAGTTTTTCCCGGTTATCTTGAAGAATTTTATGCAACTCCCCTTTTGGTTTTTGACGCAGCTCAGTTATTTTCATCGGGATACAACCTTTGTCTTTATGGGTAATTTCGCGGCTGCCTTTTCTAATGCCTCTATGGCTTCTGCTTCTTTTATTCCCTCTATTTCAAAAATAATCCGGCCCGGCCTGATCGGAAAAACATAATGGTCGACTCCTCCCTTTCCTCCGCCCATCGGAACTTCCGTTCCTTTTTGGGTTACGGGTTTTTGCGGAAAAATTCTTATCCAAAGTTTTCCCCCTTTTTTAAAATATCTGAGGATGGCGCGCCTTGCCGCTTCAATTTGCCTGGAAGTCAGCCATTTCGTTCCCAGGGATTTTAAGCCGAATGCGCCAAAAGCCAGTTCCGCTCCGCGAACCTCAATTCCCCTGGATCTTCCTTTTCGCCATTTACGATGTTTCACCTTTTTCGGCATCAATATGCTCATCTTAGTATTCTGCTATTCACTCAAATTTTTGTCCTTTGTATATCCAAACCTTTACGCCAATGGTTCCATAAGTGCAACGGGCTTCTTCTTGAGCATAGTCAATATCCGCCCGAATCGTCTGGCGGGGCAGCTTTCCTTTTTTCAACCATTCGGTCCTGGCAATTTCTCTGCCATCTAAACGACCGGCTACTTCTACTCGGCATCCTTCAACTCCTTTTTGGGTTATGATTTTATCCATCACCTGTTTCAAAGCTCTCCGGAAAGAAATTCTTTTTTCAATCTGCTGAGCGACCCACTGAGCAGAAAGAGGGGCGGACATCCAGGGATTCTTCACTTCTCTAATCTCAATCCTTGTTTCCTTTTTCCCTTGCCCGTGTCTTAATATTTTATTCTCCAAAATTCTCTTCAATTCCTCCACTCCTTCTCCTCCTCTTCCGATAATAAGACCGGGTCTGGCGCTGGATATGATTATGTTTAATTTGCCGGGAAATCTCTCAATTTCAATTTTCTCTATACCTGTCTTTCCTAATTTTTCTTTAAGGAAAGTTCTAATTTTAAAATCCTCCTCCAGGTACTGGGGGAACTTTTTTTTCTCCAGCCAGCGGGAGTCCCAGTCAGACGAATTCTTTATTCTGAAAACTTTTGGGTGAACCGTATGTGCCATAGTGGTAATATACGAATATTCTAGAACGCCTTCCTTCTAAATATTCTTCTTAGTCCTTTCTCGACCCTGGGCCTTTGCATTTCTGCTTTTGGAGCGAACTTCGGTTTTTCCATCTTTGGAATCTTTTCAATCACCTCCTCGCTTTTAACTTCCGTCTCTTTGCCTTTCTTAATTCTCTTTCTGGTTTTTTTCACGACTTCATCAAGCACCCGAGCCTTAGCGAAGCGTGGAGTCAAAGAAGATTTCTTCTTTTCCACCTTCGCTTTCGCTGCGCGAAAACTCGGTGATGAACGAAGTTCATCGAGCACAATCGTTATGTGGGAAGTTTTTTTCTGAATTTCATAGGCCTGACCTCTTGCTCGGGGAAAAAATCTTTTAAATTTCGGGCCTTCATCAACCGTAATTTTGGAGATATAAAGGTTTGATTCTTCCAGCTGAAAATTATTTTTGGCTGAATTAACGGCTGAATTCAAAAGTTTCAAAACGGGCTGGGCAGGGGCTTTAACCGTGAAACTCAAAATGCTTTGAGCTTCCCCAACTGACTTTCCCCGGATTAAATCAGCCACCAAACGGACTTTTCTGGAAGATATCCTTAAATAATTCAATTTTGCGATAACCGGCATATGATTACGGCTTTTTCTCTATGTTTTTAGTTTTCTCGGTTTCTTTTTCGGCTACTTTCCCTTCCAATTCTCTCTGCATTCTGCCTCCGTGTCGGAAAAATTTGGTAGTCGGTGAAAATTCGCCGAGCCTATGCCCTACCATTTCCTCGGTCGCCTTAACTGAAATAAATTCTTTGCCGTTATGGACTCCGAAAGTAAAACCCACCATCTCGGGAGCAATGGTGCAATCGCGAGACCAGGTCTTAATTGTCTCACCCTGTCTCGCTTTCCTTACCTTCTCCAATAATCTCTCATCCACATATGGACCTTTTTTGAGCGAACGCGCCATAATTATTTTTTCTTTCTTCTTTGAATAATATACTTATCCGTTAACATTCTCTTTCTTGTTTTCACTCCCCGCGCCGGTTTCCCCCACGGGGTTTTGGGATATTTAAGACCAATCGGCGTTTTCCCTTCGCCGCCGCCGTGAGGATGGTCTGGCGGAATCATTGCTCCTCCTCTGACTGTCGGCCGCCAGCCCTTCAACCGATTCCTTCCCGCCTTCCCGATTATCTCAAATCTCTGCTCTGCGTGGGAAACCTGTCCGATTGAAGCAAAGCATTCACCGAAGACCTTTCTAATTTCTTTGGAAGGCATCTCTAAATGAGTGAACTTTCCTTCCTGAGCCAGAACCTTAGCTCCGGTCCCTGCTCCTCTGACCATTTTTCCTCCCATACCAGGCTCAATTTCAATATTGCAGACCATCGTTCCAACCGGAATATTTTTTAATTTCATTCTGTTGCCGGGCCGAAGTTCGGCAATTTCGGCGCAGATTATCTCGTCTCCCGCCTTCAAATCCTGAGGGGCAATTTGGTAGCGCCTCTCTCCGTCTTTGTATTCCAAAAGCATAATAAAAGCGGTTCGGAAAGGATCGTATTCCAAAGCAATCACTTTGGCAGACATTCCCATTTTTCCTTGGCCGAAATCAATCATCCTGTAAAGCCGCTTTGCTCCTCCGCCGCGGTGGCGGACAGTAATCCTGCCCGAATAGCCCCTGCCTCCCTGTTTTTTCAATGACAGAAGTAATTTCTTTTCCGGTTCTTTTTTGCTTAAAATTGACTTCATGATTTTTATCTGGGCAATACTTCTATTTTTTGTCCTTCTTCTATCCCGATAATCGCTTTTTTGTATCCCTGTTTCCAACCGGAAATTTTTCCCAATCTCCTTTTCTTTGGCGGAATGTTGATAATTTTCACCGAAATCACATCAACTCCGTAAAGGCCCTCAATCGCTTTTCTTATTTCCGATTTGTTGGCTCTTGGAAAAACTTTAAAAACGTATTGATTCTTTTTCGTCAAATCGGTCGCTTTTTCGGTGACATGAGGGGACTTCAAAATCCGCCAGGATTCTCCTGTTTTCTTTTCTTTTTGTTTCGGGAATTTCTTTTCTAGAACCGGCTCTTTGGGGGTCTCTTTCTCCTTGATTTGCTTTGGTTTTTCAACCGGTTTTACTGCTTTCTTCGCCTTTTTTTTGAAAATATCCTTTAAGGCCATGATAAATTATTTAGTGAAGGTCTCTTTTATTACTTTTATCGCTTCTTTCGGCGTCAGTAAATATTTGGAAGAAAGCAGGTCAAGGGCGTTTAATTCCTTTGCCTGAATCGTTTTAATATTTTGGAGATTGCGCGTCGCCAAAATCAGATTTTTGTCCATTTCCGGCAATACAATCAAAACGGTTCCTTCTTTGAAATTCGCGATTTTCGCTCTTAAATTTCTGACAATTTGAGCCATTATTTTTGTTTTGGGCTGCTCTAATTTTAATTTATCCAGCAATATCAAAAAATTACTTTGGGCTTTGGCGGATAAAACCATAAAAAGGGCTAATCTTCTTATTTTCTTTGGAATCTCTTTTTTGAAAACCCTTTCTTTTCTCGGCCCGAAAGTGACTCCGCCGCCCCGCCATAAAGGAGAACGAATTGAACCGTGTCTTGCCCGTCCCGTTCCTTTTTGTCGCCAGGGTTTTTTTCCGCCTCCCCGAACATCTCCCCTGTCTTTGGTATGAGCAATAATTCTCCTTCGGTTTGCCGATTGAGACACCGCCACCTGATGAATTAAATCCTGATTTATTTTCAGTCCAAAAATTTCTTTTTCTAATTTTACGGAGGAAACTTCTTTTCCTTCCATGTCATAAACAGGCAACTCCAAATCAACCGGTTTTTCTTTTTTCGTTGATTTAATTGTTTTTTTTCTTTTTGACTTGACAGATGACATAATATTTTATAATGTTCTATATAGAACGCTTTTTGAAAAGGAGGTGGTAGAAGTGTTTAGACATCGTATCTCCAAAAATAGTATATCGGAGGAAAGAATAAACGACGATGAGTGTGAAGATTCTTTTTCTCTCTGGCTCCTAGTATATGTCCTATACGCCATATTCTGGATTAAGGATTTTTTTATCAAGAAACCTCTAGAGAAGTAAAAAAGGAGGGCATTTCCTATTTAGACATCGTATCTCCGAAACTATGCGCCATCAAGGTTTTACCTTTAATAAACGGTAATTCTGCGATGGCGCCTCTTTTTTATCCAGAGCGAGGCAGTTGCTGACAAGGACGCTTCGGAGGCTGAGCGGCCACGGTTTGCCGACGAAGTCGGCAAGAGCGAAGCCGAGAAACGAGCAGCAGTTAGCTCGGTGGGCTAACTGACTGCGTGCCTTGGAATGCAACTGCCGAGCGTCTTATTCTCTAATTTCTAATAATGTACCGCGTCTTCCCGGAACTGCGCCCTTCACGGCTATCAAATTATTTTCCGGGTCAATTTTCACAATTTTCAAATTTTTCACGGTCACTCTCTCCCTTCCTGTCTGTCCCGGCATTTTCCTTCCTTTGATAACTCTTTCTGGAAAAGAAGTGCCGACTGAACCGAGCGTTCTATGTTCGTGTTTGACGCCATGTGTAGCGTCCCTGCCTGAAAATCCCCAACGTTTCACCGCGCCCTGGAAACCCTTGCCCTTGGAAATCCCGGAAACCTTAACCATATCCCCTTCCTGAAAAATACTCACATCTATCTTATCGCCGATTTTTAATTGTTCTTTGTTTTCTGTTCTCTGTTCTCTTAAGAATCTGAACTCTTTTCCTTTTTCCGTTTTTTTGACCCGCTTTTTTTTCGGCAAAAATCCTATTTGAATAGCTGTGTATCTATCCTTCGCTTTTGTTTTAACTTGAGTAACGGAACAGGGTCCCGCTTCAATCAAAGTAATCGGAATCACTTTTCCTTCTTTGTCAAAAACCTGACTCATTTCAATCTTTGTTCCTAAAATAAATTTCATAATTTTTGAAAGCCTAATTTTTGTCTGCCCCGTAGTGAACGCGGAGCGTTCTACTTCGTGGGTCTAAAATGAATTTCATGTTCCTTCCGCTGATTTATACTGATAAATAGCTGATTTATGCTGATAATAGAAAATCGGGCATAGCCCGATCTTCATCCGTGCTATTTATTTATAATGTAACGCAAATTTTAAAAATTAACTTTTAACATCTTAATTTTAGAACAAAAAATAATTAATGTAAATGGAGTCATATCAGCGGTAATCAGCTAAAATCAGCGTTAATCAGTGTCTTACATCTTTATCTCAATGTCAACTCCGGCGGGCAAATTCAAACTGGTCAAGGCGTCTATCACTTTCGGGTTTGGATTCAGAATATCAATCAGCCGTTTATGAATTCTCATCTCGAACTGCTCTCTTGCGTCTTTGTGAACAAAGGAAGATCTGTTCACCGTGTATTTGTGAATTTCTGTCGGCAAAGGAACAGGTCCTAAAATTTCCGCTCCGTTGCGAAGAACGACCTCAACAATTTGCTTTGCCGAGTTGTCTATGACTTTATGGTCGTAAGCGCGCAGTTTTATGCGCAGTTTTTGTTTTGTTTCCTCTTTAACTGCTGCAGTTTTTTTCTTGGGCATCTTTAAAGAACCTTCTTTTACCTCTATCCTATGTTTTAAATCCTATATTTTTATTTCTCTATCTTGGTCGATACCCCCGCTCCCACTGTTTTTCCTCCTTCCCGAATGGCAAATCTTTGCTTTTCTTCAAGGGCGATTGGAACAATCAATTTAATTTTCAAATTAACCGTATCTCCCGGCATCACCATTTCCGTGCCTTCGGGCAAGACCACGTCGCCTGTCACGTCAGTGGTTCGGAAATAAAATTGGGGTTTGTATCCGGTAAAGAAGGGCGTATGACGGCCTCCTTCTTCTTTGGTCAAAATGTAAACCTCAGCTTCAAAATCAGTGTGAGGAGTAATCGAGCCGGGTTTTGCCAAGACCTGACCTCTTTCCACATCTTCTTTTTTAGACCCTCTTAACAAAATCCCGACATTGTCTCCGGCCCTTCCTTCGTCCAGCATTTTGTTGAACATTTCAATGCTGACGGCAATGGTTTTAGATGTAGGTTTAATTCCCACCAATTCCACTTCGTCGTTGGGGTGAAGCACTCCTCTTTCAATTCTGCCGGTCGCCACTGTCCCTCTGCCTGCGATCGAGAACACGTCTTCAATCGCCATCAAAAATGGTTTATCGGTCTCGCGAGAGGGTTCCGGGATATAATCGTCAATTGCTTTAACTAAATCCAAAATGGGTTTGGCTGCTTCGTCGTCTGCTGATTTTGCTTCCAATGCCTTCAAAGCCGAACCCCGAATTATCGGAATTTCATCTCCCGGGAATTGATATTTTTTCAAAAGTTCCCGCACTTCGGATTCAACCAAATCAATAATTTCTTTGTCTTCCACCATATCAACCTTGTTCAAAAATACCACCATTGAAGGCAGACCCACTTGTCTCGCCAAAAGAATGTGCTCTCTGGTCTGGGGCATAGGGCCGTCAACCGCCGAAACAACCAAAACCGCTCCGTCCATCTGGGCCGCTCCCGTAATCATATTTTTCACGTAGTCAGCGTGACCGGGACAATCAATGTGGGCGTAATGCCTTTTCTCGCTTTCGTATTCCAGGTGAGAAATGGAAATGGTTAAGCCCCTGGCTTTTTCCTCGGGAGCCGAGTCAATCTGGTCTACCGATTTTTCGGTTGCCTTCAGCCCCTTGAGATGCAGCACATGCAAAATTGCCGCCACCAAAGTGGTTTTCCCGTGGTCAACGTGACCGATGGTGCCGACGTTAACGTGAGGTTTTTCTCTTACAAATTTTTCTTTTTCCGCCATATTGTTTTGGTATTTAGTATTTATATTTAGTATTTTGCATACAGGATACAAGATACGAAATACAAGATACTGAATTAGATTATATTGCTATTCTATTTATTTTAAGAAATTTGTCAACGACCGAGCTTTCGCTTAGCGAAGGCGAAGGTGAAGATGAGAACAAAGTTCTCATCGCCCTTACTTCCTTTTACCCTCAACAATCTCCTGCGCTATATTACTTGGGACTTCTTCGTACTCCGAGCTTCTGCTCGCAGAAGCGAAGGTGCAGAAGAAGTTCTATTTCCTTTTCCCTTCGATTATCTCTTGAGCTATATTGCTTGGGACTTCTTCGTACCGGTCAAATTCCATTGTAAACGTTCCTCTGCCTTCGGTCAAGGACCTCAAGGCCGTGGCGTACCCGAACATTTGAGCCAGAGGGACTTTGGCATCAATCACTTTCAGGTTTAATCTGTCTTTTGTCTCCTCAATTTTTCCACGTCTGGCTGATAAATCGCCAATGGCGTCGCCAAAAAAATCTTCAGGCACAACAACTTCCAATTTCATTATGGGTTCCAGTAAAATCGGCTACGCTCTTTTGCAGGCTGTTTGAAAAGCAATGGAGCCGGCAATTTTGAAAGCGATTTCCGACGAATCAACTTCATGAAAAGAACCGTCATATAAAGCGGCGGACAAATCAACCATCGGATAACCAGC
>Ga0315294_10007382_pt1 | contig 12059 bp, 11 predicted proteins | sample YL17G13_40_MG_FD_203626 | JGI IMG/M metagenome (GOLD analysis project Ga0315294, IMG submission 203626) | Sediment microbial communities from Yellowstone Lake, YNP, Wyoming, USA - YL17G13_40 | ecosystem: Environmental > Aquatic > Freshwater > Lake > Sediment | place: USA: Wyoming | collected...
CTGATAGCCTCGCCTTATTACGGTCTCACCGGAGAAGTGGAATGCCGGTATGATCTGGCTTTGGCATATTACCTAAATAAAGATCTCGAAAACAGCTCTGCCCAGATAGATACCATCCTCACCTTTAAAAAACATTCCCAGACGGGGCGTCCGCCGGAGGAGAGCAAGAATATAAAGGATTTCATGCATAAGGCCGAAGATCTGCAAAAAAAGATAAAGAAGGAGACAAAGACCGGTTGATGAGAAAATCCATTTACATCCTCCTTTTGTCTTTTGCCGTTCTGCTTCTATCCTCCCCCCGTTCATTCTCCGAAAAGTACCCAGATTACCAGGATGAAAGAATAAAAAATCTCCTGCAGGAAGGAGTGGATGCTTCGTTTAGGGAGAATTATCCGGCAGCGGAAAGCATCTTCGACCGCATTATCCTTTTGGCACCGGAAGACCCGGTGGGTTATTTTTTCAAAGCGGCTTTGTACCAGGCGGAGATGGTCGACTTCGAGAGCAACTTCCTCGAGAAGGAGTTCTACGAAAACGTAAACTTAGCGAAGAAACTGTCTTTAGAGAGGATCAAAGCAAACAAAGAGGATCCCTGGGCTTATCTGCTATTGGGCAATGCCTACGGGTCGAAAGGATTGTATGATGCCCGGAAAGGGAACTGGTGGTCGGGCTTGAACAACGGGCTTTCGGCCAAATCCGCATTCAAGGAGGCACTCAAGCGTAACCCGGAATTGTATGATGCTTACGTGGGTTTGGGCTCCTACCATTATTGGGCCAGTGTGGTGACCAAAGCTTTCTGGTGGCTTCCGTTCTTTGGAGACCACCGGAAAGAAGGGATGGAGGAGATGACCCTGGCATACGAGAAATCTATTTTCTCATCTGATGCCGCAGCCAATGGGCTTATCTGGATGTATATCCAGGAGAAAAAGCACGACTTGGCCATCAGCTTATCGGAGAAGATGCAATCGAAATACCCTCAAGGGAAGTCGTTTCTCTGGGGTTTAGCCCAAGCCTATTTCGAAAAAAGGGATTGGAAAAATGCTCTGACGAAATACCGGGAGCTTTTGGAAAAGCTCGAGGCAAATCAAGCGAACCATAATTCGGACAATGCTATCGGGGGAACATACCGAAATTCAATAAAGCCGGACCAGTTTTATAACATAATAGAATGTCAATATTATATAGCCAACTGTCTTTTCAGCCTGGGCAGGTATAAGGAATGTGCCTCGGTTTGCGAAGAGACATTAAACTCGAATTTTGGGGAACAGGTAGAGAAAAGGCAGAAGAACAGACTGAAAAGCATACAAAGGCTGTTTGAAAAATCTCAAGCATTATCACGAGGGAAGGAATAAACTGCTTCCCCGATTTCCCCTATCTGTTTCACGGCGAAGTATTCATCATGAAGGGAAAAAAGAAGAAGTGTTTTTTCGCATTATATAAACCTCTTCATAAGCTCATCTGTTACCTTGTCAATATCCTCACCATTTTCCAAAACCTGCTTGTAAACTTTTTCCGCCCGAGCCATCCGGTAAGGATTATCCATGTCCGCCAGAGAAGAGAAAACGCCGATTCTTCTTCCTATTTGGTAAAGCTTCTGTCTCTCCGGATCCATAGCCAGAAAGTTTTTCAAAATCTCCATCATCCGTTCTTTGTCTTGAGGAAGTGTCCCTTCGAGATCGGCAAATAGGTTCAAGATATGATCGCTTTTGACCACGCTGGTAATCCCGTCCAGATTTTCGAGGAACAGCAGAATCTCCTGGACTACCTCCAGCTCGGTGCATTTCTCAAATCTGCCCGCCTGCCCATCTTCAAAAAGAGGTGCTTGACTGGGAATAGCCAGGGTTCTAAGCCGGATGAAATCCGGATTAATCAGGTTCAAGGCATCTGCCGTCTGGAGAGCATGTTCCTTGAGATACTTCTTCCCACCTAGACCGGGCATGTAATATTCCGAAAGCTCGATCCCTGCTCTTTTTACTTTCTGTCCAGCTTGTACATGCATTTCCTTGGTGACTCCCTTCTTAACCATTTTAAGCACCTCATCAGAACCCGACTCCAGCCCGATGTGAATTCGGTTCAAGCCGGCGTCCCCTATTGATTTTAGATCCTCGTCTTTCATTCGGACAATGGTCTGAGAGCGGGCATAGGAGGTTATCCGCTCAATCTGGGGGAAACGCTTCTTTAAGTGATTTAAAATTTCTACAAACTCGGATGCTTTTATAACAAAGCTGTTGGCGTCCTGGATAAATACCGACTTCAAGCCTCCGGCAAAATACCAGTTGAAGGCTGCAACAAAGGCGGGTGATTTCTCCGGATCTGTATTTTCCGTCAGCTTATTGATTTCACTTCGAGAAATTTGACCATTTTCGTCAGCCAGTCTGCGAATAATTTCTACCTGTTCGTAGACTGCATCAATATCCTTCATCACATCCTCCACCGGGCGCCTGGAGAACTTGGTCCCCTTGTAAACCGGGCAGAAAGTGCACTGGTTCCAGGGACAATTCCGAGTCACCCGGATCAATAGACTATATGCCTCGCTGGGCGGTCGGATGGGCCCCTGCTCGAAACCGAGGTAAGAATCATTCGGTTGATCTTTCATAAATTTAAACCTCTCCTCCTCTCCTCAACTGAGGAGAGTTGTAGGGGCAATTCATGAATTGCCCCTACGTGACCTTTCCTTTTTACAAAAGTAAAACCAGCGACAAACAAGGAAGATCGCCCAATATAATCACTTATCGTTCAAAAACACCTTGCCTGGAAATCAAAACTGCTTATAATGATTATATGAATTCAGTAATAAAATATCTATCTTTGTTCCTAGCAATAGCTATTCTCTATAGCTGTTCCCATAAAGCCATCCAGCCCGTGCAGAGCAGTTGGCAATCGGTACCCTGTGAATATAGATTCGAAGAAGCGGATGAATCCATACTCTCAGTCCGGGCTCAGGTGGTCGAATTCGATTCCGCTAAGATAGTAACGCAGATCTTTCAATGGACTGTTCTTGGCGACACCCTCACCCGTCAAGCTACCTTCTATCCTTTCGAATATCAAATGTCTGACGGTTACACCATCTTCACCACCGAGAGATTCCTCCCCATTAATTCGGTTCTTAGATCGGTCGAATTATTAATTAAAAGATAGAAAAAAAGCGGGTGACTGACTGGACATCAATTGGAATCACCCGCTTTGTTTTGATTTCAAATCTTTTCCAACAGCTCGAAATATCTTTCTCTGGAGATCCTCGCCACTTTAAGATTGTCCTTTATGATAAACAGGGGGAGGTTCTCATGTTTGGGAATAACCAACGGCCTGGATGCACCTGGTTTAACGTAGATTAAATGATCCCCTTTTTCTCTGAGTAACTTGAAACCCTCCAATTCAAAAACTTTACATAATATTTTATATGAAATCGGGGTGATTTTGGACATCTATTTATTGGGGATGGCGATACTTGTTCTTTCAGTGGAAATGATCTGGGGTGCTTTCCACATTCTTTTACCTCTCAAAAACCCGGCTTCCTCCAGAATCTGATCCAAGGTGCCCATCTCCTCGGCAGTTTCCAAAAAGCACTCCACCGCCTCGATCAAATTCTGCTTGGCTTCTTTAACCGTTTTACCGCAACTGCAAACTTCCAATTCCTTGGCATAAGAGATATATATTTTCCCTTCCTTCCATACCTGGGTGGTAAAAGCTATCTCCATGTCGTTTTTTTCTCCTTTTTATTTTAATTTATCAGAATTATGCTCGTGGGGAATTTGTTGAAGTTCAGATATGTAGCGAACGCATCCGTGTGGCCGGTTATATTTGATCCTTCAATCCTCAGATAAACTCAGGGTACAGAGCGAAGTTGAACCATGAATTAAATCTCTGTATCCTCGATCACACATCTAGATTTCTTACATATTTCGCGTTTTCTTCGATGAACTTCCGACGGGGCTCTACCAAATCCCCCATCAGAATGCTGAAGATATGATCCGCCTCTGCCCCGTCCTCCAATGTGACCTGAAGCAATGTGCGAGTCTCCGGGTCCATGGTGGTCTTCCACAGCTGCTCCGGGTTCATCTCTCCCAAACCCTTGTACCTTTGGATCGATACTCCAACTTTGCCCAGTCTCTCCATGTGACGATCCCGCTCGTCGTCCGAATAGGCATAAAGCTCGGTGTCTCCCTTTTTGACCCGATACAACGGGGGTTGGGCGATATAAACGTATCCTCTTTCGACAAGCTCTTTCATGTGGCGGTAAAGGAAGGTCAAAATCAAGGTGCGGATATGAGATCCGTCCACGTCCGCATCGGTCATGATGATCACCTTGTTGTAGCGGGCTTTGGTGATGTCGAACTCGTCCTTGATGTTGGTTCCCAGGGCGGTGATCATGGTGCGGATCTCCTCGTTGGAGAGGACCTTGTCCATGCGCGCCTTCTCCACGTTCAGAATCTTCCCCTTCAAGGGGAGTATGGCCTGAAACCTCCGATCCCGTCCCTGCTTGGCCGATCCACCGGCGGAATCTCCCTCAACGATGTATATCTCGCATAGAGCGGGATCATCCAGCGAACAGTCCGCCAGTTTTCCGGGGAGAGCGGACGACTCCAAGGCACTTTTCCTCCGGGTCAACTCCCGCGCTTTTCTGGCGGCTTCCCTGGCGCTGGCAGCGGATACCGCTTTTTCCACGATCTTTTTGGCGACCGACGGGTTCTCCTCGAAATATTCCGACAGACTTTCCCCCAAAACCGATTCCACTATTCCTTTGACCTCGCTGTTTCCCAGTTTGGTTTTGGTCTGCCCCTCGAACTGAGGATCAGGAATTTTGACCGAGAGAACTGCGGCTAATCCCTCCCGGACGTCCTCTCCTTCCAGCGCCGACTCGCCATTTTTCAACAGGTTGCTCTTCTGAGCATAGGAATTTATGGTTCGGGTTAAGCCGGTTTTAAATCCGACCAGATGGGTTCCCCCTTCGATGGTGTTAATGTTATTCACGTAGGAGTAGATGTCCTCCACGTAAGAGTCGTTGTATTGTATAGCCATCTCCACGTCTACCCCCTCCTTGGTGCTGTGCAGGTAGATGGGTCGGGGGTGGATGGCTTGTTTGTTCTCGTTGATGTACTCGACAAAGGAGAGCATCCCTCCCTTGAATTTGAAGGAATTGGACTTTCCGGTGCGCAAGTCGTCGATCTCAATGGTCAGCCCGCTGTTTAGGAAAGCCAACTCCCTCATCCGGCCCGAGAGGACGTCGAAGTTGAAATCTATCTTCTTGAATGTCTGCTGGTCCGGCTTGAAGGTGGTCTTGGTTCCGGTCTGCTTGCCTTTTCCCGTTTCCTTAAGAGGTGTCACCGTGTTCCCCAGCTCGTAGCGCTGCATGTATTTCTTCCCATTCCGGGTCACCTCCACCTCGCACCATTCGGACAAAGCGTTGACCACCGATACCCCCACCCCGTGCAGTCCGCCGGAGACTTTGTAGGTCTGGTGATCGAATTTGCCGCCGGCGTGCAGCATGGTCATAACCACTTCCAGAGCGGGTTTTTTTTGAGTGGGATGCATGTCCACCGGTATCCCCCTACCGTTATCCTCCACCATCACGCTGTTATCCTGGTTGATCACCACCTTGATAATGTTGCAGAATCCGGCCATGGCTTCGTCGATGCTGTTATCCACTACCTCATACACCAGATGGTGCAGTCCTTTGGTACCGGTATCGCCGATGTACATGGCGGGCCTGCGCCGCACCGCATCCAAACCTTTAAGCACCGTGATGGTGGCAGCATCGTAGCTTTGTCCCAAAGTCTTTATTGTTTTTTCTTTGTCTTCTGAAGTGTCCATATAAAGTATTTTTCTCCTCTTACTGAACTATATATTGAGTATTTTCACTAACTTAAAATGTAGCTTGTCCTTCTTGCTCTGGTGATTAGTTCGGGAATTAATCTGTTGCTTGAATTTCTTTAATTGGTAAAGACTATCTCTTTTATTACGTTCTCCCCCACCGATTGGTTGAGTTCCCGGATGATATTACCCTTTAAGAATACCAGCTCGTTCCGCCACGAGGCGTTCTCCACTTTTACAAAGAGGATGGCATCTTTTACCTTCAAGGGTGTGCTCTCCTTGGCGATCCGCTCCCCCACCACCCTGTTCCAGTTTAAGATAGCCGTCTCCTCCTTGATCCGCCTCTCGATTTTCAGACCCTTGAGGGTCCGGATCAAAACCTGATCTATCCTCTCCGGCTGGCTGGTTCTTTTCAACATGAGGACAATATACTAATTAACTATCTTTTTGCCAATAAATTTTAGTGTGATCTCAAAAAAACTCAATTTGGCTGAGCTGGGAGCACAGACTACTAGTGGACTGCAACAAAAGTTGAGGATGAATGTAGTTGCTCAATTTATTGCGCATTGTTACCAGTAAGCCTGATCCTTCGATAAGCTCAGGATGGTGAGCCTGTCGAACCATAAATCAGGCAACTACAACAGGGAACGAATTTATGTTACATACCGCTTGGGTGTAAGCTATCTGCTCTTTAGTAAAGCGACAGGGGAGACTCACAATTCATTGGAATTGCAATCTCCCCTGCTTTTGGAGTAGTTCTGGCCACCCGAAAAACAATCTTACTTACTCTGCCAGACGCAATGGCATCAAAAGACAGAGGTAATCCTCCCCTTCTTTTTTATCCGGAGAATATATCTTTCCAGCCGAAACCTCGCTTCCCAACTCAAAGACCACCTCATCCCCCTCCAGCTGTTTGAGGATATCCAGCACATAGCTGGAGTTGTACCCGATATCCAACAGCTCACCTGCATAACTGCAGGGGACCGACTCCTTGGCTTCACCCCCCAGATCGTAATTGATGGAGGAGAGCTCTAAATTGTCTTTCTTTAGGGAGAACTTGACCTGGTGGGTTAATGTGTTGGCCAAAATCGACATCCTTCTCACCGCACCAGTGAGAAGCTCCTTGTTCACCACCAGTTTTTTGTCGCTGTCTTTGGGAATCACTTGATCAAAATTGGGATAGGGTCCTTCGATCAACCGGGAGGTCAATATGGTCTCCCCTAAATTGAAAATCAGACTATTCTCCCCAAAGATAACGCCCATCTGTTTGTCTTCCTCCTCCGACAACTTTATCAATAGATTGAGAATTTTGGGAGGGACGATCACGTCTTCGTGCAGTCCTTTGAGTTTGGTATTCTTCAAAGACATCTTGGATAAACGATGCCCATCCGTTGCCACCATCTGCATGTTGCTGCCGGAGGTTTGCCACAAGACACCGTTTAAGGCGGGTCTGGTCTCATCGGTGGAGACGGCATAGATGGTCTTTCTGATCATTTTCACCAGATCGCCACCCGGTACTTTTATCTCCTTGGCCAGATTGACCGCGGGCAGCTTGGGATATTCCTCTGCGGGAATTCCGGATAATTTATAATTCCCCCGATCTGCCTTGATCTCGATCTTATTTTCCGTAACATGAATCTCCACATCGGATTCCGGAAGCTCCCGGAGGATATCGTAAAAGGTTTTGGCCGGGATGGTGATCGCCTCCTTTTTGGTGGAGGTGACCGGGGTGGTGGTTATCACCGAAACATCCAGATCGGTGGCAGCAATCTTAAGCTTGGAATCCGTTACCTCCAACAGAAGATTGGCCAAAATCGGGAGGGTGGTGCGGGTGGGAACGGCATTCATCGCCGTTTGAACGCACAAATAGATCTTACTTTTGGGGATGGTGAATTTCATCTTTTCCTCCACTTATTTATTTTTTTAACAAAACAATTATCTTATTAGTTTAAATATATAATTAATTCTATTATAATAATAATGGTGTTGAAATGTTAATAAAAAATTAGAGGTTTTGTTATTTAGTTGATTATATGATGTTTATCTCGCAAAATAAGTTTTTGGGTTTGTGGGTTAATCTACTGATAAAAGTTGATATTTTCTTAAGGTGGTTTTATTTATATTCTTTCCACCACCCCACCCAGGAATTTCCACACCATTTAAACATAAAGAGAGTTGATGATACTGTCTACTTTTAATTTAAAATTGTGATCCCCTTTCAGATTTTCCGCCACCTGGGTACAGGCATGGATCACCGTGGAATGATCTCTTCCTCCAAAATGCAGACCGATGGATTTAAGGGAGGCGTTGGTCAGACTTCGGGTTAAATACATAGCTACTTGACGAGCCAGTGCCACCTCCTGGGTTTTTCTTTTAGAACACAGACTTTCCGATGACAGGTTATAGCTTGACGCCACCTTTTTTTGAATGTGTTCTATGGTAACCTCTTTGGTTCCATTTCGGATGGTATCTTTTAGTACATCCTTTGCCAGATCGACGGTGATATCCTTTGTATTCAGGGAGGCGTAAGCTATCAGTCGGATCAGCGATCCCTCCAGCTCCCGGATGTTGGAGGTGACGTTGTCGGCAATGAAGGTTGCCACCTCAATGGGAAGGGGGATGCTGTCCGATTCCGCTTTTTTGTTCAGAATGGCAATCCGGGTTTCCAGGTCAGGAGGCTGGATGTCGGTCACCAGTCCCTGCTGGAAACGGGAAAGCAGCCTCTCCTCGATTCCTTTTATCTCCCGGGGGGGCCGGTCGGAAGCCAAAACGATCTGCTTACCGTTTTGGTAAAGGACGTTGAAGGTGTGAAAGAACTGAACCTGGGTGCTTTCCTTGCCGGCGAAAAACTGGATGTCGTCCAAAAGCAGGATGTCGACATTGCGATAGAGATTGACAAACTCCTGGGTGGTATTGGAGGTGATGGAGTTGATGAAATCGTTGGTGAATTTCTCCGAGGTGACGTACAAAACGTTAATGGTTTCGTAGGCATCCAGAACGTAATGGCCGATGGCCTGAACCAGGTGGGTTTTACCCAGCCCCACCCCTCCGTAGATATAAAGGGGATTGTATTTGGTTTTTCCGGGAGCTTCCGCCACCGCCATGGCGGCGGCATGGGCAAACTGATTGCTGTCTCCAACCACAAATGCATCGAAGGTGTATTTGGGATTAAGCCCTCTCTCTGATGCGGTTTGAGCCGAAGGTTTTCTGGGGGGGGGTTGCTCGAAATTCATGCTCATTTGAGGATGGTAATTTCGAGAATCGCGGGAAACGTGAAAGGCTAAAGTCAATTCCCGCCCGGCAGCTTCTTTAATGCTCTCCCGGATCAGGCTTAAGTAATGCTCCTCCAACCAGTCTGCCACAAATTTATTGGGAACGGCGACCCGGATGGAACCTTCCGGAGAGGGGAGTCCCCGGGTGGCTTTCAACCAGGTACAAAAACTCTGCTGTCGTATTCTTTTTCTTAGAAGGGATAAACACTCATCCCAGACTCTGACATTATCCATTTCCATATGAACTCTCTTTGTTTACAAAAGGGATTCTTCTTTTAAATATAGTGAATTTACTTGTTTTCGTATCAAATTTAAGCTGTGGACAACAAACAACACGAATTCCACATTTGTTGAAATCTTTTAAATCAATGTGTTAAAATGGGATAACCATATTTTTGTAGCTGTGGTGGGGAAGTTATCCACAATTAATAGAGTAATTCGGAACATTCTTAGTTTCTTATTCGTATAGACTTGCGAAAAACTGCACAGATTATCCACATCTTATTAACAGATAATCACTTATGAGTTGACGTATTGCATAATAACCCACCCGGTTTTTCTTGTCAAGCTTTTTTCTCGGGTGACCACAAAAAACTTCTAAGTTGAGTATACTGGTATCATTAGATAAGCCTTCTACAAACTTGGTTTGGTTTTTCGGATTCATCAACTGTCGTATGAGAATCATCCAAACGGTTTCCCTATTCCTTTTCTCATTAAATGATTAGAAATAAAGATTCGTTCAATTGAGTACGTTATCATTAGTTAATTCTTCAATTTTTAAAGTATAGGGAAACGTTTTTTTCAGAAAGTATATTCTCTCTGTTTTTCTAGCAAGTCTTTTTTCCTTGACGGCTGAAGTTCAGAAATTTATATTGCGTTTTGATCGTAATATAAAGATATGGATTAACAAGAAAGGAGAAAGGATGAAGAGGACGTTTCAACCCTCAAAGATCAAAAGGGTCCGGGATCATGGTTTCCGGAAGCGCATGTCCACCAAGGGGGGAAGAAAGACCTTGAGCCGGCGTCGAGCCAAAAAGAGAGCCCGGTTGACGGTCTCCGGCTGATCGATAATCCCTCGATGAAGAGATCCCCCAAAGTGAAAAAGGAAGGATATCCCAAAAGCGTAAGAATTAAAAGGGAATTTGAGTTTCGGCAGACCTTCTTGCATGGGAGCAAAAAAAGAGGGGAGAGTTTGATTCTTTTCCGAAAGAAACGGTCAGGCGAGGGGGGACCGAAATTCGGGATAAAAGTGGGAAGGGGGATCAGAAAAGCAGCCCAGCGGAATAAGATCAAAAGGGTGATAAAAGAGATATTGAGAAAGAACAAAGAGAGATTCGGAAAAGACGAGAATGTCATAGTTTTGTATAAATCTGCACCGGAAGAGATAGACCCTCAAAAGTTGAAAGAAGAGCTGGAGAGGTTGATGGAATGAACCCGGATAAATAAACCATGTTGCATTCAAGATTGAGCTGCATAGAATTTGCAGGGGAGCCTCTGGTGGGCAACCGAAAAACGGAAGTGAATAAGTGCTTTTCGCGTCGTTTTAATATACAAAAGGTTTGTGGTTACATCGCAATCTTTTTTATCCGGCTATATCAGCATACTTTGCGATTGTTTTTCCCTCCATCCTGCCGATTTTATCCCTCCTGCTCGGAGTATGCAATTGAGGCTTTCGGCAAATTTGGCATAATAAAGGGCGGATGGCTTTCGATCAGGAGATTATGCCGATGTCACCCGTTTAATCCCGGAGGGTTTGATCCGGTACCATAACCGTGAACTCTAAGGTTCATGGCAAAGGAGATCTTTGTGGATAAGAGAACCATAATTGGTTTGGTCGTAATAGGATTAATCATAATCTTTTATCCGGTGTACATGGAATGGATAACCGGAGGAAAGAAAGCCCCAGTAACTCCCCCTCCTGCCCAAACGGAAATTGATACCACCAGGCAACTTTCCCCCCCGGTGCAGGAGTTAAAAGAGATGTCTCCTGAAACGGTTATCCCCAAGACATCCGCTCTTGTCCCCACCGACACTCTGTCGGAAGAGAAGATCGTAAAGGTCGAGACCGATCTTTATGCCGCCGAGTTTTCCACCAAAGGAGCGGTTTTAAAAAGCTTCATTCTGAAAAAGTATACGGACCAGAACAAAAATCATATCCAGCTCATCCCCTTCGGTGCCGCGACGCTCCCTTTGAACTTGGTCTTTTCCGACAGCAACATCAGCCTGGAGTCGTTCAACTTTCAGGCGGACAAATATCGGTTGGTTTTGGACAAGCCTTCTTCTGCCGGAACAATAAACTTTCTGTTGACTACACAATCCGGAATCCAGATCATCAAAAGATACGACTTCCACAACGGAAGATATGATTTCAATTTGGAGTTTGAGGTCATCGGTTCGGGGCAGCTCGATCTGGGAAGGGAGTATCTTCTGGGCTGGGCTTCGGGTTTGAATTCCACGGAAAAGAACCGGTCCGAGGATATGGACTATTTTGCGGCTTATTCCATGATGGGGACGGAGGTGTCCGAGATTAAGAAATTCAATCAGCCCAAGGGGGCGGAGGTGGGAACTTTGCAGGAGACCGCCTCGGGAGAGACCAAATGGGTGGCGACCCGGAGCAAATATTTCGTTGCCGCCTTGGTACCTTTGTCCCGAAAGGGGATTGGATTCTCCACCTCGGGCACCAGATATTTCATCTCTTCGGTCGGGGTTCAGGTAGAGCATAAAAACATCGGAGTATTTGTGGAGATGTCTTTGGAGGATAAGGTCTCCTTTAAGGACAAATTCATGATCTATGTCGGTCCGATCAACTATCATGTATTGAAAGGCTATCAGGTGGACTTGGACCGGATGGTCAATTTGGGCTGGAAGATCATCCGGCCGTTTTCCATCGGCATTTTATGGTTTTTCGTGAACCTGCATAAGATCATTCCCAATTACGGCCTGGTCATCATAGTTTTCACCATATTGATAAAAGTCGTA
>Ga0315294_10007383_pt1:0-5000 | contig 12058 bp, 7 predicted proteins | sample YL17G13_40_MG_FD_203626 | JGI IMG/M metagenome (GOLD analysis project Ga0315294, IMG submission 203626) | Sediment microbial communities from Yellowstone Lake, YNP, Wyoming, USA - YL17G13_40 | ecosystem: Environmental > Aquatic > Freshwater > Lake > Sediment | place: USA: Wyoming...
AGGCTTAGGGTTGGGGAGGTAAGGCCTTTGGCCTGAGCGGAGACGATGTCGAGGGCCCAGAGTTCGACACCATTTTCTAGATAGCGAGGGAAGACCGCCCATCGTCCGTCGGCCGACCACTCAGGCGACCCAAACTTGAAACCGGCGGGCAGCGCGATTTTCTTCGTTGTCCCGTCCTTGATCTTTTTGAGGGTCAGGCTTGTGTTGAAAGACAACACCTGGCGGCTGTTGTTCCTCGGCGTCATTCGGATCCCGGCGATGCGGTCCATGGGCTGGGAAACATAGGCGATCGAGGGCATGGTTTCGTATTCGATGAGGAGCATCAAGTCGCGGGCGGGGCTTATCGAAACGCGCGGCGTCGGCGGCGCGTCGAGAATGGCGATGACTTCCTTGGGCGGAAGCTTATAGGGCTCCTGGGCAAAACCGCCGAAACTCAGGAGCACAATCAGGGCCAAAGAAAAGGTCAAGGCGCGTTTGTTCATAATTCCTCCTTCCATCAAGGCCTGTCGTCAAAGTAGTTCTTTTATATCTCAAATCCGGCTGCGATTTCAATCGGAAATCGTGGGATCGGTCACGGCCGTGCCCCCCACCATTTTGTTCCAAAGATTTTTTGACAGAATATCAAATCGAAAATATAATCATGTCTTGGTCCTGGATCATGCGGCTTGTTTTCCAGGAACGGAGGAATCATGCGTTCTAAACTCATCCCGAAATCTCGTCTATCCCATTTTACTTTGGGCGGGTTGATCATCGCTTGCCTGATGATGGGGTGCGCGAAAAAGCCCGCGCCGGCCAGCCTCGTCCTCCTTAACGGCGAAATCTATACAGTCAATCCGGTGTTCCCGGAAGCCAGGGCCCTGGTCATCACCGGCAACACGATCACGGCCGTCTGCAAAAAGGATCGGGAGGCCAAAAAATATATCGGTGAAAAAACAAAGGTCGTCGACCTCGGCGGCAAGTTTGTCCTGCCCGGCATGATCGACGGCCATGTCCATTTCGCGGCTGCCGGCGCCCTGATCAACGGCGCGAACCTGATGACCGTGTCGGATGAGGAAGGCCTCCGTAAAGAAATCCAGAGAGTCGTCAACCTGCTGGACGATGGAGAATGGATTACGGAAGGGCTGTGGGGCGCCTATGAAGAGTGGGCCTTGGGAGATGCCGGCCTGTCGGCGAAGGAAAAGAAGGCTCCCTGGCGGCCGAACCGCCGGATGATCGACGATATCGCGCCCAACCATCCCTGCTTTCTCTGCCGGTTTGACTACAAGGAGTGGCTGGCGAACACGGCTGCGCTCAAGGAAGCCGGGTTGGATAAAAAGAAGCCGGCCGGCATGGAAATCGGACCGGACGGCGAGCCGACCGGGATCATTTTCCGGCCTTCCCAGGCGTTTGATGTCCTGTCCAAAGCCCGAAAGCCGAAGTCTCCTGAGCGCGAGCTCGACGAAAGCCGCGCCGCCCTCCAGGCGCTCAGGGAAGCGGGGATCACCGAGATCCACGATATCGCCAGGCCTGACCAAACCCGGCGCTTCATCGAGCTCGAAGATAACAAAGAGCTGACCTGCCGCGTCTGGCTCAGGCCGGATCTATCTCTCGGCGCCAAGCTGAAGGAGGAAGGCTTGGCCATGGGGCTTCATCCGAAAACAAAACAAAAGAGCTCCTGGCTCCGCACCGGCGCCCTGAAGGGCTACATCGACGGCATCATGGGAACGCACGGAGCCCTGTTCTTCGAGCCGTACAGCGACCAGCCCCAGAATTACGGCCACTGGCGCGTTCATACGTCGGACGACCCAGAGCTGAAGATCGGCAACATGGAAAAAATGCATAACCTCATAAAGGCGGGGCTGGCGGCGGGGTTTGTTCCGAACATCCATGCCATCGGCGACCGCGGCGTCGCGGAAATGCTCGATCTTTATGAGCGGCTGAAACGGGAGATGGGCATTGATTTGAGGGGTTTCCGGGTCATCCACGCCCAGGTCATCCGGCCCCAGGATTTTCCTCGCTTTAAAGCCTTGAATGTGATTGCGGAGGTCAACCCTTATCATATTTCCGATGACATGCGCTGGATGGAAGAGAGGATCGGCCATGAGCGCTGCAAAGGTGCCTACGCCTTCAAATCTCTCCTGGACAACGGCGCCCGCCTCAGCTTCGGTTCGGACTGGCCCGGAACGAGTGCCGCCCTGTATCATATGCATCCAAAATATTTGATCTATTCCGCCGTCACCAGGAAGACTTTGAAGGGAACGCCCGACGGGGGCTGGTTTCCGGAGCAAAAAATTTCCGTCGCGGAAGCCATCAAGGCCTATACGATCAACAACGCCTACGCCGCTTTTGAAGATAATATCCGGGGCTCTCTGGAAGCGGGGAAGCTGGCGGATATGACGATTTTCGACCGCGACCTTCTCCGGATCGCGCCCGAGGATATTCTCAGGGCCGAGGTCCTGTACACGATCGTTGACGGCAAAGTCGTGTTTCAAAAGAAATCGTAGCCTCAAACCCGCGTCGTCTTGATCCGCCCGGTTATGGCCACGGTGATCTTGTATTTGCCCCACGAATTGCCCACCGTGATTGTGGCCAGTCCTGAAGTCATCCCGTCCGGCGTAAACAGGGGCGCATTGTTGGCCTCGACCTTGACTCCTTCCAAGAAGTGCTTTTCCTTAGGCATCCAGATGCCGAGGCCCTCGTCATATTTTTCTAGGGCATAGCTTCCGGAGTAGAGTTTCACCCGTATCGAGACGCCTTCGAAGATGGATTTGAACTTGGCCGATTGAAGGGCGGAGCCGAGTTCCCAAACGGCCTTTTCAAGCCTGTATTTGGGGGCAAGGTTAAGGAATGAAGTCGCGGCCAGATAGATCAGCATGGCCAGGACCGCGAGCGAGACGACCATCTCCAAAAGAGTGAATCCCTTTCTCATTTAGTACTCATTCCATTAGTACTCATTCCATTGAACCGCTCTAAGGCCGAGGATGAACAAGAGGGGAACGGCCGTGACCGGAGAATTTTGAGGCTTCAAGCCGTAGCTGAGAAACCGTTCGTCAGGCGCGATCTTCAATATGTTGTCATTCGTTTTCAAGTCCGAGGTCTGGAGTCCGCCGATCAGGAGGGCTGTTTTACGGCCACCCTCGATCGAGAATCCGTCCTTGGCCGTAATCGTCGCCTGAATTTTCACGTTTTGCGGGGCGTTCGCATCAATGATGATCTTTCCGTCCCTGTCCTCATCGGACCAGAAATCCTTGCCTGTGGAATAAACGATCAGCTGCGACGTCTGATCTTTGACATAGGGAATCCCGTTCTGCCATTTCAGCCCTTGATGGATGAGGGATGAGGACAGCACGGCCCGGTCCGAAGAAACGATCGTCAGGGAAACGCCTCGGAGAATGCTCGGGATTTCTTCATTCCGGACAAGGACGGCCTGTCCCGAGGAGTCGAGGAGCCCGCCTCCTAAAGAATTGATCCTGCCGTTGACCATGATGATTCCCAGGGGGACAAGGTCGTAGGACAAAGTGCCTTCGGGCGAGAAAAACTGGGTTCGGCTTTGCTCCGGACTGTACTTCAGAACCCACGTATCCGCGTCTAGGCGAAATGAGATGACCTGAAATCCGGACTCGACCGCCAGGACCATCTCGTCGACATCCCCATGGACATAAACGCCCCCGAGCCCCAAATCATTTTTGATCAGATAAACGCCATCGGGAATCGGGATGCCCGCCGGCTCCAGGCCTAAAGCGGCGCGGAGTTCAGCCGTGGACAGCTTCTCGGGCGAAAAAATTTTAATGTTCAGGGCCCTGTTCAAAAGAAGGCCGGGATCGTCCGGGATGAGCGGAAGGCCAGAGGCGCTGATTTGGGGAATAACCTGATTTGTCGAAAGCGGCAAGAAGACCAGGTTCTGGCTCTCCTTGAGGTTTGAAATCCGGGAGGAATCCAGGTTTTGAGTGATGAGAAAGGGAAAATAGGCCAGAGGGATATAGCCGGCCAAGCTCTTCAGGGAAACTTCACACGAAGATCTTCTTTTCCAGGCGGCATTTTTTAAGCTTCCCGCGGACTCGATCTCGCCCCGGTTCTCGGTCAGGAAATAGGTCGCGTCTTCCATGAATTGACTCTGTGTAAATTGGGTCGAACACGACCAAGCTTGCCCGCCCCAGGTCTCCCGGATTTCGACCGGGAAATTGATCCCCAGGGCTTCTTCCATGGCCCTCAAGCCGCCGCCGCGGGCATCTTCCCTGAGCTCTTGGTAAGAGTCCTCCGAAAGTATCGCCGGAGAATAGTTTGCTGAAATGAGTCCTGCCAGGCGGCCGAAACCCTGTTTGACTCCGTTCTCCGAAGAAAAATCCATGAGGGTGATGTTTTTTTTGTTCGCGCTCATTTTAAGATAGGCCTGGGTGAGATAGAGAAGGCCCAGCCCCAGTGTTGAAAAGACAAAGAAGATGAAAACGGATATAAGCGTCATCGAACCCCTATCTTGTTTTCCTTTACATCTCATGGGATTTCCCCAGGGCTACGTTTTTCAGAAGCACGGAGATTTCGTGGGTTTTCTCCGGTTCTTTTTCGAAGCCGATCTGGACTTGGGCAAGGTTGGAACGTCCGTCATAGCTGAACCCAAAAAAACGCACCCCTTCAACCAGGGGCTGGGCAGGGCTGGCGTTGACTTTCCGGCGGAGGATGGATGACCCTCGCTCCAGATAGAACGAGACCTTCTGGAGCAGGACGATCTTACCGTCCTGTCGAAGATAAGTATTCGCCGGCGGCGGGGCCAACCTCATCATGCCTTTATCGACGGACTCAATACCCAGGACCTCGCCGCGCCGTCCGTCAAAAATGCAAACCTCTCTTCCCGCGTGCAATCCTTCTGTATCCGGAAGCGGCACGGCTGCCTGGCCCGACGAGAGGTCGGATGTAAGCGCGTACGCCTTTTCCCCGATGATCAGGCCGAGCGCTTCATTTTGAAGCTCAATGCCGTCGATGATGCCCAGGCTAATAGGCTGTGCCAGTCCCCGCCCTGCGTGCAG
>Ga0315294_10007383_pt1:10000-12058 | contig 12058 bp, 7 predicted proteins | sample YL17G13_40_MG_FD_203626 | JGI IMG/M metagenome (GOLD analysis project Ga0315294, IMG submission 203626) | Sediment microbial communities from Yellowstone Lake, YNP, Wyoming, USA - YL17G13_40 | ecosystem: Environmental > Aquatic > Freshwater > Lake > Sediment | place: USA: Wyoming...
CACGTGTGAGCCCTCTTTTAGGAACTCGGCAATCTAACCTCGTAACTTCGGGACAAGAGGTGCCTCGTTAGTGTCGTAGCCTGTATCCACAGGTGAGGCATGAGGAGGCCGCAGAGAAATGGCTCAAGCGACTGTTTAGTAAAAACACAGGACTCTGCAAAGACATAAAATCGATGTATAGGGTCTGACGCCTGCCCGGTGCTGGAAGGTTAAGGAGAGAGGTCAGCCGCAAGGCGAAGCTTTGAACCGAAGCCCCAGTAAACGGCGGCCGTAACTATAACGGTCCTAAGGTAGCGAAATTCCTTGTCGGGTAAGTTCCGACCCGCACGAAAGGCGTAACGACTTGAGCGCTGTCTTAAAGAGGGGCACGGCGAAATTGTGGTACCGGTGAAGACGCCGGTTACCTGCCGCTGGACGGAAAGACCCCGGCACCTTAACTGCACCCTAGCATTGGATTTTGGGATCGTATACGCAGGATAGGTAGGAGACTTTGAAGTTCTGGCTCCGGCCAGGATGGAGTCAACGGTGAGATACCACTCTTACGATTCTGAGATTCTAACCTACCTCCCTGATCGGGAGGGGGGACAGTGTTAGGCGGGTAGTTTAACTGGGGCGGTTGCCTCCCAAAATGTAACGGAGGCGCCCTAAGGTTCCCTCAAGCTGTTTGGAAATCAGCCGAAGAGTGCAAAGGCATAAGGGAGCTTGACTGCGAGAGAGACATCTCAAGCAGGGAGGAAACTCGGGCTTAGTGATCCGGTGGTCCTGTATGGAAGGGCCATCGCTCAACGGATAAAAGGTACGCCGGGGATAACAGGCTAATAGTCTCCAAGAGCTCATATCGACGAGACTGTTTGGCACCTCGATGTCGGCTCATCGCATCCTGGGGCTGAAGCGGGTCCCAAGGGTCCGGCTGTTCGCCGGTTAAAGCGGTACGTGAGCTGGGTTTAGAACGTCGCGAGACAGTTCGGTCCCTATCCACGGTAGGCGCAGGAGATTTGAGGGGGGCGGTTCCTAGTACGAAAGGACCGGAACGGACGAACCTCTGGTGTGCCAGTTGTTCCGCCAGGAGCATCGCTGGGTAGCTATGTTCGGAAGTGATAACCGCTGAAAGCATATAAGCGGGAAGCACGCCCCAAGATTAGATCTCCCTCCCGCAAGGGCTGAAGGTCACTCGTAGACTACGAGTTTGATAGGCTGGATGTGTAAGTCCGGTAACGGATTAAGCTTACCAGTACTAATAGACCGTGAGGCTTGACCATAAAGTTTATTCAGGCAAAAAATGCGTAAAGAGACATTCGGGGACATGTTCCAAAATCTCCGGATTTTGGTGCGTGTCCCCAGGAATGTCTGATCATGTCATTCGATTGCGGATTAGATTATAATCCCGGCAACCATGACGAAGGGGAAACGCCCGTTCCCATTCCGAACACGGAAGCTAAGCCCTTAGGTGCCGATGGTACTGCTCGGGGCACCGAGTGGGAGAGTAGGACGTTGCCGGGTTTTTTATTTTACAAGCTATCAAACTAACGGAAAGAATAAAGGAATGGGGGGCACGGGCCCTGATCGGTCATACTCCTCTCCTTTATTTGGATCACAATTTTATGGGAAATTCGGGCCATGCCAGCCCGGATCATCCCGACGTCAAAGGAGACGAGTATGAACATCTATGTAGGCAATTTATCCAGGGACGTTTCTGAGTCCGATCTCAAGGAAGCCTTCCAGGCTTACGGCGAGGTCCAGAGCGCGGCGATCATCAAAGAGAAGTTCACGGGCGAGTCCCGGGGATTCGGTTTTGTTGAAATGTCGAACAAGGAAGAGGCCGATAAGGCCATCGCCGGCCTGAACGGCAAAGAGCTGAAGGGCCGCAACCTGACGATCAACGAAGCCCGTCCGCGGACGGACGACCGGAAGCGCAGCGGCGGTTTCGGCGGCGGCCGGGGCGGCAGTGGACGCGGCGGCGGATTCGGCGGCGGCCGCCGGTTCTGATTCGCCAGCTCATAAGCTAAAAACTCACAAAACCAGGGCAGATTTCAACGGGAGTTGAAGTCTGCTCTTTTT
>Ga0315294_10007385_pt1 | contig 12056 bp, 9 predicted proteins | sample YL17G13_40_MG_FD_203626 | JGI IMG/M metagenome (GOLD analysis project Ga0315294, IMG submission 203626) | Sediment microbial communities from Yellowstone Lake, YNP, Wyoming, USA - YL17G13_40 | ecosystem: Environmental > Aquatic > Freshwater > Lake > Sediment | place: USA: Wyoming | collected...
AGATTAAAGATAAGATCTTCGGTGGGACAGATACAATAAAAATCATTAATTAAGAATCGAGATCGACCTCTTGAGGGACCCACCCCAGGCCTGCCCGAACTCGAGGATGCCAGGAAGAGGCTGATGAGAACAAAGGGCGGCTGAGGGCGAAGGAGGCCCAGAATTAGCAAAAAATGTGCGAGACAAACAATTCCGTATCATTTAGGATCCTGGTTAGAGTATCAATAAGCCATTCATATCTAGTAGAAGTAGTATTTTCATTAATTTGAATCCCATCTAGCCACAATGCTTCTCCGTTTTGATCTCCTCCGGCAAAAAAATGCCTTCCCGGTGCAGACCTGTGAGTAAGAATATTTCTTATTTCCTTCCATTTTTGGAAAACGGGGTCCTCACGCAGCTTGCTTAGGGTAACAGATATTTTTTCCTTTGGATAAACACATTTGAACTTCTTAGTAGTATTTTCAACTGTGATTTTTCTTAGCTGCTCTGCTTTATCAATGAGAAAGGATCTGTTATTTATCATCGATGCTATTGCATAAAGACCATAACAAAAGCTTTCGACTGTTGATAAACCCGTTACAAAGAAGCCGAACAAACATTTTTCCTGTTTGTAACGCTCTGCTGGCAAAGGAGAATTTCCAAATCTTTTTATTGATCTAATAAATTTAATATTGTAATCAGTACATGAGAGGAAACGATACGCAATTGCGTTCCAGGCCCCAGCATATTGATTCCAAGACCTGAGAAAATTATCTTTATTTTTTGCTATTTGAGAATGAACCGCTTCATAAGGTTTGATGGGAAAACTCATTGGCATATCAATTCCTATTGTTGAAAGTAGCATTGAGGTCATTTTTTCTGCTTGATTTATTTTTAAAAGCCTAAAATACGTTATCTATCACAAATATTATCTAAGATCAAAAGCAATAAACCTTGATTAGGCGAGAGGAGGCTCGGATTCGCCTTGGCCAGAGGCTAAAATATAGGCCATGACTTGGGCCTTGTTGCGAATATGGGAGATCACCCGGGCGATGTCCTCTAAGTAGTCCATTATCCGACCCAGCTCTTATGAGCCTAAGTCTACTAGCCTGTCTTCTCTTTTCTCAAGAGCCCTATGACATCCATAATTTGCTTTGAAATGGAATCAACAGCTTCTCTTTCCTCGGTGCCAAACGGAAGAAATAGTGGGATCACCGGGACATCATCATCTTCGTTATCGAAAAAGAGCCTTGGAGGATCTTTTCTCTTTAGGCTTTCGAGGCTATTTCGAAGTTTAGTTGTTACTTCCCATCTCTCACCGACTATCTCTTTAATATTGAACCATAAAGGAGTCTCTCGCCACTTCGCCCAATAAGAAGCATTAAAGTGAATCAAGCATCCGTAACCGGAAATCCTAATATACCTGCCGTACCAATTCTCAGCTGCTGTTGCTTTAAGGCCCTTGACGGCGCCAACGTTAGCAGCCACTAGTTGGTCGGTCACTATATTGACAATACGGTTGAACTGGACAATTCGCTTGCCTAGATAGGAACTAAGCTCCTCTGATGCCAACGGAAGGAAGGCCTCTTTGTCTTGCTTTTCACAAAGCCCAATGAGCTGCTTTACATCTGCTGCAACGTCGATATTGCCTTCGGCCTCAACAGAATTCAGGATATAGGAGAGCAAAGCTCTCCAGCTCAAGATGCCCAGATAGGCATTTTCTTTGGTTTTTGATATCCAATATTCGGGATTAACGTGATTCGTAGCCGAATAACTGCACTCAGCTAAGTTGCATCGCCTCAAGATTTCCGCCCAGAGCGTCGGGAGCCGTCTCGAAGGTGAAATGAAAACCAGCATCGTTTGACAATCTTTGGAGAGGGTTTTTAAATATTTAATAGGCTGAGCGTCAGTCAATCCAGCCCAAAATTTTGATTCAATAATTAAGACTGTTTTTCCCGCGCTGTTTTTGACCTGGATATCGGGAATAGATTCTTCTTCGCAAGGCCTTTGGGTCTGTACTGATAGACTCTCACCTAATACGAGGCTGGCCTGCTCTAAAAATTTAAAAAGAGCTTTTTTGGCAGTTGGGGCTTTATTGATGATATAGGCAAGAGATTCTGTCGCAATATTCTCTACCTGACCTGTAAACCTTTCGGCAATATGGCCCAAGAGCGTCTCATTACTCATTGACTAATCCTCCTTTCGAAATAACATATCAGAAAAATATTCCGTGCATTCATTGGCCCCTATGAACAGGGTATGCTTTCACTTTGGGACATATCATCTCTAATCTGCTTGATCCTGTGCTCTTTATCGCTTATATTATCTAACCATAGGAAGCATCGCCTGGATCATTTTAGGGGGAATATTCTTCTGAGCTCCCCCCTGATCTGACGCGTACTAATGCAAAGTATACATTTAGCAGCCCCCTTCTTTTTTGCAGCTTTCATGTCATTTTCTTTGGGCTTAAATCTATGAATGGCTAAACATTCTAAGCTTGGCAGATCTTTTTTTCCGTGGGCCATATAGACATCAATTCTCGTTACGCGTGAAAACCAATATTTTTCAAAATGATCTACTATTCTGCCAGGTCCCCTGCCTGTCTTTCCGACATACAAGCATTTTCCGTTCGCCCAAAAAATATAAATGCAGCTTTCCTTTTTGAACTTTCCGTCGTACCATTTTTTAAATGCCAGCTTTTTAGCATCTCGACCAGTTTTATGCTTTTTTGGATACCATCGACGTCTCTTTTCAACTCTATGCAAGAATTCCTTTTGAGTACACTCTGCGATAAGGGCCTTCGAGGCAATGTCGATAAGTCTTTTAATGCCTCTTTCCCTACGTTTCCGGTTGAATACCGGAGTCTTTCCCTTTCTCGGATGTCCAATCCTATGCCTGAGCCAATCGGTCCGTGTCCGAAAGAGACTATCAAGTTTGCGATTAAATGCTGATTGGTATGACACAATGAATCTCCTTTTGGCCTACCTGCGCCCAGTATATCACCTAAAAAAGCACATCTCCAAGCCGAACAAATGTCAGAAGGTAAGAAAAGACTTCAATTTTCGCTTGTTTGTTTCCGGCACCGCCTTTTACATTTCAGATTAAGGAGCTGGCCCGGCTGAAATTGAGAGAAATCCCCTAAGCATCTTCCCTGAAAAGAAAGAGAATCGGAAGAATATTCGGTCGAGGCTTCCGCCGTCAACCATAGGTTCGAACAGCGAAACGAGATCTTCTGGAATCAATGGCCGTTCAGTCATGTATGAAAGCGCTGTCCTAGTGATCCTGCCGCGCATCTCGGAGTCATGGGAAGTCGGAGAGAGCGAAAAAAGAAGGGCAAAAACTATATTTTCTTCAACTCAGCAATTTTCGATAAAAATTGATCAATTTCTTCCATGTTTTTAAAAAATCCGGCGTATCCGACATGTGAGGCAGGCGCATTTCGATAGTATTCCCATTCTTCCTTTTTATTCGGCAGTAATTTAATTGCTTCCTTTTTTTCTATCCCAAAATATTCAGCGAATCTATTAATATATATCTGAAAACGAATCCCTTCTTTAGCGCTGCTCTCTTCGGGGATGAGACTGAAAATTGTATTTCTGCTTCCGTTCATGTTTCCCATAAATACAAATGAGCTTCTCGTTGTTCCTGTATAGTCAAAATATCGAGACAATTCATCAACAAATCGTCGATAAAGGGAGCCGACCTCTTGTTGATCTGCAATCCCGAGAAGAGCTTCAGGGGTCAAATTTGGCTTCCTTTTAGTTGAAGTTTTGGTGTCACTTGAATATTCTACCTGACTTGGTTCAATCAGGAAGACTCGAGCTAGAAATTCTTTTTCTTCGCTTTCTTGAAAATACTGAAATGTGGCAGCATTTATATTTACGCCGTAAGAATTTGAAAGATATTTTATTATTCTTTCCGAACTTGCATCAATATCGGATCCAAGAATTAGAATTTTATGACGTGAGTTAAGAATATCTGGCAACTCAAGATCAAATCTATTTTTGAAAGCTCTCTCCAAAGGTCCTTTGTTCTTTAGATATTCATTAGCGATATCTGTTATTTTCTCGTTAGATAAATCATTAACCCATGATGCATAATCGAGGGCTTGCGCGGTAATTTCTCGAGGAGTTTTATCGCGTTTTAATTCAACAACAACAATGTCTCCGTTTTTGTCTAAACAAACCAAGTCTATGAATCCCCCAAAATCAGTCTTAACCTGTCTTCCAATTACCAGAAGTTCATTAGATAACATAGAGATGTCTTTTTCGAGCCAATTTTCAAGACGCTCTTCTGATTTCAATATTGACTTTTCTATCTCGGTTAGCTCATGCCCGTCGATTCTCCATATTTTTATGTCTTGCGGCATGCTTTGCCTCCTTAAATATCTAGGAAATTGTAACATAAATTAGATCAGGAAGGTCTTTTTGAAACTGGCTTAAGAAAAAAAGCCAATATTAATGTTCAACCCTGATCTTAAGATTAAACATTCTTCATGAAGAAATGCGAACAAAAAACCGGCGAAGTTTATTTAACATTTTAATCAAGCCAGGCAAATCGGAGAGGGAGGAAGAGAAAAAGTCGGGGGATTGAAGGGCAGTTGAGGCGAGTGGAGGCCGGATACCCCAGCCTCCCCATTAACGAAAGACGCTAGTTAGCGGATGACGCCTCGTCTATAAAGACGGGGCGGCATCTAAGTTCTCATCTTGGGGATTTAATTAAGTTTTTATAAAATTTTTGCTGCTCATTGACAAGTCTGGGAACGAGTTTTTCGATAGGCTTCGGACTCCGCCCAATTGAATACAGGGCCGTATAGTAATTTACTTTTTGCTGAACAGATAGTGATATACGAGCTTATCTCCTTCAGAGAGCGTAAAGAACTCCTTTATCTCCCAGCCGTTCTTATACATAAAGTTTATTACAGCTATTAGACCGTCAAAATCTATATCCTTCCCATTTCCATCTGTTATGTAGTTATCTGATAATAGTTTTCTATCCTGTCCGTAATCAGCCATAGCTCTTACCTTCCCGCTAAAACCCAACCCTTTTCCTTTAATTGTTATTTCGCAATACTTGATATCCAACTGACTAATGTCACTGCCCTTGACATACACCTGCGAAAAAATTGGGATGGAAAGTAAAATCATGAAACCCATTAGAATGAATAGTCTTTTCATCTTACCTCCTTTTCTTTTCTTTGCATTAATGACTAATCTATGTAAATTCCAATTATAGGAAATAATAGCTTTTAATGACTTGGAGAAAACCTCTCATCTATATCGCCCTTCTCTGACAAGATGTTCAAATTTCTATCAAATATATTGTCACATGTCAAGTATTGTTGAGCTGAAAATTAGCATTGAAGTTGAGCCTGCAATTTAAGAACCATCATAATCCTCTTCGGCTTGCCCCCCGCGAAGTAGTATAACTCGGCAGGCATCCTTCTTGTTTGAGGTCTTTTTGAATCCCTCGCTTGTTTTATTGCCAACCATCCAAGCCCAAATTTTCTCCACAACGCCCACAGGAGGCTGCTGAGGAAGGCAAATGTCTCTTCTTTGGTTCTGCGGATGGCCGAACAGGGAAAGCAGTGTTTCCCAGCCGAGGGTTGCGTGGCAATTATACGGAAGGTATGCAAAGTCGATCCGAGGTTCTCTGAGCCTGAGGACGCCAGGAAGAGGCTGGCGGAGGTCAAGCCCGAGTTAGCCAGGCCGAGCCGTTTTTAGCGATTTTGTCCCCGTGGTGCCCCTAAGGCGGGCAGATGGGGATGAGTCTGCTTTTAGATTTTGGGCAACAATTCATAGAAAAAGACCTGCCCCATTGCCCGCCCGTCTCCCCCCAGGAGCGAAGCCGCGTGAGATAATCCCCTCGGAAATTTGCGTTACAAAAAAGAAGCATATTACCGTTGATTGACTCGCCGATACACCGGTGGTATCCTGTAGTCAACCAGCTAAAATACGGAGAAATGGCCACGATGTGTCCGAAATGTCTGACCGATAATCCTTCTGATTTCAAATGCTACAAAAAGTCTAGGAACATCCTTATTTCTTATCTGGGAATCCCTTGCTCTCAGAATAAACGCTGCAATACTCCCAGCAAAAAATCAATCACTTTTCATAGGGGTCATTGTTGATGAAAAAATATTTCGTTTTAATTCCAGTTTTAATGTTATTAATCTCATGCTATCCCTTCAAAATACAATATTATTCGTGGAATCCTTCAAAGGCACCTAAGCTTATTAATGCCCCAATTGAAGTTATCACTGAGCTTGATAAATTACCAGCCAATTCTTATAGCTTAGGCGTTGTTGATATTTCAGCAAACGTTTGGCAATATCCACGTCCAACCCTTAATTCTACGATAGAAGCTGCAAAGGCGAGAGCTCGCATGAAAGGCGGCGACGCAATTTATATAATGGAATACCAAGAACCAGATTCCGTAAACGAGAGTTATAGATTAAAAGCCGCGGTCATGTCCTTAAAAGACGTATCTGCGTGGCCACGATTAATATTATCAGAAGAAGATACAAGAATATATTTTGAATCAAATATGACAAATTTAAATCAAATTGAAGGTATATGGAATGTTAGCGAAGAAGGAGAATGGAAGAATACATATACCGGCAAGGTTACATCAACAAACTTCGCTAACGCATATCGCATCGCAATTATGAGAGATTCTTCTGAGCTAAAGTATGATTATGTGGCGATTATTTTAGAATCTTCGTATAAAGGATGGAATCCTGGATTCATTAAAGCAAAAATAAGAAAAACAGCGTATGACTCCGTTTATGATATTTTATGGTATAAGAAGGATTTTTCGGAGAAAAAAGAAAATTTTGTTATAAATGAGAACGGATTAATAGAAAATAGAGCCAAAGAAATCTTCAATTTTTTTGAAGTAAATAATATCACAATATTCATAAAAGCTTTTCCTCCGTTAAAGAAATCTACACCGGTCGCAGAAAAAGACCGTCAGGGAAATATGGGCACTGGCTTTCTAGTAACCAAAGAAGGCCTGGTTTTGACAAGTTATCATATAGTGATAAATAACAAGAAAATCGAAGTTGTATTTCCCCAAAAAAATATTACAAAAGAAGCAATAATTAAGATTCAAGATCCGCAAAATGATATTGTGCTTTTAGAGATAAAAAATATTAATTTTTCAGAATTATTTAATGAGCCCATACCATATTCAATTGCTGATATTTCCTTGGCAAAAACAGGCCAAGAAATATTTACTCTCGGGTTTCCTTTAGGAGATGCGATGGGAACAAGGCCAAGGTTGTCGACGGGCAAAATTGATAGCCTTTTTGGCCTAAGGGATGATCCAAGACATTTTCAAATTAGCAATCCTTTGCAGCCAGGTAATAGCGGTGGGCCACTATTTAATAATAAGGGAGAGTTGGTGGGAATTGTAGTGTCTGGACTGGACGCAAAATATCTTTATGAGAATTATGGGATTATCCCTCAAAACGTGAATTTCGCAATTAAGATTAGCTTTGTGAAAAACCTATTGGACCTATTGCCCGAAAGCCAGATAATAATGGGAAGAAAAAATTTGCTGTCGGGTTTAAGCCTAGAAAAACAAGTGGAAAAAATAATGCCGTTTATCCTTCGGATCAACTCATATTAAAAAGTTCTTTATTCCTGTTTTTCTTTTATTACCATCTTTCGTTTATCCTGTAGAGATTTTCCTTGGAAAATGCGTCGGCATCAGCGATGGATATACGATTTCTGTGATGAAGTATGGAAGAGCGATTAAGATTCGCTTGGAGGGAATTGATTGCCCAGAGCTGGGCCAAGATTTTGGAACAAGGGCAAGAGGATTCACCTCGGCGATGGTTTTTGGGAAGATTGTAGAAGTAAAAGAGTATAACCAAGACGTATTTGGGCGAACAGTTGCTAGGGTATATGTTGATGGCAAGGATCTTTCCCTGGAGCTCGTAAAATCGGGCTTAGCATGGCACTTTAAGAAATACTCCTCAGATCCAATTTTGGAGGGGGCTGAGGATCAAGCAAGGAAAATGAAAATCGGCCTCTGGTCAATGCAAAATCCCATTCCGCCATGGGAATATCGGAGGCAGCATAAGAAGCGAGTGGAGGCGGGAATTTTCCCAGAACATCGAATCTCGATAGAAACTATATTATTTTAAGAGATACAAAAAAAGGAAACATAAGAATGATAAAAAATCCAAATACAACTGGCAAATCAGAATTAAGTAAAGCAATAGAAAATTTAAATATGTTTAATGAAAAGTTGATTGAGTTTAGCAAGGCCATTTCAACAGTACTTCAACCTCTCTCTGATTTGATAAAGAAGATTCCCGAAGACACTAAAGCTTTAAGTAGTGCTGGATGGTTTTTTATTGGATCCGAAACTCCTTTTGAAGCCCATCAATTAGCAGATATATTAAGAAATAGTGGGAAGGCAGCTCTTGATTCAGCGATAATTTCAATTTATGAAATTGATAATTGGGAACCTCTGGAACAAGAAATAAATAAAACCCTAATTCAGACTGAGTTTAGCTTGTTGAAGGATGTAATTATGGAGTGTCTGTGGGCTCATAAACATGGAAAATATCGTCTGCCGATTATAGCTGGATTGACAGTAGTAGAAAGCATGATTGCAACTTTCTCTGGTAAGTTATTAATCAGAGACATAGCAGTAAGAAACCAATGGGAAAAAACATTCGTTGCATTGGGGGAAATAGAATATTTTCTTGAAAAGCCCTTTTTTGATTTTTTGAATAATTTATGGGCAAGTACAGGTTTTGACAAACCAACTCCATCGGTCTTAAATCGTCACTGGATAATGCACCGATTAATTTTGATGACTTCAGATATGTGGACTAAAGCAAATTCTTTGCGTATTCTATTAGCAATTGTTTTCATCGGGGAGATCACAAAAAGAAGGAGCAGATCGAGAAAGAATAAAGCTAACCTCTTGTAAAAAGATATTCACAGGCGGAGGCGACTGGGGCCGGGCACGGGTGGCCGGTCCCGGGCCCCCGGTGCGTAATAAGACGCTAAGCGTTTATTCGCCTCAATGAGAAAGACGTCTCGAAGGTGCATATTTCTCATTAAGCAAAAGAAAGTCCTGCACCTCATGCTGACCGAGGATCGAGCAGAACCTCAATCTAGTGGGGATAGAGCGAACCTACCCAACTTTCTATTTCCCTTGAATCTAGAGGGTCCGTGACTTGGCAAAAAATGCCAAATTAAGGTACCGTTTTACCCTGGAGAATATTACACAAAAAAGGGGGGGCAGTAGGGTATTATAGGCCGAACGATTTTATGTAACATTTTAGGACCTAAAGTTCCTCGATTCTTAAGAAGCGTGCCGGTTCGAGTCCGGGCCTAGTGAACTAATTCATACTCTTGATATTGTAATGCGGCTAGTGATATAATAAATTTCAAAAGGGATTTTAACAACAAACTTGGCGGAAGGGAACCTCGTGTTAATCGCAAAACCAAAATCCTCCGAAGTGAGGTAAGAATGGCACAAACCGTTTTATACTATCCTACGATTTCGATTCCTAATAATTGGTGGTTTCGGCAGGCGTTATTCTATTTTGATAAGGTTGCCTCAATTGTACCACAGGCGTTATGGGACCTTGTTAAGAAAGAGTCTTCTGATCCCTTATTAACACCTGAACTGCAGGATCTGTGGCGTGAGGGTGTTTACGAGCCCCTCGATCCAGAAAGCTTGACCTTCGATCCCATTGAAGGACAATCAGAAAGACAGGGTTGGCCCGTGGCTTTTCGACTCAGGGAGGAATTTGAGGCCAAGATTCAAGACAAAAACTTCAAACCTGGGCCAGAGACCGATTTCGTGTCCATCCATCGCGGCAAGCTGCACGGCACGCTGCTGCACTTTTTAGCAGACAAGGGTCTGCTGAGATATGATGCGCCCGGGGACCGTTGGTACGAGGCGGAGTGGTTGTTGGTTGAAAAACGAACCGCCTTGCTTTACATGAGCATGCTTGCCCAAGCCATGTCTGATATCCATCCAGAATCTATGGTACCGGGCACTGATCTGACTGAATATGAGAAGCTTATATATGACGCGAGTACTCAGGAGAACGGCTTCCCATGCATTGAGACACACCTTCGTTCGGTCCTGCCTGTTCCACGACATGATATTTCTTTTTCCAAGATATTGGATTTTAAGCGAAAACGGGGGGAGGAGCTTCTTCTCTACCGAGCGCAGATTGATACACTGCAAGAAACGCTCAAGCGGGCGAAGACACATATTGAAGTGAGGGAGGCGCTAAGAAAATTCAAAGAAACACAGCAACGAGAGCTCAAGAATCTAACCGCTGTCCTGCACGATGCGAAAATCGCTACGATTTGGGGGTCGGTCAAAACTCTCATTAAGGCCGACTCACCTGCCCTTTGGGGAACAATTGCAGTCGGTGTAGGCATAGCAGCAAATGTTGCAGCTTTGCCGATCCCATTATTGGTAGCTGGAACGAGTGTTACAGGTATAGTTGAAGTTGGAGCCTACTTGATAGATAGGCGAAACGAAAGACGTGCACGTGAAAGGGAAGCGCCGTTTGCATATCATTATCATGCACAACAGGAGGGCATACTAGGTCCGTTATAGGTTTTGCTTTAGGGAAAATTTGTTGATCCCCGATATCTGCAGTAGAACCTATGACATCAGTCATAAAGTGGTCCAAACGACAATAGAGATAACAGGGGCTAGGACAAAATAAGAGAAAAGCTTAGCTATGGTTCGGAATTTGGGGAGTTTTTGCCGCCTTGTGCACCGTCCTGGAACATTGGAGGAAATTGACAAGAGGAGAAAAGTCTCAATTGGCAAGTCTCTAAGAAAAGCCATGCGTCTGAATGACGAAATCGCCATTTAATGGGAAGCAGATTATTTGGTTTTGTCGGCAAAATAGGTTGAGATGGGGGGAGGCTGTATTTAACACGGCTCGAATCGAGATTGTCGCTTTTGAAACAACTGGTGAAGCCGATTTTCCGGGTTCACGAAAAAATGACAGTGAGGCTTTAAAATGGATAAAATGGCCACAAGAGGCAAGCTCTCAATCCGGCATCAAAAAGCCTCTCAGCTGTCCAAAGAATGGGGAGAGAGTCAGTTAACGTAAATTCGCAATCTGGGGATTCATAAATGGGGATATTGCAGTCATTACCTCTTATTAAAGAAATCATAGGTTTAATCGTAACCGTGGTAAGGAAAATCAAGCAGTTTTTCTCTCAGAAATCTTCTGATATTCCCAGAAAAACAATAAGAGTCGTACCACATCCATTTGAGAACAGGTGGTCGCAAGGCACCTCTGGAGGCAAGCCTGCAATCCATCTTACAAGCGATTGGTATGTCACTAACATTTCAAATCGCGACGTATTACTTTGTGGAGTTAGACTTAAAAAGCCAAAAATTTCTGGAGGAATTCTGGTCCGTCTTCCTGAAGGTAAAATTTATGGCATGTATCGAATTCCTTCGAAATGGACTACCGACGCGACTGTGAATTTTTGCATTCAGCCCCCGCCTCGTAAGGAACACAAGACTTTAGTTGTTACTATTATTTTCATCGATCAATTTGGAAATTCTTATCGAGTCCGTAGAGTAAAATTTTTTCCCCCGGCTAAGAGAACCGAAGTAGAATCTCCACCTATAGAACTTGTAAGTGAGATTAGTAATCCTGTGGAAAGAGAAGTTGTTGGAGTTTTACAGGCCGAGTTAAGTCGTTATAAGGCTTGTGGACGCATCGTTGGAGGACTTGGGAGTATCAAGACTACATATCGAGACAAATCTTTCGCTGGAGTTGGATCTTGGTCTGTAAGTTCAGACTCCCCAGAGCAGCAAGATATTGTGATAGATCCTGAAAATGCAAAGATTGAGTCAGATAACGCTTCTAGCTTGATTGATTACTATGCAACTCTTAACAGTCAACAACAGAATGATTTTGTCAAAAGTTGTCTTGATCGCCTTTCTCGCGAAAAACCTTACGCATCTATCGGCTATTTCCTCCTCTTTGTACTCTATCGTAATGGACATTTAAAAAAAGCGTTAGAAAAAGCTAAAAGAGATTTAAAAGGCGATTCAGCTTA
>Ga0315294_10007388_pt1 | contig 12055 bp, 8 predicted proteins | sample YL17G13_40_MG_FD_203626 | JGI IMG/M metagenome (GOLD analysis project Ga0315294, IMG submission 203626) | Sediment microbial communities from Yellowstone Lake, YNP, Wyoming, USA - YL17G13_40 | ecosystem: Environmental > Aquatic > Freshwater > Lake > Sediment | place: USA: Wyoming | collected...
GATCAAGGAACTGGAAGCGCTGGCTCCCTTCGGCCAGGGAAATCCTGCCCCCGTCTTTTCAACCAATCATCTTTCTATAACCGAAATGCGGCAGGTGGGCTCCGACGGCTCCCACCTCAAGATAAAATTCACCGACGGAAAATCCAATCTGGAGGTCATCGGCTTCCGCCTGGGGGGATTGTTCAAGGATTTGTCGTTTGATAAAACTTACAATATCGCCTACAATTTAGAAACCAACGAATGGAATGGATTTGAAACCGCGCAATTAAATCTGGTGGACATAAGATGAATATATTGGTCATTGGTTCGGGAGGACGCGAGCACGCCCTGGTATGGAAGATTGCCCAGAGCCCCAAAGTTATAAAGATCTTTTGCGCGCCGGGAAACGCCGGCACCTCCCAGATCGCTGAAAATGTAAATATTGCCTCCGAGGATATTTTGTCCCTTCGGGATTTCGCCCTGCATAACCAAATTGACCTGACGGTGGTGGGCCCGGAAACCCCTTTAGTTCTGGGGATCGTAGATGAATTTGAGGCCCATGGTTTGAAAATCTTCGGCCCGGGCAAAAACGCGGCTCTGCTCGAGGGCAGTAAGGTTTTTGCCAAGAAATTAATGGAAAAATATAACATCCCCACGGCCGATTTTTTATCCTTTATCGATGAAGCCGAGGCGAAGAAATTTATCAAAAAAGTAGGGGCTCCGGTAGTGGTGAAAGCCGATGGGCTGGCCGCCGGCAAGGGAGTAATCGTCTGTCAAACCGAAGCGGAAGCCATTCGTGCGGTGGAAAGGATCCTCAGTGAAAAAGAATTCGGCGAAGCCGGGAATGAAGTCATCATAGAAGAATGCTTAATCGGCGAGGAGGCCTCCCTGCTTTGCTTTACCGACGGAAAAACCATCCTCCCCATGGCAGGGGCCCAGGACCATAAAAGGGTAAACGACCACGATGAGGGGCCCAATACCGGCGGCATGGGTGCCTATTCCCCCACCCCCATTCTAACCGATGACCTCCTTATAAAAATCGAGCGGGAAATCTTAGGGCCTACTATCTCCGGCATGGAAGCCGAAGGCCACTCTTATAAAGGAGTGTTATATGTAGGGCTGATGATCACCAAAGAGGGCCCCAAGGTCCTGGAATATAACTGCCGCTTCGGCGACCCCGAAACCCAGTGCATCCTCCCCCGCCTGAAAACCGACCTGGTGGAAGTAATGCTAGCTACTATCCACTGCCTGCCCGCCGGAGCTTCAGCGAAGGAGGGTTCACTATCCACTGTCCACTTGGATTGGGGTCATCCTGCCGTTTGTGTGGTTCTGGCTTCCGGCGGCTATCCCGGCCATTACAAAAAGGGCTATGAAATAGAAGGGCTGGAGAATGCGCGCGAATTGGATGATGTCATCATCTTCCACGCCGGAACCGCAGAAAAAGAAGGCAAGATTGTAACCTCCGGCGGACGGGTTCTGGGAGTGGTCGGAATGGGGGAAACCATCCGGCAGGCCATTGACCGCTCCTATATGGCGGCGAAATTAATTCACTTCAAAGACATGCATTACCGAAAGGATATTGGCAGGAAGGCGCTTTGAAAATCCTCGTCGCGACAAAAAATCAGCACAAGCTCAGAGAAATCAAGCATATCCTGGGGATCCCGGTTAAGGCCTGCGGCCTGCAGGTTAGAGAGGACGGGAAGACCTTTGAAATGAATGCCATTAAAAAGGCCCGAGCGGTCGCCAGAAAATATAAAGAAATTGCTATTGCCGACGATTCGGGATTAATGGTTGACTGCCTAAAAGGTAAGCCGGGAGTAAGATCCGCCCGCTACGCCTCCCCTCCCACCCCCCCTAACCTGTGCTGCAAACTGCTTAAAGCCATGAAAAACTGTCGGAACCGGCGGGCCAAATTTGTCTGTGTCATCGCCCTGGCTTATCCTAACGGGCAAATCAAAACCTTCAGGGGAGAAGTTAAAGGTAAAATTATAGAAGAGATGCGGGGAAAACACGGTTTCGGCTATGATCCGGTCTTTGTGCCGAACGGTTATAAAAAGACTTTTGCTGAGATGTCCTCTGCTTTTAAAAACCGGATCAGCCATCGCGCGCGGGCATTAAAAATGCTAAAATCCTACCTAAGGGCCCGTAGCTCAGCTGGATAGAGCAACAGATTTCTAATCTGTCGGTCGGAGGTTCGAATCCTCTCGGGCCCGAGTCTGCTTAATGAAATTGGGGTGGACGATGGGATTTGAACCCACAGCCACCAGATCCACAATCTGGTGCTCTAACCAGGTTGAGCTACGCCCACCACGTTTTGATAGTATATCATATGTTATAATATGAGCCAACGAGTCGAAGTGCGGGAGTAGCTCAGTTGGTAGAGCTCTAGCCTTCCAAGCTGGAGGTCGCGGGTTCGAGTCCCGTCTCCCGCTCTCTCCGGGGCGTAGCTTAGCTTGGTAGAGCGCGTGGTTTGGGACCACGAGGTCGCTGGTTCAAATCCAGTCGCCCCGATTTTTAATTTTAAGGGAATATAGAAAGGGGAATAATAATGGTGAGGTTGTCGGAGGAATACTTTTTCGTAGGCGAGCGCGCCAAGGCCGGGGCCCGGATTGAGAAAATCCACGCCCGGCAGATCCTGGATTCACGGGGAAACCCCACAGTTGAGGTGGACGTGATCCTAAAAGACGGCACTTTGGGAAGGGCGGCAGTGCCTTCGGGCGCTTCCACCGGTGAAAATGAGGCCCTGGAACTGCGCGATAAGGATGATAAACGCTACGGAGGGAAAGGGGTTTACACTGCGGTCAAGAACGTAAACGAAGTCATCGCCCCCAAAGTCATCGGCATGCCGGCCCACCAGCAACTAAAAATTGATAATTTAATGCTGGAGCTGGACGGCACCCCCTTCAAGAGCAAACTGGGAGCCAACGCCATCCTGGGAGTATCTCTGGCAGTGGCCCGGGCGGCTTCCATAACTTATGGGGTATCCCTCTTTAAATATATTGGCGGGGATAAAGCCTGCATCCTGCCGGTTCCCAACATGAACGTTATGAACGGCGGAGCCCATGCCGGTTGGAATTATGAACTGCAGGAATTCATGATCTCACCCGCCGGAGTAAAATCGTTTTCCGAGGCCTTAAGAGTCGGCGCGGAGGTTTATCAGGTTTTAAAGAAAGTGTTAAAAGAACGCGGACTTTCAACCGGGGTCGGTGATGAAGGCGGCTTTGCCCCCAAACTGAGCAGGAACGAAGAAGCCATTCAGGTTATCATCGAAGCCATCGAAAAAGCAGGCTATACCCCGGGCCGCGAAGTTTACCTGGCTCTGGATCCCGCCTCCAGTGGATTTTATAAAGATGGTAAATATCAGCTAAAAAGTGAAAATCGGGCCTTAACTTCTGAAGAGATGGTGGCCGTATACGAAGAATGGGTCGGCAAATATCCCATTATCTCGATTGAAGACGGCCTGGCTGAAGACGATTGGAAGGGCTGGCAGATTTTAACCGAAAAATTGGGAGGAAAAATCCAGCTGGTGGGCGACGATATTTTTGTCACCAATCCCGACTTTTTAAAGAAGGGCATCAAACAGAAAGCGGCTAACTCCATTCTCATCAAGCTCAACCAGATCGGGACCCTATCCGAAACCCTTTACACCATGGAAGTAGCCCGCGGAGCGGGCTGGACCTACATGACCTCGCACCGGAGCGGCGAGACCGAAGATACCTCGATCGCGGACCTGGCGGTGGCCACCAACTCCGGGCAGATCAAGACCGGTGCCCCCTGCCGCTCGGAACGGGTTTGCAAGTATAATCAGCTTTTAAGGATTGAGGAAGAATTGGGAAGCAAGGCCAAGTTTATAGGACTGGCAGGATTTAATCCGAAGAAATGACTTGGACCTGTTGAATCCGTGCGGCATGCTCAAGCTGGGCCTGGGTTCCGCGGAAATCGTTTTCCAGTGCCACTTCCCAGGGATACATTTCGGAGCGTGAAACTTCCGGCTCCCGGGCTTCCTGATCTGCCCGCAAATAGGCCAGAAAGCGATTACTGGCAAAATACCAGCGGTCATTGTAGTATAAGTGGGTAATATCTGTCACTGAAGGGCCCTGCCAGCTGTAAGTTAGTTTATATCCTTCCGGTTTTAATGGAACTTTTACTCCCTGTCCGGGTTCTAAAACCAAAAGCCCCGCCCTCGCCCCCAGGGCAAAAAGATCGGGAATAATATCCACCTCTTTAGGCGACCAGGCCATAATCGCTAAGTCCGCTTCACCTTTGAAATTATCCACTGCCCAGCTTGAGTCACCCTGTACCAGCCTCAAATTAGGATGTTGATAACCTTCCGTCAAGAAACGGGGATCGGGATCCACGCTCAAAACCCGGAGACCCCGCTGAGCCAAAAGATAACCTAGAAAGCCGTTGGCCCCACCAATATCCACCACCAAGGGGCTATCATTCCGGGCGACTGATCGGGCCAGGGCGGACATATTATCCAGATGGCGGGCGGTAGGCATCCAGTAAGCCACCTGGGTGCGGCCTACCCCTTTGGTCATAAAATTATCAGGTGTGATCTTTTCTAGAGAAAGTGATTGGCTGGTCCCCTGGTAAACCCCCACCCTCCGGCCTTCCGGAAGTTTCTGGGCGGAATAAGCGGTTCTTATGGGCGGAAATCGAACATCCATGTGTTTCTCTCCTGTATATATATCGTCACTTTTAATTGAAAATTTCAACTTTTTATGTTAAAATTCCACGCGCAGCGCGGGAGTAGCCCCTCGACTCACTTCGTTCGCTCGGGGCTTAATCCTGAGCGAGCGTAGCGAGTCGAAGTGCGGGAGTAGCTCAGTTGGTAGAGCGCAACCTTGCCAAGGTTGAGGTCGCGAGTTCGAGACTCGTCTCCCGCTCCATTATTTTTTGCGCACCGCTAGCTCAATTGGCAGAGCAGGACACTCTTAATGTCAAGGTTGAAGGTTCGATTCCTTCGCGGTGCATTCGTGCGCCAGTAGCTCAGTTGGATAGAGCGACTGCCTTCGAAGCAGTAGGTCGCGGGTTCAATTCCTGCCTGGCGCAGATCCCGGGCGAGTGGCGGAATTGGCAGACGCGCACGGCTTAGGACCGTGTGCCGCAAGGCTTGGAGGTTCGAGTCCTCTCTCGCCCAAATTTTGTGATTCACTTGTATTTTCCGATAAACAAACCTACAATACTGGCGGATGTCAAATAAGATAAAAATCTTTTTGATCCTTGTGGCCGGGATCTTTCTTTTTGGCCTGGCGGCCTTTGCCGGCCAGCCGGGCAGCATCAAGACCGAGAAATATTTTGATCCTACACTTGGCAAATACATAGATGTGGTCGCCGGCCAGATACTGGTAAAATTCAAGCCCTCAATCTCTTCTCAATCCATCAGCGCACTTAACTCCGCTAATAATGTGAGGGTCATCACCCGACTCCCCAACCTGGGCGTCTACAATCTCAGCGGAGAGAAGAGTGTGGCGGAGCTTTTAGCCGCTTACGATCCGAAAACCAATCCTAATGTCGAATACGCCGAGCCGAACCATCTCTGCGTTGGCCTAAGCACCACCCCTAACGATCCTAGCTTTAACCAGCAGTGGGGATTGACCAATATCAAAGCCCCCCAAACCTGGGATATCCAGAAGGGCTCCTCCAGTGTGATCATCGCCGTGGTGGATTCCGGCGTTGACCTGAACCACGAAGATCTAAAGAACCGGGTGATATACGGACATGATTATGTAGACGGGGATGAAGTTCCCTCCGACGAGTTAGGCCATGGCACCCACGTGGCAGGGATCATCGGAGCCCAGACCAATAATAGCTTGGGAGTGGCGGGGGTCAACTGGGATTGCCGGCTTTTGATAATCAGGGTCCTGAACTCCGCCAACTATGGCACCGCCGCCAATTTCGCCGCCGGCGTTAATTATGCGGCCGATCACGGCGCCAAGGTCATAAATCTTAGCCTGGCGCTGGATCCCCCCAATGTTCCCAACACCACAATGAACGATGCTGTCCAGTATGCCCACGGCCAGGGCTGCGTGCTGGTGGCGGCAGCGGGAAATAACGGGGATACTTCGGTCTGTTATCCAGCCTCCTGTGATAACGTCATCAGTGTAGCGGCAGTCGACCAGTACGACAACCGGGCCAGTTATTCAAATGCTAATGCCTTCGTGGATGTCTGCGCGCCGGGGGGCATGGGGACCGGCGGCGCGCTGCACAGCCCGACCAGGATCTATAGCACCATGCCCTCTTACCATGTCACCAAGAACGGCGAAGGATTTTATAACAATTATGATTACATGCATGGAACCTCGATGGCCGCGCCTTTTGTGGCCGGATTCGCCGGGCTTATTTTTGCACAAAATCCGACCTGGACGAACACATCAGTAAAGGACCTGATCCTTTCCTCGGTCGATCATCTCGGTTCCGGCGCCGCAGGCACCAGAAATGACATATTCGGCTACGGCCGGATCAATCTGTATAAGGCCTTCAACACCACTCCACCCGCCCCACCCACTTCCCCCACCAGCCGGCAGTATGGTTATCAGGTGATTTTGGGCTGGACAGCCAGTCCGACATCCAATCTGGAAAAATATTACGTTTACCGCAGTTTATCGGCGGCTGGACCTTTCACCCTGGTCGGTTCAACCGCTGCCACGGCCTTAAGCTATACCGATACGGTCACGCAGTCAGGCACTTACTATTACAGCATCAGCGCAGTGGACGCGGCTGGTCTCGAAAGCGCCTTGAGCGGGCAAACCTCCTTAACCGTCACTTTTACATTGCCTGCTCCGCCCACTTCTCCCACCAGCCGGCAGAATGACCATCAGGTGATCGTGGGCTGGACAGCCAGCACGCAAGCTAATATAGAGAAATACTATGTATATCGCAGTCTGGCGGCGGCCGGACCTTTCACCCTTATCGCTTCGACCGCTGCCACGACCTTAAGCTATACCGATACGGTCACGCAGCCAGGCACTTATTATTATAAGATCAGCGCGATGGACGCGTTGGGACTCGAGAGCCCTCAGACCACGGCCACCTCGATAATGGTGGTATTTGCCATTGCCGATATTAATGTATATCCCAACCCGCTGGTGATCACTACCGGTGCTGCGCTTACCTTTACCAGCTTGTCGGGAAATGAGACCATCCGGATCTATACCATCTCCGGAGAATTGGTATTATCTACCACGCTTACCAGCGGAACAACGTGGAACTGGAACGCCCGGAACACGGCTAACAAACTGGTGGCCCGTGGGGTCTATCTATATCTGATAACTCGTCCCAACGGAGAGAAGCGAGTGGGCAAGGTAGCGGTGATCGGCTGATATGAAAAAATTCGCACTATTTATAGTCTTGCTGGTCATGGCCGGGTCGGCCTTGGCGGCCAACGACACGACCGGCACCAATCCCGGCAATTTCTTGAAACTGGGCGGCGGGGCCCGTCCCATCTCTCTGGGAGGAGCCTTCGTGGCGCTGGCAGATGATATAAACGCCATTTACTGGAATCCCGCCGGACTGACCCAGCTTAAGTCCCTGACGCTTTCTTCAATGTATAATAGCTACCTGGTGGACATAATCTATTCCAACCTGTCCTTTACGGTTTCCGCACCAAAATTGGGGCTGAGCACCGGGCTGGCGCTGGATTACGGGAGCGCGGGGCGGATGGAAGAGACCACCGCCAGCCAGCCCCAAGGCACCGGGAGGACCTTTACTCCCGCTTTTATCGCTCTTACCGCTCCCTTTGCTTTTCAGCCCATACCTTCCCTCTCTTTTGGCCTTAACGCCAAGGTCTTGATGGATAAGATCGATACTGGAGAGGCGATCGGCTATGGTCTGGATGCCGGTATATTATGGAAGGTCACGGACAGTTTTTCTGCCGGGTTTTGCGCCCGGAACCTGGCCGGAACCCTGATGGAAACGAACCCCGCCCTGCCCCAAACCAATACTGCCCTGGCATCCAATTACGCTTTGGGAGTCTGCTACCGCCTGCCGTCCATAAATCTGGCTCTGGATTACAATATGCCCAGCGATAACCAGGGTCTGATCAATCTGGGCGCCGAATATAATTTAAAAGATACTTTCTTTGGACGGATCGGATTTTCTACCAGGTCTGAAGAGAACGCCGGGGGAAATCTGGGGGCGGGGCTGGGATTGAAATTCGGGATGATAAAGTTGGACTACGCTTACGCGCCCTACAACGATCTGGGGATCACCCACCGCCTGGCCTTTAGCCTTATCTTCCCCGAAAGGAAAGCTCCTGCCGTTACAGCTGAAGCCCAAGCTTCAGCAGAAGCTATAATCCCACCTCCAATCGTTACTCCCCCACCACCGGCCCCAATTCAGATCACCGAGCCAGCCAGCCCGGAAGCTCCCGCTATCATTGAAAGTGAGGAAGAACCGGTAGTAGTGGTAAAAAAAGCGGTTGCGGTAAAGAAAGTTAAAGTGGTAAAAAAGAAATCCGTCAAGAAGCGCGCTAAAAAGCCTCGCCGCCGCTAGAATAATTTGTGATATAATAGGGATAAATGAAGATACTTAAGCAGGAACGCGCCCAAAATACCGTAACCCTCGAGATTGAAGTCGATTACAGCCAGTTCAAGCAGGCCCAGGATCAGGCTTTAGTCGAGGTAGGCCGGCAGGTGCGTCTTCCCGGCTTCCGTCCTGGCAAGGCCCCCAAAGCCATGGTGGAAAAGGCCTTAAATCCTAAGGCCGTGGAGGATCGCGCCGCCCAAAACCTGATCGCGGAACTTTATCCCCAGATCATCAAAGAGGCCAAAATCGACCCGGTAGATTACCCCTCGGTTGATATTTTAACTCTAGAGGAAGGCCAACCCTTCAGTTTCAAACTAAGCGTCACCGTTTATCCGGAGGTCAACTTGGGCAAATATAAAGGCCTGAAAGTGGGAAAAAAGCCGACCGATGTTTCGGAACACGAAATCCTCAAGGTCCTGGGAAATCTGCAAAATCGCTTCGCCAAAAGAGTGGAGGTTTCCGATCGCGGAATTCAGAAAGAAGATCTGATAGATTTTGAGATCGAGGCCGACGCCGCCGGACAGAAGATCAAACGCTGGCCCAGAAAACTGCAGTTCTTCAACGTGGGGGGCGGCCTGATCAGCCCGGAATTCGATGAACAGCTCCTGGGCCTGAAAGTCGGCGAAAGTAAAACCTTCAAAATCAGCTTTCCCCAGAAGCACCTGGTGGCGGAGATCGCCGGGCGGGAAGTTAATTTCAGCATAAAAATCGATAAAATACAAAAATCGGAACTCTTGCCGCTGGATGACGAATTTGCCAAGCGGGTAAGCCGTTTAGGCACCCTGGCCGAATTAAAGGAAGAGATCAGGAAATCCCTGGAAATAGAGAAAAAGGAAGAGTCGGAGGCCGATCTTAAAAATAAATTGGTGGAAGAAGCCAGCCGGGATGCCAAACTGGACCTGCCCGAAGCCCTGGTGAGGCATGAAGCCGATATTATGCTGGATGAGCTTAAAACTTCCCTGGCGCGCAGCAACCTGACCCTGGACGATTACTTAAAAAGCATCAGGAAAACTGACGAGGAAATCCGTTCCGAACTCAAAACCCCCGCCTCCCAACGGGCTAAAGGCAAGGTGGTTTTAAAGAAGATCGCGGAAGCGGAAAAGATCACCGTCACCCCGACCGACCTGGAGGGTGAAATCCGGATGCTGGCTAAAAGTATAGGCAAAGGCGAGGAAGAATATAAAAACAGTTTGGGGGAAGGAGGCCTGCATTACATTCTGGACTATTTACTGAGAAGGAAGGCGTTGGATTTCCTAGTGACTAACGCCCAAATCAATAAGGAGGCGGGAAGTTAAAATGAAGGAAAAATTACAACTGGTACCGATGGTCGTGGAGCAGAGCCCCCGGGGGGAGCGGGCCTACGATATTTTCTCGCGCCTGCTCAAAGAGAGGATCATCTTCATCGGCACCCCCATTGAGGATGAGATTTCCAACTTGATCATCGCCCAGCTTCTTTTCCTGGAAGCGGAAGACAATACCAAGGATATCAACATGTATATCAACTGCCCGGGCGGGGTGGTAACCGCCGGCCTGGCCATCTACGATACCCTGCAGTATATCAAGAGTTCCATCACCACTATCTGCATCGGGCAGGCCGCCAGTTTCGGGGCGCTGCTGCTCGCGGCAGGAAATAAAGGCAAGCGCTTTGCCCTCCCCAACGCCCGCATCATGATCCACCAGCCGCTGGGCGGGGCGCAGGGACAGGCCACTGACATTGAAATCCAAACCCACGAGATTTTAAGGATCAAAAAGCTCTTAAACGAAATCATGGCCCAGCACACCGGCCAGCCCTTGTCTAAGATCGAAAAAGACACCGAACGTGATTTCTATATGTCGGCCGAAGAAGCGGTAAAGTACGGGCTGGTGGATGAAGTAATAACCGCCAAAAAAGGGATCGATCTCAAGAAAGGTAAATAATGCCGGAACAAAAGCCGGACAAAGAAAGGCCTGAAAAACTTTCCGAGTGGAAGGAAGAACTGCCGCTGATCCCGTTGCGCAACATGGTGGTCTTCCCGCAGATGATCGTGCCGCTTTTTGTCGGCCGCAACAAGTCGGTCAAGGCCCTGGAAGACACCCTAAAGAAAGAGAAAATGGTGGTTTTTTCCACCCAGAAAAGCGAAGAGGTGGAAGAGCCCGGCCCCAAGGATCTTTGCACCATTGGAACCCTGGCAGAGATCGTTCAACTGCTGTCCCTGCCTGACGGCACCACCAAAATTTTGGTGGAAGGCATCTCCCGGGTGAAGATCGAAAAGTTCACCCAGGAATCCCCCTATTTCAAAGTGCAGATTGCCCGCCTGGCGGAGCCCGAAACCCTCTCCACCGAGGCCGAAGCCCTGGTGCGCACCATCATCAAACAGTTCGAAACCTACGTAAAACTGAATAAACGCATTCCGCCCGAAACCCTGATGTCCATTATCAACGTGGACCATCCCGGCCGCCTGGCGGACCTCATCGCTTCCTATCTGACTTTGAAGGTGGATGAGAAACAGTCCATCCTGGAGGCCGTGGCCGCCGAAAAAAGATTGAAAAAGCTTTCGGAAATTTTAAGCAAAGAAATTGAAGTCCTGGAAGTGGAGAAAAAACTGCAGGGCAAAGTGCGCCGGCAAATCGAGAAAGTCCAGAAAGAATACTATCTTAAAGAAAAACTGCGGGCCATCCAGGAAGAGCTGGGGGAAGAGGCGGAGGGCGAGGAGATGCAGCCGGAGCTGGCCGAATACAAGAAAAAGATAGAATCGGCCAAACTGCCCGCCGAGGTAAAGGAAAAGTGCGAAAAAGAACTGGAGCGGCTCAGTAAGATGCCCTCCATGGTGGCCGAGGCCACCGTGATCCGCACCTATCTGGACTGGCTGGTCGAGCTTCCCTGGAAAAAGAAGACCAAAAGCAAACTGGACATCACCGAGGTGGAAAAGATATTAAATGAAGACCATTACGGGCTTAAAAAAGTCAAAGAAAGGATTCTGGAATATTTCGCGGTCCTCCAGCTGACCGGGAAGATCGGCAGCACCATCTTATGCCTGGTGGGCCCGCCCGGGGTGGGAAAAACCTCTATCGCCAGCAGCATTGCCCGGGCCATGGGCCGCAAATTCATCCGGGTTTCCCTGGGAGGCATTCGGGATGAAGCCGAGATCCGCGGACACCGCCGCACCTATGTGGGAGCGCTTCCCGGCCGGATCATCCAAAATATCCATAAAGTGGGGGTGGCTAACCCGGTCTTCCTGCTGGATGAAGTGGATAAAATGGGCATGGACTTCCGCGGGGATCCGGCCTCGGCTTTGCTCGAAGTGCTGGATCCCGAACAGAACAAGGAATTCTCAGACCATTATCTGGAGCATCCCTTTGACCTCTCCGATGTCTTCTTCATCACTACCGCCAATACCCAGGAACCCATCCCCCGCCCCCTGCGCGATCGCATGGAGATTATTGAGATGTCGGGCTATACCGAAGAGGAAAAGATGGGGATCGCTAAAAATTATCTCCTCCCCAAAGAGCTCATAAAGCACGGCCTCAAGGCCGACCAGGTGGAATTTACGGAAGACGCCCTCTTAAG
>Ga0315294_10007389_pt1 | contig 12054 bp, 10 predicted proteins | sample YL17G13_40_MG_FD_203626 | JGI IMG/M metagenome (GOLD analysis project Ga0315294, IMG submission 203626) | Sediment microbial communities from Yellowstone Lake, YNP, Wyoming, USA - YL17G13_40 | ecosystem: Environmental > Aquatic > Freshwater > Lake > Sediment | place: USA: Wyoming | collected...
CCCGGGGCGGCGTCGGGGTCGGGAATCCTGGAGACGACGACGACCGTGGGGCCGTCGGGGATGCGGATGGGCTTCCGGTCGGCCAGGCCGCCGAGGTCGGCCAGGCGCAGGAGCAATGGAATAAAGACCAGGAACATAGGAGTGGGGGAGTAGAGGGGCGCCTTATTTCACGGGCTTCAGCTGGAGTTTGTAAACGGGGGCGGGTTTGTCTTCGAGGGCGTGTGCGGCCCAGAGCAGACCGCGCTGGACGATCGTCCGGGCCTGGGCGACGTCGAAGTCGGCGGCGACGTGACCGAGCGAGGTGTAGAAGACCCGTCCTTCCCCGTAATGCTTCTTCCAGGCGACGGGCATGACGACGCCCTCGATCCAGGGCGCGTACTTTCCGGAGAAGGTCGTGGCGGCCAGAACCTCGTTGCCGGGATCGACCAGCATGAAATATTGCTCGGAGCGTATCTTGAAGTCGGCCAGTCCGGCCGTGATCGGATCGTCGCGGTTGACGATGTTGACCTCGTAATCGATGACCCCGCCCGGATGGGCCGCCCAGGCGCCGCCGACCATGAATTCGTACTCGGTGTTGCTCCGGAAGGCGTCGGCCATGCCGCCGTGCCAGCCGGCCATGCCGACGCCGCTTTTAACGGCATCGAGGAGGCCCGCCTGCTGTTGGGGCGTGATGCTCGACATGGTGAAGACCTGGACGACCAGGTCGAGGGATTTCATTTTCGCGGCGTCGAGGTAGGAATCCAGCGTCGTCGAGATTTCGACCTCGAAGCCCTGCTCGGCCAGCCAGGGCGCGAAGATATCCACGCACTGTTTGGGCTCGTGGCCGTCCCAGCCGCCCCAGACGAAGAGGGCTTTCTTTTTTGCAGGTTGTCCGGACCCGGCAACGGCCGCGAAGGCCAGAAAAGCCAAGGCGGGGACGATCAGGGCGCCGGTTAGGAAGCCGCGGCCGCTTTTTTCATTCCTTTGAAGATTCATGGCTCTTTATAACTCCCTCAGCCAGATATTGCGATAGCGTGTCGGGTTCCCGTGGTCCTGGAGAGAGATGGGGAGCTTGTCCGGATGGGCTTTGTAGGGAGGCCGGGCCTTGTGCGCGGTCGGGCCGGTCAGCTCGGCGTTGTCGTGGACGAGAATCCCATTGTGGAAGATCGTCATCCGGGCCGGCTTGAGGAGGGAACCGTCCGGCCCGAAGCGGGGCGCGCGGAATACGATGTCGTAGCTCTGCCATTCGCCGGGCGGCCGGCAGGCGTTGACCAAGGGCGGGAACTGGCCGTAGATGGCGGCGGCCTGGCCGTCGGCGTAGGTCCGGTTATTGTAGGAATCCATGACCTGGACTTCGTAGCTGTCCATCAGGAAGACGCCGCTGTTGCCGCGGCCCTGCCCCTCGCCGGAGACGACGGCCGGCGTCGCCCACTCGACGTGAAGCTGGCAGTCGCCGAATCCTTTCCTGGTCCGGATCGAGCCCGTTTTGGCGACGACCTCCATGAAACCGTCCGAAATCTTCCAGCCCGCCGGATTACCCTTCATGTCCTCCCATTGGGCGAGGTCCTTGCCGTCGAACAGGACGACGGCGTCCGCGGGGGCGGGGGAGGGCGGTCCGGCCGGGCCCGGATCGACGACCGGCGGGATGGGCCGGTTCATATCGTGGATGTCCCAGTCCTGTCGGCCGTCCGAGCCGGCCCGGGCTAGTGCGCCCAATAATAACAGACCGGCCAACGCCAGAATCCGGAGGTTCGTCATGGCCCGATTCCCGGCTCTTTCTTCAGAGCGACCAGCCGGACCGGTAGTCCTTGTGGACAAACGGATTGGCCTCGGGGAAGTTGGGGAAGACCATTTTTTCGCTGTCCCATTCGAGGACGACTTTCGCGTCCTTGAAGCGGAGCGCGATGTTTCCCAGGAGCATCATCTCGGTCAGCGCGCCCGCGTAGCTGAAGTCCGTGGTCGATTTTTTGCCCGCCTTGATGGCCGCGATCCACTCCTCGTGGATTCCGGGGGAGCGGGGGATGGTCTTGTCGGGTCGCTTGTAATCCTTCATCAGCTGGTCGGGGAGGAGGCGGGGGCTCTCTCCGTAGGTCGAACAGACGAGCATTCCCTTGTCGCCGACAAACAGGCAGCCTCCGCCCTCGTCGCCCATCATGAAGCCGTTGGGGAGGGCGGCCGGCCGGGGCGGCATCAGGCCGCCGTCGTGCCAGGTGAGCTTGACGGGCGGGAACTTGTCGCGGGCCGGGAATTCGTAGGTGACGACCTCGGCCAGCGGATAAGAGTCCTTGGTGAACGGCGTGCCGCTTGCCTGGATCTGCTTGGGAGCGCCCAGTTTGAGGGCCCAGAAGGGCTGGTCGATGAGATGGGCGCCCATGTCGCCGAGCGCGCCCGTGCCGAAATCCCACCAACCCCGCCAGACGAAGGGGTGGTAGGCCGGGTGGTAGGGCCGCCACGGGGCCGGGCCGAGCCATATGTTCCAGTCGATGGTGGGGGGGACGGAGGGGATCTCAACGGGCGCGTTGATGGCCTGGGGCCAGATGGGACGATCCGTCCAGACGTGGACCTCGCGGACCGGTCCGATGGCCCCGTTCCAGATCCATTCGCAAACGAGGCGCGCGCCCTCCTTGGCGTGGCCCTGATTCCCCATCTGGGTGACGAGGTTTCGGGCCTTGGCTTCCTGGGCGAGAAGGCGTGCCTCCTTGATGGTGTGGGTCAAGGGTTTTTGAACGAAGGCGTGCTTGCCCATCTTCATGGCCGTCATGGCGGCCACGGCGTGAAAGTGGTCGGGGGTCGAGACCGTGACGGCGTCGATATCCTTGACCTTGTCGAGCATCTCCCGGAAGTCGCGGAACTTGGCGGCCCGCTCGAACTTCGCTTTGAGTTCGGGAGCGGGCTCATCCCACTTCAGGAACTTCTCCATCATGACGTCGTCAACGTCGCAGAGGGCGGCGATGTTCTCCGTGCCGCAGCTCGCGATATCCGAGGCGCCTTTGCCCCAGACGCCGATGCAGCCGATGTTGAGCGTGTCGCTCGGCGCCTGGTAGCCGGGGCCTCCCAGGACACGGCGCGGCACGATCATAAAGCCGGCGGCCGCGGCGGTCGCCGTCCGGCCCATAAACTCGCGGCGGCTTATGCGGCCCGGCATCGGGGAATGACCTTTGGGATTGGATGGCATCGCTTATTCCTCCTCAAAAAAACGGACCTTGATAAACATTGATCCTACTATATCTTCAGCGGCGCGGGGGAGTCAACCCTCAAATCCTGACCGTCGAACAGCTTTCGGATTCCGATGGAACTTCCGTTTTCGGGCGGCGAGGAGACCGCCCTCCGCCCCCGGACCCCAGTGAACCAGTCCCGTCGGTTCCCCCCGTCGGATAAACCGCCGGGGCCCCCCTCCGCTACGGGGGCTTGAGGGCGGCATCCTCGCCGCAAAACGGAGAATTGAAGCATCGGCCATATTTATTAAAAACTGATCGACGGTCAGCCTCGAATCCCCGGCATTAAGGCGCGGCTCATTCGATAGGACGGATAAAGATGTTTTTGAACGCAAGCGGCGTGCTGTGGGCCTGGAGTTCGATCTGGCCCGCGGCATAGATGGACTCGTCCCGTTCCCAGTAATTCTCCATGACGACGCCGTCCACGACCAGGACGCCGTTGAGCCAGACCGTGACCCGGTCGTCCTTCATCAGGATCCGGAAGGTGTTCCAGGTCTCGACCGGGTTATCGGCGGGCCGCAGGGGCTTGGAGGGATGGGTCTGATTGTTGTAGAGGCCGCCCGAGCCCTCGGGCCAGCGGGCCGGATCCCAGATTTGGACTTGGGGCGATCCGCGCAAGTAAATTCCGCTGTCGCCCTGGGGTTCGATCTTCCAGTCGACGAAGAGCTCGAAGTCGGCATAATCCCGGGCCGTGCACAGGCTGTGGCCTTGACCGTCGAAAACAAGACACCCGTCGATGACCCTCCAGTGGCGTCTCATATCATCGTCGGCCGCGGCCTGGGCTTTCTTGAGCTCTTGGGGAACCATCTTGGCGCGGCTGGGGGGATCCCCGACCAAACCCTTCCAGCCGGAAATGGTCTTGCCGTCGAAGAGCGGGACAAATCCTTCCCGGACGAGAAGAGCGGCGGCGTATTCTTCAACCCGCTTCAGGTCGGACTCGAAGCGCATTAATGGAGCGGCCTTCTTGAGGGCCAAGGCCGTCTCCATGCCTCCCAGCCCTTCCGCTCCGGAGTCGGGAAGGGCGATCCCGACGACGGCCTCGGCCGCGAGCTCGCGGAGCTCGGGGTCGTCGAGGGCCGAGGCCGCCAGCGTCAAGGATTCAGGGGACCGGCTCCGGCTGAGCGCCTGGAGGACGAGTTTTTTTTCGCCCGGGTCCGCGGCTTCGGCCCAGACGTCCTTGAGCAGGCCGGACCTGTCCGCGGCGGCCAGGCCGGGATCCCCGGACAAGCGAGAGAGACCCTGGACGGCCAGGTAATGGAGCTTACGGTCTTCGGACTGCTTCAGAACCGAGAGAAGCCCTTCAAGCGCGTCCAGGCTCGGCCAGAGGGAGAGTGAATGAACGGCAACGGCCCGAACCAGAGGATCCGGATTTTGGATATCGGCCCGGACGGCCGCCAGGGCTTGCGTCCCCCCGAGCCGGGGTAAAATCCGGATGAGATCGACCCGCTGGGAGCCGGTTGCGGCCACCAGGGCTTTAATAATGGGATCGGCCCGGCGATCGGGATCGGGATTCTGGAGGGCCGCGGCGGCCAGAGCGTTTTGGAGCGGCGCCGTCTCGGCGGCGTCCGCGCTTTTCGTCAGGAGTTCCAAAAGACGCGGCAGGTCCTCGGCGCGGACGATCCGTTCGAGGCCGACTAACGCGGCCCGGCTGACTTCTTCCGAATCGCTGCGGATCAATCCCAGAATCCGGTCCGCGTGCGGGCGGGCGCGGCGCTCGGCCAGGACCTCGATGAGCGCGGCTTGGGAAACGGGCGGGACGCCGTCGAGAAGACCGGCCGCGGCGGAAACAGCCCGTTCGGCCGTGATAGAGAGGAGAGCCTCCTTGACGATCGCCGTTTCATCCGGCTCGCCCGAGCTTAAGAAAGGAAGAAGCTCGGGCAGGGTCTCTTCTCCGCCAAGACGGGCCAGAGCCGCCATCGCGGCCAGGCGGACGCTCCGGTCGGGATCCTTCAGACCTTCCCGGACGGCCGGGAGTGCCTCCGGATCGCGGCGGCGGCCGAGCATGGCCGTGATCTCGGCCTTGATCTCGGCTTGGGCTTGGGCCCATTTATCCAGCCAGCGGGACGTCGCCTTCGGATGGGAAAGGGTTTCCGCCAGGTCGAGGGCCCTCAGGCGATAATCTTTGTCCGCCGAATCGACGGCGCCCAGGAGGTCGTCCAGGACGGCCGGTCCCAGGATGTCGGAGAGCAGGGACAGCGCTTGGCAGCGAACCGGGCTTTCCGTGGGCTGGAGATAGTTTTTGAGGATGCCGCGGCATATCTCCTCAGAGGCTTTCCGGTCGCCGTTTTCTTGAAGGCGCCGGCCGTAGAGGAGGTAGAGCGAAGCTGTTTGGGTTCGCTCCGCGGCCGGAGCGAGCAGCGGGATCCATTCGAAAGCGGCGGCCGCGGCGGGCTCGCCGCTTTGAGCCAAAGCTTCCAGGGCGGCCATTCTTAGCTCTTCATCATCGTCCCGGGCGAGGGGCAGAATCTTGGCGACGGCCCGGCGGCTTCGCATCCGGCCGAGGGTTTGGACGATGGCGACTTGAATATCCGGCGGGGCGCCGCCCAAGGCTTTGATGAGATTTCGCTCCGCGCTTCCGGAGCCGATTACGCCCAGGGCCCGGGCGGCCGGCCCGGCGATCCGCCCGTCGCCGAGGCAGGCCGTCAGGGCATTGACGGATTCCTGCCCCCCCAGCAGCTGGAGTTCGGCGATGATAAAGGCTTTGACCTCGGCGGAGGAAGCGTTCTTCAGGCTGTCGGCCAGAGCCTTGGCCACGGCGACCCTTTCATCCGCGGCCCCGGGTCTCGCGGCGTGAACGGCCAATGCGTCCAGCGCGAAGCGGGCCAGACTGTCGTCGGCGATCCCGGCCGGGGCGAGCCTCGCGCAGAGGTCGGCGACGGTCTTCCGTCCGAGAGACATGAGCTCCGCCGCCAGGGCGTCCCGGTCCGCGGCCGTCCGGGCCGGAAACCGGACGAGAATCGAATCGAGGGACGGGCGGTCCGAATCCGTCTCCGCGCGCGCGGCTCCCAACCAGGCGAAAAGGGCCAGCCCGAGGGCGAATGCGGCGATGATCCCGGAGGGGCGTCTTGGGGCCTTCGCGATTCTTCGGGTCATGTCTTGAACGTCCAGGGCGATCGCATCGGTTCGTCGATCAGCCGGTCCGCTTCCAGGTCTCCGCTGAACCGCTCTCGTTCGGGATCGAAGCGGAGACGGCGTCCGAGACGGACCGCGATCTTGGCCAGGTTGACGAGCGTGCAGGATCGGTGCCCGTTGTCCTCGTTCAGCGGAAATTTTCGGCGTTCGCGGACGGCGCGGCTGAAATCCGGATCTTGGGGGGCGGGATCGGGCAGCGAGGCCACGGCGTCCTTGATATTGGGAATATCGGATTCGAATCCGCGATAGAGCTTGCCGGAGGGCCCTTCGAGGAACGGCGCGTGAGGATCGCTGTTTTCGCCGTCGAGAAAAATCTGGCAGCCGTCCGCGTAGCGCATCCGGACCCAACGCCAGGATCCGCAGGCGTCCGGGTGTTGTTGGGGCGCGTCGGCCTCGATCTCGATCGGGCTCGTGTCGTCCTTATCGAGGATGTACTGGACGGGGTCCAGATAGTGCTGGCCCATATCGCCCAGGCCTCCGCCGTCATAATCCCAGTAGCCGCGAAAAGTTCCGTGAACCCGGTGGGGATGGTAGGGTTTCTCGGGCGCCGGGCCGAGCCAAAAATCATAATCGAGGTCCGGTGAGACGGGTTGGGGAGGGAGCCAAGTCCTGCCGCTCCAGAAGAATTTCCAGTCGAATCCGGTGGCCCGGCTGACCGTGACCTTAAGCGGCCAGCCCAGGAGCCCGCTCCGGGCGAGTTTCTTGATGGGCTTGACGTCCGTCCCGAAGCCGTAAAAAGTTTCCTCGAACCTGAACCAGGTGTTGACGCGCAGAATCCGGCCGTTCCTCCGGACAGCTTCGGCGAGCTTCCGGCCTTCGCCGATCGTCCGCGTCAGAGGCTTTTCGCACCAGATATCCTTGCCCGCCTCGGCGGCGGCCGCCGCGATCAGGGCGTGCCAGTGGGGCGGGGTCGCGATGTGGACGATGTCGATGTCGGGGCGGGCCAGAACCTCGCGAAAGTCCCGGTAGCCTTTGATGCCGGGGCCGGCGATCTCCAGGGCTTCCCGGAGGTGGCCGGCGTCGACATCGCAGACGGCCAGAAGCCTCGATCCGGGATAGGTCAGGTGGCCCTGCCCCATTCCCCCCACGCCGATGACGGCTTTGGTCAGCTCGTCGGAGGGGGGTGTGAAACCGGGGCCGCCCAGGACGCGGCGCGGGACGATCGTAAGCGCGGCGGCGGCCAGAGTCGCCCGCTTCATAAAGCCTCGTCGGTCCATGACTGTCTTTCCGTCCATTGCCCTTACTTATCCCGGCCCATCCGGATACTCATCCTATATTATCTTTTGTTGTGTCCGGACTTCAACCTCAATAACGAGCCTGGAAACCTGGCCCGTGAAGCTTCCATGGAAAAGCCGTATAATAGCGCCGGGAGGGACGGGTGATCCCGCAAATTCCCTACAGCAGCATAGGCTTAGGAATCGCCTTAATCTTTATCGGTCTGGCATTCTATGAAGCCGAAGCGACGGGCCGGATCGTCATCCTGTCCGCGTTCGCCCTGTCCTTCATCCTGCCGGCGCTGTTCTCGTCATACGTCCTATCGGTCGTTTGCCGGATCGGGCGCCTGGTCTTCGGGGCGTGCTGCTTCGTCTATTGGAAATATCGGGTCACACTATCCTGACGGGAACGTCGAGCGAAGCGGCCCCAGGGCCGTCTCCGCAGGCTGAGGAGGATATCATGCCGCTCATCGAAGTCCACATGCTCGAGGGCCGGACCGACGAACAGAAGGAAAAACTCCTGGCGGCCGTCACCAAGGCCGTCCACGAGTCGATCGGCGCGCCGCTCCAGAGCATCCGAGTCTGGATCCAGGAAATTTCGTCCCGCGAATTCATGTCGGGCGGCGAGCTGGCCGCCAACCGAAAGTAGGGAGGACGCGCTCAGGCGCCGTTCCGTTTTCGCATCCGGAAGGTGATCTTGCGGCTCTTGGCGATGGTGACCCGGCCGCCGATCGGGATGGCCATCGGGTCCCGGCTGACGCCGTGGCCGAAGTTCGAGACGGCCAGGATCGGGAGCGGGTAGCCCTGGCGCCGTCTCCAGCGGATGATGTCGTCGAGGTAGGTGAGGACGAAGGCCCGCGCTTCGTTCCGGCTCTTCCGGTCGTGGGCGTTCTTTCCGGGGGGGAGAAGGGATCCGATGACAAGGCCGCGGACTTTGCGGAATACGTTGTGGCGGCGCAGGGCGGCCAGCAACCGGTGGACGTCCTCGACGTCGATCTGGATGTCCTCGAAGAAGAGGATGTGGCGCTTCCAGTTGAACTTGGGCGGATCCTTCCGATTCAGAAAGTTGACGAAGGTCGACAGGTTCCCGCCGATCGGGATTCCCGAGAAGCGCCGGACCGGAGGCGCCGTCAGCCAGGCCGAACCCTGGTATTGGATCTCGTCCCCCGAGATGAGGGACAAGACCTTATTGATGCGTCCGCCTCCTAGTTGGAGGGACGGAAAGTAGATCAGGGGGACTCGGGAGTGGAGGTAGATCTCGTTGAGGAGGAAGGTGAAATCGGAGAAACCGACGATCAGGGGGCGGCGCTCCCGGATGACCCGGAAATCCTTCCGGTCGATTTTAAAAGCCAGGTCCTCGGCGCCGGTCCCGCCCGCGACGGAGACGACGAGATCGTAGTCCCGGACGGCCCGCTTGAAGTCCTCGGACCGCTGCTCGGCCGAGGCCGAGACGTGCCCGATCTGGTCGTCGCTCGAGAAGAGGTACTCGCTGAAGTCGATATCCCGGACGCCCAGGAATTTCCTGAGGCGGTTGCGGGTCCGGATAAGGGCGCTCCGGTCGCTCCTCAAGAGGCAGGTCGAGGGGGCGATGAAGACGGCTTTTTCGAAGGGATTCGCGTTCATGGCCCTTTTAGAAAGACATACAGTAACAAAAAAGGGGCGGGCTTTCAACACACTCTTGAAAATGACGCGGGAAAGGCCGATCGGCCGTCTGCGCCTTCAGTGAGGAGGACGGCCGGCTTGTTCGCCTTAATGTTCGCCTGTTTAAAGGGAGCGGGGAGGGGGGGGCTTACAACCGGTCCGATCAGTTCAGGGCTTCGAGCGGTTTGTAGAGCTTCTTGAGGGCCTTGAGCTCGATCTGGCGGATGCGCTCCCGGGTCAGGTTGAAGTACTGGCCGACCTCTTCGAGGGTCCGCTCCCGACCGTCGTCCAAGCCGTAGCGCATTCGGAGGATTAGCATCTCTCTTTCGTTGAGGGTCCTGAGGGCCGCTTCGATGTGCTCACGAAGGTTGATTTGGATGACCGAGTCGGGCGGCGAGGGCAGGCTCTTATCCTCGAGAAAATCGGCCAGACTGCTCTCCCCGCTGTCGCCGATCCGGGTTTCGATCGAGAGCGGTTCCTGGGTGTTCCGGAGCATTTCGGTGACCTTACTGACCGGGAATCCGGACTTGCGGGACAAGTCCTCCATGGTCGCTTCTTTCCCGTTTTTCTTGAGGATTTCCTGGGCGGCCCGGGACAGGCGTTGGAGCGTTTCGACCATATGGACGGGGACGCGGATGGTCCGGGCTTGATCGGCGATGGCCCGGGTGATGGACTGGCGGATCCACCAGGTCGCGTAGGTCGAGAACTTGTGGCCGCGGCGGTAGTCGAACTTGTCGACGGCCCGCATCAGCCCGATATTTCCCTCCTGGATGAGGTCCAGGAAATGGAGGCCCCGGTTCTGGTAGTGCTTGGCGATGGAAACGACAAGCCTCAGGTTGGCCGCGATCATCTCCTGCTTGGCGTCATCGCGGGCCCGCTTGCATTCCCCGATGAGCTTGAGGAGCGTCCGGGCATGGACGCGGCGGGATTTGGGGCCCCGGAAACGGGCGGTCATGAGCTCGGACTGAAGGTTGGTGACGAAGTCCTCGACGCCGTCCGGCTTAAGGTCGAGTTTCTTGAAGAAGCCCATCATGCGGACCACCAGCCTCCCCCGGGCTATCCGGTTTTTGGCGGCGGGCCGGATCCGCTTGAGCCTCCGGTCAAGGCCGCGGATCGCCCTCAGGACTTCGAGGACGGCCTTGCGCCTCCGGGCCAAGCCGACCTCCTCGAATTCGTCTTCGTTCAGGTGGAAATCGCGCTTGATCGCATCCGGGGAGGCCTTGACTTTGGCCTCGAGGGCGGCGAGTTCGTTCATGGACCGGGGGCTCCGGGCTAAAGCTTTGAGGATGCCTTTTTCGCCCTTCTCGATCTTCTTGGCCAGGAGGACTTCCTCCTCCTTGCTCAAGAGGAGGATGCTGCCCATCTCCCTGAGGTAGAGGCGGACCAGATCCGTCGTTTGCTCGGGTTCGGCGGCGGACGGAGCCCCCTGGGAGAGGGCCGGCTTGGATTCCGACTTTTCCTCGGGCAGGGCCGTTTCGAAAGCGGAATCCTCCCAGGCTTCCTCCCGGGAGGCGAACGAGGATGGCAGACCCTCTAAGGGAAGAGATTCCTGGGTCTGCGCCTCGGCCCCGAACAAAGACTCGGACGTATATTTATTGTCTTTGGACATTGTCTTCTCCTACTGCTTCTATTAATCATATAGGATAACTAATTTCACTAAGGTTTAGTTTCAAATAATACGAGGATTTGGTCCCAATTGCAAGCTTTTTTATTTATTTTTTTGGGCTCAGACCCAGGATTAGAATCGGCAGGAACCGCCGTTTTTCTCATAATACCTCTGATGGTATTCCTCGGCGCGGGTAAACTCCCCGGCCGGAACGACCTTGGTCATGACCGGCTTCCGGAACCGTCCGGAGGCCTCCAGGGCGGCGACTGCCTCGAGGGCTTGACGGCGTTGTTGCTCGCCGTGGCTGAAAATCGCCGAACGGTATTGGGTGCCCGCGTCCGGGCCTTGACGGTTGAGCTGGGTCGGGTCGTGGAGGCTGAAAAAGGCTTCCAAGAGCTCCTTGTAGCTGACTCGAGAGGGGTCGAAGCGGACCTCGACGGCTTCGGCGTGGCCGGTCCGGTCCGTGCAGACTTCCTCGTAGCTGGGATGATCCGTCCGGCCGCCGGTGTAGCCGACCTGAGTGTCGACGACGCCCGGGATCCGGCGGAATTTGTGCTCGACCCCCCAGAAACAGCCCGCGGCGAATGTCGCGACCTCGGTCCGGACCATCAGGTAGGAACGGTCCTCCCGGAGTTCGAGCCTGGAGACGTCGATCGGCTCGAAAAAGCTGGGCCAGCCGGTCCCATGCTCGTACTTAGCCTTCGATGCGAACAGGGGAGTTCCGCAGCCGGCGCAGGCATATGTGCCCTCCCACCAAAAATCACTGAAGCTTCAAGAGGCCATTCCAGGGGTCATTTTTTTTCTTGACTTTCCTGACATATTTTATGATAGACTACATACGCTGGCTGGAGAGGGATCCTCCTTAGCCCCGCTTCCTTTTCCTTTCAACCTTGGCGCCTCGCCAGCCAGCTAAACTTTTTTTCCCTCCGACAATACAAGGCCACCCGTGTTCACGGTCCTCTCTTGTACCGAATCTAAATGAATGTTTGGAGTCGGGCGTATTATCTAAAGGGAAAGGATTGTGATGACGTGCGCTATTTTTTAAACTCGAGGTTCAGCCTGGCCTTTGTCGCATTCCTGACGGCCGCGGCTTGCGGCCCGACCGGCGGACCTCTCCAGGCGCCTGACCAGCGGCAAGGCCAAACTTTGTTGGAAGAAGCGAACCGTCTGCGGGGGCGCGACAATTATGTTTCGATGAAAAGGGCGTTCGCCCTGTACAAGAACCTCTACGCCCGGCCATCCCTCCGGGACGCGGCTCTGGTTCCCT
>Ga0315294_10007390_pt1 | contig 12054 bp, 12 predicted proteins | sample YL17G13_40_MG_FD_203626 | JGI IMG/M metagenome (GOLD analysis project Ga0315294, IMG submission 203626) | Sediment microbial communities from Yellowstone Lake, YNP, Wyoming, USA - YL17G13_40 | ecosystem: Environmental > Aquatic > Freshwater > Lake > Sediment | place: USA: Wyoming | collected...
GCGAAGACTGGCTAAGGGAGGTTATTCCCTGAGGCCTTTTTTGTTTGTTATTACAGAGCTACAAGAAAACAGTATCGTTTAGGAGCAGCAAAATGGCCGAAGAACAACAACCAGTGGCATCAAAGAACACAGTGACAATCGAACAGGCAGGGCCCTGCAAGAAGAAAGTCGTTGTGGAAATACCGGAAGGGGCTATAAAAAATGCCACCGACCAGCAGTATGAAACTTTGCGCAAAGAGGTGATATTGCCGGGTTTCAGACGGGGCCGAGCGCCACGCCGACTTCTGGAAAAAAGATTTGGCAAAGAGACCACCGAACAAATTAAGTTGAAATTGCTGGCTGAGGCTGGTGATTCAGCTATCAAGGATAACAAGGTGAATGTTCTCCGCGAGCCGGATATTGACTTTGAAAAGGTAGAATTGCCTGCTTCTGGGCCGCTGAAGTTCGACTTCGAAGTCGAAGTGCGTCCTGAGTTTGATTTGCCTAAATTGGAGGGTATTCCGGTAAATAAGACGAGGCTCCATGTTACTGATGAGCAGGTCAGCAGAGAAATTGAGCAGTTACAGAAATGGTCAGGTGTATGGGCGCCGCGTGAGGGCGGAACGGTCGAGCTCGAAGACCAGGTAATTGCCGAGGCCGTTCTCAGAGTCGATGGTGCTGAGCAGGAAGAGAAACTTGACAATATCGATATTTATGTAAGGCCAAATGGCCTCGTTGGAGCAGTCCCGGTTCCTAAGCTGGATGAGCTTCTTGTTGGTGTTAAATCCGGAGATACTAAGCAGACGACCGTCGAGGTTCCAAAAACGTATTTCCGCCAGGAGTATCGCGGCAAAAAGATAGATGTAAAAATTATTGTTAAGGATATCAAATGCCTCAAGCCTGCTGTGCTGAACGAAGATTTCTTCAAGAGGCTTGGCGTCGAAAATGAAAACGAGCTGCGGGAAAAGGTCCGCGATATGCTGCAGAGTAGATTGGAGCAGCAGGCACGTACCGAGATGGCCGAACAGATTTACAAATATATGCTCGACAGCACCAAGTTTGACCTGCCTCTGGATGTCGTTGCAGACCAGGCCCAAACACTGCTGCAGAGACAATATGCCAATCTGCTGTCGCGCGGACTGACCCGCGAACAAATCGACCAGCAGCTGGAGCAGTTGCGGGCAGCCAGCGAACAACAGGCTATAGGGCAGCTCAAAACATTTTTCATAATGGATAAAGTTGCCGAGAAACTCAAAATAGACGTGACTGAAGAAGAGATTAATGGCTATATTGCTCAATTGGCTGTTCAGCGAGGCCAGCGGCCTGAAAGAATGAGGGAAGAAATGGCTCGCGATGGCTCGTTGGCCCAATTCAGATTACAGGTGCGGGAAGATAAATGTATCGCTAAACTGCTCGAGTCGGCCAAGATTATCGAGGTCGAGCCGAAAAAGGAAACACCGAAAAAGGAAACGCCCAAAACAGCCAAACCCGCCGAGAAACCGGCAAAGAAAACAGCTGAAAAAACGGCCAAGAAGGCAGCTCAAACCGGGAAAAAACTGCCCCAAAGACGTAAAGTAGTAGCTAATAAAAAGAAAAGTGACAAATGAAAATGTCCGAAGAACTATAGGTGGCGTGTTCTTTGCCTGTTGTCCGGCGCATAGTTTGCGATATACTATGTTGCAGATTTTGAACCGTTCTATTTTTAAGGGAGTAATATGTTTATTGAACGTCCCGATAAATGCATTGTGAAAAACACCCAGGCATACGATCAGTACGGCCAGTATCAGCGGTATCGTCAGATGAGTCTCGATGATATGCTGTTGGAAAACCGAATCGTTTTTCTAATAGGAGAAATATCATATCAAAGGGCCGCTGAAGTAATTATGAAGATGCTGTATTTGGATAACCTCAAGCGCGAAAGCGAAATCAGCCTGTATATCAATTCCCCCGGCGGCAGCGTTGACGATACAATGGCGATTTATGATACGATGCTTTTTGTCAGTTCTCCGATTGCCACCTACTGTATCGGCAGGGCCCAGTCCGGGGCTGCGATAATATTGGCAGCAGGCACAAAGGGCAAACGCCATGCTCTACCCCATGCTAAAATCATGCTTCATCAGCCTTGGGGCGGCGTTACAGGCCAGGCAGCCGATATAAAAATTCAGGCAGAGGAAATTCTGAAAGCCAAAATTGTGATAAACGGTCTTCTTGCGAAACATACAGGCCAGCCGCTTGAAAAAATAGCTGCCGAAACTGAAAGGGACAGGTACATGACTGCGGACGAAGCTAAAGTGTATGGCCTTATTGATGACGTGCTGCGCGAAGAAGAAGATAGAGGAAAAAAGACTGACAAGAAAACCGGTAACAGCAAATAATGCTGCGATGCCGTGGAACTTAACAAACGAGGGATAGTAAATATGGAAGTCAATCAGCATTTGATACCGATAGTGATCGAGAAAAGCGGCCGGGCCGAACGTGCTTATGATATTTATTCAAGATTGCTCAAAGACAGAATAATCTTTCTCGGCGGTCCGCTTGATGACTCGGCCGCCAATCTGATTATCGCCCAGATGCTGTTTTTGAGCAACGAAGACAACAAGACCGACATCCATTTTTATATCAATTCGCCCGGAGGCTCAATTACTGCCGGACTTGCGGTTTACGATACCATGCAGTTCCTTCGTTGCGATGTCGCAACCTACTGTGTCGGACAGGCGGCAAGTATGGCAGCGGTGTTATTGACCGGCGGCAAAGCCGGCAAACGCTGCCTCTTATCGAACAGCAGAGTGCTTTTGCACCAGCCGCTAATCATAGGTGTCCTGGAGGGACCTGCTACAGACCTGGAGATTGAAGCAAAGGAAATACTGCGATTGCGCGGTCGGCTTTATAAAATACTCGCTGACCATACCGGCCAAACCGTCGAAAAGATAGAAAAAGACTGCGACCGTGACCTTTGGCTGCAAGCAGATGAGGCTGTCCGTTACGGATTGGTCGACAGAATACTGCAAAAAGCACCCGAAATCGTCAGGGAGCACGAGGCGACTCGTTAAAAACCTCAGATTGAGAGGTGTATACAAGTGAGAACAGTAACTTTTTTCTTGGTCGGATGCCTGCTTGCTGTTGTCATAGGCTGCCAAGCACCCTACGCCGAAGAAATCAGAGCGTTGAAAAGGGACAAAAAGCAGTTACAAACCCAACTCAACAAGTCCGAATCAGAAATCGAACAATTTAAAAAACAGGCCCAGGTTCTTTCCGGCTTAAAACCCCAGGTCAGGCTCGAAAATCTCTACAACCTCCAGAAAATCAAGCTTACAAGGTATACCGGCTTGTATGACAAAAACAAAGACGGCAAAAAGGACCAGTTGATTGTCTATCTACAGCCGATTGACCAGGAAAACGACATAGTAAAGGCATCAGGAACCGTGGATGTAGAGCTTTGGGACTTGAACAAAAAAGATGGCCAGGCAATGCTCGGCCAGTGGCATGTTGAGCCGGGCGAACTGAAAAAACTCTGGTCTGCCACAATGTTAATCATCAATTACAGACTCGCTTTTGACCTGGCCGACAAAATCGAAGGCCTTAAAGACCCCCTGACCGTAAAAGTCACCTTTACCGATTACCTCACCGGAAAAGTATTACAGGAACAAAAAATAATCAAGCCGTAATCAAGTAAAGGTCTTTGATTTTAATCCGCGCTGGTATCAATTGCTTCTTGCAGAACCTGTTCCATTTCATAAAATGTCCGTATGCAGGAATTTTTCAATAAAATAATATGCGGTGATTGTATAGAAATTTTAAGTAAGGTTAAGGAGCCGTTCGTTGACCTTATTTTTGCCGACCCGCCTTTCAACATCGGTTACAAATACGATAAATACCACGACAAAAAAGAACATGAAAATTATATCACCTGGACAAAAGATTGGATGACTATCTGCAAAAAGGTTCTAAAGCCGCACGGCTCGTTTTACATAGCCATAGGTGATGAATACGCCGCAAATGTAAAAAACCTTGCTGACCAGCTCGGCCTTTTCATGCGAAACTGGATTATCTGGCACTATACATTCGGCCAGCAGATGAAAAACAAATTTGCCCGCTCGCACACCCATATATTCTACCTTGTCAATGATGAAAAGAATTTCACTTTTAACAACCATGCTGTTCGTGTCCCTTCTGACAGACAATTGATTTATAATGATAAACGTGCTAACCCTGCCGGTAAAATGCCGGATGATGTCTGGGACGAGTTTCCTCGTGTGTGCGGAACATTTAAGGAGCGTACCGGCTGGCATCCCTGTCAGATGCCGGAACACCTGCTGAAAAGAATAGTAACGGCAAGCTCCAATCCGGGCGATTGTGTCCTTGACCCGTTTTGTGGTTCTGGCACCACTGTCGCTGCAGCGTATCAACTTCGCAGAAGTTACATTGGTATCGAAATCTCCGAAAAATATGTTGAGAATGCGAATAAACGCCTCGCCAAATTGGAGAAGCAACAATCTAAGAATTTGTCACTAGGCGTGGTAACCGCTTAAAAGGGCTCAGCTGATTGAAAGACGCTAGAGTCAAAAACATTCTGCTGTTTTGCTCAGCATTTGTCGCTACTGCGGTAATGCTGACACTTATCCAGCCGCCAGTTGGCTGGGCAGCTTTGGCCTGGATAGCGATGGTGCCTTTTATCCTCGCCTGTTCGCCGGATGCAAAACCTCTTTTGCCGGCCCTTGCCAGCTACCTGATTTCACTTTGTTACTGGCTCGGCAATTTATATTGGGTCAGGCCCGTCACCTTCGCTGGCTGGGGGGCATTTTGTCTGTACATAGCTTTGCTTTGGCCGATTCTTGTGTTTGCTCTGCGTTTCTGCAGAGCAAAAAAAATACCATTATTTCTCGCCGTGCCGGTTGTGTTTGTTGGCGCTGAGCGCCTGCAGGGCCTTTTCCTGGGAGGCTTTTACTGGCGATTCTTGGCTCACGGTCAGTTCCAGAATATTACGCTCATTCAAATCGCCGACATATTTGGCGCCGCGGGTCTGTCTTTCCTGATTGCGATGGTTAATGGATTGTTGGCAGAATTAATAATTGCCATCGGCCGCGGAAATATTCTCAAAGTCAGCAATTTCCTGAAAACCGCCCTGGTGTGTGCCGCACTTATTGGCGCTGTTCTTTACGGACGATGGAGGATTAACCAGGCCGATAAGTTCGTCAAAGCTGGTCCCTTGGTTGCCTCAGTGCAATCGAATGTCCCGCAGTCAGTTAAGGAATCGGTTCAGGCAGATAATGTCATACTAGAAGAATTGCTTCGAAACAGCAGCGCCAGCGCCCAGGCTGGTGCTGAGCTGATTGTCTGGCCTGAGACAATGGTGCTTGCAACTTTAGACCCAAAAGTCTTAAAGCGTCTGACCCCTTCCTATCACTGCAACGTTGTGGACAAGACGCTCAGAGAGCATGCGAAAAATACAGCTTTTGTACTCGTAGGCGCCTACGGAGGGCTGGCCGAAATTCAGGGAGATTTGTCCATTGACTTGGTTCAAAGGTATAACTCAGCGTTCTTGTACCAGCCTGATGGCACTCAGGCGGACAAGCAATACAATAAAATTCATCTGGTTCCCTTCGGCGAAGTCGTACCGTTCAAAAAAAGCATTCCCTGGCTTTATAATTTGTTGATGAAATTTACTCCCTATGATTACGATTATTCGCTTGATTATGGCAAAGAATACACTGTTTTTGAAATGACCACCGGCCAGGCTCAGCAAAAGCGGCTTTACAAATTCGCCGTGATGATTTGCTATGAGGACACCATTCCTGAAATCGCCAGAAGATTCGCCAGAGACGACCAGGGTCAAAAACGTATCAACTGGCTTGTCAATATAAGCAACGATGGCTGGTTCGTGAAATTTACCGATGGCAAGGTTACCCCGAGCACCGAACTTGCCCAGCACACAGCCGTTTGCGTCTTTAGAGCCGTCGAAAACAGGCTCGCCGTTCTGCGCAGCGCCAATACCGGCATAAGCTGTCTGATTGATACGGTTGGGCGCATGAAAAACGGGTTTTTGGCCGGTAATTTGCCATATCAGGCACTCGCCCGGAAGGGCGTGCCCGGCTGGTTCGTCGATAGGATTCCCATAGATAGTAGAGCCACATTTTTCAGCAGGTACGGCCAATGGCTGGATTTTTCTTGTGCAGTTTGCCTTGTTTTGCTCATAATAACACCACCTTTGGCAAGGCTTGTCGCAAAGCAGAAAAAATGTGGGCTAGTTAAGTGAAAAATATGCTCAAACAAGTTCTAACACAAAAGCAGCAAAAATCCGCCGGCACAGTACTCCTTGCACACCGAAGCCAAGCGGTGCTTATTATTTATGCGATTATGACTTTTGCCTTGTTTTTTCCCGGCTGTGCCGGTCTCTCGCGGAAGATGTCCAGCAGAGTTAGCGTCAGTGTCAAAGAGCTTGTACCGGAGGCTGCCCGGATTATTCGGGAAGGTCTGGCCGACAGTGACCCACAAATCAGGGCTAACGCTATCGAAGTGGTTGCTGCTGCGCAGCGGACCGAGCTAATGCCCGAAGTACAGCAATTATTAAAAGATGATTTTGTGCCTGTTAGATTTGCAGCAGCCCTGGCTGTCGGTGATACCGGGTATTACCCAGCGAAAAGCATGGTGCAACGGCTGCTCAGTGCGCCAGATGAAAACTCTAAAATTGCTGCTGCCTATGCTATGAGTAAACTGGGGACTCCTGAACATTTTGAGCTTGTGCGCGAAGCCATAACCAGCATGGACCAGACAGTCAGAGCTAATGCTGCCGTACTGCTTGGCAAAAGCGGTGATAAAGACGCCCTGAAGCTCCTGTATTGGGCACTGAATGACAGAGATTCCGATGACAAAGTCAGGTTTCAGACGGCAGAAGCCAGAGCAAGGCTCGGTGACGAGACGGTATTCCCTAAGTTGTGGGCAATAGCTTTGAGCTCCTACGCTGATGATAGGGCTATAGGCGTAAGGGCCATGGGAGCATTGGGAACCGAAAAGGCCAGGGAAGTGCTGATTACCAAATTGGATGATGAAATATTGGAGGTTCGCCTGACCGCAGCCGAACAGCTGGGCACACTCGGTGATAATACTGGAGAGCCCGAGGTGCTTGATGTCTTTAGCAAGGACCTCACTGCTCCAATGGATAAGGAAGGCCGCGAGCGCGTTAACGTGTTAACCGCAATGGCAATAGGCCGGATTGGCACCCCGCGCCTTGTCAAATTTCTGCCGGATTTGCTGAAAAACGAGTCAAAATTTGTCCGCATCGCTGCTGCCAAAGCTGTTTTTCAGTGCTCGACCGGAAAATGACTTGGAAAAGTTCCTGGCTTGGGTCCGGGGTGTCCGTTTTCTTTGCTAGTTTATTGTAGGTATTTGGCAAAAATAACTTGACCTTTTTGGGTTTTAAGCGTAAAATTATACCAGTTTACCGTCCAAAGTGGCAGTGGGTAATCGCACTGTGAATAGCAATTTTAACCATAGTTAGTGAAAGGAGCTAAGAATTGAGTAAGCTTACAAAGATTTTGATAGTTTTGCTGACGCTATCATCAATTTTTCTGTGCGGTATTGTTGTAACCTATGTTGCCAACACCGATAGTTACAGGGATAAATACAACGACCTAAAAACTGATAAAGACAGCTTGAGCAAAAAGGCTAACGACCTTGCCAAGCAGATAAATGAGAAAGACCTTCGCAATAAGCAGCTGGAGGATAAGCTCGCCAGCGAAACCGCCTCACTGAATACGCAAATCAAGGAATTACAGGTCAATCTCGGCAATGCTGAGAGAGAGAAGGCAGCGCTTCTTCAGAAGGTAAACAGCTGGGCAAGCATAACAAAGGACTTCTCTCAGACCGCCGATACCCAGGGACAGTTGTTAAAAAATACCCTTGAAGAGCTCAACAAGATCAAGGCTGAGCAAGTCAAAGAACGCAAGGAGTTCAACGAAACTTCAGCCGCTCTCGTTGAGAAAATGGCGATAATAGAAACCCTTCAAGCAGAAAAGAAGCGTCTGGTCGAAGAAAAAACCGACTTACAAGCAAAATTAGACCAGTACTTGCAGCCGATGGGCAAAGTGGCTGTTACCCCGGAGCCGGTCACACCTGAAAAGGGCGTGGCTCAAAAAGCTACTCCTGCTGCCAAGGATATTGCTTTATCGGGTTTGGTGAAGAAAGTGGACTTGAAAAACTCTGTGGCTAGCATATCTATTGGTGCAGCAGATGGTGTCAGGGAAGGTATGAAATTCCATGTCACTCGCGGCGACGAATTTATTTGCGATATACTTATCATAGATGTTGACGCCGAGGAGGCTGTTGGTGTGCTCGACCTTGTCCAGCAGCAGCCAAAAATCGGTGACAAGGCATCTACTAATTTATAGATTTCTTTCGTGGCCTGTGACCGGAGAATACGAACAACAGGCAACCAAATTCATACTATGTGAGGTTGGAATATGAGCCCCGATGAACAGACTCCTGGTGGCAGAGTAATCGCGCCAAATAACCTTTATACAGCTATTCTTGCTTTAGCAGTTTGCATAGTGCTGGCTACCGCAGCGTTCGTTACCTATAAATGCTACTTTCAGTTCGAGACGATTTTTAAGGTACCGTAGCAAATTGGCTGTTGACAATCCTGTTCTTTGTTATATAAAGAACAGTCAACTGAAAATTCAGAAAGGAGTCGAAAGTGCTACTGGATACAGTCTTGGGCTGGTTCAGTATGGATATGGGTATCGACCTCGGTACGTGTACAACCTTGGTTTGCGTCCGCGGTAAAGGTATTGTCCTCAACGAACCCTCCGTAGTTGCAGTTCGCAAAGGTACCAATATTGTTCTGAACAACGGCGAAGCAGTCGGTTTGGTTGCCCGCGAAATGCTTGGCAAAACCCCCAGCTCAATAAGTGCAATCAGGCCTTTGAAAGATGGCGTGATTAGCGATTTCGAAATCACCGAAGCAATGCTGAGCTATTTTATCAGGAAAGTGCATGGCAGGGGTAGCCTTATCAGGCCTCGTGTCGTAATTGCTGTGCCAAGCGGAATAACCGCCGTCGAACGCCGGGCCGTCATAGATAGCGCCGAACGTGCAGGTGCCCGCCGTGTCTACCTGATTGACGAGCCGATGGCTGCAGGAATAGGAGCCGGCCTGCCAATTACCGAACCTACCGCCTCGATGATTGTTGATATTGGTGGGGGGACTACCGAAGTTGCCATAATGAGTCTGGCGGATATCGCCAGCTCTGAATCAATTCGCGTCGCAGGCGACGACATGGATGAAGCGGTCATCAATCATCTCAAGAAAACCTACAACTTGCTTATTGGTGAACCCAGGGCCGAAAAAGTTAAAATACAAATCGGCTCCGCATCACCGCTGGAAGAAGAGTTAACAATGGAAATAGCTGGAAGGGACACAATCTCGGGCCTGCCGCGGAAAATAGTTATAACAAGTGAGGAAATTCGTGAATCGCTCCATGAACCGATTGCTGCGATCATAAATGCGGTTACCAGAACCCTGGAAAAGGCTGAGCCGGAACTGGCTGCCGATTTGATCGAAAATGGTATACACATCTGCGGAGGAGGCTCGCTTCTGCGTGGAATGGATACGGTGTTGCAAAATGCCACCGGCTTGAGGGTTGAAAGAGTTGAGGACCCGCTGACTGCTGTTGCTCGGGGTACAAGTGTATATCTGGAAAATCTCGAGTTATGGAAGGACACGATGGACCATAGCGACTACGGATGGGAATGAAAAGCATTGTTAGCCCGCAACTGAATATTGCCGTTTAGCGTAGCTTTTCCTGTCTGCTGCTTACTGTGTCCTGTTTTCTATTATGGCAAGGAAGCGAATCAAAGTCTCCAGACGTATGTTGTTTACATGGTGTATGTTAGGGGGGCTTATTTTCCTCTTTGCTCCAGAAACTTGGACAAGTAAGTTCCAGTTCGCTTTCACTCGCATTTTTAGTTGGCCTTTAAGTGTTAGCAGGGTCGTTTCACTTTCCGCTCGCACCCAGCAGCAGCCCACGGATGTTGTCGGCTACAGCCAGTATAATCAGCTCCAGAATCATCTTGCCAACCTTACAGCAGAGCTGAATCAAGAACGCCAAAAGGTCAGGACCCTTTCGGGTCTGCGCGATAGGCGGCCTGCTTTAGAAGGTGCGGGATTGGTGTTGGCAGATGTGATTACGAGCTCTGTTGGCGGCCTGCAAAATGCACTTATTGTTAACCGTGGCGCAAACGATGGCTTGGCTAAAGGCCAATTCGTCCTGGCTGATAACAGTGTCATCGGGACCATATCGACCGTTGCCTCCCGCACAGCCGAGATTAAGTTGATTACCGACCCAACATCCAAAATACCCGTGGAGATCGCAGAACTAAATGTAAGCAGAATAATGCAGGGCACCGGTAAGTATTCAGCCAGGATTCAAATGCTTTCGATAAAGCACCGGGTCAGAGTCGGCGATAGTGTTTATGCCTGCAAAAAACCCGGATTCCTTGATACTCCTCTGATTGTGGGAAAAGTGGCCAAATGCATCAGAGATGATGAAAATCCTTCGGTTTGGGACATAACTGTAAAACCTGCCTGTGATATAGAAGGGCTAAACAGTGTGGCTGTGCTTATAATGAATCCCCAAAAATAACTGAGGATATACCTAAATGAATTGGTTCCGGTTTGCAGTTCTTCTGGTCATCGCAATGGTTCTGCAAGCTGGTGTGGTGGACATACTTGCCTTTGCTAATAGTAAACCTGATTTGCTGTTGATTCTTCTGGTATTTTTTGCTGTTTATAGTGACACCTCCAATGCAATCATAACCTCTTTCGCAATAGGTTTTGCTTCTGATATTATTATTGGTTCTGCAATGGGGCCGCAAACAGTCAGTTTTGGTCTTTTCGGCACTTTGCTGGCATACCTTCACCGCGTTGTCGCTATCAAAAAAATGCATTATCAGTCGCTTGTGATTGCTCTCACCGGCTTTTTAGCTGGCACACTGGCCCTTTTTTTGTCCTCTCTCAAAGACCAGCCGATTGCACCCAACGCATTCACCATTCTTCTGGGGACATCCATTTACTCAGCAGTAGTGGGTCCGTTTTTGTTTTCGCTGTTAAGTTGGTGGATCCGCATGACAGTGCATCGCTTCGGCCGGCACTAAAAGTATGTACGATAAGAGAATCAAAATTTTTGTAATCCTAATCGCGGTCTTTTTACTTGTCTGTTTGCTGCGGCTGGCGCAGATGCAGGTCCGGGATGACTCATTCTACCGGGACAAAATTGCAAAATTGCGGCTCCAGCAGGGCCAGTCCCGACAGCTTAAAACCGTCAGGGGCAAAATACTCGATAGACATGGCAGGGTATTGGCTGACGACCAGTCGCAGTTCCAATTGTGTATAAATTACAGCCTCAGCTCTTTTGCAGACTCGCGTGTCAGGCAGGCAAAACTGCAAAGGGCAGCACAACATAATCCAGCCCTTACGCCGAAACTGCAGGACCAATGCGAAAAGGGCCTTAAGAACCTGCAGTACGTATTTGACAAGTGTGTGTCCTTTGGTCTCCAGCGTGCTGATATCGAGCACAGAATTGAGGAAATAAACAACAAAGTATGGAATCTCCGTACTTTTCTGGCCTGGAGGCGAAATGGTCCAGACCCGGATATACTTAAAAGTTATGATTATAAAATAACTGATATTCCATTTTCGAAGGCCCTTGCGGATTTTGAAAAAAAATTCCCGGATGAAAACCAGCGCCTGCTGCTTATCAGCAAGATAGATGATATTGCAGAGATGAATAAGACTTGGCCGTTGCTGGAACTGAAAACTGACGACGATATTTTTACCGCTCAGTTGGAGTTTTTAGACATTAACGGTGTTCAAGTCCTTCCCGGGGCACACAGATTTTATCCCTATGGTGCAACTGCAGCTCAAACGATAGGTTGGGTTAGTTCGGCCGCAGGAAAGGATGGACAACTTTTCGCAGACGACAAATTGTCAACTTATTTGGATGACGAAGTCTGTGGAAGGGAGGATGGAACAGAGTATGTTTGTGAAGCTCTGCTTCGCGGCAGACGGGGGGAAGTTGTATATGA
>Ga0315294_10007392_pt1 | contig 12052 bp, 10 predicted proteins | sample YL17G13_40_MG_FD_203626 | JGI IMG/M metagenome (GOLD analysis project Ga0315294, IMG submission 203626) | Sediment microbial communities from Yellowstone Lake, YNP, Wyoming, USA - YL17G13_40 | ecosystem: Environmental > Aquatic > Freshwater > Lake > Sediment | place: USA: Wyoming | collected...
AGGATTTGCTTGTCCTAATCCATCGCATGGTTCTGTTGGCAATGGTATCTCGTTGCATAGTACTTCCGGTCTATTATCCACTTTTATCCTTGGAAAACCTATATCCAAAGCACCGTTAGCATCTCTGATTAATAGCTCGAAGTATATTTGTTCTCCTGTAAAGGCGTACATACCAGTTCTGTAGTCAATTTTGTTTATACCATTAACTCTTACATATCTACAACCGACGCAGATTTTTGGTTTTATATCATTAGGACCTGCGCCTGTGCCTACTGTTCCTGTTGCAACATCTGCTGCTACTAGACTTGCTGTCAATAAAAAGGCTAGTGTTATTGATAATGTTCCAGCAAAAAGTTTGTTCATCTATTACTACACCTCCATTGTTATTAACTATTAGTTGTAACAGTAAAGATTTAAATCTTTTCTGTCAGGAAATGTCTTCTTTAGCTTAATAGAAGTATAAATAAACTTTCTTTGAAAAATAAAAAGATTTACTACCTTATTGAAATAAGTTTTCTATATTGTTAACATATCACTGAGTGCTGGTAACAGACTTTCATATAAAAAAGAAAATTGTTGTCTATGTGCAAACGTATTTGTTCGTATATCTCTGACAGATGTTGTGAATGTCGTATTGAGCACAAACATTGCTATATTTACAGTTTCCTGAACAACAATCTGAATTTAGTGAACAGGTTTTATCTGATGTTAAACAACCAGGTATAGTGGTTGTTACTGGGATGGTTGTTACTACACTCGTTGTAGTAGTTGGTATGGTTGTTGGTGTAGTTGTTGTACTCCCATCAATACATACTTTGCTTATTCTGTATGATAAACATATTCCATGAATCGTCATACTAGTGCATATTTTTGTTTCCTGACAATTTCCTGAACAACAATCTGTATTTGATGAACAAACTTGATTCTTTGATAAACAACCTAGTGTAGTTGTTGTTACAATTGTTGTAGAGGTTGAAACAGTTGTTGTAGTTGTGGTAGGTACAGTAGTTGTAGTTGATCCTCCAGGAACACACACATAGCCTGTTCTATATGCTTGGCATATTCCATGAATCGATCTTACAGAACAATAAGTTGTTAACTCACAACTGCCGGAGCAGCAATCTGAATTTTGTGTGCATAAACCATCTAATTGCTTACATGCAGGAATAGTCGTAGTTATACTAGTTGTAGGTCTTGTTGTAGATGTAGTAGTTGAGTAACCATTGGCACGAATTGTTATGTCAGCATCTACCGAGGTAGTTAGAGAATAACCGCCAATAGTAGAGAATTTTACCGTTATGTGACCAGAATAAATTCCCATATTGTAAATCTTAACTATAAAATGTACAGCTCTTTCTTCGCCTGGAGCTAAATCAAAACTTTCTTGTGATAGTGTCATTTTATTTAAAAACGTCATAGATTTTTTCAATTCTATGTGTTCTGGTGTTGTATCTTTATTTTTTATATAAATATCGCCTTCTACATATGTTGGACCTGAAGGATTAAGAAGTACGTCAAAATACATTTTTGCCGGTCTTACAGTAGCAATAAGTGCATTTGCTATTCCAGCTAATAGTATCGATGCTGTAATCAAAGTCAACATTGTTAATATTTTTTCTTTCATTTTTTTATCACCATAATTTTTTACCAATTATTTTTTTGAACGGAAGCAGGCTTTCGGTGTAGTAACCATTTTTTGAACCTTTTTGCTGGATTCAAAATGAGACCTACTCCCTTTATTCAAACCTCTTGCTGTTTTTTAAAAAAAATAAAAAAATAAAAAATCGAAAGGCTAAACATTAGTTCCAGCCTTTCCTAACTTTTATATTGCACTTATATTGCCTTACCGAATACGAATATCTGTCCGCTAGTGAATTGTCCAATACATGGTATTGGATAACACAACTTGAATTCTACTTCCATTAGTCCGCCGTTTGTCAATATGTTGTCGTATGGAGCCCATCCTGGTATTGGTTTACCACCGTAACAGGTTACTAATGGACCAGTTTGTGTATACATATAGCATGCATCATCACATGGTGCGTTCTCGTCATATTCACCCATGTCAACCCATATGTCAAAGTCTCCGTTACCAAACGGTAATTGACCCGGCTGTTCTGTTCCTGACCATGCTCTGAATAGCATGTTGTCTTCTATGTCAATAACATTGCTGTATGGACATTTGGCTGCACCGATACCGTAAAGGTCTGTTCCAGCTAAGTATATCCATAGGTTCACTCCACCTTCTCCCATGTTTCTGATTTGTACACGATTTAATGAATGTACACAATCTCCCGGACCACCCTCTTCAAACATAATTGGTCCTTCGTCATTGGTTGCAACATCAATAGATATTGCTGGGTTGAAAAACCAAGTTTCTTTGTGTACTCCATTTGTTGCTATGTTGTTAACGTCGTATACTGTAAACTCAATTTCCAATTCACCGTACCAATCTGGTTCTACTGTCAGCCAACATTCGAATGCTCTGTCTGTATCTTCAAAATCGAGTTCATCCAAACCATTGCAAGTAGTTGGAACACCCTCCATTTCAGGGTTACATAAAACTTCTTCTCCACCATCTACTCGCATTTTTACGAATCCGATGTTTTCCCATCCAAGAAGGTCTCTGACAATGATTTCATATTCCATCATTTCTCCAGTAAATGCATATTGTCCAAATCTTGCATTACAGTTGTTTATTCCATCTGGTGAAATATCTCTTTCGTAAACACAGATTTTTGGATCCTTAACGGAAGGATCTGCTATGACACTTATGTCTCCTGTTGCAACATCTGCTGCCACTAGATTTGCTGATAAAATCACTACTAGTATTCCAGCAAGAAGTGCGTATGTTTCATTTTTCATACTTTATTACACCCCCATTTAGTGAATAAAGTTTAGTTAATTAAATATTTAAATTTAAAGGTGTAAAATTTCTATTTTAAGGAAAAACTACTGTTTAGTGGCTCTATTAGAAAAAAGAAAATATTTTATGCTTTGGTATAAGTACTATTTACTACTCGTAACAGATACAAATATCTGATAGAAAAAAGTGTTATTAGTTAAAAGTAAGAACAATTTTTTACATAATTACAATTGATTTTTTAGAAAAAAAATAAAAAAAATTAACAAATTCTAACTATATTGTTTTACCGATAATTATTATCGAAGCTGCACCAAACTTTCCAATACATGGCATTGGATACTCTAACTTGAATTGTACCTCTAATATCCCATTGTTTGTTAATATATTATTAAAAGGCGCACTTCCCGGTAAAGGTACTCCACCATAACAAGTTCCAGATAAACTGCAAGCATCATTCTCATCATATTCAGACATGTATGTCCAATCACCTGAAATAGTTCCTGACCATGCTTGGAATTGCATCCAATCTTCTATATCAAGCCTATTTGTTGTTGGACATTTGGTTACTCCGATTCCATAAAAATCTGTTCCTGCCATGTACATCCACAGGTTCACTCCACCTTCTCCAAAATTTCTAATTATCATGCGATTTAATGAATGTACTATATCGCCTGGTCCACCTTTTTCAAATCGTATTGGCTGATCGTCTGAAGTCTCTACACTAAGTGAGATTGCTGGGTTGAAAAACCAAGTCTCCTTATGAAGACCCAATGTCGGATTGTCATTAATATCAAACACTGCTATTGCAAGTTCTTTTTCACCGTACCAATCTGGTTCAACTGTGAGTTCACATACAAAAGTTCTATCGGTATCATTATTAAATGGTCCGAATCCATTGCATGGTCCATCGTAATAATAAGTTGGGTTACATAAAACTTCCTGCTCTTCACCTATTAGTAACTTTACATATCCGATATCCTCAGCACCTCTTGGGTCTCTAACAGTTATATTGAATTTGATTTGTTCTCCTGTGAAAGCATATTGCCCAAAACGAGCATCAAGGATATTTATACCATCAACGTCAATTTCTCTTCCCCAGACACAAACTTTGGGCACTAGTTTTATACAATCTGTAGGACAATCTACATTAGTTTCTCCACAATTACACACTCCATCTCCACAATGGTTACAATTGACACAATAATCTATACCGTCTGTATCTCCACAGATCCAAGAGTCTTCTAAACATATACCACTGCTGCACATTCCATATTCATCTCTAGTACAGTATTTTCGTTGGAAGTAATCGCACGTTGTTGCAGTTTGTGGACAATCGCTATCACTTCCGCAGCAAATTATTCCGCCCGATCCACTTTGACCGATACAATCAGAGTCGGCGCAATCAGTAAGTTGATCACAATCGTTATCTATACCGTCATTACAAATTTCTGTTGCACCAGGATAGCCAGTAACAGTCACAAGAGTTTCTGGGAATACGCTGAACGCACTGCCTCCCAAAGTATCTATATAATTCACCCTTGAATCAGGATACACGTTAACTCTATTGTTCCCTGATGCAGTTACATTTACGTCAAAAACAAGGGTATAACTTTCGTTTATATCCATAGTTCCTAAATAACATGAAATCGTTCTATTAACAGTATGATATGTACACTCTGCAGGTAAGCTGGAGGCGAGATCTACGTAAGATGGTAGTATATCATCTATTATAACAGATTCCCCTGCAGTATTGAACAGTGTCTCGGCAATTTGTTGATATATTTGTCCAAGCACAGTACTGTTTGGAGCAAAATAATATTTGCCACCAGTTACATTCGCTATGTCCGTTAAGAGGACTTCATCAACTTCAGGACCCAAGCCTATTGTAAATATTACTATTCCTGCCGCAGCAGATTCATTCGCCCTTGCCATTATATATGTATTATATGGTGACGGGCCAGCTGTCGGTACTCCGTCTGTCAATAATATCTCTACCAATTTAATAGGAGGGCTTCTTCCATTATTTACTAGTTCTTCGGTAGCATTACCTATAGCAGCATATATATTTGTATTGCCAGATGCTGATAGGCTATCAATAGTAGAATTTAAACTTGTTTTATTCGTGGTATCCATATGTTTTAGTTCTTGATCTAGCGTTGCTGTAGTACTATAAGATACTAAACCTACCCTGTCGTTGTCAACTAAGAATGTAATAAACGTCTTTGCTGCCCCTTTTGCATCTTGGATTTTAGTTCCTGACATACTACCCGAATGATCTAAAATAAGCATTACATCTATGGGGCTGTGTTCAAGCGAAGTTTCACCTGATCCGAATACAGTTAAATTAACGGTTGCCAATTGGCAATTTATATCCGTGGGCTCAACACTTTTTTGAGCTTCTATCTGTGGCCCATTAGGATCTGAATAAATCTTATATGGCATTATTGCCAAAACTAATGCTACAGTTATAACTAACAAACTTTTATTATTTTTCAACTAAACACACTCCCCATTGTTATGCATATAAAAAATTTTTTTAACTCTAATAAGCTATTATTTTATTTATTTTAATAAAAAGATTTCTATTTATGACTAAATTGATTAATATCTACCATTTAATGGTTCTGATAGAAAAAAGAAAAGATTTTATGCTTTGGTATAAGTACTATTTACTACTCGTAACAAATACCTATATTGAATAGAAAAAAATTTACTATTAGAAATAGTATAAAAAATTATTGACAAACGTTTTTAACTAGCCAAGATGAGCAGATACCAATAATACTTTTATTATAACATAATCTACCTTCTTGACATTTTCCCGAACAACATTGATCATTATTTTCACATTTCAATCCTGATGGCAGACATTCGGGGTTTATTGTTGTAGTTGTAGTCTCACAATCGTAAGATACTTGCCAAGCTAGACAAATGCCATGAATACTTTTTACTCTACATGTCTCAATTCTCCTACAATTTATTGTTGTTGTAACCGTGGTTGTAGTAGTTAAACCACCAAAATCATAAGCTGAGTAAGTTGCATCATATTTTATACCGATACTTCTTCCATTCCAGCCCCATTTACAGTTTTCCGGCAAGAAAGTACAAGTCCCTTCCCTAGAATAACAACAACTTAATTCTGCTGATTGATCCTTTGTAATGTTAATGGTTTTTTTAGTTCTTGTTCCACAATTATCTCCTATATCGCATGTATGGACTATTCTGCAACCTAAGAATGTTTGATCAGTATCTGATTTTATCCTAACTCCTGTATCACCACAACCGCCTTGCGTAAAAAAATAGTTTAAGCTTAAAACGCATAGGTCATAATTGCACGTAAAATTACCTGGAAATAATTTTCCTGTTTCAGCTGGAGTAATGGTATCAGTTATCCTAAAAAGAAAGATGAATGAAAACAAAGTTAAAAGTACGATAATTCTTTTCATAGTTTTTTAATTGAATTTAAAGAATTTATTTGGATATTGTATATTTGATAGAAAAAAATATTTTTTACTTTGATTCACAGTGCCCAGTTCTTAAGTCGCCAACCCATTTACAGTTGGGTAAAGAAATACAAGTAGAATAAGTTTTACCTTTACAAACACTGATTGTCGTGGTCGTTGTAGTACTTGTCGATTTAATAGTTGTACTTGTTGAAGTGGTTGTAGTTGTTGATTCAGGGTGCTCTAGACTGAAAATTCTTGTTTCATGGTTTGTCAAAGTATTCAAAATACTTGTTATTGATGTTAAAATGTTTGTAACGGTTGTATTTAATGTGTTGAATAATGATTCAAGTGCTGATAATTTGATTTCTATGTCATCAAGCCAAACTGGAATAAATCCTCCCTCAGACCAAGTTATTATTACTCGCGTATCGGATATATGGCATATACCTCCTACTTGAGTCTCAAAAATTGGAGAATATGTTTCGGTAATATAATGACAATCTCCAGAAGCGATTTGTATGCCATTATAACTTACTAAAGTATATTTTTCTGGTGAAGCTACAAGATGTATTACCATCGGTGTATACCTGTAAGTAGAAATATTTCTGTTTACTTCTTCAACCCATTTAACAATTATAATTTCCAAGCTTGTATTTACTTCTACATGAAAATTTGATGGAATCGGATCATAATAATCAACTATTCTATTACCAACAATATCAAAGAATGTCCCCGCTTTCACAGAAGTAATCGAAACTGATAAAATAATTGTAAAAAATATCAAGAATAATACCTTCTTCACACCCCATCCCAATTCAATTAATGTGAAATAAACTATTTAATTGGGTATAATGCTACTTTAGAGTGGTTTTGATTTTTTATAAGAAATAGAAAAAATTGTAGTTTATGAACAACCTCTTAAAATACATGTACTTGTATAAGCACAATGCAAATTAGGTATTAATTGCCCTGGATTTATGTATCCCGTTGAATTACCACATTTTGAAATCCATTCATACTGACAATTTTTATATCCTGTACTAGGACATTTCTTGCATGATGTCTGACAGTTTATTGTTCTCTTATTACATATTTCATTGCATCCTGATTGAATAGTCGTTGTAGTTGTTGTTGTAGTAACATGAGATGTTGGGTTTCCCTTCAGAGTACAAGTTCCAGCATAATTACAACTTAACCATGGTATACTATTTCCTGGCTGTAATCTACCTGTTTGATTTCTACATTTAGATGTCCATTCATATTCACAGTATTCATATCCTGAGGTGGGACATTTTTTACAAGATATCATACAATTAGTCGTTGATTTGCTGCATAAAACAGGCCATGGTTGTACATTTATTGTACATAGTTTGAAATCATCTTGAGCACCACAAAAGTATTCTTGAGATGACGATGCTCCATAGCATTTAACCTTATAGTTATAAAATCCAGGAGATGGAGCATTTAAAACTCTCGATATAGTATTCCATTGAAATTCGATATAATTTTCATTATAAACACACAATTCTCTTATTGAATTTCTTTCGATTGTTTGAACTTCATACGGAAAATTAGTAGGACCTGTACCAAATATTTGATAACTTATCGTGAATGGAGACCTTTCAAATACATAAGATGGACAACTCAGATTTCTTACATAACACATACTAGATTGTGAAATAATAGTCGTTGTCGTTGAAGTAGTGGTGGTAACTAGAGTTGTTGTAGTCGTTGTAGTTGTCGGTATTGAAGCCTCCAGATACATCCAATCAACCTTTACATTATCTTGATCGCAAAGAAAACATGATGGATGATGATATTTGACTAAAGCATTACCAGAAGAAATATAATTAGAACAATCAGTTAAAGAATTACAAAGATTAAATTTCATCATATGCCAATCATCTACAAAAGGAATGCCTGAAGTAGGCACACTGCCTAGAATATCCCAGTTTCCATTCTTCCAGTCAAATAATTCAAATCCACCTTCAGTACCAGTTTGATAAGTCATTAAATCTATTGATTGAACATTGGATAACGTATTTTTTGGAAAGAAAAATCTTATATCCATTTCATTGCAACTTAGAAAAGAACAGTCTTCAGTAAGTGTCATATAACTGTCATCTTTATAATCCAAATCACTCAAAATACCCGATTTGCTACCTGAAATAACTGCCATATTATTTGCATCTACTTTCTGCTTAGATTCTGATAAATCAATATAAAATAGTGGCGCAATGTTGCATTCCCCATAACCGATTTTATAATAACCAATATCAAGCCAAGTTCCCCAACTGTTTCTTATAATCCAATAATTATCAATATCGTTGTATCCTACTAAGACTACGGCATGATTTTGCCCAGAAGGATTATTACATCTATAGATACCGTTTGAATCAAAATATCCATCCATTGCAATGTATGTCACGATTGGACCTTTTTCAATAAGATATTGTTTAATAGTTTGTTCGTTTTGTGGAACTACGCCCCAATTATCAATCTTCCATACTCTTTTATTCCAGGTTGCACATTTTTCCGAGCAGGGTTTATTTATCGATAACCAAGACCATAAATCATAAGGAAAACATGGTTCATCAGTTACTCCAGTATTTTTGATATAATTTAACGCATCATCAGACCAACCACCAGAGCAATCACCTGCCATACTGCATGATAATATGTCTTGCTCTGATAGATCTACATCAAATTTTGGGTTATTTCTTGCGATATTGATTTTTCCTTCTAAGGCACCAACAGCAGCGAAATCCCAGCAACTTCCACAGAGACCTTGATCCTTGATTGGTGTTAACCAATCCCCATCTTTGTACCTCCAGTCAAATTTTGATGGTAAATTAATTGAAACCATTGTTTTCGCAACAGATGGTTTTCCTATAGTAGTTGCATTAACAAAAATTTTTTCTGAAGTTTTACTCTTCAAATTCATTAAATCTGTTATTGCAACAGGATTCTTATTTGATGAAGTAATAGATTCAGAAGAACTTTTCGAAGGAATACAAACAGCATATTCGGGAGTAAATGAATTTTTACCGTCATTTACAGTCTCAGTGTCATATCCGATTTTACTACAATAAGAGTATTGCTTACCACATTTTCCTTCAAGAAATTCCCATGCATCACAGTTAGTTTCATTTGAAAAAATACAAATTCCCTGTTCTCCTTTATCTGAATTTACAATTTCATATTTATAACCTAAGTCCACACAATATACTGCAGAAGGATTTGCCATTCCAGCTACATCTGATATATGAATGAAAAGAAGAATTGACAGCGAGATAAAGAATATCCACGATAATCTTATTTTAGACAATATATCCTCTCTTATAAAATTTGTTAAATGAAAAATAAATCTATGTATAGTACAACTATCAAGTAAAAAAGATAGTTTTTTGTTCTCATAAAAAGATAATTTATTTTATGAGTAATAGACGAGTTTTGGGAACAGTTTTAATATTATTAGGAATTTTAGTTATTCTTGTAACTATATTTAGTTTTTACCTTCATGAAAGTTCATGTTCTACGACTGGACTCGTAGGCTGTAGTTATTATTCTAGAAGTCCAGTAATTTTTTGGTTTGTATTGTATATTCCGATAATTATTGGCATATTATTCATAATGTTTGGTTATTACACAGTAAAAAAAGGTAAAAAAAATAAGAAAATTATCTAACATCTTCCTTGTATATGCCACCAAGGCCAGAACCTAGCAAATTGTCCTGAATATGAATTTTCACTGTGTTTATAGAGCCAAAACCCATCGCAATCAACTTTTTGCACAGTTAAACTCATTACAGGTGCCATTGCTAGCATTGCAAATAATAGGACAAATAATATTCTCTTATCCATTTTTTTTCACCCCCTTTTTATAAACTTGGAAGATATATTATCGTTTCCGGTCATATTTAAACTTTAAAAAAATTGAAAAAATGCAATATTAGTTAGTTTATCACAGACTACATGTATAGTTGTTTATCAAAAACACATACTTGCTGTTATCATTCAGATTCCAATTTCCTACACATAGAGTTGGTATAGTTCCTCTCAATTCAATTTCCCAAGTATCTCCATTATATAATCTTCCTAAAGAAATACCTCTACTGCAATATCCTTTGTTCGGATTAAAGTTCTTAACGTATTGCCACTCTGATAATTCGCCGTTTCTATTGATTCTGAATTGCCATGTATTTTCTGTATGTAATACATTACTTCTTGGGCATTTTGCTGCACCACTTGGATAAAAGTCATTCATCGCAAAAACAATATCTACATATTCTTTATTAGATCGCAATATTATCGAGTTTGTAGAGTTTAGAATTCCTCCTGGTTGTAAAGTAGGATATGAAACTACATTACTATCGTTTGTAGTTATTGATACATCGATGGGCATTGTTTTTCCCAAGTAACAAATGTTAAAATTCAGGGGATTTTTAGCTATATTACAGATGCTAAAAGAACTTATCGATAATGCCGATGCTATTCCTGATATCGCAACTAAAACTATGACAGCAACCAAAATTTTATACAATTTTCGCATATTATCTCCTCTTTTTAACAGATCTGATTGGTCTCAATTTCATTCCAGAAAAAGTTCAAAATTACTACACCTAAGACCTACTTCCGTTATATTCTATTTGTGAATGGCCATTTAATAGTATTTCTATTTTATAGAAGAATTTTTTCTAAAAAAGATAAAAGACGAAAATAAAAAAATATTTTTGAACGAATGCAGACTCCTGAAAATTTTGAACCTTCTTGCTGGATTAACAACAATGGGATGTGTGTCTGCACTCTTTGTTCAACATTCTATTATCTATTAAATAGAAATAAATTTCTTATTAAAAATAAAAAAGAAAGAAAAGACTAATAAGTTGGATCATAGACGAAAGTGCCTACTGCCATTCCTGATATAATTATATAGTTCGATTGTTCTCCCCCATTCCCAGCTGCGCAGTTGACGTTTCCTCCAAGTCCGCCAGTTATATGACATCTAACTGTATCCAAAACAGGATAACTTTTTTCTTTAGTGTTATAATTGTATATGAATGCCCCACTCTTTTTTTCTGTTGCATTAAACCATATGTCATTTTCAGTGAAGGACATCATTTGTACAATTTGATCTGGTATGTAAATCGATGCAGTAAAAGGATCATCATTCGATAGTTTTCCTTTGATGTATATAGCTGAAGCACCATATAATTTTGTTTTACCTTGGTATGTAAAGAGTTTTAACTGTAGTTTAGGATAGCCTGGGTCTATAGATTTTATATTTAATCCGTCTAACAAACTAACAGCTCCGCCTGCTGCTTTAATCTTAACATATGCGATGAATGGTGTTTTCCAATCGTAATTTGGATCGGGATCAGGTGCTGGTTGTCCGGGATTAACAATTACTGATGGTATAGTTGTTGTAACCATATTTTGTCTCATGAAGCTTATAGGTATGGCAAAACCTACTGTCATTAGAACTGAAAATATCGCTGCAATTAAAAACAATCCTATATATTTTTTCATTTTTTCTTACCTCTCATCAAGTTTACCAAAACTTCTAAATCAATCGTCTTCCCACACTCTGGACATATAATTTCCCAGAATTGATCGAATTGATTTAGGTTTAGTTTTTGAAGAGTATTTTTTTTCTTCATATAGGATGAATTAATCACTTAGATAAAAGAAGAATTTCTATTCAAGAGTAAACATATGATATCTACTGTTTAATGGTTCTG
>Ga0315294_10007394_pt1 | contig 12051 bp, 12 predicted proteins | sample YL17G13_40_MG_FD_203626 | JGI IMG/M metagenome (GOLD analysis project Ga0315294, IMG submission 203626) | Sediment microbial communities from Yellowstone Lake, YNP, Wyoming, USA - YL17G13_40 | ecosystem: Environmental > Aquatic > Freshwater > Lake > Sediment | place: USA: Wyoming | collected...
TGCGGTATTCGTCCGTGGCCAAGGGGGAGAGCCTGCCCGATACGGTCCGCACCCTGGGCTGCTACGCCGATGTGATCGTCATCCGCCATCCCGAAGTGGGTTCGGCGGCGCTGGCGGCCGAGCACGCTCGGAAGCCGGTCATCAACGCCGGGGACGGCGCCGGCGAACACCCCACTCAAGCCCTGCTCGATACCTTCACCATCCGGGAGGAGCTGGGCCGGCTGGACAACCTATCCCTGACCATGCTGGGCGACCTGAAATACGGCCGCACAGTGCACTCCCTGGCCCGACTGCTCACCCAGTTCAACGGCATCACCCTGCACTATGTTTCCCCCCAAGCCCTGCGCATGCCCCCCGACGTCATGGAGGAGGTGGGGGCCAAAGGCATCCCCCAGACGGAGCACACCGGGCTCGACGGGGTCTTGCCCGAGACCGACGTGCTGTATGTGACCCGCGTTCAAAAAGAACGCTTCAGCGACCCCGCCGCTTACGACAAGGTCAAGAACGCCTATGTCATCACCCCCCAGGTGATGACGGCCGCTAAAAAAGAGATGATCGTCATGCATCCTCTGCCGCGCATCACCGAGATTTCCCTGGAGTTCGACTCCGACCCGCGGGCCGCCTATTTCCGCCAGATGGAATACGGGCTCTATGTCCGCATGGCGCTCCTGGCCATGGTGCTGGGCAAGGCCTGACATGAACGGAAACATCCCGACGCTCTTTGTCCAGGGCCGGAGTTTGCCCGAAGCCTGGGAGCGGGCCGTGCTCGAATGCTGGAACAGGGGAGCGGCCGTCAAGACCGAGTATGACCGGCCCGGCGACCCGCCCAGCCGGGACTGCACCATGATGTGGGTGGCGGAGGACCCGTTTGCCGAACCGCGCCTCCATCGGGCCTTCCCCGGCGGGCTGGAGGATCTGGAGGTCTATCGACAAGAGGTCATCGAGGGAATCCACGACCACTGGATCGCGCCCGAAGAGGGCAAATGGACCTACACCTACCACAAGCGCCTTTTTGCCTACGACATCGAGGGGAAGACCATCGATCAGGTCGATTTTATCGTTCAGAAGCTGGCGCAGGCCGGCCACTCCCGCCGGGCCCAGGCCATCACCTGGAACGTCAAGCTCGACCCCCCGACCAATGACCCGCCCTGCCTGCAGAGGGTCTGGTGCCGTCTGCTGGAGGACGATCAGGGCGGACTCGTCCTGAACATGAACACGCATTGGCGCTCGCGGGACGCCTATAAGGCCGCTTTCATGAACGTTTTTGCCCTAACCGACCTTCAGAGAACGATCGCCCACAGGATCCAGGCCATTGTCCGGAAGTCCGTCCGGGTCGGCCGCTACACGGACATCACCGACAGCTTCCATATTTACGGGTCGTATTTCAAAGAATTCCAGGGCTTCCTCAAGCTCGTGGACAAACGCTCCTTCGAGGAAAGAACCTGGCCCAGCTCCTACGCCGAACCGATGTTCAAGGAGGCCAGGGAGAAACTGGAGTTGGAGAAGTCCGGGATAAGGTCCGACTCCCCTCCGCGGCCGGCGGACTAGGACGAAAGCCTCCGCCGCTCAGCGGGACGAGAGCCTGAGCCCGAAAGGCATTACGCTCAGGATGTGATCATGGTCGGCCAGCCTCTCCAGGTCGGCCAGGGCGCCGGCGACCAGGAGACGATGGACTACCTGGAGTTCATAGCCCGGGTGACTTCGCACATCCCCGACAAGGGGCAGGTGACTGTCCGATATTATGGTCTGTATGCCAACGCTCATCGGGGGAAGGTCAAGAAGGCGAGCCTTGAGGCTTTTACCTATACTCCCCAACGCCGGGGTGAGGCAAAATCGGTGCTTGGACACTCGTTCAGCCAGCGCAGCAGAAAATCGAATTTCTTATTCTCGAGAGGGCGATATTTTCTAATAAGCTCAGCTTCAACCGGGACAATCAAATCGTTTTCTACATTGATGAGAATCATGAACTTGCATTTGAAATCCTGGATCTTCAGGTTTTTGACTTGTTTAATGCTGCGTGCATGCTCTCGCAATCGATTGTATAAGGAGCTTGAAGTGGAAACGTTAATTCGGGCTGTTCTCCATCCAGGGGGAACGGCTTTCCCTACATAGATAGGCCGTGTTGATGAAGTTCCCTGTTTTTGCGCCAGGTCCTTATAAAATGAAAAATCACCACTGTAGTAGAGTGCATAAACTCCCACACCATAAAACTGGAATTCTGGTGGCAGGGGGATTGGTGTATTGTCAATAAAATCTAAAGCTTCAGCGACCTCACTCTTGAATTTTTCTGAACGAAAAATGTGCCTTTCTTGGTTGAATTTCAACCTATATTTCCCTATTTGGAATGGCTAGTAATTTATATCACAAACCCACCAGTTGTCAAAAGTCCATATATGTTTCTTAAGAAAAAAGGCCCTGCAATTTTTAGAATGGAACTTCATCATCCGGGAATTCTGGCGGTTCCTCATCGGCTGGGAGATCAATCACTTCTTCCTCAGTAGGAAAATCAGAGACGATTTCACTGCCAGAAGATTGAGGTTTAACGGTGCCTTCTTGATGAGGTTTAACGCCAAATCTATCGGCCAGAAATAACATGCAAGTGGCGGCGTTATAAAGCACGAATTCTGTCTCGGCAATATCTATCGAGGGCAAAACATGGGCTCCGTGACGGGGACCCGGTTCAGTACTTACAAATCCATAAAGTGCGTGGAATGCCTTATCCAAAGGCTTTCTGATTATCTTTTTTCCTACCATAAGGTTTGTAGCTACGCCTAAAGTAATATTTTCGTCTTTAAGGAGAACTCGGCATAATCCTTCCAATGCGCACACGGCTTCCTTTACACAGTTTACCTTGTCCGGCTCTGGGCGTTTACTGAAGAATTCCAAAGCCTTGTTGAACTGATCATTTGGTCCGATGAAAGAAGGATTAAGAAGAAGTTTTCGGGCTTTTTCAATTACTTCTCGGTCTAATACTTCGCTTCCGAGCCGTTCAATATGACCTTTCTTCAATCTCCATCCTATGTTTTCAGAAGATAACAAATCATTAATATCCTTTGTGTATTGATACCGTATATCTCCGAATTTTTCCGGAAAATGACACCAGTTTCCATATTCATCATAACCATAGTACTGAACTAATGAGAAAAGAAACTCGACCAGATCAAATATTTCAAACCATTTGAAAGTGACTAGCACCATTCGGTTCATTTCGTATAAATAGTTAATCCCACTCCTTTCAAAACGAAAATGGGCCGTCAATCTAGTATAAAGAGTTCCAAAATCAGGCAGGGCGTTTCGCCTTACGTAGTCTTCAATTAGGTTCCAAAGCCCTATTCGGAGTTTTTGTGGCGCATTCTCAAAAACAAGCCCCTTAGAGCAGTCACCGTAGCCATGGCGCTTAGAAAAAGTATCTGACATCAGCTTGATTTTAGGTCAAAATGATATATAAGGCAATTCACTCCTAGTAGATTCTGAAAACGTTCATCCCATCAAACCCTCTTCAGCCAACCAAGGCGCGGTTCAAAAAGAACACCCTCCCTTACCATCTTTCTTATAATCCTTTCCGCCTCATCCGGATCCCCGAACTTCGTAAGTAGGTCTTCGAAATTATATTCACTCCTGGTAAAAGCCAGAATGTGTTCTCTATAAGAGGAAACATCCATAACAACGTTATTATCATCCCGATTTGGTGTGGGGGGTTGTTCTTCTTGTGGTTGACTGTCCGGGCAACGTGGTAAGGTTTGGCATCCACTACTATCGTGTACATTTATTATATTATTATCATTTTTCAGTTTATCTCCAAGTAGGTGCATGTGTCCAATGTTGCCAACGTTGACAAACTCCTTGGTAAATATGTATTTTTGTCTCGAACTCCTAACATTCTTATCCTCAACAACCAACTTAATATCAGACAATATCCTTCCCACAAACTTATTAAACCGCAATGCGAACTTCGTCTGATCCGACTTCTTATTCCAGTCTATCCAGGAAAACAGAACAACATCATCCTCTTCCAACAAATCTCTTATATCCCGCTTTGTTATGTATTTTTCACCAAATCGCTCATAACACAGCTCATAAAGCTGTTTCATATCTCGGGTTTCGGAATCTCCATACATATCGACGCGGGCCTCTAATTTACATGGGTTTAAATAGCCCGCAGCTTCCATTATTCCCCCACAGATATTTGCCCATTCTGGGAAGGATGCAAACGGCATACTACCAGCAGGTTTGCCTTTATCAATCCAGTTACGGACCAGACTGAACATTGCTGATAATATTTTAGACCGGTTATTCAACACCCATAAATGTAGATTGGGGTTACTGAATGTTCTGGCATTAGCATCCTCGATCTCTAAAAACATCTTGATGAATCTACATCGATTGGCTAAATCTGACGAGAAGGTTATGCCCGTATTGCCCGATAAGGAAAAATCCAATTCATTTGAAAAGGTCAAAATATCATTCTTTCCTAAGACCCTGTCTGAATAGGTAGCTGCAGTTATGACGTCCTCGAAGACTGAATTATTGATATAACCCTTATTATTGCTGAAATGAAGCCTTTTGCGCCCATGCATCATGGCAGGCATCAGTTTCTTTCTTAGCTCTTCGTTGTTATTTCCCTTCTCCCCACTACAAAGCGGAGCTTCTTCACTGGCGAAGCCCTCATAAACTATCCCAGTTATGCCGGCCAAATAATCTTTTCCACAGCGTTCTCTATTGCCTAAATAGAAGAAAACCGGAGTTCGTACATTAAAGGAAGTAAAAAGGCCGCGTATAAAGGGTGTTATCAACGCGGCTATGGCATTGTGTTTATCCTGGTCGGTTTCAAAACAGAACTCGGAAAGGACGAATTCAATGATAGATTTGGCTTCCTCAATGGGTAGATGCTGATCATAAATGTCAGGTGAATCGTAAGAAAGCCATGAATTAAAGCGCTTATCATATCCCTTTTTTGGGAAGGTTAATTCATCATGGCATAGGATGGGAATAGGGATTGAAAAGATGCGATTTATTTTTGCCAGGGCGTTCTGAAATATATCCGAGCACAGGACTTGGTGTGCAACCTCAACTTCTAATGAATGCTTCTTTAATATAAAATCCTGCTTTTCCTTAACCCATCGCACCGGAATGAAGTATTTTTCCACAAGTGTCACAAATCTTGCGGGCTTGACTTCAACGAAGCCACTATAGAACTCATTCTTTTCATCATCTATCTTGATGAGGCCTATCTCAACGACTTCTCTGCTATCAGTTTTGAAGAATAGATTTGACCCTTTCATCAATTCCACGACTTCTTGGGCAAATTCTGATACGAGCTTATCGTTTCCTGGCAGGTGAATTTCTTTTATAGCCCGTTCCGCCAACGGTACATCAATATCTGTTACTTCTGTATTCAGCCTATACCATCGTTGTCCGTCCTCCGTGATAATATGCTGCTCTAACAACTCGCCTAACTTGATGTCAAGATATTTTCTTTTTTCTATAGTATCGCATTCACAGAGATCAGCCAGGTCCATAAAAGGCATGCCTACAGGAATCTGCTTAAGCTTCTTGATAATAATGTTTTCAAGTCGTTTGGGATTATCCTCGTTCATTCCATCACCTCATGGCGAATGTAGCGATAAAGAGAAATGCCCTTGCCGTTTTCGTAAAAGAGAGTATTGTCAGAAATGCCTATAAGAATGAATTCCTTTGATGTGACTTTTTCTCCATCATCAAACCAGACCTAGATACGCTTTCCAATTAGTTCCTTCCAGTCCATACCAATCCCTTACCAAACCGAATACCTCAATATATGGCCGGCCGGCTATTTATAGATTTCGTTGCTTCAACGGCGAATATTCATTTCCAGGCAAGAAATGAACATTTATCAGGGGAAAACATACTCAAGGCGCTATTCATTTCCAGCCCATAAAAGAAAGAAACAAAGATGAATAATGGAGAAGAGATAGGGGAGAAAACAGAGAGAACAGAGTACCCCACCGGCCCAGGCGCCTGCGATATATCGCGAGAACTTACTAAAGATGGTGGGGTAAATTCGGGCCAGGAAGATGAAAGGAGATTTGGCTTGACCATGGTGGTATAATCCAACCGAGGAGGCAAAAGTGGGAAAATATGAAACAGTAGAAAAATCGAGTATTGCGGACCAGTCGATTTATCCGACAGGAACGAGGGTAAAAATTACGAACACGAAAACGGGCGAGTCCGCAGAGGCTTTTGACAAAAGCAAATCAAAAGCAGAAGAAAAAGCGTTCGACAGATTGAAGGAAAAAGAAAAGAAGAAGTAAAGAGAAGCGACCCGCCTTCAAAACCCGTGAAGGTCAATAAGGGAACCAAAAAAGCAAGCATAGGTGCGGCAATAGCTCTTGCTTTATATGCGTTATTTGCAACTGCATGCAAGCCAATAGATAACACCGAATATGTAAAGATTCTGGCAACAACAAATGCTGCTGATGTTTTAAATGGCAGTCAGGCGTCAGGCCATGCAGAATACTTCGGAAACGGCATATCTAATTCAAAGCCATTCGGCGTGCAAGCAGACCTGGGCTCAACGCCAAAAGGCACTACAAAGTCGTTTGACGTAAAGCTCTACGGCGACGGCGCATTGCCAAGATACTTCAATAGCGTAGACCTCGGCGGCACAGTAACGATCGACACAAATGTTCTCAAGGATCCGAACAGCTTCATGCTTAATGAGTTCCTAAATTACTTCAGGTTCTGTAATAATGTAAACCAAAGATGGAATGTTAGAAACATAAAAGTTTCATTCAACCCTAACAGGACAACAGGCGAAAGATTGCCGCAGGCATACATAGATGGCGTAAAAAGCTCCGTACTTGAAATGAAAGATGACAGTAACGGATTTATACAAACAGTTGATTTTGATGAAAATGGCAATTATCCTGATGATGCATCGGTCCCAGCAGATGGTGAAATAAGAGTATATCATGTAACCGATGGACCTAGTGTATCTAATATAACATACCCATCTGGCGGTGACCAAGTCAAGTCAGGAAAGTTATTATTCAATCCACGAGCGCCGCCAGAAGCGACGTGGCATGAAACAAAGGATGTTTTTTTCCTGGGAGAACAAAATCTAGACGCACCTGCAACAAGAGACCAGGCAAGAATCTGGTATCGCTTCACGTTCAAGCACATGGCAGGCGGCAGCTATAGAATTTATATTGATCATGAAGAGCAGACAGGATTAGATGATTTTGTGACAGTAACAAATGGCCCTTCGTATGTTTTCACAAACATGAGTAATAATGGTCTGTTAGGCAATCCGTTTGGCCCTGGTGAGGGATTCGACGGCGCTGTGCCAAGACGCGATACTGGAGAAAAGCCCAAACGCGGCGGAGAGAAAGTCAGCAAGGAAGAATACTGATTGTGCCTCCAGGACAAGCGGGTTTATCGGATTTTATTGAACACGTGTCAAGAAAATTAAAGGCGTAGCCAGAAAAGCAAATTTGCATTAATCTTGTTCATTCACTCCAACCAAAGCCCGTAGTGAATGGCGTCAAAGAGCGGTGAAAAGGCAAACCCTCACAAATCAGGCATGAGGGGTGGTCATTGCCAACGGAACGAGGGAAGAAATATAATGGGCAAAAGGATAACATGAATAAGAAAAAGGCGTTGGCAAAGAAGTGACAAGAGAAGAAATCAAGAACTTGATATTGCGCCGCGCTTACGCTGGCGCATTTGAAGACGGAGTAGACTACCGATTCAGTCTGGAGGAATTTGCGGCTAAGAACGGAATAGAGCGGGATTTGATCTGGAAGATATTTTATGAGCTTGAAGAATATTCTTTGATCAAATGCGAGTTAAGCAGCGGAATCGTAGAACCCACCACTGCCGGCCTGCTGTATTGCGAAGACAATGGGCTTGCAGATGCTGAATTGGTTCACAAGCAGATGATGATCAGGACCAAGTTGCTGGTAACGCTCTATGACATGCGGGAACGATCCCATCACGAAGATCTGCTTGATTTGAAAGATTGGATAAGAGAATCAGGAATCAGCATGCAGGATTTCACCAATAATGAAAGATTCATGAGAGAGATTGGTTTAATCGATGAAGACCCCGATGGATCATATTATGTGACTTCCTTCGGCAAAATTAATGTGCTGGATTATAAGACCAAGGTAAAGCGAGTAGAGGCATTTGACAAGCTGGATAAATTAGAAGGCATAACGCCACAGCAGCGCGGCCACAAGCTTGAAGACCTGATAGGTGAGATTCTACAAGCAGAAAGATGGGAAGTCGGTAAGCGGGTTCGCGCCCAGGGCCAGGAAAATGACATCATCATTCACAAGGACCTGGATTATTTCTTCATATCCTGCAAGTGGGAAAAGGAACCAATTCAGCCCAATGAACTTGAGCTGATGTATGCGCGAGCCCTGAGCCGGAAGGATGTTAAAGGCTCGATCGTCGTTTCCATGTCCGGCTTTACCGATAACTGCATAAATGAAATCATACGCAAAATAGAAACATGCCACGTTCTCATATTCGGACCCGGAGATATGACTGCAATCCTAGGCGGCAAGAAAACCTTCTCCGGTCTATTACAGGATAAATACAAAGAAGTCATGCTGCACAGACGGATCCTTCTTGACGGCAATATCAGAGACGTAAAAACCGTTCCGGTATAAGATTTATTAGTTTGCACCTCACCCGTAAGGGTATGTGGTGCGTCATCCTATTATCAAGCCGCCGCACGACTCATATTAATGCGGCGGTTCAATCCAGGGAAACGAAAATATTTCTCTCCATGGATATTGTATTACTGGCTCGAAAGACATAATTGATTTACAGGTCATAAAGGCGATGATTATTTTCATTACTTCGGTGACCATATTTATACAAATATCTAAATCAGATATAGTCGGGAGAGTTCCAGAAGGGCTTCTTGCTTCATGAGCAATCCTCTCGTCAATATAGTCCTTCATCCGTTCCCAATTTTCAGACACAGAACCGATTTGATCCCTAAGAGTCTGAAGATTTAGTCCTTCAGCAACGCTCGATCCAGCTAACGAAGCAAAACATATATCGGCAAGAACGGAATCCGAGCAGTCAGATAAAAATCTAGACATATAATTTGCTTTTGTTAATAAGTGGCTATTCGATTGCAAGGCATCAAATAATTTATATATCGAGATCGTATCGCTTCTTCGGTCAAGGAGCCTTCTCAAGGACATCGCTGCGCTGTAAAGATAGTTGTCCGCTATCCAGCTAAGAAAATGATTATTGACTCTAAGTCGCGGATTATCGTCGAGCAAAACTAGATATTCTCGATAGAATGCCCTGCTCGAATGAAGTACTGTCAATGAATGTTCAATCCGTTCAACCATTTCAAAGCAGGCTCTTTCTGATGGCATAGTGCCCTCCGTTGTTAAGAGAATACTATACCTTTACCCATGAGCGCTTCAATAAGACCTCGGACGGAGGTATAGCCGTAAAATAGGCACCCGCCCACAAGGGGACGGCTGCTCAAGATTACTAAATACTCACCAAGAATCCGCTACGCGACTGGGCATATATTAACGGCCCGAAATCCAGATACCCACGCATATTATAAAAGGTGACTTGTAGCGCGGTATTCTGTCTTTCGCCGGCTGAAGAAGGCCTGCAATCGGTCGGGGACATTCCTGAATTGCCGACCGATCCGGAAAGCCTGATTAAGATGTGGGTGGGCATTTTGAAAGGCGGACCAGCGCGAATGCTGAGAGTGATAGCAGATTGTTATCCAGATTCCGTTAGCAAAGAAGACCTTGGAGAGCAATCAGGCTTTTCATCGAATTCAGGAACATTCGGAACCTACCTAGCAATCTTGAAACGGAACGGATTAATGAGGCTTTTCCTCTCCGGATTGTCGAGGAGGAGCCCCGCCGCATCCCGTCCAAGGGCTGGGCCGAGATGATCCTCAAGGTCTACGAGGTCGACCCCATGGTCTGCCCAAAATGTGGAGGGATGATGAAGGTCGTCGCCTTCCTCACGGAGCATGCCGTTGTCGACCGGATCATCGACCACCTGAAGCTGACCTTTGTCGCGGAAAGGCCCCCGCCGCCTCAGGCCGCATTCCAGGAATATCTCTGGGCCGCCGATCCCCCGGCCGAATATTTTCCGTGATCTTCTCAAAGAGCGGGAGGAGGTCCGGCTGATTTCCGGCGCTTTTGAACTTGCCCGCGCCTTGCCGGCCCCTTTCCGCTTGGTTTCAGCTCAATTTGACAACCGACGACGCTCCGACCTATTCTCCCCAACGCCGGGGTGAGGCAAAATCGGGGCGTTATATGACCTTGATCCGGGAGGCGACGTCCAGAAAGAATTGCTTTGACCAGAGCGCCAAAGAGGCCGCATCTTTCACGAAGGGCTCCACTTCTCGCTGGATCTGGTCGATATCGACGCGGCCGATCCTCCGCACGATCAGGTCGCGGAGCTCCGCTGCCGTCAAGGGCGACGGCCCCGCCCAATGCCCCGTCTGTCGCATCCTCTGTTCGAGGTGGGAGAGGTGGAGCTCTGGGTGATAGGCCGCGAACCAGACGAGATCGTACCAGTCCCGCCCTTTGACCCGGCTCTTCCATTCGCGGCAGAGAACGGCGTGCATCTTCCCGGCGAAAAGATCGGGCAGGCTGAACGTCCTGACGGCGAACGGAACCGGCCGGAGGAGATACCGGGTCTCCGTCGAGAACCCCGGGGGCGGGTCGGTATCGATCTCCAATTTGATCTTCAACACCTGATTCCGGGGGACCTGCTGGACGAGGCCCCTCTCGAACTCGACCGTGATCATCTGGGTCCGCGTGTCGGCCTTGAGGAATGCGGATTGGATGGCCGTTCCGGGCTGTTTGATCCTGCTCTCGATTGCGACGGCGAAGCCGAAGGAAGCGAGCTCCCTCTTCAGTGCGTCACTGTAATCGGCCAGGTCGAAATCCTCGCTCTTTTCCAAGAGCGAAAAATCCAGGTCCTCGGAGAACCGGTCGAGCCTATAAAGCACCCGGAGCGCCGTGCCCCCATAGAAGGCGACTTTTTCGAAGAACTTGCTCCTCCAGAGGCCGAGAAGAGCGATCTCCTGCATGACCTCCCTAAGGGCCCGCAGGGAATCGTCCAGGGAGCGGATCTCGTACGTGGCCAGGATCTGACGGATAGCCTCATTCATGGGAGATCCCCTCCTTGGATCTTTGGAGCCGCCTCACAAGCCCGCTCAGGCGCCTCAGCTTCAGGGAGCGATAGCGCCCGGCGAATTCATCGATCCTCTCGGCAGACAAGGACCGGATGGCGCCTGCGTCGATCCTCAGGTCCTCTTCGAGGAACCGGCGCATCTCGGCAGCGGACGCGATGGGAGCGCCGCGCACCGAGACGATCTTGTCGGCCAAGGCCTTTTCGGGCGAGGCGATCAGGAACGCCTGGTCATGGTCCGCTTCCACCCGGACCATGCCGGCCTCGTAAGCCCGAGCCGGGATCTGGCGATAGATGAAGAGGCCGACCGGCGTGCTGAACCTGCGTGAGCGGCTCAACGTGACCGACGTCAGGGCCTCGGCTCTCTCCGGGATGATCCCATAATAGGCGAGCGCATAATCGAGAGAGACGTAGGAGGGGCCATAGATAAGATTGGCCAGCAGCTCCCTCGAGTACGGATGCTTTCTGTACTTGTCCCCGAATACGTACAATCCCTTCTTGACCCTGACGATGATCCCCTGCCTGAGCATATCCGTGATCTTATCTCTGGGGGAGGAAAGGTCCTTCAAGGCGTCGGTCAGGGTCTGATAATCGAATACCTCCATCTGAATGCGGTTCCGGACGTCAATGGCCAATAACATAATTCACCTAGTATGTCGACATATTGTCGACATACTAGGCTAATTTAACGCATTTGTCAAGGCCGATTTGATCAACTTCCACCCGCACCTGTATTTTCTGGTGACCGAGGGCGGGATGGATGCGGATGGCGTATTTCAAAGAATTCCAGGGCTTCCTCAAGCTCGTGGACAAACGCTCCTTCGAGGAAAGAACCTGGCCCAGCTCCTACGCCGAACCGATGTTCAGAGAGGCCAG
>Ga0315294_10007395_pt1 | contig 12051 bp, 11 predicted proteins | sample YL17G13_40_MG_FD_203626 | JGI IMG/M metagenome (GOLD analysis project Ga0315294, IMG submission 203626) | Sediment microbial communities from Yellowstone Lake, YNP, Wyoming, USA - YL17G13_40 | ecosystem: Environmental > Aquatic > Freshwater > Lake > Sediment | place: USA: Wyoming | collected...
GCTGGCTCAGCCGGCGCTGACAGGAGCTCGGACAACCGTACAAAACCCTCTTGAGATATTGTCGGAGCTTCGATGGGAACCTGCTCAAAAACGATCTCGAAAGGCCCGATTTTGATAAGCGCCTGATCGGAAAGCGTCAGAGGTATCTTGGGGACAAGTTTTTCGCCATTGACCAATGTGCCATTGGCGCTGTTCGTATCGACAATCTGACATTCTGTTTCGGTGCGAATGAGCTGAGCGTGCTGCCGTGAAACCTGGGAGCTGGGCAACACCAGGTCTTTGCTGGCATCACGCCCGATCGCCGTTACCCCGAGGGGTATTACAAACACCTGGGTTAAATCAGGTCCTGAAATTCTCAATTGGAAGTTGAACGCCTCAGCCACAGTCGCTTCCTTTCATACAAATTCGACCGTATGTCGTCCGGACGCAATCACGCCGTGAGCGACCACCTCCAGGACCTCCAGCGGGTCACCCTGCGCCTCACCGCCCGGCTTGGCAGAAAACATATCCACGCCGCGCACAAATAGCACATTGGGGATCCCTTGAAGACACTGGTAGATATCGGAAACGAACAGGTGCCGACCAAAAGGCCAGCCGTTCCGATCGGGGCCGCCGGTCAGCGGATTTAAAAACCGATACAGGCGTGACAGGACCTCGTCCCTGAGCGCATCCTGGTCTATCCCGGGAGCAGCGCGCATTTTTACAGCCACCGACACCCAATGATACGCCGGGCTACGAATGTCGAGGCTTGTCGTCAGCAGACGCCGTTCGTCCAGATAGGCTCTCAGCACCTCCACATCCTCACCCGCTAAGGTTAGCTGGGTAGGTTCCAGGTATTCCTGGGGTCGATTCACACGCGGGATCACCAGCACATAGACCTGCCCTGGGATAATGTGACCGGCTTCAGAAGGTAACGGCTGCAGGCATTTCACCCGTCCAACCACAGCCGGCAGTGCCTGCTGGGTCAGGAACTCGAAATCCGCCTCAGTGACAGCCCGTTCGCGCGAGCGCAAGAGAGGTGGGACGCGCATCTTCGCCGATTCCAGCGATTCCGCATCCAGACCGCCCGAGGCCGCCCGACGGTTGGTCACGCGTGCCAGGTAAGGGATGGCTGTCTTCAGGGTGTTTAAAATCCCAGGCTGGACGTTCCCGTCCTGCCCACCCCCGAAGCGGTACTTCTCGAAAATAAGATTGGAGCCGCGCGTTGGGATACCACCGTAGAGCTTGATCGCGCCATCCTGCTGCCTGACAGCCGGGCCAATGCGCAGCTCACCGGTGTTACTGTCCAGGGTGAAGTGGCGGTCCTCGGCGCCCGAATCGGCGAAGTCAGCCACCTCCTTCCAGACCTGGGGCGGCTCACCCTCCACCTGGACGACGAGAGTCTCTCCAGGGAGGCGGTCCAGGACAGGCGTAAATTTTAGCTGGAAGCGCTGCCCGGGTGAGCCATCGCTCTGACCCAGGAACTCGCGGGTGATTTTTTGGGCATTGGTAGATGGCACCGTACCTCCCCATGATGCGACGGAAACCTGGCGCAGTTTGGGGGTTAGCCGGTACGGACGCGTGCCCTCTTTGTGCTCCGTGGGAGTGATTTCTTTGACGCGCGCCCGTACCCAATAAAGCTCGGCATCATTGACGTTGTTTACCCCCATTGCAGGCAGATGAATTTGGATCCGCCCGGCACTATTCATCCCCTTGGTGGTATCCATCTCGACATCGCAGACCTGCCAGCGCGGCTCCGTCTTGCCGGTGGATGCCTCCCACAGGTAGGGAGGCAGGGTGGGGTCAACACCCGCCCCGCCGGCAGGGTCAAAATCCATATCAAAACCGAGGATATGGTGGCTCAGGTTGTTCTCGAAACCGAAGTACAGGGCATCGTCCACTTTGGGCAGCGTCGAGAATACTTCGAAGCCCTCAAACCCGGCTACCAGACGGCGCAGGTTCTGCTCCTGGTAGGTCTTTTTCTTTCCATCCCCAGCGGTCACCCGTGAGGTGATGGCGCTCAATTTCGGAGGGTATACATGGAAGTCACTATCGGTCGTGAAAACAATCGAGAGTTCTGTCTCGGTCTGGGTGCTGGCGACTTCCGTTCCCACTGGGATGAGCACCAGGTTCTCTTGAGGAACCGAAAGCCAAAAGGTCACCGGAACTTTAGCTGGCACCGGCGCTTTCAGGGTGATCCCCAACATTTCCATGAACTTGATGTAGTGCAGGTCTGGCACCTGGTTGAGACGGTAAAGGATGATATCGGTCATCCAGGCGAACAGCTCGATCAAGGTCACCCCCGGATCGCTTACGTTATGGTCGGTCCACTCTTTACAATAATGAGGGATGCGCTTCTTAGCTTCGTCAACAATATCTTGGAACTGGCGGTCGTCTAATTTGGGTGCAATTAATGCCATAAGGTCCTCCTCGCTCGGTGAGGTGGCGAAAATCAGGGTGCGGATGTCTCTTCAGGGATCAGGTAGAAGGGATAAACCAGGCTCCGGCGGTCATAGGTCGCTTTGACCTCGTATGCGATATCGATCAACAAGCAGTTGGTTTCGTGTAGATCGGGGTTAACGTCCACCCGGGTGACATTGATACGCGGCTCCCACATGCCCAGGGCCTCCTCCACCAGACGGCGTGCCTGGGCTGCGGTGTGGCTGTTATTCGGTGCAAAGACCAGATCTTGCAGCCGGCAACCAAAGGTTGGGCGCATGACTCGCTGCCCCGGCGAAGTGCTCAAGATGATCAGGATAGCCTGGCCCAGCTCTGTACGCTCGTTCGTCAGGCCGATGCCGCCCTGCGGATCAACCTTGGGCGGAAATGACCATCCACGTCCGACAATTTCCTGTGTCATAAGATTCTTTACCCTCCGATTAAAACGGTGCCAACGGCGATCAATGTAGCCCCCATATTGGGCACAGGCTCCGCACAGGTCTGGGTCTGGTCACCTGCCCGGGCAGCCATTTTCCCGTTGATTTTTACCGTTGCACTGCCCATCATGATGGTGGCTTTGTTCATCGGCGGGACCTGGAACGCGGTCCCCGGCGGCGTTGGGATGTGGGGCGGCTGGTTGCTGGCTGTGCTGCCCACCGTGGCCGCTGGCCTCCCCATGATCTTGACGTTCTGACTGAGGTTGCCGTCCAGCATACCTGTAAATGGGTGCGGTAGAGGCGTCGGGACAGGTCCGCCTGGCGAGGGCACCATCACGATATGCATGTCGACGGTGACGACCTGATCGCCTTGTTTTGCAGCCGGTTTTCCCATAATCCCTTTTACACTCCTAATCTTATTAGTTAAGGTTGATCGTAGCGCCTTTAACCGTTACCTGACCACCGGCCTTAATATCCAGGTTGCCACTGGCCTCCAACTTTAGGTTAGAGCCGGCTTTGATAGTGATCTCCGTAGAGGATTCAATACTCAGTTTATTATCCTCTGAAACAACAGTTACGCCACTGGTCTTGAGCGTAATCTTCTTGTTTTTATCGTCCAGGGTGATGCTCTGCCCACCAGCCGTGACGATCTCGATCTTGTTATCGGCGTTGTCGTACACTGCAATGAGATGACCGGTGCGCGAGTGCCAGGTGCGCACAAGCGGTTTTTCACCGCTGGCGGCCTTAGCAGCTTCCTGGGGTAATTTGTTTTTTCCGCTCCACAGGCCTCCCAAGACACAAGGCCGGTTAAAATCCCCATGGACAAACGCCACCAGCACTTCGTCACCCACTTCGGGCATGATATACAGGCCGGCTTTCGGCCCAGCGCCGGCGCCCACCACACGCGCCCAGTCGCTTTCGACGTCATTAGACATCCAGGGGTATTTTACCTTCACCCGTCCCATATCTTTCGGGTCATTCGTGTTGGTGACCAGGGCTGGCACTACGCCTACCCAGCGGTCTAAGGGCGGCTGGTGGTTCATCTGCTGGCTTAACAAGCCCATCCGAGTCCCACTGACCTTGAAAATTTCCTTTAAACCCTGAGCAGTGTAAATATGGGTGACGCTGGTGACCAGATACTGTCCGCTGAAACGGTCTCCAAGCCCTTTCAGCTCGATCGATTTACCGGCTTTGATATCCGGCTGCCTGAATGCCTCACCCTCGGCTTCAATAAACGCGCCGCTGATCTCATCCAAGCGAGCTGAGGCCAGGATATTTGCCTCCGCCTGGCTGATGACATTCTGGTCTACGATCACAGTTTTGCCTGAGCCAAACGCGTGAGCCCATCCGGCACCATCCTTGGATTCCTGGATTTTCGGGTATAAGTTCCCATTCTGGGCTTTACCAACGATCGGCGACTGCTTGTCAGCATCCCAGCCTTTAACTTGCACTTCATCAACCTGCTCTGCCAGGCTCATGCGCGGGTGAAATGAAAATAAGTCCTGACCCCATGTTAAAGTAATGCCTGCGCTGGGCGCTGGCGGTTTGCGGAAATACAGCTTGCCATCGCTTACGAAGCACTCATAACCGATCCGCCAGGCGCGCTGCGCCAGAAAGGCCAGGTCAGATAGGTTGTGCTGGAAAATGTGATCGTAGACCGTGCTGGTCGCATCGACCTGTGCCGTAAGGCCGATATTCTGGGCAATCTGGCTGGCGATGTCACTGTCTTTGACATTGACGTAAGCCTTTATCTTACTCTCCCGGTATAAGCGGTGTAATTTATCGTACCCGCGCACGACCAGTCTTGCATTCATCCCATCGCCAAAGTCAGGCTCCAAAGCGGTGATCTCACCCTTGATAAGGGGATATTTTTTTTCATCTTCCGTTTCCGCTTCAATCTCGATCTCTTTGGTCAGGTCGAAAGGCCCATTATCCAAGAGCTCCAGGCCGGGATCTTGCAGACAGATCGTAAACATATCCGGCAGGTGGGTGTGCTGGTCGACGACGACCTCAGAAATCTTTTGCACGATATCCCGCTGGAGCGGATTCCCACCTATTTTGATATACAACTGACTGGTTAATTCTACTTTTACCGCCATAGATCTCCTTAATCATCGTAAGGGTTGATCGTCGGGATCATTTATCCTAGTCCAGCGGGATGTGCAATTGCTGGCCCGGTTTTAAAGCCAGGGGGTTGATAATGCGGTTCCGCTCAGCGATCAAACGCCACTTGGTGGCATCATTATAGGCTTCCGCCGCAATTGTATCCAGCCTATCGCTGGCGACCACGCGCCATACCCTTTCGATGGTGCCACCGCCGGAGGTTGGATTTTGGCGTTTGTAATCATCGACATCGGTATATTGTGTAAAGGTTATGTCGACGTTCGCCCGTACTGGTACACCTTTATCGTTAAACAGGGTAAACTTTTGGGTCATGCTGGTGATATAAGACACAAACTTGAAGACGCCCCATTCAAAAGCGACCTGCGGTGGTTCCACTTTTTCGTTCTGCCGCACCTGCCTTTGGGACTTCGTCAGCATGAACTTCCACAGCTTGTTGGTCGTCAGGCTCACATCCTCTTTGGCTTCGTAGGTATCAAAGATCAGGGTCAGCCTCAACGTCTGCGCCCCTGCCTTGAAGAACTCACCGTGAGGGGTATCACCTTGATTCCTGGGATTCTCATCAAATGTATTGGACTTCGAAACTGAGTATTCGAAAGGGTTAAACATGCAGGAGACAGAGATCCCGGTTAGCACTTCATCGTTATTCTGGTTTACTTCATAGATCCGGGCTGGGACCAGCCCACCACGTGTGTTTGGCATTTTGTTGCCTCACTTCGTTTCAAAATTAACGGCGTATGCGTTCCCATTCAACGGCTAAACGCCGCTTAACTTCACGATAGACCCGGCGGGATAATTCATCCACATCGAGCTTCTCTCCTTTACCTTCACCTTCCGACTGTGGTGCTGCTGGGGATGCCGTGGACGGGCTGGGCGCTTGTGCTGTGCTGCTGGGCTCGGCTGCCTGACGTTGGACGGCGGGCTCGGCGGGAGCACCCGGCAGGGCTTGGCCTTTATCAGGTAGGCGCGCCGGTTTTTCCTTATGTTCAGCCATTTCTGGCTCCGGTGGCGCTTCACCGATCAAGCGCCATAGATCGGCAGGCAGCGGGCCGATCTCGGTTGGGACGACCTCTGAAACAGCCCTGCCTTCGACGGGAAGATCGCCCTGAGGTACTTTTGGGGACGATGGCGGCAACCTGGGAATACCTGTCGATGGGGCAGTATTCTCCTCCGCTCCGGCTTTTTCTTCAGCCGGTTTTAAAGAGGATCTTTCAACCGATGGCACGGAAGTCAGAGCCGCCGGGCGGGGCCGGCGTGGGATGACCATCTCCACAGACGAATCTGTCGGCTGTCCGGGCGCAACGGTTTGCAGGACCCGTTGGATTTCATGGTGCGTCATCTCCGGCAACTCTTCAGCCGGGGCGGCCTCCGGACCAACAGCCGGACTGACCCGGACACTCGAAGGCATCTGCGGTGCTAACGGCTCCCGCCGCTCGACGGGCCACACAGCCTCCAGTGGAGGGCGGCTTTCCAGGTAACTCTCCAGCAGACTTTGTCCCGCTCCTTTTTCATGGCTCGAAGGCTCTACAGGCAATTGATCTTCCAAGGCCGGCTGGGTTTCAGAGAGTTGTGGGATGATCGGAGCCGGAGATTCAGGAGGTTTTCTTGTGGAGATTCCCGGCTCGGTCCCCGGCGGTTCCAGGCGAGATTCTACGGGGCCTTTTTTGGCAGCCGGTTTGCCAGCCCCCATTTGCGCTGCACGCTGGAGGACCTGGATCTCATCGCTGATACCCGGGCTCACCTCAAACCCGCCTCGGCCTTCCGGTGCCTGCTCAAAGCGCTGGATTTGCCCGCTCTGCGGCGCAGCCGCAGTGAGACCATCGCGCGGTACCTGGGGAGGCTGCTCTGTTTCCGGAGCTATGTCGGGAGGAAGAATAGGCTGCGGTTGATCAGGGAGGACCGAGGCTGCTTCCCCATGACGCTCAGGCGGCTTTCCAGAGGTCTGCTGAATAGTGGACGGCTCTTGGGAAGTAGTGTCCCCCTCAATGACACTGCCAGAGACCAGATCTTCGACTGAACTCACACGAGAGGCTTCCTGTGTCTGTGGCGGCTGGGCCGGAGAGGCGGGTTGAGGACTCGGCTGAAGATCAATCGCTGCCGGTTGAGCACCCTCTCCGGGCGGTTCAGGGGGTTTTTGGGACGAAACTGTCCTCTGTACAGGGGGATGTGCCGCCTGGCTCACTGGAGCTGGCTGCCCACCTCTGCGGAAGATGCCTTGCAGCCGCTGCAGTAAAGGCGGTTTCAACTTTGGCTCAGCTTTAATTTCAGCGGGGTGTTCCTCAGTCCGCGTTGGTGTCCTGGATGAAGATACAGCAACCTCAGTCTGGCGTGCTTTCGATCCGGCTTGCTGGATAACCTCAGGTGGTGCCTCTACCGTGGGTATCCGGGTTGAGATGGTAACCCCGGTACTCTCCTCCGAGCGAGTCACTGGCGCTGAATGAGCCGTTTCCTCGGGAACATCAGCAGGTATTTTTTGCACCAGCGGTGTTTCTGCAACCGGTGCGGGCATGGCCTCCCCCCCAATTGCCGCCGTCTCAGGTTTCTCGGGAGCCTGGCTGGTTGCCGATGGCTCTGTCGACTGAGTACCTGCCTGCTGAGTGGCGCTCTCCAGGCGCTCCCTCTCCTGGTGCTTGCGGAAGATCGTCTCCAGGCGTCTCCAATCCGAGTCACTGATCGTCGATGTGCTTTGCGGAGGCGATGGAGGGCTGACTTTGGGTCCGGCGGGTTTCTCAGGAGAAGGCCCAACCTGAGAAGCTGGGGGAGGCGACGGACGTGCCTCAGGCACCGACGCTGGTGGTCGGCGTTCAGGCCGCACTGCCGCAGGCGGCTGGGCCGGAGTTCTACCGTGAGCCGCCGCAGGCGGTGTTCCCGAATCCTGGAGCTTTCTCGAGAGGGATGGTATCGGCTGCCGACCGGCTTCGGATACCACCGGGTGTGCCGGCTGAGCAGCCGGAGAGCGCTTCTCTGCCTCGGATAGATGGGCCTGCGCAGTCTCACCCAGCTCAGTCACTGCCGGGCGTGGTCCGGCTGGTGGGGACGGGAGCGGACGAGCCTCGACCGAAGCTGGCAAGCCGGCGACCGGACCTGGGGTTGTATAACCCCATCGCATAGCCTCGGAGGGAGTAGCCAGGGTAGCTTTGACAACCTGCGACCCAACAGAATAATCAGACCGGCCAACATTGCTCCTGCCGAGATCACCAGGTGCAAAGATCCGCTCGCTATCGAATCTCCGAAAGAGAGTCGAGACTCTGGTATGGCGCAGGACGCGCCGGAGAAGAACATTCCCTAAACCGTGCCGCCTCTGAAGAACCATCTCTGACTGACCTCTCGAAACAACCCGATCAACCGTTGTCAACGGTAATTTGACCGCAGGCCAAATCCAGGGTTTGGATAGCGATGGCATTGGAGTCGCTTCTGAGCTGCGGGCCAGCCCAGCGGACCGGATAAGCTCCCAGCATGTGCCAGGCCAATACCGTATTGCCCAGTGAATCCTTTAATTTAATGGTCACGGGCTTGCGCTCGATGGTCTCCTCCATGGCATTGAGGTACCAGGTCACGAGCGTGCTTTTGGCAACCCCGTTTTTCAGGCTGACCTTGCCTGCTTTACGCCGTCCTGGGAGCTGGTGAATATGGGTGTTCAATCCGCCTTCTTTCACCTCTTCCACGTCCCATTCAATGCTGGGCAGGTCACATTCGGTGAACGCTCCGGCGGCTTGGTTGCCGATCTCCACCACAAAACGAAAGGCAGGAAAACTTTGGTCGTGAGGAAACGTTTCAGCACCCATATCGGCCTCCCAGGTCGCTAAAGGATTTGTGGGTCAAAGGTCGGCAGCGTTCACGAGCGATCTTCATCTCCAGCAGCAACATCGCATAAACCTTGTCCGCGATCTGCTTGACCAGCTCATCCGTAATCTGGCCCTCGGTCATGCCGCCATCTTGCTTATCGCTGGTATCAGCGGGTGTATTCTGACTGTTTGAAGCCACCATCAAACCTTCCTAACTGGTCTCATTCCATGTCCTCTCCCAGCGGCGCCACCTGCAACTGGAACTGCGTCGAACAGTGTGGACAGACAGCAGAGACCACCACGCGTTCTGGACTGTTCAGCCTGATATACAGGTCCTCAAGGTAAGCCAGGTCAGATGCGAACAGGCCTTCGATCACCTGAGGGGTGACCGCCGGCAGGTCGCCCAACTGCGACACCACCCGGCTCAGCAATACTACCGGCAGGTAGGCTTCGTTGGCCTGGACGCGCGGGTCCTGTAAAGACTCGATCTCGTCCAGGGCTGTTGCCAGCCGCATCCGGCCGGCTTGCTGCGCCTGGCCAGCCCCATCGATATAGCCGCGCGGTAAAACAAAGTTGAATTCAGTTTGATATGTCATATGATCAAAGGTAGGGGCAAGGGGTTGGGAAAACCCCTCGCCCCTTACCGGAGAGCTCATGCCTTCTTACGTTCGATGTGTTCATGGGCGATGGTCAGCTCTTCGATGCCGATCTCGTTGCTATCGGACTTCGGCTGTGGCCCGGTCACTTTCACCGGCCAGGCTCCTACGAACTCCCATTTAGCGACCGGCTTCAAGGACTGGTCAAACATGGTGATAGTACCATTATGCCGGTTTTTGTCGACCAGCCCGTCCTCAATCTTCTTGCGCCAATCCCAGACGTCCATATTGCTGGTGATACCACGTTTGAGGACGATGTTTTCCCACTTCAACCGGCCAGGGACCTTTATCACCACTTCCTTGCCCGTCTCAGTGACAACCTTGTGGTCAATGACCTCGTGCTCCGAGCCGATGCCGGAGCATTCGGTGAAGTAGCCCTTCACCACGCCCTGAATATCTAACGCAAAGTGAAAACCAACAAGTGGATCTTCTCTGTCAGCCATTTCAAACTCCTTTTAATCTTACTTCGAGGTATATCCCATATTTCCAGTGGAATGCCGTAGATTACAGCCTGGCATGATTACGCCATGGCATTCGCGCCGGCCCACTGGCTGATGCGGAAGATGACGAACTCGGCTGGCTTGACAGGTGCCAGGCCCACTTCGATGATGAGCTGGCCCAGGTCGCGAATCTCTCTCGGGTTGAGCTCCTCATCGCACTTCACATAGAAGGCCTGCTCGGGGGTCGTCCCGAACAGCGCACCGCCCAGCCACACCACCCGCAGGAAGGACGACACGTCGCGCGTTACCTTGCCCCACAGCGTGTTATCGTTGGGTTCAAAGACTACCCAGCTCAGGCCAATGTCCATAGAGGCTTCCACCATGATGAACAGGCGGCGTACGCAGATATAGCGCCAGGCGCCGTTGCTGCTCAGGGTGCGCGCACCCCAAACGCGGATGCCGCGGCCCGGGAAGGAACGGATGCAGTTCACCCCGATGGGGTTCAAGACATCCTGTTCACCCTTGCTGATCTGGAGCTCTAAACCCACGGCTCCCAACACGACATCGTTGGCAGGAGCCTTGTGTACGCCGCGGTTGGCATCCGTGCGGTTGTAGATGCCTACCACGTGACCGCTGGGTGGGACCAGCTTGGTGAGGCTGCCGCTTCCGCTCAGGTCGGCGACCTCGATCCAGGGGTAGTACATGGCGGTATAGGAGCTGTCGAAATTCACGTACAGTCGCCACTCCTTGGCCGCTTGGGCATTCAGTCCAGGCGGGGTATCGAGCACCGCGAAGCGGTATCTCAGCCGCTCGCAGTGCGAGATCATGGCTTCCTGGACTGTCTTGACGCGCTTCTTGGCCTCCTCTGAGCCGTCATACCCGGCCATCACATCCGGGCACGCGACCAGGCGGACGTCATCGAATGCCTCCAGGCCGCCCAGACCGGTGCGGTCAGCCGCACTGCCGATGAAATCGACAGGGGAGAGGGGTTTAAAGCCGCCTCCGGAGAGGGTATAGGTGCCTTCATCCGGCAAAGCACTCGCCGAGCCAACCTCGACGATGGTGACTTTCTCAAAAACTGCATCGCCGACGTAACCCTCGCCCTTCTTCATACCCAGCCCTGGCTTGGTCTCACCACCGACGGTGAGGTCAAATTTATCCTCACCTGCCAGCTTAACGGTGACCTCCAGGCCGTTTCCTACCGGGCCAGCGAACTTGGCGACCACTTTAAAGCTGGTCTTGCCCTTGGAGGGGATGGCGACCTCGGCCGGCTTGACGGCCTCTTTGTCCTCTTTTACGGCACGCAGGCTGGTGACATAGCACGGCCCGCCGCCGTTAGCAAAATAACCATAAACCTGGTCGGGCAGGTACGCGCCAGGTACAAACTCACCGAAGACATCGGTGAACTGGGTCCAGCTTGTGACCAGGGTGGCTTTATTGAGCCGCGACTCGTATGGGACGCGCTCGCCAGTGAAGGCATTGATCGCCTTCAAGCTGGCTTCAGCCGTGATGCCGATGAAAGCTGCTGTGGAGGTCCCCACGGCTTCGATAGGTTTCGTACCGCGTTCTACTTCCTCTACGTAAACACCAGGAGATGCATAAGATAGTGCCATTGTAAACTTCCTCCTTCAATCGAAACTTGCTTTTTTTAATCGCTGGTATCACACCAGCCCTCTGACAAGATTGGTAAAGAGAGACGGCTTCTTAATCAATCCATCTTCAACCTCCTTGGCGGTGAGCGGCTCGAAAATGTGAGATAGTTTTCCATCTAAGCATCCCTCACAATTCGAGATCGTAATCGCCGTCGCTGGCCGGGACGGTAATCTTCTTCTCTTTGGGTTTCCCCTCTACAGGCCAGGCGACGAGCGTATATTCACCGACCGGCAAACTACCCAGGATAAAGCGGCCAAGCTCATCGGTCTTGTCGAACAAGCCGGTACCCTTGATAGCTACCTCGATCCCGGGTATGGGCGGCTTATCTGGGCCGCTGGCGCGCACCGTACCGCCGATAAAGGCCATCTCCATATCCAGGTGCATTTCCTCGGAGGCCAGGCGCCGCGAACGCGGCAGCCTGGCAGGCTGGCCAAGCTTAAGTCTGAGGGTGCGCACGATCGGGCCGGTGATCTCTGTCCAGGGATCCAGGGCCAGGGTCACGACATACGAGACACTGGGACGCATCTCATTATCCAGCGAG
>Ga0315294_10007396_pt1 | contig 12047 bp, 10 predicted proteins | sample YL17G13_40_MG_FD_203626 | JGI IMG/M metagenome (GOLD analysis project Ga0315294, IMG submission 203626) | Sediment microbial communities from Yellowstone Lake, YNP, Wyoming, USA - YL17G13_40 | ecosystem: Environmental > Aquatic > Freshwater > Lake > Sediment | place: USA: Wyoming | collected...
CGAGACAAGGCCCTGACATCACCGAAAAAAGGCAGTGCACCGGTTACAAAAGCATGACATTTGTCATGGTTCGTGATGGGGGAGAGGAAATATAAACCTGGGATTCCGGCACCCGGGTCCTCCCCCCATCACGGTTAAGGAGTGACTCATGATTGAGCTCCATCGAGTACCGAAGAAACAGTTGGATGTTACGCTGTTCGCGGTCGATGATGATATGGGTCGTATTCTCGACCTCGATCACACAACCCTTGAGGTCAAGGAGTCTGTCGACAAAACACACAATGCAGTAGTCTGTCCATCTGGTTCGGGTCTAAGTGTCGATGCCGACCAGCTTATGGATAACACTGATAAAGGCACTGATGCCCGTACACTGCACGAGGCCGCATATGATCACACTCTGATTGGGGATGCTGTTAGATTGCAGGGTTTGCCCATCTCGACCACAGTTCCTATGGATGGCGAGATGTTGGTGTGGGACGAGTATGCCAACGAATGGAAACCTGGTGTGCCTCTTGGTGGCGGCGACATGCTCAAGTGTTTTCATCCCGATACAGAAGCGCTTACGCGTGCCGGTTGGAAATCGATTGCATCGGTTACTTTGAATGACGAAATTGCCACCCGCAATCTGCAGACAGGATATCTCGAATATCATAGGCCAGATAAAATATTTGCATACAATTACAAAGGGAATCTTATCGGCAGAAAAACAAAGCAATTTGCTTATCTCGTTACACCCAATCATCGGTTCCAGATTCGTAAATGGTGGGCATCACATACTGGTTCGTTTAGCAAAGAATATTATTGGGAACGTGCTGATCAAATTTCTAGTAAAATCAGAGCTTTCCCATTAACTGCCAAATGGGTTGGTCTGCCAATAAGCGGAAAATTTGGTATTAGCGATACTGATTGGATAGAATTTTTAGGATGGTTCCTATCTGAAGGGTGTGTCTACGGAACAAGATTATACATATCTCAAAAGAAGAAATCCAAATATTTTGGACATCTCGAACAACTTATGAAACATATAGCATCGACAGTTGGGAGAACCCTCTGTTATCGTCAACACGCTTTCCAATTTAGATACAAACCATTGACTGATTATTTGTCACAATTTGGCAAAGCGCACCAAAAGTATGTGCCTCAAGAAATTAAAGATGCAATACCAGAACAGATTGTTCGATTCATGGATACATATGCTATGGGTGATGGATCCGGATCTACGATTAGCACTACATCTTCAAGGATGGCTAATGATCTGCAAGAACTTGCATTAAAGATCGGTTGTTGGGCAAGTATCTACAATGACGGAAAAACCGGATTTGCCACTCATGATATGCTCCGGGTTAATATTAATAGAAACAATATAATTGGTCAATCATCCAAGAAACACAACTTGATATTTGAATACGATGGGCCCGTCTATTGCTGTGAAGTTCAAAATCATCTTCTTTATGTTCGACTCGATGGAAAACCTCTTTTTGCCGGAAATTCAATCTATGACCCATTAGACACTCACAGGGTTGATTTTGCATCAAATGTCAGAGACAGTACTCATTCAAAATCTGCTGCTGATATCAGTGATGCAGTAGATAAGGCCCATACTAGATTACATGACATCAATTCCATCAATGACCATAATGCAATTGCTGGTGGTGAAGATGAGCTACTTAGTTTGGATGGAGTCGGATATCCACAATCCACTGGGACTACTATAACAACCAGCATGACCGATCCGGGATCTGATCAGAAAGTTCCAACAGAAGCTGCTGTAGTTACAGCTATTGAAAATTCGTGTCCGCCGGGTTTTTATCATGGCATTAAGATCAAAAATAATGTTACAAATCCAACAACACAACTAGACATAACTGCTGGCGTTTCGGCTGCGGCAGATGACAATGTGGGAATTATCATGTCTGATGGAGCGTTAACTGTTGATAGTACTGTAGATGGTATTAATGGATTCGATAATATTGTTGAGTCTTCTGTTGAATATCGGGCTCGAGCCGGAAGTACAGTTACACTATGGACTGCGGGCTCTCACGGTTTGACCACAGGGCAACGAATTAATGTGAGCGGTGTGGGAGGTGTTAATTACAATGGAACCTGGGTAGTTGTGTCCACCCCGAGCTCGTCACGATTGACATATCTCAGTGTTGGCGGTGCCGAAGCACAAACCGCCTGCACTGGCACTATTGACGGCACTGTTTTGGCTAGCACGTGGTATTATATTTGGCTGATCAAAAATCTCAGTACGAGCACAGTTGCCTCTTTGATTTCAGCTAGTTCCAATAGTCCAACTTTGCCTGCAGGATACACTAAGAAACGGTTGATTAGTGCTGTTTATACAGATACATCAGCTGCTTTCCGGTTGTATCGTCAATCAGAGAACTACGTACGGTACACATATTTCACAGCGTTAGCAAGTGGACATGCAACCGCATGGACCGATGTTAGTCTGCTCATGCCAGCAAATTCGGCGAGAGCCGAATTAACTTTTACGACGTACCGTGTTGGTGCTACTGTTAGGGCTAGGATAAAAGCGAAAGGCGAAGATGATTCCTTGAGAATAGAACTTTTTAGTTTCGGGAATCTAGCTGGGGCCGAATATGGATCCAGTGCAATTGGGACCACTTATACAGACGCGAATGGCAAAATACAGTACTACCTTAACAGTGCTTCTGGTGCTCTAACGATCGACCAAATTGGGTTCTACTTGGATCTGTAGAGGAGTGGCGATGACTCTTTACTCTGTAGTCTACGAAGTTGCTACGGGCAAATTGCTTGAGATTGGTCCGCCCGATAGTGATTGGGGCTTCAGTGTTCATGCCCCGCATACCGCATGTAGGCGTGAGGATCCTTTGATCTTGCATCCAGATGTTGCGGCATCTCGAGCAAAATTTAAAGTGATGATAATCGATGCGGACATACTGACTGCCGAAGCACTTTGGTTGATTTCAACAGGTATGGGTGGCGATGGTTTAAATAAGACCTGGCAAGGTCTAAAGGATTTAGATTCTTCCAGAATAAACCCGGCAGGCAAAGATAAGGCTATTACTGTGATAGCCTTAAGCAAGATCAGGAGTTGATTTATGCCTGCTACCGACGTTATGGCCTTATTGGCTCCGGCGGTTACTATTTCAGGGAACGTAGTTACGTTCAGTGCAGATGACATCGATGCAGAATGGGATACATTAATTATCGCCAATTCTCATTATCTTTACAATGTGACCAAAGGTGCAACCAAAGCGATTACAGCTAAAGGTGGTACTCAAGCCGCTGGTTTCACTTACACGGTTGCGGCTATCGGAACTTGGGTGACTGGTGATCAAATAGTACCTATTCGAACTAATACCACAAGTCAATACGCAACTAATAATTTGGCCTATACTGGAGCCGCTGCTGGCGATACCATACTTACCGGTTACGTAAGCACAGCCCTTCGGGCTCCATATTCGACTATTGTCGGTGCCAATCTAAATAAGGTCATGAGTTGGCGTGGTCTTTTGGCCAATATGCGTAATATTGTTAATGGTGTTGGTCAATATTCTTTCTTGGACTATAGCGGTGATTTGAGTGCTGCTGCTGCCGCATCTGTCAGGAACTATACATTTGTTGGTTGCGGTCTTCTCGGTGCAATCAATTGGTATAATTATGGTGGTGCAACAGAAGGTGCACAGACTTTTGATCGATGTCGCTTTATCAGTGGTCTAATAGGTATATATTTTCAAAATGGGAAAAATGCCATTCATACGGTCACTCGTTGTGAATTTTTGCATTGTAATCGAGGTATTTTTGCTGCAGCGCCAACTATTAAAGCTTACAATAATACTTGTCTAGGCGGAAACGTTGGCATAGACAATTACAATCTAGCCAGTACCTATAAGAACATAGTTTGTGCTGGTAATACTATAGATTTCTACAGGATGACCAATGCAGCTATTACATATAGTGTGAGTGCGGATGCAACTGTGCCTGCCGGTACGGGCAATACTGCTAGTAAAGCATTATCGCTATTGAAATTCTGGATGTACAATGATAATAATTTCTATGTAAGCGGCGGACGCATTTTGACTTCCAGCTTTTTATATAATGCAGGTAATGCCGGTGGCGGTGCCCCAACTACCGATATCGACATGAATGACATTTCGAGTGTTGTGCCAATTGGTTGTCATAAAGGAACGGCTACCATCTTTAATACTTCTTCTGGCAGCGCTGGTGGTGGCGCCATTCTTAGAAGCAGCATAATTCAAGGATCAAACAAATGAAGCTTGGAAACACAATAGAGGTTCTCTTTACTACCCGTAAATTTGATACGGGGGTTCAGACGGCTCCTGATGCCTTGCCTACTGGCACTATTTATAAGGATGGTGCAGCTGATGCCCTGACAGTGACCGTCTCAAGCATCGCTACCGGTAGATACAAAGCGGTTTTCACTCCGACCGTAGTTGCTGGGTTTGCTTCCGGTAATGATATTGAATTGCTCATAGCGGCTACCGTTAACTTGATAGCTGATGAAGCTCCGATCTGGAAAGATGTCTGTTATACCTATGATAATGATGTCTTGGCTACATCAACAGCCCTATCTACAAGTCAATCTTCAATAAATTCTGTGGGCACCCAAGCTGGATCGGTGGGCACTCAAGTTGGATCCGTCGGTACTCAAACCACATCTGTTGGAACTCAAGTTGGGTCGGTAGGTACTATCGCCGCTGCGGGTGCTACGTCCGCTGCGCTTGTTACGGTTGATAGCGAAGTGGTTTCAGTGGGCGTTCTTGCTGGCGCAGGTGCTACTTCAGTGGCTCTTTCGACAGCCAAGGCCGCAGTTGATTCGGTAGGAACCCAAGCCGGATCTGTGGGAACTCAAGTCGGATCCGTAGGCACCGTTGCTGCTGCAGGAGCTACTTCTACTGCTTTGTCTACTGCTAAGGCTGCGGTGGATTCTGTGGGTACTCTTACTGGTTCAACAGCCACGTCTGCGGCACTTTCTACGGCTGATAGTAAAGTAGTATCTGTAGGAACCTTGGCTGGTTCAACTGCTACTGCTACAAATCTATCGACCGCCGATTCTAAGATTGTTTCGGTAGGAACTCTTGCTGGTTCGACTGCTACTTCCGTGGCTCTTTCTTCAGCACAAGCAGGAATAGATTCGGTGGGAACTTTAACTAGTTCTACGGCCACTTCAACAGCGTTATCTACAACAAAAGCCGCTGTTGATTCTGTTGGCACGCAAGCGGGATCAGTGGGAACCCAGGTTGGATCAGTCGGTACTCTTGCTGCTTCATGTGCTACCTCTACTGCATTATCCGCCGCCAAAGCTGCGGTAGACTCCGTGGGTACGCAAGCAGGATCCGTTGGAACGCAAGTTGGATCTATTGGAACACAAACCTCATCAGTTGGTGATCTTGCTGCTACGACTGCTACTTCTGTAGCACTTTCTACAGCGAAAGCTGCTATAGATTCGGTTGGCACACAAGCCGGGTCTCTTGGAACTCAGGTTGGATCTGTAGGCACTTTAACTAGTTCGCTCGCAACATCTACAGCGCTTTCTACGGCCAAATCTGCAGTTGATTCAGTTGGTACACAAACTGGATCAGTTGGTACTGTTGTTGCTGCGACTGCTACTTCCACCGCCTTATCGACGGCGAACCTTGCGATAGATTCGGTGGGCACACAAACGGGATCCGTAGGTACTCGAGTTGGATCGGTCGGCGATTTGGCAAGTTCAACTGCAACATCGACAGCGTTATCCGCAACAAAAGCTGCAGTCGATTCAGTTGGTACTTTATCTGGATCTACTGCAACTTCGACTGCACTTTCTACAGTTAGTGGCAAGGTTGATTCGGTAGGTACCCTAGCAGGATCAACAGCAACGTCTACTGCATTAGTCACAACTGATTCCAAGATTGTTTCGGTAGGCGTTTTAACTGGTTCTACAGCTACATCTGTAGCGCTTTCTACAGTCAGTGGTAAAGTTGATTCTGTTGGTGTGCTTGCGGCTTCTACTGCAACTTCCTCGGCTCTCTCTACTGCTGATTCTGGAGTTACGTCGGTAGGGACTCAAGTCGCATCGGTAGGCACTTTGGCTGGATCGACAGCTACGAGCACAGCGCTTTCCACTGTTAATAGCAAAATAACCTCAGTTGGCACGCAGGCCGGATCAGTGGGCACTCAAGTTACGTCGATTGGTACCCAAACGACATCCGTTGGTACTCTGGTTGGCTCTACGGCCACTTCAACAGCACTGGTTACTACAGATTCCAAGATTACTTCAGTCGGCACGCAAGTAAGCAGCGTAGGAACCCAGGTGGGTTCTACTTCCACATCTGTTGCCCTAAGCACTGTCTCGTCTAAGGTTGATTCGGTTGGTACAGTTACTGGATCGACTGCGACTTCATCAGCTCTGGCTACGGCTGATAGCAAAATGACATCTGTTGGTGTTGTGGTTGGATCTACAGCCACTTCTGTGGCAGTATCCACAACAGCAGGTAAAGTAGATAGCGTTGGTGTCCAAGTAAATACTGCAGATTCTAAAGTTACTTCTGTAGGTACGGTAGTGAATTCTGCTGCTACGTCATCTGCTCTTGCTAATGTAGATTCTAAGGTTACATCGGTTGGTGTACAGGCAACCTCAATATTTACTTCAATCGAGATTACCAGAAAGATCCAAAAGAATAAATTGGAAATTGATGAGACCACCAGCAAACTTATTATCTATGATGATAATGGATCTGATGTGTTCATGCAAGCCACGTTGACGGACAAGGATGGCAATCCTATCCTTCTGATCGGGAAGGGGCCTGTGAACAGGAGCGCTTTGACATGAAGATTGCCCATTTCGCTCCATACGCTCCCTTTGCGTGTGGTCTCTATGAGGCCGCGAGAGATTTCGTTCATGCCGATATTGTGGCCGGAAATGAAGCCTTCCTGGTTGATACGGGAGCTGTTGTTAATGGCGTTAGACAGGCTCCTAGGGTTGGCGAGAAAGATGATCGTAAAGAGTTCTCGCTCGTAGCCCATTCATATACGGATGCATTTAAAGCTGATGTAATCGTCATGCATGATGGAATAGGTGAAGGTTTTCTGGCTCAAATACAAACTCCTATTATCTTAATTGTACATGGTAGACCCGTTGAATGTTTCCGGCCTGAGTACAAGAACCGTAGTAGTAATGCCTATAGTTTTGTGACAAACGCATCTAGATGGCCGAGGGTGAAAAGGGTGGTAACCATGTGGCCGAGATTCCGCCCATTTTGGGCGCCAGTAGTGTCTGAAGACAAATTGTTAGTAATTGCTCCTCCTCCTATTGATGAGAATCTATTTAATCCCAATGGCCCGATCCATCTGATTCCTCCCAACATCAAAGGCAGTTTCAATGTCTTGATAGCGGACTCATGGCGTGAGGTGGATCCTTACGATGTTATACACGGTACGTTCTTGGCAGCCAAATCGATTCCAGGATTGAAAGTCCATGTCTATGCTGTCGAACAACAGAAGGATAAGACTCTAGGGGCCTGGGAGCATCTATTCGCGTACATGAGAAAGCTAGGCATTCAGGGAGAAGTCTTCGCCCGGGTCCCGAACATGAGTGACATCTACCGTTCTATGGATTGCGTTCTGACTCCGCACTCTATCGTAACTCGCATCATTGGAGAGGCACTGTGTTGTGGTACTCCAGTCATCTCGGGAACCCCGTGCGAATATGGTCAATGGAATTGCATTCCGGATGTTGCTGAATCAGTTGCAGAGGCTATTGTTCGAGCAAGTACTGAAGCCAAGTCTGTCTCCGCGAAAGTTCAAGAGATAGCCAGTGCGTTTAAACTCGAAAGATTCGGGCGGGCCATGGACGTGGTTTATCAGGAGGCAGTCAAGTGAGCATAGCGACTTACGGTTACGCCGGATCTGGAGGAGGTGTAGCTGCCCTGGATGCTTTCGTTGATACGGCCAAGGCGTTGTTTGTCATGGGAGAAGATGTTAACGTCACGATCGGATTTAAATTAAATGCAGATTGTTCCGGAGCAACTGTAAAAGCTGATTTATTCCTGACTAATGGCACGCCTATCAGTGAATTTATTAGCGTAGTCGATGATTTCTCAATGGGTGTTTGGAAATATTTCTCGGCTACATTGACAGATTTGCCACTTGGTAATTACTACATCACTACTTCCATTGTGGCTGTCGATGCTGGTTTGGACGAGATGGATACAGCTAAGGCCAGGTTCATCATTGCTGCTCCGCAACTCATGTTCGAGCTCGATACGACTACTGATAGGGAACTCTATGAAGAAGGCGATGTAGCAACTGTAAGAGAAAATTATAAAGTCAACATCGCACAGACGTACTGGGTAGAAAGTTTTCTGAGGCAGAGAGGTACTACTTCCAATATCAAAATTATTACAAAAGGATACAAGCATCTGGTCTCTGGAGATAATGTGTTTACATTCCCTGTTGTGTTGTCTTTATCACCAGCAGAATATTATATATTTAGTGGAGTCAAATTAGTAGAAGTCGATCCGTATTATTTGGTTAGTAGTGGAAGATGTCAGTTCGATATTCAACCGGTCAAGGACATCACAGCTGGAGTCGATGGTTTAATTACAGGCATCGATCCAACTCCACCAGAAATCTAGGAGATTGGCATGAGCAGAATTGTTTGGGTAAAAAATTTGGAAGACGGTGCGTTGGTTAACGCTCTGTCAGTTACTCTGGGCGATCCTGGAACGACATATGGCATCAAAGAAACGCTGACTGGTACGGTAGTTGTGCCTGCAGGCACGGCAACAGTGAACATTGAAATTGGCAAATACACTTACGATATTTCTAACCTGGATCCAATCTTGGCTTATGACGCATCGTTTAAAGTTGTCCATACCTACGGAGAAGTGGATTATGCAGTCCGTCACATCCCCCAACTTCCGGCTCATCCTCCAGGGCCCGAACCTAAGATGTGTCTGGTCTATGGCACTCTAAAGAACACCGACGGGACGCCAGCTGCCAATGTCGATGTTGAGTTGGTTGTGGATAGAAAAAACCTGCCGGAGTTCGCACAGCATTATGTATTAAGCGGTAATGAATCGAATTTCAGCACAGACGATACAGGATATTTTGAAATTCAAATGATACAGAAATCATTAGTAACGCTTCATGCAAAAGGATCTAATTTAAAATGCGAAATAGCGGTTCCGGAAGTAGACGAGATCGCCATCGAACAGATAATCGGACAGTACGGCACAATTAAACCGGTAGAGAACCCGTTCTGAGGAGGTTGTCATGGCTCCTACTGGCGTAACACTGGTCATTGAAGGTGGGGCTCCGAGAACTTCGGATCTTCGCGTTGATCTGACTATTTCAGCAATAGACGCACACGATATGCGCCTTTCCAATAACGGTTCGATTTGGACGGCATACGAGACGTTTTCGGCCAGCATAATTGATTGGGACCTACGTGGTTATGGTGGAAGTGATAATCCTGGCATCCACACAATCTATCTCGAGGTCAGAGATCTTGCTAACAACTCTGTACAAGTTTCGAGCTTTATACGCTATCAACCAGCCAAGCCTAGAGTTCATGTTGGCAATCCAGCCCAGAGAACCGAAGGGTCTTTTCTGGTTGATGTGCCATACAAAGGATTTGATGATTTCGGTAACAAATGTGATCTAGCAATCATCGAATATTCGATGACTGGTGCATTTATAGGCGAAGAGAAACCCATGACGCCCAAACTTTCGGATCCGTTACATAATGGAACCACACAATTGGCTTTCACTCCACAAGGTACATTGTTTAATTTTGTGTGGGATGTTTTGGCCGATGTAGATCCTTGTGAAGTGAGCGATATTGCCCAGGTAAGGATACGTCCAGTCTTCGGCAATGATCTCGGTGAATTTGGAGTCAGCGGCCAATTCGTTGTGGACACCAGGGTTCTGGTAACGGCTGGCGGTGCCTCATTTGGTCGAGGAGAGACGGCGAATCTCAAGATCGTCTTCACCGATCCCGAAGGGGTGATGATAGATCCCGTCTATGTGGCTATGGCTAGTATCAAGGATCCATCTGGAACTGAACAATTGTATTCTCCGGTTGAAGCTACTCAAATTTATTTGGGAGAATGGTCTATTGCCTATGAGATACCTGTTGATGCCATGATTGGTAAATGGATTGCCATTTGGACTTATGAGATCGATTACACAGTGACCAGTCGGGCAATCTATTTCAATGTAGGAGAGAGCGTAGGCATCTTTGATCCGATCGGTAAAAATACGTGCGTCGTGCATGGCCAATTGGTCTATGCCGACGAACATCCCATCGCTAACACCCTGGTCCAATTTATTGCTCACCATCTCAGTGACCCAGAAATGGGTAATCCCACAAAAATAGGTATCGATCCTGTCGGCGTGACTACTGATGATAATGGCCGGTTTGTAGTTGAACTCATAAAGAATACGGAGGTAATTATTTTCATTCCATCATTAAATTTCAGACAATTTGCGAAAGTTCCTAACGAACCGACTTCTGAATTCAGAGCCATGATGACTCTGCTGCCGATAGGACCAAGAGACAAATTTGGGAATCGTACCAGCTAAAAAAGGGGGATTGTTTCCCCCTGCATTAAGCATGAATCAGGTTCATGCGACCCTCGCTACGAGTTTGCGTCCCCAATCTACCACAAGCATTATGATGCCATCGATTATGATGGCGATCACTTTCTTGAGGTACTTAACGACGAGTTTGGCAGCGTTAACGATCGAAGCGATGGTCTTTTTTGAACTTCCCAGTCTCATTAGAAGTCTCACCAACTGTTGTTGTCTGGGTGTCATCCCCGTCTTCCTCCAATCCTTGAAGCCCACTCAGGAGCTTCGTTTTTGTCCTTTTCCTGGAGGAACGGGAAACGTTCTGCTACATCTCTTTTGAGTACCAGAACCACTCAAACGCCCCAGACGACATCTTCCAGATGGCTCCCAAGTCGCATGCTACCGCGATAGGTTCTTGAACCGGAATGTCATTGTTGGCTATTCGAATAATGATGCCCTTCTTGTTTGATCTTTGGATATCCTGGATGCCAGATCCGTCGACCCTACCATACATGGCTGATACTCCAGTCTTGCCAATAAACGCAGCTCTAACTTCATAGAATTCGCTGGCCGACATGAATTTGATAATCCTGTTGCCTTCAAAATTCATGACATAATTAACTGCCATTGCAAGGCGTTCCGTTTTGGTTGTTCGTCTCATATCACGCATTTCGGCGCGGACGGAATGATTGAAAATTTTGGTAATTCTCGTGATGGTATCAAAGGTTTCTTTGCTTTCGTTTTGCTCCTCGAATTTGATTCCGATATTATCTTCGTTGAAGCAACTGTATTTGATCGGAATGGGAAGTAGGGTTTGATCATCTTCCTTGATGCGAGCCAGCATGTCTTTCAGCGTATTGTTCAGCCGTTCAAGATCGATAGTGAGCGTTTCTTGAATCTGCTTCTGGCTTTCGAGTTCTTCGTGAGATCCCTTTTCAACCGCACTCTTCCTGCGGTCCTTTGCTACAGCGAAATTTTCTTGAGCTCTTTGAAGCCGAGCTTGGCAATCTCTGGCCATCTCTATATACATCTCATTATACGTATGTGCTGTCATACCCATCTCTGATACCTCTTCGCTTTCATGACGATGTCCCCTCCAACAGTCTGGAGTTCCTCGCGGTCTTCCATGGTCAGTTCTCCGTCTGTGGCGGCACGCACAAACAAACAGACAACATCAAACAGATTGTCTACTGGGAAAGTTCCCTGTGCGCGATCTAAAGCCGCCTTCTGACTATCTTTTACCCGATTAACATTGCAAATTACATCAATGATGTCCGGCACATCATGGATGGCGACAGTTTTCAAATCATTGAGATTGCGGATGGCACCGGCGATATTGGCCATGATCTTATCAATGCTCTCTCCGAAAGCCTTGGCAAACTCGGTCTTGTCTCCGATGTGTTTCTCGTCGAAACCTACGTAATCATGGAGAATGATGCCACTCTGATCAACGCGATTGTACAACATGGACTGGAAACTAA
>Ga0315294_10007397_pt1 | contig 12044 bp, 10 predicted proteins | sample YL17G13_40_MG_FD_203626 | JGI IMG/M metagenome (GOLD analysis project Ga0315294, IMG submission 203626) | Sediment microbial communities from Yellowstone Lake, YNP, Wyoming, USA - YL17G13_40 | ecosystem: Environmental > Aquatic > Freshwater > Lake > Sediment | place: USA: Wyoming | collected...
CAGCAAGGACGGCTTTTTCAAGGGTGCGCCCAAGAAGGCTGATGGGGCATTCACTCAGGAAGCAACGCTTGCTTATGATGAGGGAACTTATACCTGCTACGAGCGGGCTATTAAGGACATCGTGACCGATAGGGCGGTTGCTTATGCTGACAGCCCCGTGCAGCCTAAGACTGACACCGTTGAGTTTCTTACCGAGAAGATCATGCTTTCCGAGGAACTGGATGCATGGGTTCTGCTTACTGGTGCCAGTGGGTTGTATCAGTCAGGTTATAGGACTATTCTTACGGCTACTACAGCGTGGGTTGACGGTACTGCCCCTGATATTCTAGGTGACCTTTCTGATGCTATTGTGGCTATTTCCAAGGCAATTGGAAAGCGCCCCAACCAGATCACCTTTAATACGGAAGTTGCTGAGTCAGTTGGTAATGATGACAAAATTCTTGAAATTCTTAAGTATCACGGCAAGGAAGCTGTTACGGGAAATCCGCTTCCGCCTACGCTGCGTAACATGAAGGTCATCATCACTGATGCGTTGGTGAATACGGCTGATGAAGGTTTGACCGCAGTGTATGACTATGTGCTTAGTGATAATTGCGTTGTGGCGTTTGTTGATGCCAGGAATCCGCTTACCATTGGTCGTACTTTTGTTAGCGCTCAACAGAAGGTTGCGCGGTGGCGTGATGATGATAGGGAAGGCGAATTCATTAAGGTGAATAAGGTATACAGTCCGAAAATTACTACGCTTTCGGCTGGTTATCTTTTCTACAATTGCAAGAATGGTTAATGAGAATTAAGCATTTGTGAAGTGCTGTGGGGTTAGGGGGCTGTGTCATGCAGCCCCCTGAAACCGTTTTAATCCATAAGGAGGAATCATACCATGGCAGATCGGTATTTTTGGGGAACCACTAAGATGGATAAGGTTAGAATCAGGAAGTATATTGATTTTGATGTTCAAGCAGAAGCGCCAGCAGTAAAACAAGGGCGGGTCTATGTTAATGCTGCCGGGAATCTTTTGATTTGTAATGATGGGACTAGTTTTGTTTATGTTGGTGATCAGGCTGCGTAATTTTTTTTTAATATGAGAGGTCGCCAGGTAATTTAGTTTGTAATCCTAAATAGGAGGTAATAATAATGGCTGACCGATATTTTTGGCACACCATTAGAATGGATAAGGTAAGGGTACGAAAGTATCTAGACTTTGATCTTTTATCTGAAGGCCCTGGTGTAGAACAGGGTAGAACTTATGTTGATGCTGATGGGAAGCTTAGAATTTGTAAAGATGGTCTTGAATTTACTCTAGTGGGGGCGCAATCATCTAGCCATAGTTCTTCTTCTAGCGCAAGTTCTAGCCATAGTTCTTCTTCTAGTAGAAGTTCTAGTCATTCAAGTTCTAGTCATTCAAGTTCTAGTCATTCTTCTTCAAGTAGAAGCTCTAGTCACTCCTCTTCAAGTAGAAGCTCTAGCCATAGTTCTTCTTCAAGCAGGAGTTCTAGCCATAGTTCTTCTTCAAGCAGAAGTTCTAGCCATAGTTCTTCTTCAAGCAGAAGTTCTAGCCATAGTAGCTCTAGTCACTCCTCTTCAAGTAGGAGTTCTAGCCATAGTTCGTCATCTGCATCATAACGTATGTAGCGTTGTGGGAGGGATTTAAAAATGAAAGTTATAGTAGCAATGGAAGACCTTAAATTGTGGGATGGGGATAAAGTTCTTCGTCCAAAGATGGGGGATGTAGTTGAACTTCCAAAAGAAATTGCTGATGCCGAAATTGAGGCTGGCTTTGTTAAATCAATTGGCAATAAAGTAGAGGCTTCTAATGAAGAGAAGCCTTTGCGTAAAGCTCAGAAACCTATAATCGAAAAAGTGTTGGAAGAGGATGATGAATAACAAAATCGCCTCTTCCAACACTTAACGGAAGAAAGGACGCCCCTTAATGGCACGCGATTATTGCGAACTTGTGGATGTCAAACGCTTGCTGCGTACAGCAAATCGGAAGATTAATACTTCTGAAGCCTATAAAGATTTAGGCTACAATTCTGACAACACAGGCACCATTAGGCTTACGGGCGTGACCATTGAGGAAAGCTATGCAGATCATGAACGTTTCACAGCTACTTTTTCTGATTCAACCAGTTTTGTAGTAAGCGGCGAGGAAAGCGGTTATTTAGGAACAGGCAGTATCGGCAGTCTGTTTTCTTGTTCGCGCTTTTCAATCGACTCTACATCCTGGACCGGGACACCAGGTGCTAATGATGTCGTGTATTTCGTTTCTGATTCGGATGTCAGCACCGATGATGCTGAAGCTTATATCGGAGATGCCAGCAATTTTATCAGGAATAAGTTGGGGGAGTTGTTTGGTGACTCTACTAACATTCCGTGGGAAACTGAATTGACTCTTGCTATTCCTGATGGGCTGGTTTTTGCTGCAATACGTCTCGCCGCTTACTACATCTTTTCTTCAGCAATGGCTGGAACTGTGATAAACCAAGAAGCACCAATTATTTATTGGTACAAAGAAGGGTTGCAAGCTATTGAAGATTTTTTGGCTTGGTATAAGAAAGAAACTCAGGTTGGTTCTCCGCGCTGGCGCTCGCGTGAAGTATTATTTACAGAACTTGGAATAAGTGGTTTGGAAGAAGACGTAATTAATGTAACTGAAGATACAACCTTAGATACATCGTATGGTAGGAATTAACAATTGATTAAGTTTACAATTGATATTTCGGGCATTAAAGAACTTGAGAAAGCCTTGTTGGGAATTGAAAAAGTTCTTGAGAATTTAATGCCTTATGGAAGAGGTATACAAAGAGAAGTACTATTCAAAATGAAAGAGAATTTTGATTTTATAGATACCAAAATCACTAATGAATCTACTTACGCTAGTAATAAAGGGAATTTACCAGTAGGTGTTTTAACGGGGAAATTACAGAATGCAATGTCTGGCAGCGGTATTGGTAGTATCAATCAATTAATTCCTATGTCAACTGGGTTTGAAACTGGTTTTAATTATATATACGGAGTTGATGAAGGACCATTTAGGAATAAGTATCCGCTACATTTTAAAAAATGGCTTAAGAGTAAAGGTGTAGACGAACTTGTTGCTCTTACAGATTATCAAGCAGAAATGATTGCAGATGATTTTTTTGCTGATATAATTGCTAGTATCGAAAGAGCTATTGGCGGAGGCGGATAATAATGGCGCGTGATATTGACCTTGGCGATCTTAATAATGTAATGGATAATGCTAGGGCAAATATTAGAGAACTCTTTAATCTGTATCAACATGATGAACTTGGAGTTCGGTTTACTGAAATTTATGAAGAAGAACACAAAGCGCCAAAAAGAAATTCGGTTGCCATAGACATTGATAGTTTTTCGACAACTCAACGTGCATGGCATAATCGAACAAGCATAAGGTATACCATTGGCATTAACGTAAATATCTGGTATTATCATGAAGACTTAAATGAAAAAACCAGAAAGCGCGACGTTATGCAAGTGGTTTGGCGTATAGCGAATATGTTCGTAAAACATGTAACGGTTAATGGCTTTTGTTCTGAGCTTGGGTGTGAGATAATTTCAAGCGAATATTTGCCACAAATAACCGATCAAAAAATTATTGCGGCAGGTGTTGTAAGGATTAAGCTCAATAAACTTTTTCAAGTAGTGAATGCTGATTAATCTAGGTAATGATAGAAGGAGGCTAAAAGATGGCATCCCCGGCAACTGGTTCGAGAGGGCAAATCGGTTTTTCTCAAGAAGGAATTTGGGGGCATAAGCAGCCTACGCCTAAATTCTTTATTGAATTTCTGAATGAGAATATTGTTAGTGAAATGGGGTCATTGATTTCTGGTTCAATGAGGTCTGATAGGGCTGTGCATAAACGTATTAGTGGAGTAGAGAGTGCTGGCGGCGATTTGAATTTTGAAGTTTCTGCTGCTGGTGATTTTGGTAAAGTTTTTAAGCACGCTTTGGGCAGTGTAACTACAACCAGACTTGACAGTGCATTTGTTCTTAAGCTTATTGACGTTGCGTCTACTGCCGCAGTGTTGACGATTACTGCGGTAGCGAGTTTGGCTACAAGACTTCGAGTTGTTGTAACTGGCGGTACTGGTACGGGAATAGATGTTTACACTGCTGATACCACTGCCAATACAATTCAAGAGTTGATGGATTACATTAACGTCGCTGGAACTGGATTGGCCGCATACAGCCCGACAAGTTATGCTGCTGGTGGAACTACTACTACTATTCAAGCGGCAGATTATGCAAACGGAACTGATAATAGTAATCTACTTCAAGCGGTAGCTGCTGTAGACCTAATTCAGAACGCAGCGGGTGAAAAAGCTTTTCTTGTTTGCTTTGGGTATGGTGTATATCAGCATGTCATTGATGCAAGCCCCACGCTACCGGAAGGGCTTACTTTCGAAATTGGGCGTGATGTTGCGGCATTTACCTATGCTGGTTGTAAGGCTAATACCCTTACCCTTACGGCTGATACTGGGGAAATCCTTAAGGGTACAGTCGGGTTGATGGCTAAGGGTGGTACTACAGCGTCAAGAGCTGTTGCGACTGCTGGCAATACTGGAAATGCTAAAAATGCATTTAGTATTCGATGCAATGGAACCCCTGCTACTTGCACATTTACAGTTGATAAAACTAATCATCATATTAATATCACAAGCGCGACTGCGGCTCAAAGTCTTAACTTAGATATCAGTATTCCATTTACTGACCCGGATACGGGTATTGTTTATCCGGTTCATACGGTTGGTGGTCTTGTAAGCTACCTTAATAATCTTGCGTATATTGTGTGTACAATTTCTGATTATACTGACTTGGATGCTGATTGTAGCTATTTGGCCGCAGTTGGGCCTACTGACATTCTTGTCACTACACCGGTAGTAATTGACTTTGATACTGCCGATATTAAGTCTCTGCCTGATGCATGGGGCGATTATATTGGTACAGATTCTGGTACAGCTAAAGATTTCTTCTGTACAATTGTTACTCCTGGTGTACCGGGAACTGCCACTATTAAATTCAGTGCTGATGCTGGTGCGACTTTTGGGGATATATATACCACAAGCGCAACACTTCCAACACAGGTGCGTTTAGCCAGCAATGTAGATACTGGATTTACCATTTTCTTCCCTGATAATTCTGCGCTTCAGGCAAATGATGATTGGACTATCAGCACGTTTAAGGATGAAGAAACTGGCAGTACGTATAGTACATTGGACCCGTTTGCAGGGTTTGATGGTGCGCTAACAGTTGATGGTACTGAACAGCCCATTATGGGCTGGAATTGTACACTCACTAATAACCTGTTTGGCGATAAGTATCATCTTGGATATCGTACGCGGGCAAGTTTGCCAGAACAAAAACGTGGTGTTGAGGGAACTGTTTCGGTTGAGTTTGATGACCTTGATTTGTACAGGCGCTTTATTAATGGCACTGCGGGTAATCTTGTGATGACTTTTACCAGTGATGAGTACATTGCTGGTGCTGGTAGTTTGGGGAATAGTCCGTCTCAATATAGTCTTGCCATTAGGCAACCGAATATTGAGTTTAACGGTGCCACACCTGTGATTAAGGACGAAGGCATCATTACAGTTGATATGCCTTATGTGGCCTTGTATGATGACGCGAATACTATTCCTGAACTTCGCATTACCCTTGTAAATAATACTATCTATCTGTAAGAGTAATTTGCTGTTATTTAAAAAGGGGGAAAGTCAATTGACCTTCCCCCTTTTTTCTCTTGAGGAATAATAAGCCGTATGTAGGCTGTACAGCCTACTTATGCATTTCAAAGTATATTTAGTGGGGAAGGCATGCGTTCTGTTAGAACTGTGATTTTAATGGTTTATTATTCCCCATGGCTTTTTGTTGCATTATGCTTGAGTTTCTTATTTAGGTTGTGCTATTATTTATCCCAGAAAATGGGTAAGCATCATGTGGAGTATTGGAAGCTTACCTGGAAATTGTATAAGGTTTTGGTTAAGTGGTTGGGCCAAACCCAAGTAGACACAAGGAGGTATTTAGTCATGAGTAAGATCTTTGGAGTTCGCGCCGATCAAGTACATGATTACATTGTCAAGGCACAGCGAGATGAAGACCCGAAGGAACAGGTAAAGTTTCGGGTTAGAATGCTTAGTGCCGTCGAGTATGCGGAAATTCAGAATGACCTATACCAAATCTCCGGTATGGGTGATAACAGAGAAGAGCGTATTGTCACTGGCACACAAGTTCTTGAAACGTTGGTTCTTGGACTTCGTGGGTGGAGTGATAATTTTTGCTTTGATGACGGTACGCCTGTTATTTGGACTGACCTTGGAACTGAAGTTTCTGTAGAGGGCAAGCGGCGAGTTATGCTACAAAACATTGATAAGTTGCTGCCATCTATACGTTCTGAATTGGCAGAATATATTCGTTGTGAGTCAAAGTTGGGGGAATAGAGGAAGCGGCTCTTAGGTTAGCAGTTAGGTGGGCTGCGTTTCTTGAAAGTAAAAAAGCCTATGCTGCGTGGGAATGTGGGTATTGCAAGCGGCGCGGGTTGGATAAAGCGCGGAATTGTGGTTGTGATGTAGTTGGGACATGCCAAGAACATGGAGAAATTAAGCACGGCTTTCAGGAGGTAAGTAAGGATACTGGTAAGGCCCTTTGCCCCAAATGTCAAAAGGTTTTGAAAGTACCTTTTGAATTAGTACTAGGTAAGAAATTCCGAGTTTGGCGATGTCCTGTTAAAGATGTTACGGTCGAGGCTCTGTTCTTTGTGAGGTTGGTTAATTGGTCGGAAGAAATTGGAACTGTTCCAAATGGCGGTGCGTTGCTAAATGAGACAAACTTATATTTTGAGATTAGAAACATAATAGTTTACGAACAAGCGCACGCTCACGAAGAATTTAGAGATAAAACCGAACCACAACACAGTGTTTCGCATGATAGACAGCCTGGGAAAATAAGGTCGCGCCCATCCACGCTCCGGCATTAATATACTTCATAATGGGGCAAGGGCAACTTAGATGACAAAAGACCTTATTCTTCAAATCAAAGCTACTCAAACTGCTGCTACACAAGTTCGTGAACTTAGAAACGAACTTACTACACTCATTAGAGAAGCCGAGCGCATTGCTAAGACTTCTTCAAAATCTACTGCTGGTATGGATAAAACCTCCCAAGCTGCAACTAAACAAGCGCAGACTATTGATAAATTAAATAGAGTATTGGAAAAATCGCTTAAAGCTATTTCTAGTTTACAAATCAAAAATCGTGAGTTAGAAAAGGGGCTTCGTGGTGTTGCGTCTTCTGCCGAGAAAGGCGCAGTCGCAATGAATACATTAGGAAATAGTGTTGTACAAGCTAAAGATAAGATGAGGGGTGGCAATGATCAAATGAAGATGCTCACCCGAACTACCACTGCTGGCTTTAAGGCTATGATGATTTCTCAGGCAGCTTGGTTGGCAGGATTCTCATTAATCTTTGGTCCATTATATAAATTTGGAGAATTAATTAAAGAAGCAATAGACATTGATAATCAATTTGCGCGTTCTGTTCGAGTTCTTCGTAGTGAAAATGAGGATACCGGTGCAGCCTTAGCAGAGGCCTATTCCGCAATGACTTATGAAATGGCTCGTACCGGTTCTGGTGCCAAGGAAGTAAGTGAGGTTCTTTACCAATTAGGAAGTGCAGGACTTACCACCCAAGAGGCCATGGCCGCCCTTAGTTCAACTATGGATATTATTGTGGGCACGGAAGCTGACATTACTAATGTCACTAAACTTGTTGCCGGTGTTTACAATAACGTTAAAGATTCAATAATGCGTGCTGCTGATGGCACCATTGTTTTTGTTGGGGCTAATACACAATTACAAGATCAATTGAAAAATAATGTTACTCAAACTGAAAAGTTTGTTGCTATTAACGACGTTCTTGTTACTGCCTTTGACCAACATCAGGTTGAAATGAGCGAATTGGTTGATGGACTAAAATATGCAATTTCCACTACAATTGCTGCCGGTATGTCATTTACTGAATTGACAGGGGTGCTTGTTACATTAAATGATCATATGGTTAAGGCCGGTACTGCTGGCCGTTCCTTTCAAAGTTTGGTTGCCCGTATAGCTGCTGATTCGCAGAAGTTTGCTACGGCTTTTAATATTAAAATTGATGCTTCTGCACCTCTTGATATGATGGATATTTTACGGCAACTTCATGAGAATATAGACTCCTCATATTATAGTGTAGAAGAATTAGGGCTTATGTTTCAGCGCACAGGCTTGCGTGGCGCTAAGTCAATGGCGATTCTAGTTAAGTATTATGATGAACTTATTAAAAATACTAAAGAATTGGAAACTGGATCACAAGGTGCTGCACGGCGTATGGCAGAGGTTATGATAGAAACCCCTGCCCGCTCATTGGCTAGGCTTAATCAAGCTTTGATTCTTGTCACTAAAGCTATAATTGCCATTCCTGTATTTGTTTTTTTTGAACTTATTAAAGCAATAAATTGTACCGTAGTTGCAGCAATGGAATTGAATAAAGCCCTTGGGGGTATACCCGGATATTTGTTTGCTATTGGTGCGGCGGTAACTGGAGTTTATATAATTCTTGCTGCTATTCGTATGCTTGTGGTTACGTTCCCCATTGTGGAGTCGGCTGTTTGGGGAGTGTTGATTGCCTTTAAGGCTTTTGAAATAGGAGGAGTGGCGGCTATTTTTACTGGAATTGCTGCTTCAGCCAATAGAGTAAAACTTGCCTTTCTTGGTCTTATACAGGTTATTACTTTTTTGGGCGATGCAATTGCGGGTGGAATTATTGCTACATTTGGAGTTCTTGGCGCATGGATAATTGCCATTGTTGCTGCTTTAGGATTAGCGTATTATGCCTGGACACAGTTTTCTAAAGGTGCTAAAATAGCTGATGGTGTACTTAAAGATGTTCAGAAAGGTATGAGCGCTTCTCAAAGGCAAACTGAAGCGAGTAATGGCAAAATTGTTGAGCTTATGATGTCAACTTATGATTTAATTGATGCAAATAAAGAATTGCATGGTATAGATTTAGGTACAGCAGCAGAAAACGTTGGGGCAAAACGTGAAATGCAATTGATTGAGGATAAGATAACTCAAAGTTATCTTGGTCGTTCTATTACGCTTGGTAAAGAATTCGCTATAACTGAAGAAATATATAATAAGCGCGTAGAACTTGCTGAATTGGCTGGGGAGGAACTTGCTCTTACAGAACTTGGTAAAAATAAACAGCAAGATTTAACAAAAGCACTTCAAACTTACAGAGAAAAATTTCAAGATGTTCTTGATTCATATGATGAACTTATCAAAAAAATAACTACAACGACTGAACTTGCCCAAGAGTTTGCTGATTTCGCCACAACTTTGAAATTCAATTTTAAAATTTATGAAGCAGTCGTAAACGGTATTGGTAATGCCGATGATGCTTATAGGGATTTCACTGTAGGTATGGCTGCCAATATGACAGATAGTGTTATTGCACAAATTTCTCAATTAAACCGATTGTTCAATCAAGTTTCAGCCGGTGGCAATGTTTCACTTGAAGAATTTATTGGGTATTGGAAGCGAGTTAGTAAAATTGGTCCCGAAGCTGTTGGTAAAATTTGGTCACAAATGGAGAAACTTAGGGAGAGTATTAAAAAATCTGAAGAAGGTTTACGCGCATATGCTAGGGAATTTGCTAGTTTAAATATTTCCGCAGTTAAAGACATAACATCTATTTGGGATGCAATTGGTATGGGGCCAAAGGGGGCTGTTAGTTTAGTTTCTGAAGCGGAAAAGAGTGGAAAGGAAGTAAAAGATTTAACAGAAAAAGCCGACGAAGCACGTAAGGCACTTGATGAATTACAAAGAAAAGCTTTAGAAGGTGGTGTTAGTTATGATGACATAGCAAAGGCTATGGAAAATTGTGCTGAGGCAGAAGATGAATTATCTAAAGCAACGGAAAATGATACTATAACACGCCAACGTGCTAATGATTCTGTAATTATTGCAACGCAACTTATTAATAGAGAAAAAGCTGCAATTTCTAGTAAGATGTCTTTACTACAGAGTCAAGCCAGTATATACCGCGAATCAGCTAGTGTGGCAAATGCAACATTTGCTGAACGTGAAGCAGCTTTTACAAGTGAATTTGAAAATTATAAAGAACTTAGTCAATTGCAAATAGATCTTAATAATAAGGAACTGGAAGCATTAGACATTAAATATGCCCAACGAGAAATATCTCAATCAGAATATTATGCTCAACAATTTGCGCTTGCTACTAAAAGTCAAGGTGCGCTTGAAGCTCTTGATAGAAAAAGAGAACAGGCTCAAACAGATATGATGGGGGCGACTAAAGGAGCACAAGAAGAGCAAAAGGCACAACTTAAAGCTTTAAATGAGATGTATCAATCATTAATTGTAGCATTGAATACGGTTGCTGATAGATTAAGTTTCCTTAATTTTAAAACTTTACCGGAAGATGTAAGCGCTGTATTTGTAATTGCAGAAAAAGCAATTCAAGACTTACTGGATACAACATATGAATATAAAGATTTGTTAGATACATTATGCAGCGCGAGTTATGTAATTAATGTTACACAAAAAACTACAGAAACAAGAAAAGTAGTGGAAGAACCGGCTACTCCTATGGAAGAAACACGGGGTTCATCTGAAGGTTATTATCAATATGGTGGGTTAATTAATACTGCTTCACGTACCTTTGTGAGTGCAGGGGAAGGATTTATGGCACCACAATATGTTAGGAAGAATTTACCTACGTTGCAAGCCTTGAATGCCGGGAATGCCGTACCTATACGTGGTGGCGCATTTCCTATGTCAAGGTTTGTTGGGCCTTCGGGTATTGATAACATAGAAACGTCGCTACCGCGTGGTAGTTTCGTGGTAAGCCGAAAGGGCATGCAAGCATTTGAAAGGGCTACAAAGGCCATTTCTGAGCGTCAGAACTACCAAACTGGCGGTATTGTGGGTGGTAATGCGGAACCTAATATCACAGCGGCTAGTTCTAAGCCTGAAGATAAGGCAATGTTTGAATTAACGCTTAGTTTGGGTAATGGTGGAAAGCGGAGTTATCCGTTGTACGGAACGCATTCGGTTGTGAAAGAAATTAAGGATCACTTGGAACGCGAGAATTTGACTAAACTTTAAGGGGGGAGTACGTTTGTGAAGTTCTGGTTCTCAGAGGAAAGTTCTTTCGATACGCCTAATACCGACCGTACTTATACGATTGATATAGCTAACGAGCGTATTGAAAGAAATATGGAATACAACGAAGTTCAAGAATTCATGGGGGGACCAGTTTCTTCTCGTCAATCGTCTTTCTATACTGTAAATGGGGAAATCATTGCAGAACTCACTTTTCAAAATGAGGCGTGGTCGCGGTTATTTGGTTGCCTTATGGGTTCGCGTACAGTCATTGATAACTATAAATTCAAACTCGATGCAACTAAATCATGGGGAGTTGTAATTGGATATCTTGATAATGATCTTGCTGCTGACTCTACTTCTATTACAATTAATGGCGGTGATGAATCTACGTTATTTGATAATGTTGAAGCGTTAATTATTAACGAAGAGTTTATTACCGTTAGTTCCGTTGCTGCTAACGTTGCCGCTGGTTGTGGGCGCGGTGCGGAAAGTACAACTGCCCGAGTTCATTATAGTAAAGATTTGGTTTATGGCCTAGTGGCTGATGGTGACCGTTCTGTTGTAATTTGTCATAGAAAGAAGGTTGGTGGTTTTCGGGAATTAGGCAAAAGCTTAACTATGGTATTGGACCGTAGTGATATTCTTTTTGCTTATAGCGGAATGTACATACGTGCGGCTAATTTTAATTTTCGTACTTTTGATGAAGTTAATGTTTCGCTTACGTTTGATGGGGCTGATTCCACTTCTAACATTACGTTGGTTGATACGGCAATAACCGACACGTATCCAATAATTAACGCTACAGATATAAAAGTATTCTCTGAACATTATGACGAACAACTTAGGCAACTCTATGTGCAAATATAC